>WNGG01010647.1_pt1 | contig 11958 bp, 13 predicted proteins | sample 5400661 | NCBI WGS metagenome assembly WNGG01 (sample SAMN13153372, study PRJNA577476) | soil metagenome | isolation source: 100 cm soil or saprolite under Garry oak tree replicate 1 | place: USA:California | collected 2016-06-15 | reverse complement strand
TACGGCGCGATGGCCTCGATCGCTGAACCGACGGTCGACGCCCTCGCCATCGCCGGAACGGCGGAACAATGCCGGGAGCGGCTGCGCGGGTTCGAGGATGTGGTGGACCGGGTCATCATCGGCGGATCATGGATCGGACCGGGCCGGGAGCGGATCCTGGAGACTTTCGCCCCCGGCTCCTGAGGGAGCCTCGACCCGAAGGACCACGCCATGCCGATCCTCCACCGGCCGGACGGATGTGCGCTCTTCTACGAGAGCTTCGGATCGACGAAGGATCCGCCTGTGCTGCTGCTGGAGGGGGCGGGAGGCGACATCCCGGGATGGGGACCGACCATCGATGACCTCGGCAGTCGCTGTCGGGTCATCGCACATGACTTTCGGGGGAACGGGCGGTCGACCGGCCTGGGTGAGCCCTGGTCCATGGGGACGTTCGTCGACGACACTGTGGCACTGATGGACCATGTCCAGATCGACCGGGCTCACCTCTACGGCCAGTCGTTCGGTGGCATGGTGGCCCAGGAGATCGCCCTGGACAGACCGGAGCGAGTGCGATCGCTGATCCTGGCCGCCACCCATTGCGGCGGTCCCCAGCGGCGTCTGGCCCGGGCCAGGATTCCCAAGGACCGCCCGTACCTGGCCCTGTTCTCCGAGGCGTTCGTCCGGGACCATCCCGACCGGGTGGAGGAACATCAGCGTAGGGCGGCTCGAAACCGACAGTCACCCGAAGCGGCCCGGCGTCAGTGGGAGGCCATCCAGGAGTTCGACGCATGCGACCGCCTCATCCAGCTGCGGATCCCGACGCTGATCTTGCATGGAACGGACGACCGGCTGATCGACGTTCGAAACGCCCATCTGCTGGCCGAGCGCATCCCGGGTGCCGGTCTGGTCTTGCTCGAGGGCGCCGGGCACGTCTACCAGTGGGAGCAACCGGAGGAAGCGGACTGGGCCGTGATCGAGTTCATCCAAGCCGTCGAGGCGATGGAGGCGACCTCGTGACATCGGTGCCGGAGGAGGTGCGTCGATGGACCGACGAGCGCGAGGCCGCCCGGCGCCGTCGGGACTTCGCCGAGGCCGACGCGCTCCGGGAGCGTATCCGCCAGGCTGGATGGGCGATGACCGATACGCCGGCGGGCCCGGTCCTGGCTCCGGGGCCTCCTCCGGACCGCCCTCCGGCGTTCGGCACGCCCGAGGAGGTGCCGAGCCTGCTCGACGATCCCCCCACCGCGGACTTCAGCGTCCAGTGGTTCCCGGAGCGATGGCCGGAGGACGTCCTTCGCGGGATCGGGTCGTTCCGGCGATTCCAGGGGACCTGGTCCGTCCAGCACGTGGTGGTCGAATCGGGCCGGCAGCCTGCGGAATGGCCGGACGACGTCGATGTCGTCTCGATGCGTGCCGGCGTCGGATGGGGGGCCGCCCGCAACGCCGGTCTGCGTCGGGCCGCGGGTCATGTGGTCGTGGTGGCGGACGGTTCGGTGCAAGCCGAAGGGGACGTGCTGACCCCGCTCGTGCAGGCTCTTCGAGACCCGTGGATCGGGATGACCGGTCCGTTCGGGGTGGTCAGCGACGACCTTCGGCAGTTTCGCGACTCCGCAGGGCCGGAGGTCGACGCCATCGAGGCCTACCTCCTGGCGTTCCGGCGCGAGCTGCTCCTCGGCGGTCTGCGATTCGATCCTCAGTTCGCCTTCTATCGAAATGCGGATCTGGACCTTTCGTTGCAGGTGAAGGCCCTCGGGCTGCGAGTGGTGGTGACCCCGGTGCCGGTCCGAAGGCACGCCCACCGGGGCTGGGAGTCCGTGCCGGGGGACCGCAGAGACTCGTTGTCGAAGCGGAACTTCTATCGGTTTCTCGATCGGTGGCGCTCGCGGGAGGATCTGCTCGTGGCCAACCGGCGGGATCCTTCCGGCGGGACGGTGTCTGGCTAAACCCGATCGGGCCGGGCGGGGATCTCCTCGGTCGCTGCGGGGCGGTCGGACTGTGGCGCGGATGGCCGAATGGCCGGCCCGGGCGTGGCATCCTTCTTATGGCCGTTCTCCTCGGACTTCTCCGCGGCTTCTCGCTTGAGCTCCGCGGCCGTCGGGATGGGCCGTTCGCCGCCGAGGTAGGCCTCCAGCTCCTTTCCGTCGAGGACCTCCCGCTCCATCAAGACCTTGGCCAGGCCATCGAGGAGCTTCCGGTCCTTCATCAGGATCTCGCGGGCACGGTCGTGCCCTTCGTTCACCAGCCGGGCCACCTCCTCGTCGACGACCTTGGCCATCTCCTCGGAGAACTCGGGGCCCATTCCGGGGAACAGCAGCCGACCCTCGGCGCTGCGGAAGCCGTCCCGACCGAACGACAGCGGGCCGATCTTCGGGCTCATCCCGAACTCGGTGACCATGGCCTTTGCGATCTCGGTGGCCACCTGGAGGTCGTTCTGTGCTCCCGTCGAGATCTGCTTGAACACCAGCTCCTCGGCCGTTCGACCTCCCAGCAGGATCGCCAGGCGGTCCTTCAGCTCGGGCTCGGTCATCAAGTAGCGGTCCTCCAGGGGCCGTTGCATGGTCATGCCGAGGGCCGCCGCCCCACGGGGGATGATCGACACTCGGTGGACGGGGTCGGCGTGCTTGACCCGCATGGCCACCAGAGCGTGGCCCATCTCGTGGTTGGCCACGATGACCCGCTCCTTCTCGGACATCACCCGGCTCTTCCGCTCCAGACCGGCGACCACGCGGTCGATGGCCTCCTCCAGCTCCGCCATCGTGACCGAGTTCTTCTCTCGGCGGGCCGCCAGCAGAGCCGCCTCGTTGATGGCGTTGGCCAGGTCGGCCCCGGTGAATCCGGGGGTTCGGGCCGCGATGACCCGAAGGTCGACGGACCGATCCAGGGCCACTCCCCGAGCGTGAACCTGGAGGATGGCCTCCCGGCCGCGGAGGTCTGGCCGATCCACGACCACCTGCCGGTCGAACCGCCCGGGCCGGAGCAGGGCCGGGTCCAGGACGTCGGCCCGGTTGGTGGCCGCCATGATGATCACGCCCTTCGACGTGTCGAACCCGTCCATCTCAACCAGGAGCTGGTTCAGCGTCTGCTCCCGTTCGTCGTGGCTGCCCAGCGAGCCGCCCAGGGCCCCGGCCCGGGACTTCCCGATGGTGTCGAGCTCATCCAGGAACACCAGGCAGGGGGCCTTCTCCTTCGCCTGGTTGAACAGCTCGCGGACCCGGGCCGCCCCCAGACCCACGAACATCTCCACGAACTCCGAGCCGGACATGAAGAAGAACGGGACCTGGGCCTCGCCGGCCACCGCCCGAGCCAGCAGGGTCTTGCCACAGCCCGGCGGCCCCAGGAGCAGGACCCCCTTGGGGATCCGGCCTCCCAGGCGCTGGTACTTCTTCGGGGTCCGCAGGAACTCGACGATCTCCTTGAGCTCCTCCACGGGCTCGTCCAAACCAGCCACGTCAGCGAACGTGGTCTTCATGTCCTTGCGGTCGTAGATCTTCACGCCCTTGCGGCCCAGGTTCAGGGCGGCCCCCGCGCCACCCCCCGCCATCCGCCTGAGGAAGAAGAAGTACAGCCCCCCGAGCAGCAGGATGGGCAACAGGATGTTCAGGGCGATCCCGGCCCACGGGCTGGGCTGCTGCCCTCGATTGGTGATGCCCTTGTCCGACAGCTCCTTCACCAGATCGGTGGGGTCGTAGTTCGGGGGAAGGGTGGCCTGCAGGAGGGTCCCGTTGCGCTCCTTCCACTCGAGGGAGTCGCTCGTGATGGTGACCTCGGAGATACGATTCTCTGTGAGCTGGGTGAAGAACGAGTTCAGGGAAACCGTGCTGGGCTGGGCTGGGCCGAATGCCTCCCTGAGCAGGAGGAATGCCAGCAGGGCGACCGCAACATACACGAACAAAAGCCGCCGGCTCCTGTTGTCTCCGGAGCGTCCCCCACTGGGGTCGAACCCGGGGAGGCGGTTGCGGTCGCTCCGGCGGTCGTTGGAATCGTTTGCCATGTCGTTGGTCTCTTTTGGGCCGGTCGGCGATCTACCGTACATCTTCCCACCGTTCGTACGAATCACCCGGCGCTCCGCGGACGGCCGGAGCCGGAGCGGCGAGTAGGATGGGAGGCGCCGTGAGATCCGAGTCAGTCTCCCCCGATGAGCTCGAGTCGCGATTCGAGACCGAGGCTCTTCCGCTGCTGCCGGGGCTGTACTCAGCCGCGTACCGGCTGACCAGGAACGCGGCCGACGCCGAGGACCTGGTCCAGGAGACGTTCCTCCGGGCCTACCGGGGCTTCCACCAGTTCGAGCAGGGGACCAACATCAAAGCCTGGCTCTATCGGATCCTCATGAACACGTTCATCAACGAGTACCGGAAGAAGCAACGCCAGCCGCAGACAGTGTCCGAGGACGAGGTCCCGGACTGGTACCTGTACTCGAAGATGGCCGAAAGCGGCGCCGAGCCGTCCGCAGAGACCTCAGTGATCGAGTCGCTCCCGGACGAAGAGGTCCAGGAGGCCCTGTCCTCCCTGCCAGAGCAGTTCCGGATGGCGGTCCTCCTGGCCGACGTGGAGGGGTTCAGCTACAAGGAGATCGCCGATATCATGGGTGTGCCGATCGGAACGGTGATGTCCCGTCTCCACCGAGGAAGAAAGGCGCTCGAGAAGCGGTTGTGGGATGTAGTCCGTTCGAGAGGCCTTGTGAAGGACGCGCCGCTATGACCGAGATGAATGAGTGCGACGTGATACTTCAGGAGATCCAGCTCTACATCGACGGTGAGGTCACCTCGGAGCGGGCGGCCAAGCTCGAGGAGCACCTCAGCACGTGCACCCCGTGCATGCACCGGGCGGAGTTCCAGGTCAAGCTGAAGGAGATCGTCCGGTCCAAGTGCCGGTTGCAGGCCCCGGACCACCTGGTGGTTCGGATCCGCCGGATCATCCGCTCCGGCGGGTAGCGGCACCCGCACCCGCGCCACCCGCCAGCACCGTTTCTCCACACTCTCCGGCCGCCTGAGGAAACCATCTTCGGAGCCGGCACGAATATCTCAGTGGAGGAGGGGCCCGAGGCCCCAGCCGACGATGAAGGGAAGCCGTCCGCAGAAGCTGCCACCCCCGTCACCGACGTATGCCGGGGGGCGGCAGTGCCGGGCTCCAGGCTGCGCCACCCGCCTCTCGATCTACAACCACAGCGATCACTGCTGGCAGCATTCCGACCTGGTCTTCCCGAACTACCGGGGAAAGCGGCTGTCGCCCTCCGCCCAAACCTGATCCTCCTGTAGATCGGTACGACACCGGGCTGCCCGGCAAGTAGGCTTCGCTCGGTATGACCGACGACGTCGTGGTGTACGAGGGGCGCGGTCCCGCAGCGTGGCTTACGATCAACCGGCCCGACCGGCGCAACGCGCTGTCGGGCGAGGTCATCGAAGGGTTGATCGCCGGCCTCGAACGGGCTGCGGTGGACCCGGAACCGCGGGTCGTCGTGCTGACGGGAGCGGGGGATCGGGCCTTCTGCGCCGGCGCGGACCTCACGTCGACCATGGCCCCGCAGGAGGGCCGGGTGGACCGGCACGAGCAGCGGGCCCGGATCGGCCGGCTCCTCATCGACATCGGGCGCCATCCCAAGCCTGTCGTGGCTCGGGTGAACGGGGTGGCCCTGGCCGGTGGGTTCGGCCTCATGATGGACTGCGACCTCGTGGTGGCGGCCGACGACACGGAGTTCGGGACCCCCGAGATCAATCTCGGTCTGTGGCCGTTCATGATCAGCGCGGTGATCGCCCGGAACATCCCCAGGAAGGTGGCCCTGGAGATGATGATGACCGGCCGAAGGTATTCGGCGGCCGAGGCCGAGCGGTGGGGGATGGTGAACCGGGTGGTCCCCCGGGCCGAGCTGGACGGCGCGGTCGAGGACCTGGTGGCCACGCTGGCCTCGAAGAGCTCCCTGGTGCTCCGGCTGGGAAAGGGGTCTTTCGGCCGGCTGGACGACATGGGGTTCGAGGCGGCCCTTCAATACCTCAATGCCATGCTGACCGTGGACCTCGAGAGCGAGGACGTGGTGGAGGGGGTTGGCGCCTTCCTGGACAAGCGCACGCCGCAGTGGAAGGGTCGCTGAGCACCCGCCGATGGGCAACCCTTAGCCGGAGCGGCACCCGGCGATCGATGTCGCCGTGAGGCAGGTGAGGGGACCGAGCGAGTCGGAAGACCCGTTGACCCAGACGATGCTGCCTTCGTAGTGGGCCAGCTCGTTCCCGTGGGCGAATGCGAGCCGAACCACGCACACCCGATTCCGACACGGGGCGACACCGTCCACCGCGATACCGACGCCACCGCTCCGGTCGCTCCGTGAAGCTGAAGCCCCGAAGCCGAGGGAGGGCTGGTCATGGCAGAGGCGAATGCCGAAGATGAGCCGCATGTCCGTCGGGCTGTAACGATAGGTGGCGAAGGTCTGTGGCTGGCACGGAGCGGCCTGGGCCACCGCCCCGCCGGCCAGGACGAACAGCGACGAGAAGAGCACCACAGCCGCGGCAACGCGCAGGTACCTCACGGGCCCCCCTTTTCCGAGCCGACCCCCCACGCTAGCACCAGACCCCTCAGGCCCGGTAGCGAACCCGAGGGGATGACGGCTCGAACGGACTAGAGTTGGCGGGAGCGGGCCCGGGCAGGCTTCGGGAGACGCTTCCCGGCGAAGGGCCCCCAGGAGGTATCGCCATGGCCGAGGAGGCCTCACCCCCACCCTCCAGCACGCCGGAGCAGCGCACCGCCGTCACGTACCAGTACGAGGGTCCGGATCTTCGTGGCCACGCGCAGCAGCTCCGGGAACGCCGCGAGGAATACCTCGCCATGGGGGGCCGGGACCGGGTCGAACGCCAGCACGCCGAGGGCAAGCTCACCGTTCGGGAGCGGATCGACCTTCTGTTCGACCGGGACTCGTTCACCGAGCTCTCGCTGCTGGGACATCATCAGTCGGCCGCACCCACCATGCAGGGCAAGTTCACCCCGGCCGACGGGTGCGTCACCGGGGTGGGCAAGATCGACGGCCGCCGGGTGAGCGTCATCGCCTACGACTTCACGGTGATGGCCGGGTCGATCGGGATGGTGGGAGAGCTCAAGGCCACGCGGATGCGCGAGCTGGCCTTGCGGGAACGCATCCCTGTGGTCTGGCTGATCGACTCCGCAGGCGCCCGCATCCAGGAGGCCGCGGGCTCGATGTTCGCTCGCACCGGTGACCTGTTTCGGGAACAGGTCCACATGAGCGGGGTGGTGCCGCAGGTGGCCGCGATGATGGGTCCGGGCGCGGCGGGCACGGCGTACATCCCCGGCCTGGCCGACTTCGTCCCCATGGTCAAGGGTGTTTCTCACATGGCCCTCGGGGGACCTCCGTTGGTCAAGGCCGCCGTCGGCGAGGACGTGACCGCGGAGGAGATGGGGGGGTCCCAGGTCCATACCAAGGTCAGCGGGGTGGCCGACCTGGAGGTCGAGTCCGACCAGGAATGCCTCACGGTGGTCCGGAAGTACCTCGGCTATTTCCCCTCGTCGAACCTGGACAAGCCGCCGATCACCGAGGCAGCAGACCCGGCCGATCGCCGCTGTGAGGAGCTCTACGACATCGTGCCGGCCAATCCGCGCCGGGCCTACGACATGCGCAAGGTCGTGGCCTCGCTGGTGGACGACGGCGACTTCTTCCCGATGAAGCCCGAGTGGGCCAAGAACCTGGTCACCGGGTTCGGACGGTTCGCCGGCCGCCCGGCAGGCATCGTGGCCAACCAGCCGATGTTCCTGGGCGGGGCGCTCGACGTGAACGCCGCCGACAAGGCGGCGAGGTTCGTATGGCTGTGCGACGCCTTCCACATCCCGCTGGTGTTCCTGATGGACTGCCCCGGGTTCCTGGTCGGCTCGGCGGTGGAGAAGCAGGGCATCATCCGCCACGGGGCCAAGATGCTGTTCGCCGTGGCCGAGGCCACGGTGCCGAAGGTGACCGTGGTGCTCCGCAAGGGCTACGGCGCCGGGTACTACGTCATGAACGGACGGGCCTACGAGCCCGACCTCATCGTGGCGTGGCCCACGGCCGAGATCTCGGTGATGGGCCCGGAGGGCGCCGTCAACATCATCTTCCGCAAGCAGATCGAAGCGGCCGGAGATCGGGAGGCGCAGGACGCCATGCGCAACCAGCTTGTGGGGACGGTCCGCGATCAGATCAACGCGTACATCGCGGCGGGATGGTCGTTCGTCGACGACCTGATCGATCCTGCCGAGACCCGGGCCACCATCATCCGCGGGCTGGAGATCGGGCAGACCAAGAGGATCGAACGGCCGTGGCGCAAGCACGGCGTGCTGCCGGTGTGACCGTGCCCAGGACCGGAGCCAGGCCGCCCGACGCAGAGATCTCCTCGCTGTTTCAGCGTGGTGCCGAACACTTCGCGAAGCTCGTGGACTCGGTCCAGGATGAGCGGTGGTACCTCCCCACGCCATGCGAGGACTGGGACGTTCGCGAGCTGGTACACCACATGGTCCATGAGCTCCTGTGGGCACCCGAGCTCTTCGGCGGCCGCACGATCGCACAGGTGGGAGATCGATTCGCCGGTGACTTGTTGGGTCCCGATCCGACGGCGACATATCGGCAAGCCACGCGTCTGGCGATCGAGGCCGTCACGCAGCCCGGCGCGATGGACCGAACGGTTCACCTCTCCTACGGGGATGTGCCCGGCCGGCACTATGCGTTCGAGATGGCCAACGACCTGTGGATCCACGGGTGGGATCTGGCCCGTGCCGTTGGTGCCGACGAGCGGATGGATCCCGACGCGGTCGAGGCCCTCCACGCCTTCTATCAACCGCTGGAGCCCGGCTTGAAGGCCAGCGGCATGTTCGGTCCGCAGCTGGACCCACCGCCCGGTGCCGACCTCCAGACCAAGCTGCTGGCCGTGATGGGCCGCCGGTCCTGGTGACGACGATCCTGGCCGACGCTTCGGCCCCGGCCATCGTTGAAGCGCTCGACCGCCACGAGCGCGAGCTCTCGGCAACCTACGCCCGCGCCCTGGGGGGCTACGTCGATGACCGGGCGGACATGCTCGCGTACGTCACGGGGCTGCCCGCCCCATGGGCGAACGGTGTGAAGGCCCCGCGACTGCCCGACGCCGGGGCCGACCAGGCCATCGAATCGGTAGCCAAGCTGCTTCGCTCACACGGCGTCGCAGGGACATGGTCGGTCGGTCCCCTGGCCACGCCCAAGGACTTGGGGGACCGGCTGGAGCGGTCGGGATGCGGCCGCGAGTTCGACCTCCGCATGATGGCCGCGGAGATCGCGCGCGTAGATCTGGACATCGCGGATCCGCCGGAACTCTCCATCCGTCGAGTGCGGAGCGAGGAGGATCACCGCGCATGGCTGCGGGTCATGGAGGTGGGGTTCGACATGCCGGAGGGTCACACCCGGACAATCGATCGGACCGCCCGGGCCGTCGGGTTCGGCCCCGACGTTCCGTGGGTCCGGTTCGTCGGAACGAGGGACGGGCAGCCGGTGGCATCCTCCGGCCTGATGCTCTTCGGAGGCCTGGCCGGGCTGTACAACGTAGCCACGGTTCCGGAAGCGCGCCGAAATGGATTCGGTGCGGCCATGACCCTGGAGGCGATCCGGTTCGGGCGAGACGCCGGCTACCGCGTGACGGCCTTGGGGGCCTCGGACATGGGTCGTGGCGTCTACGAACGGATGGGGTTTCGCGAGGTGTGCGTGGTCCGCCAGTACGTTTACGAGCCGGAATGAGGCCTTCCGGTCCGAAGAAACCCTCAGGTGGGTCTCGTACGTGACAGCTCAGCTGACGATGAGCCAGGCGTTCATGATGGTGGCCAGAAGGTCGTCCTGAAGGAAGTAGGTCCCCGGTTGCAACGGAGGAATGTCGTACTCGATTTTTCAGTCACGGAGTACGCATCCTCCTGACTCCGGTAGAGCGATAGGGAGAGCACCAACGGCTTCCCATTGAGTGCCGTTGTGTTGTTCGTGAACACGATCTGGAACGGTTTTCCCGCGGGGGCGGCATAACAGGTCTCATCTAGCTCGGTCTTGTGGTCGAGCGTCGCCACCAACACTTGGTCGGTGGCGTTGGGTGGCGGATTACAGTTTGGGCTTTCAGTTGCGGCTGCTGGCTCCGCGCGCTGACTCGGTGTTGCCCGAGCACAACTTGCCAGACCTCCGACGGTGAGGGTTACGACGATGCCGTGCAGCCAGATCCTTCTCACCCGGAGCCCTCCTCCTGTGAGCCCATCCTGACTCTAGAGGTCTGGCTTTCAAGAGGGAAGAGGACCCTGGAGCCGAGCAATCTGCGTGTTCTCGGCTCGTATCCTCGTTCGCATGGCTGAAGCAGACATCGGAGATCGCGCTCCCAACGTGACCGTCCTCGACGGGAGCGGTCGCCGCCGCCGGCTGTCGTCGTTCTGGAAGGACCGGCCCGCAGTCCTGGTGTTTCTCCGCCACTACGGTTGAAGCTTCTGCCAGCAGCACGCCGTGCAGTTGCGCGACGACCGGGAGCGGTTCGAGAAAGCTGGAGCGAAGGTCGTGCTGATCGGGCTGGGGAAGCCGGACCGGGCCGCGTGGTTCTGCGAGGACAAGGCCATCCCGTTCGCCTGCCTGGCCGATCCGGAGCAGCGTGCCTACGAGGCCTACGGCCTGCGCAAGGCTGGAATCAGCGAGATCCTGAGGGCCGAGAACGGCTTGAAGTACCTCCGGCTGAACCTTAACCCCGAAACCCGGCAGCGGCCGGGCAAGCGTGGCGAGGACCAGCTGCAGCTCGGCGGGACCTTCGTGGTCGACACGGGTGGCGCCATCCGGTTCGCCCACCGGAACCGGCACACCGGGGATAATCCGCCGAACGACGCAGTCCTGGCCGCCCTCGAGGAGCTGAAACGATGATGAACGACGACGAGAGTCACCCCTGCATCGTCACGTGCGCCGTGTCCGGTGCCGTGGCCAACAAGGATCAGTGCCCGGGCATCCCGTACACCCCAGAGGAGTACGCGAAGGAGGTCCGCCGGGCCCGGGACGCCGGGGCCACCATGGTGCACATCCACGCCCGGGAGCCGAATGGGACGCCGACGGTGAAGCCCGAGCACTACCGTGCCATCACCCAGGCGGTCCTGGCCGAAACGCCGGACATCATCATCAACTACTCGACCGGGTGGGTGGGCCTGCCCATGGCCGAGCGCGTGGCCCACATCACGGAGCTCAAGCCGGAGATCGGGGCCCTGAACATGGGCTCCATGAACTACGCCAAGTACTCCTCGAAGCGGAAGGGGTTCGTGTTCAACTTCGTATTCGAGAACCACTTCGACGACATCATCTTCCTGCTGGAGCGGATGCAGGAGGCTGGGGTCAAGCCTGAGTGCGAGTGCTTCGACGTCGGCCACGTCGAGTCGGTCCAACCCCTGGTCGACCTCGGCGTGCTCACCCCGCCCATCCAGTTCTCGCTCATCCACGGCGTGCTCGGCGGGATCCAGGCCACCGCCAGGAACCTGGCCCACATGTCCTCGGTGGTTCCCGACGGCTCGACGTGGGGCGTGATCGCGGTGTCGCGTGAGCAGTGGACGATGGTGGGGGCGTCCGCGGCCCTGGGCGGGAACGTCCGGGTCGGGTTCGAGGACAACTTCTATCTCCCGTCCGGCGCGATGGCGTCGTCGAACGGGGACCTGGTCGACGCCGCGGCCTCGGTGGTCCGGCTGCAGGGACGAAGGGTGGCCGAGCCATCCGAGGCCCGGGCGCTGCTGTCGCTGCCAGCGGAGCCGGATCGCTCGGGGGTTCGGTGATGGCGGAGGTCCTGGCCGAGATGGTGGCCAACGTGTGGAAGGTGGTGGTGGCGGCCGGCGACAGCGTCGGCCTCGGCGACCCCCTGGTGATCCTGGAATCGATGAAGATGGAGATTCCCGTGGAGTCACCCGTCGCGGGCACGGTCCGGGAGCTTCGGGTCCAGGAGGGCGGGCTGGTCCAGGAGGGCGACGTCATCGCGGTGGTGGAGTGACCGACTC
>WNGG01024853.1_pt1 | contig 11960 bp, 7 predicted proteins | sample 5400661 | NCBI WGS metagenome assembly WNGG01 (sample SAMN13153372, study PRJNA577476) | soil metagenome | isolation source: 100 cm soil or saprolite under Garry oak tree replicate 1 | place: USA:California | collected 2016-06-15 | reverse complement strand
CCCGAATGAAGTCACTGAATGCTTTGTCGAAATCGGCGGGTGCAAGCTTAAGCACACGTTGCAACACGTCGGGAGTCTTGGCGCCTTCTTTGTAGGCCGCGAGCATTTTCACGATAGCGTCAAACCCGAACTTCTCCTCGACAAACTCGCACACCATCGACGCTTGAAAGTAAGCCAGCGGAACTCCGTCCGGTCGCTTGGGACGCATAAACGCGCCGTCCAAGTCGTTGATCTTGACAAACCGGTTGTCGCTAATCGCTTTTAGATTCTGAACTGACCAGTTGTCGCCCCAACCCGGTCGCGCGCGTCTCTCCTCGTAAACCGACAGCCCCTCGGAAAACCAGCGCGGTATCCGATGGTCGGTCATCTCCAGCGTGATCACGTGAGTGAACTCGTGCCACAGCGTGCTGCCCCAGTTGAACTCGCCCGCTCTGCGCGCAGACGGACTGTCCAGCGCGATCACCTGGCCAAAGCAAACACCAAGCGCGCCCAATCCCGGAAGCCCCAGAGCGCGAACGGCGAAGTCTTCGTGGTTCTCGAACACCTCGACTGAAATCGGCGAGCGCGGCGTGAAATGATATTTGCTGCTGAGCTTCTTGTAAGCCTCTTCCAACAAGTCAGCGGCGTACACCGCCAACACGCCGTTCTCTTTAGCCGACGACTTGATCAAGAACGGCCCGCGCACGGTGTCCGCGTAGTCCTTCATTGAGTCTAGAAGGTCGAGCGTGTTCTTGGCCCAGATGTTATACGGATCGCCTTTGAAGGCCCGCTCCAGCTCCGCGCGTCCTTCTTCAATCTTGCCGACTCGCAGCAGCTGGATGCCAAGCTGCGTTCGCGCGCTCCACAAATCGGGGGACAGCTCGATTGCCCGGCGGTCAAACTCGACTGCGTCCGTGTAGCGACGATTGTTGACCGCGAAAGTGGCGAGCGTGTCCAATACTTCGCCGGCTTGGGGGTTAATTGCGAGCCCGCGTTTGATTTCGGCATCGAGCTCGCTCTTTTTGTCAGCAAGATAAAACATCGCGGCTCGCACCGCGATTGCGTCGAGGGCGTTTGGGTTGACCTTCAACGCACGATCGATCTCCTGTGTCGCGGCTTCGTAGTTGCTCGATTCGACGTCGATGACCGCGCGATGCACCAGCGCCGCTACGCAATTGGGATTTACCTCGAATGCTTTGTAGATTGCCGCCAATTGCGCTTCATTCGATTCGAACTGTCTGCTCTTTGCCAGCCCGACGAGCGCGCGCGTCGAGTTCGAGTTGATTTTGAGCGCGTCTGCGAACAAGCTCGCCGCGACAGCGTAGTCGTATGTAAGGTTATGCAGCTCGCCTTGACCGATGAACGCGTCGGCGAAAGTCGCATCGGCCTCACGAGCGTCGATGAACAACTCGTTTGCGTCTTTGTACTTTTCGAGAATGACAAGGCCCTCTGCAATCGTCGCAAGCTCTTGGGCGGAGCGAGGAGACGCGTCGTTGTAGTAGCGGACGAACTCCTGGGCTGTTGCTCGGGACTCGTCTTCCTTTCCCTGAACGCGAAGCGCGCGGGCGCGTCCGAGGGTCGCGCGAAGCCAGACAGCGCCTTTGGAATCTCGCGCGGCGCGTTCAAACTCGGAGGCTGCTTCTGAGTAGCGGCCGGTTTCAAATTCAATCTCGGCAAGCTCGACTCGCACAGGCGCTTCGGTCGCGTGTGACGTCAGATAGTTGCGCGCGCTCTTTTCAGCGCTCGAATAATCGCCTGTTTCGATCTGCGCACGGATGAGCCCTTCGACCGCGCCGGCGTCGTTTGCGGCCTTCTCCAAAAGCGCAGTGAAGACAGATATCGCTTCTTTATAGCTGCCGTGTTTGAGCAGGTCTCGCCCGCGCGCGGAAGAAATTTCCTGCGCCGCTCTCGAGTTGAAAGAGCAGCCGAACAAGAAAATAAGTGTTACAAGAGCGAGCCGTTTCATAGCCTGTATGGGCGGCCCTCCGTGGCCGCCCCTCCTTTCGTTTCCGCGCGCTAACATAGGCCTAAGTCATGCCGCCGCTCGTCTCGATCCCAAACCCAGTAAACGGGTAAAACTGCGGCTTCGACACGTATCCTCGTTTCACAGGATTCATAACGATGTATTCTATCGTCTCTCTTAGATCAGCATCGTTTCTAATTATGTGGTCGTTGAATTTGGTATGCCAAAGGTGCTTGCCCAAGAACTGCTCCGGATGAGCTTTGGGCCAGTTCTTTAACTGGACCGCCTCTGGCCTCAGCGCCGCTCGCCATTCAACTAGTGCCGACAAAAGCGGCGCAGCCTCAGCGTGACTGCTCTTATGAACCGAAGCACCGGGAAGCGCCACTTTCTGCTCCTCGACGATCTCGCGGCTGCGCTTCCAATACAGTTGGGTAGTGTAGCTCTTGAACGCTCCGAGCGCGGCAGATAGGTTCTTGCCTTGTTCCCTAACACCGGCTAGCACGTGAAAGTGGTCCGGCATCAACGTGTACGCTTGCAAACGAATCCTCGCCTCAGTCTTGCCGTGCAGGAGAGCCATCAGAGTGGCTTTTGCAAGCTTGATGTCTGCGAAAACGGGCCGGGAAGAATCGGTATCGACGGTAACAAAGTAGAGAGCAGAAGAAGAGCTGTAGTCGAAACCCAGCAGTCGAAGGCTGTTGTAGCGTCGTGAATACGGGAAGTCTGGTGATATCGGCATAGTTCAACCTACCGAGGGGCGGCCACTGAGGGCCGCCCGTACAGGGCTTCTACTTTTTCTGCTTCGCCTTGATTTCTTGATTCACCTTTGCCAGCTCGACCAGCAAGCGTTCAAGCTCGGCGTCGTAATCCTCTTGCTTCATCTCGCTCTTGCGAGCCTTCAGCTTCTCGATTTCTTCCTCGAGCCGTTGGCGTTCCTTGATCAGTCTTCCGATCTCGACGTCGCCAGCCGCTTCTTCGATTTGCTTCGAGTCGAGGTAGACAATCTTCGCCAGGTTGCCGTCGCCGCCAGTCGCTTCTTCGTGGCCCACTCCGTCTCCGTTGTCGTCGATGAGCGCGTGCTCGGTCGCGAGCCGATTCTTCTCCTTGTAGAAGTCAGCCGTCAGCTTGGTTGCGTAATTGAAAGCTTCGAGCACCGAGACCCGCCCGTTCTTGTCGGCGTCTGCCGCGCCGTCGGTCAAACCCGCTATGAAGTGATCGGCGAACACCGTCGCGTTCTGCTCGTTGCCGCTTCGAGTCGCGGTGATCACGATTCGGCCTGCGGCTGAGAGGGGCTTGATGAACTCGCCTGATGAGCTCGAGCAGTTCACAAACACCACTCGTTTGCTTGGCAGTGAGCTTAGAAACCCGGCGTAATCTTTTGCACTCAAATCGGGCCCGACTAGATTGAACTTCGCTTGCTGATTGTCGAACGACCCATGCCCGATTAATACGATCAGCACCACGCTGTCCGCGTTTGCGGCGGACTTGATCGACGCAAACGCATTACGGACTTCCTCGGCGGTCGAGCGCTTTGACCGCGGCGCATCGGAGTTGTGCGAGCCGTCTTCCGCGCCCATCGCTGCTACCTCAGTAAGCAGCGATACATTCTTATCTGAGAAGCCGAGTTGATTCGTGAGCACGTCGTAAAGCTGGAGCGCCTGGGCGGTGAACTTTTTCTTGTAAGTGTCTTCGCCGCCGACCCCGGCGACTATCAATGCAAACTTGTTCGGATCGACCGCGCGCTGAGTTCTGGTTTCCCGAGCCGATTGCGCAGTTGCGGACGTGCTTGGCTGTTGCGCGGTTTGACGATCAGCGCTCAGCGCGCAGGAGCATGAACCCATCACAGCAGAGGCGCAGAGAACGCCAAGTAGCCGCAGAGCAAAATCTCTGCATGCTGGGAGCGCAGGCGTCTCGCCTGCCCGTTGTTCCCCAGAAGCCGAAGCAGGCGAGACGCCTGCGCGCCCAGCTCTGCGCAAGCTGTGCGTTCTCTGCGTCTCGGCGGTGAATGATTTCATATGCGCTACCAACTGAACGTTTCTAAGCAAGCCCTTTGCGCTTGCGGATGAACCACTCACCTGCCGCAAGCCCGACCACCAGAAGAAAGTTTATCGGCATATCCCAAAGGTCATAGGGCACTCGGTTCGAGCTTGCGCTCTCGTTATGAATCAGATCGTCAAGCAATTTGTCGGTCTGAGCGCCGGTGTAATAACCCCCGCCTGTCTCGCTTGCGATTCGCTTGAGCAACTCTCGGTTTTGCGCGGCGTTGCGCGCCTCCCGGTTGAGCGGCCCGACTATGAAACTCGTTTGTGCCGGCGCAAGCGTTGCGCTCTTCGAGCCCGCTCGCCGAGCGGTCACCTCCACACGATACAATCCGTCTTCTTCGGGATGAAACGAGCTTGCATAACCTTCGAAGCCGCCCTCAATTGTCTGCTTCAACGGAACATCGACGCCTCGCCCCGAGGGCGTTGTAATGTGCGCCGATACCGCAGCGTCGCTGATCTTGATGAATTTCTCATCGGCGACTTCGGCGCGGATCCGAACCTGCTCGTTGGTTCCGTAGAAGCTTCGTTCGGTCGAGGCTTCAACCGGACGCGGCGTCGATTCGACCGTGTAGCGCATCAGGTTACGCCAGAAAGTCTCATAGGATTTGTCCTTGAACTCGAGCATCATGCGCCAACGCCAGGTGTCCGAAGCGAGCAGCGCCATCGACTTGCCTCGGCCATATCTTTCTTCAACGAGCAACGGCGCAACTCGATTCTTTTCTTTTATGCTCCGAGCTTCGAGGATCACCGACGCGCCCGGTTTGGTATCGGTAATGAGATCGGGCAGCGTGACCGCGGGCATCTGTTCCCAAGCCTTTCCGTTCGCGTCCGGTTGGTCAACCAATCGCGCAGCCGGATGATCGCGGCCCCGATCGGCAGGGGCGGCTTTGAAAGCCTGATTCTCGCCCGGCATCTCAGGCGGACCGTTGAGATAGATGGGCAACAGATCAGCCAACGGCGTGTTCCCGTAGCCGCCCATGTTGAACGACTTGGATCCACCGAGTGCCAGGAGCGTTCCTCCGCGACGCGACACGAATTGCTCGACAGCTTTTAACTGATCAAACGTGAAGAAGGTTGCTTCCATGCTGCCGAGAATCAACGCATCGTATCTGAACAGCTCTTCTTCCGATTTCGAGAATCCGTTCACAAGCTCGTCCGCATTCTCGACTCCCTGGCGATAGAATTTGCCATCGGCTGACCGCAGCACCGACACGAGAATAATGTTCTTCTCTTCGGCGACCGACTCGCGCAGCTTGGCGTATTCCCAACGCGGTTCGCCTTCGATATGAAGAATCTTCGGCTTCCAATCGACGACCTCGATAGCAAGCTCCTGTGAGTTATTGTCCGGCACAGGATCATCGGCCGCAGGCTTGGCGGTCAGGGTGTAGCGATGGACGCCCGGCGACGATGGAGTGAAAGTCACACGAGCGACGGTCGTGGCGTCGCCTTGCACCGCGACTTCCTGCGAGCGCAGGAGGTGATTGTCTTCGTTGAGGTCAATGGTGACGCTCTTGCGGGAGCCGTTCGCTCTTACCAGCAACTCGCAGGTGACCGGCGACCCTGACAGTGCGCGTCGAGGCGCGGTCGCGCGAACCACTTCGACGTCACCCTCAAGGCGGTCGGGGCCAACTCCGATGACGAAGACCGGTAAGCCCCGTGAGCGAAGGTTGGCGAGCGTAGTTGCGAGGCTCGCGGAGCGCTCGTCGTCGCTGGCGCCGGAGTTATTCGCGCCGTCGCTGATCAGGATGATTCCAGACATCGGCAAGCCCGCTGACTCGCGCGAGGCCTGGTCGAGCGTCGAAGCCAGATTCGTCTCGTCGCCGTCTGCTGAAAGATCGGCTGCGTTCTGCACTCTCTCGGCCGTCGATGCGAACTTGTAAGGCCGAAGCTTGAACTTGTCCGCAAGCGCCAAGTAAAAGGCGCTATTGGCTGACATCAATTGTTTCAACGCGTCGAGTCGCGTGCGGCCGCCGTCATCGGGAAGCTTCATGCTCGATGAGTCATCCATCATTACCGCGACGTAACTCGACTGCGGGATGACCGTTGGCACGACGATCACCGGTCTCATGGCGCAGAAGAGAATCACCGCTACAAGCGCGCACCTCAGGGCGATCAATAAGAGCGCCTGCTTGCGATTGAACAGAAAACTTACGACCTGTTCCAAGAATCAGCTCCCGATTTCAAGTGCGCTCTCCGTCACCACCATGACGATGTGCGATGGAGTTATTGTAAAGGTTAACGCCGCAAGCCGCAAAAAGATTTGAAATGACTTCGAAAAATGGGAAGTAGAACCCTAGCGTGAGGGGAACGCCGGCTTGTAAGACAGTGTCCTTTGGCGTTCAGTGCGATCAAGACGTTGTTCAGTGCCAGAAAACCATCGTGGGCAGCAGCGATCAAGTGTGACACGAAGGGTGAATCCGGCAGTGCACACTAATATTTTCAACGCCATGGAAGGCACGGGTCGCGAAATCCCAAAAGTCCAAAGACGATCGAAGGAACCAGGGCACAAAGAAGAGCCCCGGTCCCTTCGCTCAACAGCTTACTGACCCTGGGACTACTTCTTTTCGCTCTTCGAGGCGGAAAGCATTGCCTCGATTCGAGCCAGCCGCTCGGCAAGCTCTGCATTCTGTTTCGCGAGCTTTGATAGCTCCGCGTCCTTCTGAGCGATGCTGTCATTAAGCGTCGAGATATAAATGTGGGCCTTCTCGATCTCCTCCAGCATCCCGCGCATGCGAGCGCCGATCTCGACGAACTCTCGACCCTGCTCATCGACCTGTTTGGCTCCCACCGCAGGCAGATGTTTGTTGTTCCACATGAACGCCGCATGATCTTCGATCGATTCGACGGTGTAGGACGGTTCGAAGACGTAGTCGGCAAAAAGCTGAACACCACGCTGGAAAATGGATCCGTTCACGTCGAGCTTTCCTGCCGGAGCAGTCGTGCCGATGCCGAAGTTGCCGTTGTTGAGAACCGTAACCACGTCACCGCTGATGGTATTGAACAGCCGCATGTCGTCTCCGGTTGGGTTATACCATTGATGGTTAGCCCCGCTACCGTCTCGCGGTGCGGCAGTGAGACCGGCGCCCGATCCCGAAGCCAAAATCTGGCCGACGACTTCAAGGTTGCTAGTGGGCGATGCCGTCCCAATGCCGACCTTGCCGCTGGCGCTGATGTCAATGCTGCTGGTCGGCGCGCCCGGACGAATGCGGAATGGCAGGCGGCTGCCGCCAGTAACATCGCGCACAAAGAAATTGGCTTCATTGCCCGCAATATCCCAAGTCTGAGCGGTGAAGCCGCCCGAATTATTCTGCTCCAAACGGATCGCGGGCGTGTCGGTTGTATTGGCATGCACATCTAACACGGGGGTTGATGTGCGAAGTCCCAGCTTACCGCTGCTGGCAACGAAAACAGAATTGGTTGGAGCGCCGGCGGTGATGGTGAACGGAACCTTCGCCCCCGTTATGTCCTCAATCGAGAATTTGTTCGCCCCGCCGCTAGCCGAATCGTTGGCGGTGAGCTGCCAGTCGTTGTTGGGGAACCCGGCTGCTGTCGACGTGTCGTCGAATTTGATTCGGGTGTTGTTCTCTTTCAGCCTGATGGTGTCGAAGCCGAAGCTCTCGTTGACGACACAATCAAGCCCCACGCACAAGCTGCCCTGTATGATCTCATCATCTGCCGTCACGACATCTTGTATCACAACCGTACCGCCGCTGCCTTTCTTTTTGTTGCTCTGAATCCCGACGCTCCCTTCCGGGTTTGGGCTTCGCGGCGGCTCGGCGCCCTCTTCGGGAGATCCTGTGAAAACCATACCCTTCTCAATCCGGAACGAGCCAGATTGAACGGTGATCTTTGTCGGCAACTGACCACTCTTTTGCAGCTCTCGAATGACCTCCTCGCTGTTGCCATTCTCCCTCGAAGCTGCCAGAGCTTTTTTGACCTCCGGGCTAATCATCGGTATTACGCGTAACTCGTATGTGTACTGGCCATCGGCCAGATTGAAACCTTTATTATCGATCAGCTTGAACGACGGCTCGGTGCCCGCTTCAAACTCTTGTCGAATAACATCGCCGCTCGGCGTGGAGATGGTCAGTACCAGGCGACCGTATTCAACTTGCGGGCGCCACCTGACCTCGCTACGTTCGCCGGCAACTGAGGCGATCGACTCGCCTTTGTTTGCCGATTGGGCTCGAGCCGCAACGGCGAGACACAAAGCTATAACTATCAGAGATGCAAAAACTCTCACTCCTTTTTGAATTTTCATCTGGGGTCCTCCTTTAGGGCGTTGATAGGTTCAACGCGAAGCAATAATGGGTAGAGAGCATTCAGCGGAAAAGCAACCAACACTCTCCGATTTTGATGGCTGCGAGCGCAGCCACTCGCACAAACGGTGCGATGATTTCAAAAGTAGTATCGATTGTCAAGGTATTTCTTGTCGCTTCCTGCGACGACCGCGGGAGTCGGCGGTGCATCGCCTCGTTTCAACTCCCTCCATCACGCATTAGTGCGTACCAAAGAACGTCAAACACCGGTCGCAGCCATCGAACATCTCCGGGTGACAACGCGTTGCAGCGGTGATATAAGACAATGGAATCTGAATGAAGTATGTGCCTTCAAAGAGCATCGCTTACGTGGGCTTGCTCGCCGGCTCAATGATGTTCTGCCGAGAGCTTGGTTCCGGTATCACGACCCACTCGATTCCAAGAGTTGCGGTTAGCTTCTCAAGGGACGTGGCTCCGATATTCTTCAAACACTGTGCTGAATGTCACAGGCCCAACGATATAGCTCCGTTCTCGGTTCTGACGTACAAAGACGTTCGGCCGTGGGCGCGTTCGATTCGCGAAAAAGTTATCACCCGCGAGATGCCTCCCTGGCACGCCGATCCGCGTTACGGTCATTTCGAGAACGACGCCCGCCTGAGTCAGAAAGATATTGATACCATCGTGGCGTGGGTAGATCAGGGCGCAATCGAAGGCGATCCGACGAACCTCCCGACCTGGCCTGAACACGTTGAAGGTTGGCGAATCGGCAAGCCGGATCAAGTGTTTTCAATGACTGAGGATCACACAATAAAACCAGGGGATCCCGACAACTATGTCTACTTCACGGTCCCGACACAGTTCAAGGAGGACAAGTGGGTTCAAGCTGCGGAAATCCGTCCGAGCAACAAGAAGGTGGTACATCACATTATCGCTCACATTCTTACGCCTGCTGCAATTGTCGCTTCAAGAGAAAACGTCGCCCCGCTTGATCGCCACTCTGATGCCGAGCAGCGCATGTTTTACAAAGTCGGCGGCCTCACGCGCGTAAGGCCCGAAGCTCCCGTTGTGGATGACGGCGCCGCTGCTCCCAACGGCGGCGCGGCTTTCAATCGCAGCGCAAGCGCCGATGGAAGCGACGGATTCAGCATCTTGCTATCCTCCTATGCGCCCGGTAAAGGACCGGACGTATTTCCTCCAGGAGCGGCAAAGAGGATTCCCGCCGGCTCGAAGATTGTCCTTCAGATACATTACTCAAGCTTTCGCGGTGCGCTTGAAAAGCCTGAACGTGATCGCACGAGCGTCGGAATCATCCTTGCCAAAGAGCCTCCGGCCAAGCGAATTGTCACCCTTACCGTACCGAACCACTTTTTCAGGATTCCGGCGGGCGCGCAGGATCACAAGGTCACAGCCGCGTGCACGTTTAGCCAGGACGTCGAACTGGTTGATTTCATGCCGCATATGCATTTGCGCGGCAAACAAATGAAATACGAAGCAATCTATCCCAACGGCGAGCGTGAGACATTGCTCTGGGTGCCGAAATTCAACTTTAATTGGCAGACCGTCTACAGGCTCAAGAATCCAATTGTGATTCCAAAAGGAACCAAGATGATAATCACGGCGCACTTCGATAATTCGTCCAAGAACAAGTACAATCCCGATCCGAGTAAACCGGTCCGCTGGGGCGATCCTACTTACGACGAGATGATGATCGGATGGATGGATTACATCGTGCCCAATTCCGGCAAGCGCGAAACATCAGCTAAAGAAGTCAAGTGATTAGGTCGAGCTCCCCGGTAAACGAGTTTGTGTTGAGAATCCTGCCGAAGGCGGTTGTGTGTTCCTGCATTGCGTTCGGCGTGGCTGGCAGCAGTTCTCACTTAATCCAAAAGAAGGCGGCGATCGAGCGGAGCGATCCTTATTCGCCGGCTCCAATCTTTGCAGAAGTCGCGGATCAGGTCGGCCTTGACTTCAAACATTACAACGGCACGACCGGACAATTTTATCTACCGGAGATTATGGGATCGGGTGCGGCGCTGCTTGATTACGATAATGATGGCGATCTGGATGTCTTCATCGTTCAGGGATCAGCGCTAGATCCGAAGAAGGAGCCAGGCAACACGCTGTTTCCGTGGCGCGATTCCGGCCCTCCGCGCGGGAGGCTTTATCGAAACGATTTGGTGGTCGGCAGAGACGGCAGCCGACAATTGAAGTTCACTGACGTTACCGAGAAGAGCGGCATACGCGCCACCGGATACGGGATGGGCGTTGCCGTAGGCGATATTAACAACGATGGCTGGCCTGACATTTACATTTGCAATCTCGGATCGAACCAGATGTTTCTCAATAACGGCGACGGCACGTTTAGCGACGTCACGCAAAAGACGCATACTGATGACACTCGATGGAGCACCAGCGCGGCGTTCTTCGACTACGACAGGGACGGATGGCTCGACTTGATTTTGGTGAATTACGTCGATTTTTCGGTTTCCAACAGTCCGACTTGCTACGCCAACACAAGCGCAAGAGATTACTGCGGGCCACGCGCATTTCGCCCGGCGGGCAATCGTTTGCTTCACAACAAGCGCGACGGGACTTTCGAGGACGTAACGGTAGCTGCAGGAATAAGCAAAGAATTTGGACGCGGGCTGGGTGTGGTCGCGGCCGATTTCAACGGCGACGGATGGATTGATTTCTACGTGGCAAACGACGGTGACCCGAATCAACTCTGGATCAATCAGAAAAACGGCACGTTCAAGAACGAGGCTCTACTGGCGGGGGCTGCGGTCAATCGGGACGGGCAGGCAGAGGCTGGAATGGGAGTGGACGCTGGTGATTTTGACGGCAACGGCACGGAAGACATCTTCGTCACTCACCTGATGGAAGAAACCAACACGCTTTACGTCAATTTTGGGAACGGGGTTTTTGAAGATCGCACGCGCGAAGCAAATCTCGCCTTGCAGTCTGCTCGCTTCACCGGGTTTGGCACTCTGTGGTTCGACTATGACAATGACGGTTGGCTGGACTTGCTCGTGACCAACGGCGCCGTTCGATTGTTGGAAGATCCCACTCGAAAGAACGATGGTAATCCGCTGGCCCAACCCAACCAGCTTTTTCACAATACCGGCAAAGGGAGCTTCATCGATGTATCAAAAGAAGCCGGCCAGGCATTCAATCATTTACTGGTCGGGCGCGGAGCGACCTTCGGCGACATCGACAATGACGGCGATACCGACGTCCTAATCTCAAACAACAACGGGCCGGCGAGACTGTTCTTGAATCAGGTTGGTAATCGGAACCACTGGCTGGGGCTGCGCCTGGTGGGTGATAAGGTCAAGAGAGATATGCTCGGCGCGCGATTGGAGATAAGGGTCACTAAGGAGAAGACGTTGTGGCGGCGCGTTCGCACCGACGGCGGGTACTGCTCGTCACAAGACCCGCGAGTCCTCGCAGGCCTTGGCGCCTCCAGCCGCGTCGAAGCAGTGCGAGTTCACTGGCCGTCGGGGAAAGTTGAGGAGTGGAAAGATCCGCCCGTCGATCGCTACGTTACACTGAAGGAAGGCGCGTCCCCTGAGATCAAATAGAGACGTTTCTATCAGTCGCAAATGAATACCGGCCTGCAACAACTCGTCCTTGTTCTCGCGTTTGTGGGAACGTTAGTCATCCGGGGCGCTTCGCTTCCCGCCGGTCCCGCGCAGAGCGACGTCCTGCCACCGCCGCGAT
>WNGG01007649.1_pt1 | contig 11961 bp, 10 predicted proteins | sample 5400661 | NCBI WGS metagenome assembly WNGG01 (sample SAMN13153372, study PRJNA577476) | soil metagenome | isolation source: 100 cm soil or saprolite under Garry oak tree replicate 1 | place: USA:California | collected 2016-06-15 | reverse complement strand
TCACCGGCCGCAAGACCGGCCGGGTGTACCGGCAGCCGGTGAGCTACGCGCTGGACGGCGACACCCTGCTCACCCCGGCGGGCGGGAGGTGGAAGTTGAACCTGCGTGAGGGGGAGGCCATCCGGGTGCGGCTTCGGGGTCGCGGTGTGCTCGCGCGACCTGAATTCATCCGCGACGTCGACGAGGTAGAGCGGCTGCTCCGCAGGATGACAGCCAGCAACCCGCGCGCCGCCTCGTTCATCCCCGTCATCGGACCGGATGGCCAGATCGACCGCGGCAAATTGCAGGCGGCGGTCGACTACGGATTCAGCGTTATCCGGTGGCACGTCGACGAGGCGCCGTCCAGAGGCCGTTCATGAGTCAGGTCGTGGAGGGAGAAGGATTAGCGCCGATTCTCGCGTCAGGTGGGACAACCCCTTGTATGGTCTGGTGAGGTTGGCGGTGCATTCCGCGAGATCCTTGCGGTGCAACAGCGTCAGGAGCGTCAGGAGATCGGCTCGACCGCTGGCAGGGGTGGATCTCGCTGTGCAATGCCGGATATCAGCGTGATGAAGCAGCAGTGGGTCGAGGCGCCCGGCCGATGTCGGCACTGAATCGACAGGCGGTTGAGATGTGCCGGTCTGCGGTTCTTGCGGTGTGGCGAGGCAGATGGGAACTATGCGCCATGGCACGCACAGCGAAACCGACCCTCAAACGGGCGACCGCCGCCCGAGCTGGTGGAGAGTTCTTCGCCAGGCCCACCGGGCCGAACCACCGCCGCTACGAGGCGCTGCGCGGCTACCTGTACGAGGGACTGTCAGCCACCCAGGCGGCCGAGCGTGCCGGCTGGTCACCAGCCACGCTGCGGTCGGCGGTGCGTGACTTCCGGGCCGGCAAGACCGGATTCTTCGCCAACCCGCGCCCGGGCCCCACCCGCGCACCGGCCAAGCACGCCGCCCGTGCCCGCATCATCGAACTGCGCCGGGCCGGGCACTCCGCCACCGAGATCTCCGAAGCCTTGGCCGAGGGCCCCACGCCGCTCAACCGCACCGGTGTCGCCGAGGTCCTCACCGAAGCAGGCTTCCCTCGGCTGCCGGTCCGCCCACCTGCTGAGCGCGGCGCCCCCGACCGCGACCACCCCCGCCGTGCAGGCGTCATCGACTTCGCCGAGCTGCCCCAGCGGGCCGAGACGAAGGTGGCCGGGCTGCTGCTGGCCGTCCCCGAACTGGTCGCCTTGGACCTGCCCGCCCTGGCCAAGCGGGCCGGCTACCCCGCCACCACGGTCATCCCGGCGGTCAGCTACCTGCTGTCGCTGCTGGCGCTCAAGCTGGTCGGCATCCGCCGCGTGTCCCACGTCGACGACCTCGCCGCCGACCCCGGCGCTGGCCTGTTCGCCGGCCTGGCCGCCCTGCCCAAGGCGACCACGCTGACCACCTACTCCTACCGGCTGGCGCACGCCCAGCAGGCGGCGCTGCTCAGCACGCTCGGCAGGGCGATGCTCGCCAACCACCTCATCGCCGACGCCGGCGGCGACCTCGACCTGGACTTCCACGCCATCATGCACTGGGGCGAGGACGTCGGCTTGGACAAGCACTACGTCCCCACCCGCTCGCAGCGCACCCGATCGGTGCGCACCTTCTTCGCCCAGGACGCAAGCACCGACACCCTGGTCTATGCCAACGCGGACCTGACCAAGTCCACCCAGGCGGGCGAGGTGCTCGTCTTCGCTGAGCACTGGCGCTCACTCACCGGCCGCTGGCCCAGCCTGCTCGTCATGGACCAGAAGGTCACCACCCAGCCGATGCTGGCCGAGCTGGACGCCCGGCACATCGACTTCCTCACCCTGCGGATGCGCTCACCCGCACTTGGCCGCCACATCGATGCCTTGCCCGCCTCGGCCTGGCGCACCGTCCGACTGGACCGCGATGGCGCCTACCGACGCCCCAAGGTCGTCGACGAGGAAACCACGCTGTCGGCCTACCCGGCGACCGTCCGCCAGCTCATCGTGCGCGGCCTGGGCCATGACACCCCCACGGTCATCATCACCAACAACCGGGTGCGCAGCGCCAAGCAGCTCATCGAACGCTACGCCCGGCCGATGACGATCGAACAACGCCTGGCGGAGTCCATCCGCTCCTTCCACGTCGACGCGCTCACCGGCGCCGTGCCGCTCAACATCGACCTCGACGTCGCGCTGACCGTGCTCGCCAGTGCCGTGTGCGCCTCGCTGCGCCGCCGACTCACCGGCTACCACCACGCCACCCCCGACACCCTGCAACGACCGTTCCTGTCCACCACCGGCGTCATCCTCAACCACCAGCACGCCATCGTCGTGCGGCTCAACCGGCGCACCTACTCCCCGGTGCTCCGCCAAGCCGACATCCCCCAGGTCACGGTCCCCTGGTGGGGTGGTCGCGCACTCCGCTTCGAGTTCGACTGACGCTGAGCTGAGCAACCAAACGACAGTGCCGCAACCGGGGTCGAATCCGCTGCGCGAGAATCGGCGTTAGGGCTTTCCAGCGGTCGCCATTGCACGATGACACCCGCTGTCGCCGCTGCTCACAGCGCCAGGGTAGCGGTGAAGCGCGGGTATCCGAATGGTTCGTGTCGGAGGGGCGATACCCCCATACCGTGATTGGCGCTGACCGTTGTCTCTTTCCGAAGACTCTCCGACAGAATCCGGAAAACGTTGTGACAGCGCGCGGCACTAGGTCGCGGTGTCGCATGTGCCTGCGTTCGGTCCGCTTCCCGTCTTGGCCGATCAGGCCCTGCCGGGCGAGGGACTGTGCGACCGGGGATGGAATCGCGGCGCCTGCGCTGCCATGATGGGGCTGCCGCGGAGGTCGGGACGTGATGATTGTCGGGCGCGACGGGGAGCTCGCATCGGTCGACCGGTTCCTGGACGCGGTCTCCAAGGGCCCAGCCGGGTTGCTGATCGTGGGGGAGGCGGGCGTCGGCAAGACGACCCTGTGGCGGGAGACGCTGGATCGCGGCGCTGGCCGTGGCCATCGGGTGCTGTCCTGCCGGCCGGTCGAGCCGGAGACGCAGCTGTCCTACGCCGCCCTTGACGACCTGCTTTGCCCGGTGGTGGACGAGGTTCTCGAAGACCTCCCCGGTCCGCAGCGCCAGGCGGTCGAGGCCGTTTTGCTGCGGACCGGCCCCGCGGCGGTGGCGGCCGATCCTCGAGCGCTGTCGGCGGGGGTGGTGGGGGTGCTTCGGCGGGCCGCCGCGGCCGGCCCGTTGCTGGTGGGGGTCGACGACATCCAGTGGATCGACCGGCCCTCCCGGCGGGTCCTGGAGTTCGCCGTGCGAAGGGTGCAGGGCGAGTCCCTGGGTATGGTGGTGGCCCTGCGGACGCCCGACCCGCAGGGCGCTGCGGTGCCCCTGGGCCTTGACCGGGCGCTTGGGACCGAGCGGGTGGCCCGGCTGATCGTGGGTGGCGTGGCGGTCGGGGCGCTGCACCGGATCGTTGGCGAGCGGTTCGGCCAGTGGCTGCCCCGACCGGTGGTGGGCCGGCTCCATGAGGCCGCGGGCGGCAATCCCTTCTTCGCGCTGGAGATGGCCGGGGCGTGGCTGCGCCGGGGGCAGCCGACCCGGCCCGGGCTCGACCTGCCGTTGCCCGATACCCTGCGGGATCTGGTCCGCGACCGTCTGGCTCCGCTGTCCCGGGACGCGCGGGAGGCGCTGCTGGTGGCGGCCGCCGCTGCCCCGGCGACCGTCGAGGTCGTGGCGGGGGCCTCGGACCGGCCCGCGACGACGCTGCGGGGTCTTGGCGAGGCCGAGGATGCCGGGGTGCTCGTCCGGGAGGGCGAGACGCTGCGGTTCACCCACCCCCTGCTGGCCTCGGTGGTGTACGCGGAGGCGCCGCCGTCCAGGCGTCGCCGGCTGCACCGCTCGATCGGTGCCGTGGTCGGCGAGCCGGAGCCTCGGGCCCGCCATCTGGCCCTGGGGGCCGAGGGGCCCGACGCCGAGGTCGCCGCCGCCCTCGACCGGGCTGTCGCGTCGGCGCGGGCTCGGGGCGCCCCGGATGCGGCGGCGGAGCTGGCCGAGCTCGCCCGGCGGCTCACCCCCCGGGGGGATCGGGACGGGCGCGTCCGGCGGGCCACCGTCCTCGGCCGGCTGCTGTTCCAGGCCGGCGAGACGTCCCGGGCCAGGCGGGAGCTGGAGGCGCTGGTCGCCGCGTCGTCGCCAGGGTGGGCCCGCGCCCGGGCCTTGCTGGTCCTGGCGCCGATCCTGTACGAGGAGGACAGCGCCGCTGCCGCCGCTGCCGCGTGCCGGCAGGCGCTGGCCGAGGCCGGCGACCACCACCCGACGCTGGCCGAGGCGCACGCCACGCTCGCCCAGGTGCTGGACCTGGACAACGCCCAGCGGGAGGCCCACGCGCGCGCGGCGCTGAGCCTGCTCGACCAGGAGCCGTCCCCCGATCCGCGGCTGCTGGCCGCCGCGTTGCTGGCCCTGACGATGGCCTGGTACTACACGGGCCGAGGGGTGCCCATGGAGGTGGTGGGCCGATGTATCGCCTTGGAGGAGCGGCTGCCGGAGCGCCCGCGGGTGGCCTGGCGGGCCAGGACCATCCTGGGCCAGTACCGCAAGTACCACGACGACTTCCAGGAGGCCAGGCGGGTTTTGGAGGCGGCGTATCGCCAGGCTCTGGAGGAGGGGGACGAGAGCTCGCTTGCGGATCTGCTGGCCCACCTGGCCGAGCTGGAGCTGTGGGAGGGGAACTGGCCGGCGGCGGCTGGGCTCGCCGAGCGGTGCATGCAGGCCGCCGAGCAGACCGCGCAGCACAGCCAGCTGGCTGTCGCCTGCTACGCCCGGGGCCTGGTGGCGGCCCACCTGGGGGCGGTCGGGGCCGCCCGCGCCGACGCCGAGGCGGGCCTGGCCTTGGGTGAGCGGCGCGGGGACCTGTGGGCGGTGGGGGTCAACCTGTGGGTGCTCGGCTTCCTGGACCTGTCGGTGGGCGACCTGGCCGCGGTCGACCGGGGCCTGTCCCGCGCCGACCAGATCGGCGAGGCGATCGGGCTCCGCGAGCCTGGGCAGTGGCGCTTCCACGCCGACCACATCGAGGCGCTGGTCGGCCTGGGACAGCTGGACCGGGCCGAAGCGCTGCTGGTCCGGCTGGAGGGCCGGGGCCGGGCGGCCGGGCGGGCGTGGGCGCTGGCCACGGCCGGCCGCTGCCGCGGCATCCTGGCGGGGGCCCGGGGCGAGCTTGAGGGGGCGCTGGCAGCGCTGGATCAGGCCCTGGCGGATCATGACCGGCTTGCCATGCCCTTCGAGCTCGGCCGGACGCTGCTCGTTCAGGGCCAGGTGCGCCGCCGGCTCAAGCACAAGCGCGCGGCGAAGGAGTCCCTGGATCGGGCGCGGCGGATCTTCGAGGAGCTCGGCGCGCCCCTGTGGGCCGACCGGGCGCGCAGCGAGGTTCAGCGGCTGGGCCTGCGGCCGCCGGCTCCCCGTGACCTCACCCCCACCGAGCGTCGGGTGGCCGAGCTGGTGGCGGCCGGGTGCACCAACCGGGAGGTCGCCAAGGCCCTGTTCGTGTCGGTGCACACTGTGGAGGACAACCTCAAGCGGATCTACCGCAAGCTGGGGGTCCGCTCCCGGACCGAACTGTCCCTGCGGCTGGCGGATGGGCCCGCGGTCCTTCCCTGAACAGCCCAGCCGCGGCACAAATCCACGGATTCCGGGGATTCCTCGCGCCCGTAGCTCCCCCTACGCTCGGGTCCAGCAAGCGCCCCACCAATACCACAAGGAGCCGAGCATGCCCACCTACGTCGCGGAGCGCTACCTGCCCGGCGTCACCTGGGAGCAGGTGCTGGACGCGGCCCGTCGGGCCAAGCGCAGCGCCGCCCAGATGGCGGCCGCGGGGACGCCCGTGCGGTACCTGCGCTCCACGTTCCTGCCCAGCGACGAGACCTGCTACTGCCTGTTCCAGGCCCCGTCCGAGGACGCCGTCAAACAGGCCAACGACCGGGCACAGATGCCCTTCGACCGCATCGTCGAGGTCGTGCACGTCGCAGCGGAGGACCTCCCTGACGGGTCCGAGGTCAGACCCCGCACCAACGCCAACAAGGAGCAGCCATGAACGCTCGCACGGCCATCCGCTCGGCAGTGGTCGCCCTTTTGGTCTGGGTGCTGCTGGCGGTCCCCACCGCAACGGCCCTGGCGCTGGAGCACCCGCCCGCCGGCACCCCGCCCAGCGGCTTCGCCACCCAGGACACGGGTTGCCTCGGGCCGCTGCGGAGCCTGATCGCCAGCGGCGCGCTCGCCGGGGTGCAACTCCCGGACGGGTTGGTGATCCCTGACGGGTTCAGCGGCGCGTTCAACCCCGGCGACCACTTCGGCACGGTGCAGGAAGCCCAGTTCCTGGCATCCCACGGCGTCACCGACCTGGACGCCTTCTGCCGCCAGTTCACTCCCTAGCAGGCGCCCTCGACCCAAGAAAGGCAGCGTGATGGGACATCCCAAAGAGGAACTGGTCCGCAGCGGCTACGCCGCCTTCGCCAAGGGCGACGTGGACGCACTCCGTGCGCTGTTGGACCCCGACGTGGTCTGGCACCAGCCAGGCCGGAGCCTGCTGGCCGGCGACCACCGCGGCGCCGACGCGGTCCTCGGCTTCTTCGCCAAGACCATGGAACTGACGGCCGGGAGCTTCCGGGCCGAGCCTCACGACGTCATCGCCGACGACCAGCACGTGGTCGGCCTGCACCTCGCCCGGGCCCAGCGGCAGGGCCGCACGTTGGCGGATCGTCAGGTGCTGGTGGTCCACGTCCGCGACGACAAGATCGCCGAGGTGTGGGAGCACGTCGGGGACCAGTACGCCTTCGACGAGTTCTTCTCCTAGCAAGGCAGTAAGGCCAGCCTCGAGCCGCCGAGCACGACCCGCCGCCCACGTGGCCGCCCGTCGCACCCACGATCCGCAGAAGGTCCGCACCGGCATGACGAAGGAGCACCAATGCGCAAGGTCGTCTTGATCGCCGCCGCCGCGCTCATGCTGGCCGCCCCGGCGGCTGCCGCACCCGCGAGCCTTGCTCGCACGAGCCTGGATGCGCAGGCTGCTGGGACGTGCGGTCCCGCGGGCCCGCCGTGCTTTCGGCTGGCGTCGACGATCGCGTTCACCAGCACGCGCGACAACCCAACCGTCAACCCGGCCTTCTCCTTCGAGATCTACCTGATAAACCCTGACGGCACGAACGCGCGGCGCCTGACAGATAACAATTACGGTGACGGCTTCCCGGTCTTGTCGCGCGACGGGAAGAAGATCGTCTTCGACAGCAACCGGCTCACCGCTGCCACTGGCACCCTCAACGTCTCCGACCTGTTTGTGATGAACACCGATGGCACCGACCAGACACTGCTGACCCGCGGCAGTTCCGCCACCTGGTCACCGGAAAGCAAGACCATCGCCTTCCACGCCTCGGCGTCCTACTACGCATCAGGCGGATTGGTCAGCGGGACGCCGATCAGGCCCGACGCGGGCTCAGCGACCACCGACAGCGACCTGTTCGTGGCGAACGTGGACGACCTTGCGAACGCCGCCGACGTGCTCGCCAAGACCAAGCAGGCCACCAACATCACCAACACGCCCGACCAGATCGAGGATGATGCGGACTGGTCGACGTCACCGACGACCGCACCGGATGGGCAAAGCATCGTGTTCACCAGCCACCCGGTGACCGACAAGCCAAGCCCGTCGAATCAGGCGGAGATCTACGTGATGGACCCCGACGGCAGCAATCGGCTCCAGCTCACCCACAACGACTACGAAGAGCGTGCTCCTGCCTGGTCCCCAGACGGCACGCAGATCCTGTTCAGCTGCAGGATCGGCGGCGGTACGACCACCTTCGAGATCTGCGTGATGAACGCCGACGGCACCGGCCTAGTACGGCTCACCGACAATGCCGTGCCCGACTTGACGGCGACCTGGTCACCCGACGGCCAGCAGATCGTGTTCCACCGGCCGCCGGTGGTCGGCCAGCCAGCCCAGCTGTTCACGATGAAGCCAGTGTTGAACCCGGACGGCACGCTCCCGACGGCGACGCAGCTGACCTTCCCTCCGGGCCTCAACGTGCTGGCGAACTGGGGCGAGCTCAGGGTCCACGACCCCGGCCCAGCGCAGTAGCTGCGTCTGCGGCGGGACCGGCTCCTCGTCCCAAGCGCGTGGGCAGCAAAGGAGCCGCCCCGCTCGCTGTCAACCCGTTGCCGCGATCCGCCGTGAATGAGGATAACGGCCACCAGACTCGCGGCAACGCGCTCCAGCAACCGCCACCACCGCAAGAAACCTTCGCTGTCGCCGCTGCGCATAACGCCAGGGTCGTGGTGAGACGCTAGGCCGATAGCGCATCTGCACAGGCCCGCACCGAGGCCCTCAGCGCGGCGTCACCTTTTGCGGGCGGCCGGTCGGCGCATGGTGAAGCTGCGACGCTACGCTGAACTCATTTCGCCAAGGCGGGCTCCTCGAACGCGACCGCAAGCCGCCGGATCACCGGCTCCTCAACGGCCAGCTCGTGGTGGCCCCTGCGAACGTTCTGGACGAAGGCATGCCCGCGATGATTGCCCTTGTGCTGCGGTCCTGCTTGGGCTCACCCATCGGCCGCGGGATCGGAACCACGGCGATAACCCGTGCGAAATATTGTGGCGCAGCGCCAGGCGCCTCCCACCCAGCCCGTTCTAACGATCCGATCCACCCGTTCCCACGCTACCGCCGGCGAAGGTGTTCATGTCCTGTGACAGCGCCTACGCGCCTGGTGGGACTGCGGTTGACCGCTATACACTAAATCTGCCTCCTCGCCACCCGGTAGGAGCGGTGATGTCTGCCCACCCGCAGAGCGACCGCGTGCGTATCGAGCTGCTCGGTGCCTTCGGAGTCAGCGTCGGGGGCCGGGAGGTGGTGGACACCGCGTGGCCGGGACGGCGGTCCGCGGAGCTGGTGCAGCTTCTCGCCCTGGCCGATCGCCATCGCCTTGCGCGGGAGCAGGTTATCGAGGCCTTGTGGCCGCACCTTGGCCCCGAGGCGGGCGCCGCCAATCTCCGCAAGGCTGCTCATCATGCCCGGCAGGCACTCTGTCGTCAGGACGCCGTGGTGCTGAGCGGCGGCCGGGTCGTGTTGTTCCCGTCGTGTCAGGTGGAGACTGACGTCGAGTGCTTCGAACGGGCGGCCGAGGTGGCGCTGCGCTCCTGGGATCGTGCTGCCTGCGCTGAAGCCGCGTCGGGCTGTACCGGCGAGCTGCTTCCGGAATCGTTGTACGAGGAGTGGACGCAGGCGCGGCGGGACCACCTGAGATCGCTCCACGTCGAGCTCCTGCGGCTCAGCGGGCAGTGCGACCCCACCATCGGGGCCGACGCCTTCGCCCAGGTCACCAGCCCCCTCCAGGTCGCCGCCCAGCGTGTGCCCGCCCCTGCGGTTCGACCAGCTCCGCACCCAGGCGCTGCTGTCTGCGCTGGTCATCTTCCGTCTGCTGCCCAACGGGTTCGCCAACCGCGACCTGCGGGAGCATCTCGCTCCACTGCTGGGCGTGCCGCCCAGCGCACCCAAGAGCAGATGACCTACGACCTGCGACGGCTACGCCTGCACGGGCTCATCGAACGCATCGCGGGCACCCACCGCTACCAGCCGACCGACTTCGGGCTCGCCACCGCGCTGCTGCTCACCCGCACCTACACCCGCATCCTGCGCCCCGACCTCGCTGAGCTTCTCGGCCCGGACCCACCGGCCAGCTCCCCCCTGCCAAGCGCCTTCGACAAACTGCTGGCCGCCGTGGACCAGCACGCCCGGCAGGCCCACCCCGCCGCCTGAGCCACTCCCAGCCTCGTAAGCGGGCCGACTTGACACACCCGGGAACTTGACTCATCCACAACAACCTCATCGGGTCAAGCCCTCTAGCGCCGCGATTCCTGCCGCGACCGGCGCCATGAGCAAGAACAGGTCGCGTCCAGCACCTGCTGGAAAAATGACGGCACAGCCTCGCAGTCAGCGACATCTTATGCGGTCAGCGTGTCCGGCGTCACGGCCATGCGCGCCGCGCGCATCTGAGCCAGGTGTCGGTGCTCCAGGGCGGTGAGTCCGAGCCCGCGAGCGCTGGCGATGAGCAGGTCCAGCACCGCCCAGCACAGGCTCAGGCAGCTGGTCTCGCCGGGGAACCGGCCGATCACCTTCGTCCGTCGTTTCACCTCCTCCAGCCGGTTAACCCATAGCAGGTTCGTCGAGCGCAGCCGCTTCCGCAGGCGCAGCGGGTACTCGAGGTGGACGCAGAGCGCCGGCAGGTCCTCGGCGAGGCAGGCGGCCGCGCTCAACCTTCTGGACACCAGCGGCGTTCACTGAGGCCTGGCTGATGGCTGTCGAGGCGGCCTAGCGATGACGTCGAATCAGTGCTTGAACCCGCGCCGCCTACCCACCAACCAGCCAGGGTCGAGGTTTCAAATCGCTTCGCATGTCCTCCCGGGAGTCGGGTCCCCCACCAGGGAGCAACGGCTGCAAACGCAATCAGCACCAGCACCAGAGCAGCCCTTCCACGGTCGTCCCTCCTTGAGCAATTGCCTCCGTCATAACGAATCTGGCTTCCGTCCGGCTCCCTAGCTGTCGTCGGCCGGCAGCAGCTCGGCTGCCTGCTGCTGTGAGTACCAGATGAACCTGAAGGGATCGAGGTTCTGGTACCGCGCCCGAAGACCGTTCAGGCACCGCTGACGCAGCTCCGGCAGCTCCTGCCCCGCCGGATGGACGATGAGCCCGAGGTCGATCAGCCTCAGCGCGAGCGCGTGGTCGCTGGTGGACAGCAGGCTGCGAGCGGAGTCCACGAACGCCCGCTCCCTACCCCCGGCGAGGAGATCAAGCACCTGAGCCCACTCGCCATCGGAGAACAGCTCGACCCCTTCGCCGTCCGGCTTCCAGTAGCCGGTTCGCTGGTTGTAGACACGGCTGATGAGGTTGTTCCTGAACAAAAGGTAGGCGACCACCGCATCCGGCTGCGAGCGCAGCACGGCCGGCAGGTGGTTGCGTTGGAGGATGCCGGCCGGCGTGTCACCGTCTCGGATCCCCGTGAGGACAACTTCGTACAGGTCCCGGAGGGCAGCCTCCAGCACGGGCAGCACCTCCACCGTGAGGTTGTCGGTCAGCCCGGTGTGGCCGTGAATCAGGGTGGCCGGGTTGAGGCGCTGGATCGTCTGCAGGGTCTCGAGGAGCCCTTCCACCGACCCCTCGGGGAGGAACGGCACGCCCAGGTTGGGCATCATCACATCGCCGGCGAAGAGCACGCCGCTTGCCGGCAGCTCGACCAGCAGCCCGTCCGAGGTCTCGCCCCCGTTCACCGGGTGGAGGACTAGCTCGACGCCGCCTGCGGTCAGCGTCTCCGTCTCGCTAACGACACGGTCGGGAGTGAGGTCGTAGTCACGACTGGCGTCGCGGCCGAACCACTCAAGCGTCGGTATCGCCGTCGAGTTGATGATCCGAAGCTCAGCGCTGAAGTTGGCCCGGGCGATCACCTGGGTGTCCGCACCACGAAGCGCGGCCAGACCTCCGATGTGGTCCCAGTGGGCGTGAGTGATGATCACGTGCGTGATCGGCTTGGACGTGATCTCCCGCAGAGCGGTCAGAGCGGCGCGGACGTTCGCGTCCGTGGTGCCCGCGTCGATCGCCACAATGCCCTCGCCCGTCTGGACAAAGGCGAGGTCACTGAAGTCGTAGCCTTGGGCCACGTGCACGCCGGGTGCGACCTCCGGCAGCCGCGGCGTGCGAAACCGAAATCCGTCACGGAGCGTCATCCAGAAGTCAGCAACGAACGTCGGGAGATCGTCGTCAAGCGACGGGTAGCCTGACCGTCTCAGCATCTCGCGCGACTCCACCTCCCGGCCCAGGGTCCGATACGCCTTGGCCAGCGATCGGTAGATGCCCCGCCACAAGCCGATAGGGAACTGGTTCCTGGCCGCGAGCACCCACTCCAGGTCGGCTACCGCAGCCTCAGCCTTTCCGACCACCGCTGGTGCGTCGGC
>WNGG01013956.1_pt1 | contig 11964 bp, 8 predicted proteins | sample 5400661 | NCBI WGS metagenome assembly WNGG01 (sample SAMN13153372, study PRJNA577476) | soil metagenome | isolation source: 100 cm soil or saprolite under Garry oak tree replicate 1 | place: USA:California | collected 2016-06-15 | reverse complement strand
GACTGGCCTGGCAACTTTGGTCGGCTTCTGGCTGGTCAAAGGGCCTGTGCTTCCGGCTGGTCAGAAGGCTGTGGCTGGTCAAAGGCTTGTGCTTCCGGCTGGGTCAACGGGGCCGTGCTTCCGGGTGGGCTGGTCCGGGATGGGGCTACTCCGGGCCGGCGGGGTGCAGCCGGGTGATCCAGAAAGTCAGTCCGAGGGCGGCGTCGGCGTGCTCGCGCGCGCCCGGGCCGGGGCCTTCGGCGGGCTGTTCGCCGTAGCCGCTGGCCAGCACCTCGCCGCTGATCATCGCCCCGTGCTCGGTCAGCGCGGCCGCGAGCTCCGGGTCCGGCGCGGCCCAGTGCAGCGAGATCCGGTCACTGACGTCAAGGCCGTCGCTCTTGCGGGCGTCCTGCACCAGGCGCACCACCTCACGGGCGAGTCCCTCGCGGCGAAGCTCCGGCGTGATCGTGACCTCCAGCGCCACCGTCTCGCCGCCCTCGGCCGCCACAGCCCAGCCTGACCTGGGCGTCTGGGTGACGATGACGTCGTCAGGCAGCAGGTCCACCGGCTCGCCGCCGGCCAGGACCGCGGCGGTCCCGGACGAGCGGAGCCCGGCGGCGAGCCCGGCCGGGTCAGCGGCCCCGATCGCGGCGGCCACCGCCGGGGTCGCCGCGCCGAAACGCCGCCCCAGCGAGCGGAAGTTCGGCTTGACCGCGACATCCACCAGCTCCTCGCCGACACTCGCCAGCTCGCCGACGAAGCGCACGTTGAGTTCCTCGGCGACGTGGGCGCGCAGCTCAGCCGGCAGGCCGGCGAAGCCGTCCGCGCTGACCAGCGCCCGGGTCAGCGGCTGGCGGATCCGCACGCCGGCCGCCGCCCTGGCCGAGCGGCCGAGCTCGGCCAGCCGCCTGGCCAGCGCCATCTGCCCGGACAGGCGCTCGTCGACGAGGCCGGCATCGGCGGCCGGCCACGGGGCGAGGTGCACCGAACCGGGGGCATCGGCGGCGCGCAGCACGCCCCACACGTACTCGGTGAGGAACGGGGTCAGCGGAGCCATCAGCCTGGTCACCGTTTCCATGCACTCATAAAGCGTGGCGAACGCGGCCGCTCCGGCCGAAGTGCCAGGTCCCTCCCAGAAACGCCGCCGGGACCGGCGCACGTACCAGTTGGACACGTCGTCGATGAACGCCGCGATCCGCCGGCCGGCCGCCGCCGAGTCCAGCGCCTCCAGGTCCGAAGTCACGTCACGCACCAGGGCGTGCAGCTCGCTCAGCACCCACCGGTCAAGAGCCGGCCTGCTGGCGACGTCCGGCCAGGCAGTCTTCCGTTTCGGATCGAAGCCAGTTCCCTGCCCGGCTGCGGCGTTCGCGTACAGCACGAGGAACGCGACGCTGTTCCAGTAGGTGAGCAGGACCTTGCGGACGATCTCGGCAAGCACGTCCCCGCTGATCTTGCGAGTCGCCCACGGGGACCCGCTGGCCATGAAGAACCAGCGCAGCGCGTCCGCGCCGTGCCGGTCCATCAGGCCGATGGGCTCGAGCACGTTGCCGAGGTGCTTGCTCATCTTGCGGCCGCGCTCGTCGGCGATCAGGCCCAGGCAGAGCACGTTCTGGTAGGGGGAGCGGCCGAAGACCAGGGTGCCGACCGCCATCAGCGCGTAGAACCAGCCCCTGGTCTGGTCGATCGCCTCGCAGATGAACTGGGCCGGGTAACTGCGCTCGAACTCGGCCTCATTCCGCAGCGGGGCGCCGAACTGCGCGAACGGCATCGACCCCGAGTCGTACCAGGTGTCGATGACCTCCGGCACCCGGCGCGCCCCGGCGCCGCATTTCGGGCAGGAGATCACCACGTCGTCGACGAACGGGCGGTGCGGGTCCAGCCCGGCCAGGTCGCGGCCGGCCAGCGCGGACAGCTCGGCCAGCGATCCGGCGCAGGTGACGTGCTCGTCGGGGCACAGCCACAGTGGCAGTGGGGTGCCCCAGTACCTGGTGCGCGACATCGCCCAGTCGACGTTGTTCCTGAGCCACTCCCCGTACCTGCCGTGCTTGATGGTCGGGGGCTGCCAGTTGGTCTGCTCGTTCTGCGCAAGCAGCTGGTCCCTGACGGCCGTGGTGCGGATGTACCAGGAAGGCTGGGCGTAGTAGAGCAGCGGCGTGCCGCACCGCCAGCAATGCGGGTAGCTGTGCTCATGCTCGCCGGACCGCAGCAGCAGGCCGCGGGCGGCCAGATCGGCGATCAGCGGGCGGTCGGCATCCTTGAAGAACATGCCGCCGACCAGCGGCAGGCGCTCGTCGAACGTGCCGTCCGGCCGCACCGGGTTGACCACCGGCAGCCCGTGCAGCCGGCCGGCCTCCATGTCGTCTGCGCCGAAGGCAGGCGCGAGGTGCACGAGCCCCGTTCCGTCTTCGGTGGTGACGAACGGCCCGGGAAGCACCCGGCGCTCGCCGGGAATCTGGGCGATATGAAACGGAGGCTGATAGGTCGATCCGGTCAGGTCGGCGCCACGCAGCCGGGCGGCGACGTGCCAGCCCTCGCCCAGCACGCGGCCGAGCAGCGCCTCTGCGACGACCACGCGGTCGCCGTCCGCGGACCTCCGGGCCACCACGTAGGTCTCGTCCGGGTGCACGGCGACGGCGGTGTTCGACACGAGCGTCCACGGCGTGGTCGTCCAGACCAGCAGGTCTGCTCCTTGCAGGTGCGGGCTCGCGCCGTCCGGCAGCGTCAGCAGCGGGAAGCGGACCGTCACCGAAGGGTCGGTGACCGGCTGGTAGACATCTGGCTGGCCGAGCTCGTGATCGGAGAGCGGCGTCCCGCACCGCGGGCAGTACGGGCTCACCCGGAAGTCCCTGACCAGCAGTCCCTTGTCGAAGATGACCTTGAGTGACCACCAGACCGACTCGATGTACGAGGCGTCCATGGTCCGGTAGGCACGGGAGGTGTCCACCCAGTAGCCCATCCGCTCGGTCAGCGCCTCGAACGCGTCGACGTGCCGCAGCACCGACTCGCGGCAGCGCTCGTTGAACTGCGTGATGCCGTACGCCTCGATGTCCTTCTTGCTGGCCAGGCCGAGCTCTTTCTCGACGGCCACCTCGACGGGCAGGCCATGGCAGTCCCAGCCGGCCCGGCGCGGCACGTGGAAGCCCTGCATGGTCCGGAACCGGAGGAAGGCATCCTTGAACACCCTGGCCTCGACGTGGTGCACGCCCGGCATGCCGTTCGCGGTCGGCGGGCCCTCGTAGAAGATCCAGAGCGGCCCGCCCTCGGTCTGCCGCAGCGAGCGCTGGAACACGTCGCCGTCCCGCCACCGGGCCAGGACCGCATGCTCGATGGCCGGCAGGTCCGCGGTCGATGGCAGCGCGGGGAAGTGCCGGCCCGAATCGTCCTCGCTCGTCAGGGCAGGCACCTCCGGCAGTGAGTGCGCGAGCGGGCCGGATCGCCAGTGCGCGGCACCGGCCGGCCGCAGCGCCGGGCAGGATCGCAGGATAACCGACGAGCCGCCGCGGACCGGCGCTGCCGCGCGGCGCCGGTCGTGTTTGCGGTTCCCCCCGGTCACCACTTATCCTCCGGTGACTGCCCGCATACCAAGATCATTAAATAGCTGGGCTGGGGAGGCGAGAGATGGCGGCTGCTGCGCGTTCCGGTGCCGCCGCACTGCCGGTGCGGCAGGGCGAGCGACGCTGGACCGAGGCGGAGCTCGCCAGGGTCCGTGAGGCGCTGGCCGCCGAGGTCGCGGGACTGTGCGTGGAGATCGACAAGGCCGAATCGGAGATCGCCGACCGGCTCAGGGACGCCGTCGGCGACGCGGGCGATGACCAGGCGGATGCGGGCGCGAAGACGTTCGAGCGCGAGCAGGAGCTTGCGCTGACCCACAACGCCCGCGAGCTGCTCGCGCAGAGCGAGCGGGCACTGGCCAGGATCGACGACGGCAGCTACGGCACCTGCGAGTCCTGCGGCGAGCCGATCGGGAAGGCCCGGTTGCAGGCCTTCCCCCGGGCGACCCTGTGCGTGGCATGCAAGCAGCGCGAGGAACGCCGCTGACCGGGGCGGCGGCCGCCGCCCGTCAGCCGCGCCGGGTGCGGGCGCTACTCGCCGTCGCCGCCGTGGTGCTGGCCGCCGACATCGTCAGCAAGGTCACCGTGGTCGCCACCTTGTCCGGCCGGCCGCCGGTGCGGCTGCTCGGCGGGCTGCTCACGCTCCGGGTGGACCGCAATCCCGGCGCGGCTTTCAGCATCGGCACCTCCATGACCCTGGCGTTCTCCGCCATCGCGGTCAGCGTGATCATCTACATCCTGCGCACGTCGCGCCGGATCCGCAGCGCCGGGTGGGCCGTCACGCTCGGCCTGCTGCTCGGCGGCGCCACCGGGAACCTGGTGGACCGGCTGCTCCGGTCTCCCGGCCCGCTGCGCGGCTACGTCGTCGACTGGATCCAGGTGCCGCACTGGCCGGTGTTCAACCTGGCCGACTCGGCCATCGTCTGCGGCGGCATCCTCGCCGTGCTGCTGGCCGCGCGCGGGGTGCGGATCGACGGAGGCGGGCCGGAGCGCAGGGCCGGCGGATCCGGCGGCGGCACATGACGCAGGCGGGCCAGCGCCAGGTGCCGGTGCCGGACGGGCTCGATGGCGAGCGCCTCGACGCCGCGCTCGCGCGGATGTTCGGCCTGTCCAGGGCCAGGGCCGCCGAGCTGATCGCGGGCGGCGGCGTGCTCATCGGCGGCGCGGCGGCGGCGAAGTCGGACCGGGTCGCCGCCGGCGACTGGCTGGACGTGACGCTGCCGCCGCCGCCGGCAGCGGCGCCGCGGCCCGAGCCGGTGCCCGGCCTGGCGGTGGTCTACGAGGACGCCGACATCCTGGTGGTGGACAAGCCGCCGGGCGTCGCCGCGCACCCGGCCCCCGGCTGGACCGGGCCGACCGTGCTGCAGGGGCTGCTGGCGGCCGGCCATACGCTGGCCACCAGCGGCGCCGCCGAGCGCCAGGGCATCGTGCACCGGCTGGACGCGAACACCTCCGGGCTGATGGTGCTGGCCAAGAGCGAGCCGGCGTACAGCGCGCTGAAGCGCGCCTTCGCCGACCGCGAGGTGGACAAGCGCTACCACGCGCTGCTGCAGGGGCACCCGGATCCGCTGCGCGGGACCGTGGACGCGCCGATCGGCAGGCACCCGTCCGGTGACGGCAGGTTCGCCGTCGTGGCCGGCGGCAGGCCCTCGGTCACGCACTACGACACGCTGGAGGCCTTCCGGGCGGCCAGCCTCGCCGAGGTCATCCTGGAGACCGGCCGTACCCATCAGATCCGGGTGCACATGGCGGCGATCAGGCACCCGTGCGTGGGCGACCGGCTGTACGGCGCGGATCCGGTGCTCGCCGCCCGGCTCGGCCTGGGCAGGCAGTGGCTGCACGCGGTACGGCTCGGGTTCGCGCACCCGGCGGACGGGCGGGCGATGGAGTTCGCCAGCGTCTACTCCGCCGACCTGGCCGGCGCCCTCGCGGTGCTCCGCGCCGAGAGCTGAATCCGCGGCGCCGCCGGGCGAACCGGCCGGCCGCCGCCGGCGGGTCGTCGGCCCGGCTGGCGGGCTCCGGGCGATAGGGTCAGAAGAACCGGACCGGCGCGGCTGCCGGCGGCAAGGCCCGCTCCTGCAGGCCGTGCCCGCGCAGCGGCCCGGTCGCTTCCCCCGGGGCCGGATTAGTCGAGCGTGCCCACTGCGGCGCAGCCATCCTGGCTGGTCAGCCCGGTCGGGCCGACGGCAGCATGCCTGAAGGAGGCGGTACTTCATGGCGGCAGCCCCGTCCGGACGCCCGGCAGCGGGCGGCGACTCGTTCGTTCACCTGCACGTGCACACCGAGTACTCGATGCTGGACGGCGCGGCGCGGCTGGCGGACCTGTTCACCGAATGCCAGCGGACCGGCATGCCGGCGATCGCCATGACCGACCACGGCAACGTGTACGGCGCCTACGACTTCTGGCTGAAGGCCACCGCCGCCGGGATCAAGCCGATCATCGGCATCGAGGCCTACGTGGCGCCGGATCACCGCGGGCTCAAGCAGCCGATCCGGTGGGGCGACCCCGGCCAGAAGGACGACGACGTCTCAGGCGGCGGCGCGTACACCCACATGACGCTGCTCGCCGAGACCACCGAGGGCATGCACAACATCTTCCGGCTGGCCTCGCTGGCGTCCCTGGAGGGGTACTTCCGCAAGCCGCGGATGGACCGCGAGCTACTGTCGCAATACGCGGCCGGGATCATCGCGACCACCGGCTGCCCCGGCGGCGAGGTGCAGACCAGGCTCAGGCTCGGCCAGTACGACCGGGCCGTCGCCGCGGCCGCGGCGTACCGCGACATCTTCGGGGACGGCAACTTCTTCGTCGAGATCATGGACCACGGGCTGGGCATCGAGCAGCGGACCAGGGACGGCCTGACCCGCATCGCCCGCGACCTGTCACTGCCCTACCTGGTGACCAACGACTCGCACTACACCAGGCCGGAGGACGCGCGGGCGCACGAGGTCCTGCTCTGCGTGCAGACCGGAACGAACCTGGCCGACCCGGGCAGGTTCAAGTTCGAGGGCACCGGCTACTACGTGAAGAGCCCGCAGGAGATGCGGGCGATCAGCACCGCCGAGGAGTGGCAGGCGGGCTGCGACTCCACCCTGCTGATCGCCGAGCGGGCCGAGGTCAGCTTCACGAAATCCAACCTGATGCCCCGCTACCCGCTGCCGGACGGCGAGACCGAGCAGAGCTGGCTGCGCAAGGAAGTCTGGGCCGGGATGGACCGCCGCTACCCGGACGGGTACGACGAGCAGCGCCGCAACCAGGCCGAGTACGAGATCGGCGTGATCGAGAGGATGGGCTTCTGCTCCTACTTCCTCGTCGTCGCCGACTTCATCATGTGGGCCAAGCGGAACGGCATCCGGGTCGGCCCCGGCCGCGGATCGGCGGCGGGGTGCATAGTCGCCTACGCCCTGGGCATCACCGACCTCGACCCGATCACGCATGGCCTGGTGTTCGAGCGCTTCCTCAATCCCGAGCGCGTGTCCATGCCCGACATCGATATCGACTTCGACGAGCGCCGGCGCGGCGACGTGATCCGGTACGTCACGCAGCGCTATGGCGATGACCGGGTCGCGCAGATCATCACCTACGGCACGATCAAGGCCAAGGCCGCGGTCAAGGACGCGGCGCGGGTGCTCGGCTTCCCCTACGCGCTCGGCGACCGGATCACCAAGGCGTTCCCGGCCGCGGTCATGGGCAAGGACGTCCCGCTGGCCGGCATCTTCGATCCCGAGCACCGCCGGTACGGCGAGGCCGGGGAACTCCGCGCGCTGTACGAGGCCGAGGCCGAGGTGCGCCAGGTCATGGATACCGCCCGCGGTCTTGAGGGGCTGATCCGCCAGCCCGGCGTGCACGCGGCCGGCGTCATCATGAGCAGCGAGCCGCTGATCGAGCATGTGCCGGTGTGGAAGCGCGAGGCCGACGGCGCGATCATCACGCAGTTCGACTACCCGGCCTGCGAGGATCTCGGCCTGCTCAAGATGGACTTCCTCGGCCTGCGGAACCTCACCGTGCTGGAGGACGCGGTTGCCGGGATCAAGGCGAACCGCGGCCAGGACATCAGCCTGGAGTCGCTGACGCTGGACGACCCGGCCACCTACGAGCTGCTGGCCAGGGGAGACACGCTCGGTGTCTTCCAGCTTGACGGCGGCCCGATGCGGTCGTTGCTGCGGGCCATGCACGCCGACCGGTTCGACGACATCTCCGCGGTCCTCGCGCTGTACCGGCCCGGCCCGATGGGGGCCAACGCGCACATCGAGTACGCCGACCGCAAGGCGGGGCGCAAGGCGGTCACCGCCATCCACCCCGAGCTCGCCGAGCCGCTTGAGGAGATCCTGGCCGACACGTTCGGGCTGATCGTTTACCAGGAGCAGGTGCTGGCGATCGCGCAGAAGCTGGCCGGCTACACCCCGGGCAAGGCCGACCTGCTGCGCAAGGCGATGGGCAAGAAGAAGAAGGAGATCCTGGACAAGGAATTCGAGCCGTTCGAGGCCGGGATGAAGGCCAACGGCTACTCGGCCGGCGCGATCAAGGCGATCTGGGACATCCTCGTCCCGTTCTCCGACTACGCGTTCAACAAGGCGCATACCGCCGGCTACGGGCTGGTCTCGTACTGGACCGCCTACCTGAAGGCCAACTATCCGGCTGAGTACATGGCCGGGCTGCTCACCTCCGTGGCCGGGGACAAGGACAAGTCGGCCCTGTACCTGAACGAGTGCAGGCGGATGGGCATCAAGGTGCTGCCGCCGGACGTGAACGCCTCGGCGGCCACGTTCACCCCGGTCGGCACGGACATCAGGTTCGGCATGGCCGCGGTGCGGAACGTCGGGACGTCCGTGGTCGACGCCATCGTGGCGGCCCGCAGGGTGATCGAGTCCCTGATCAAGGCGGGCGCCTTCGACTCCTTCGGCAGCCCGCGCAAGGGCCTCACGCTGATCCACGAGCAGGCCATCGACACCGTGATCGACGTCAAGCGCAACGAGGCCATCGGCCAGGACTCGCTGTTCGGCGACGACACCGAGACGGCCACGACCTTCGACGTGCCGGTGCCGGACGGCGAGTGGGACAAGCCCGCGCTGCTCGGGTTCGAGCGCGAGATGCTCGGGCTCTATGTTTCGGACCACCCGCTGCTCGGCCTTGAGCACATCCTGGCGGCGGCCACCGACTGCTCGGTCGCCCAGCTGGTCGGCTCGGCGGCAGATGAGCCGGACCGCGGCGCTCGCGGCGAACGCGGCGACGGCCAGCTCGTCACGGTCGGCGGGATCCTCACCGGCGTGCAGCGGAAGGTAACCAAGCAGGGCAGCCCGTGGGCGGCGGCCACGCTGGAGGACCTGGAGGGCGCGATCGAGATCCTGTTCTTCCCGTCCACCTACCAGGCCGCGCTGACCATGATCATCGAAGATGCGATCGTGCTGGTGAAGGGGCGGCTGGACCGGCGGGAGGACGTGCCCAAGCTGGTCGCGATGGAGGTGAGCGTTCCCGAGCTGCCGACCGGGGACGAGGGCCCTTTCGTGGTGTCCATCATGGAGGCACGGTGCGTGCCGCCGGTGGTGGAGCGCCTCAAGGAGGTGCTGCGGACGCACCCTGGCCACGTCGAGGTGCACCTGCGCATGCTCAGCGGCAACCGGGTCAAGGTGATCAGGCTCGATGACAAGCTGCGGGTCAAGCCGTCGCCGTCGCTCCTCGCCGACCTGAAGCAGCTACTTGGTCCCGGCTGCGTGGGCTGACCGTGCTGCGGCGAGGTGCGGACAGGCTCAGGCGTCGCGCTGCCATAGCAGGTAGGCGGCGACGCAGAGCAGCACCGCCGTCCAGAGGGCGAACACGCCGAATCCCTGCCAGGGCGTGAGCAGCTGGCCCGGCTGCTGATGCGCCTGCCCGATGAGCTGCCCTGCCTCGGACGGCAGGTACGCGTGAATGTGCTTGCCGATGCTGCCGGGGATCAGCTGGGTCAGCGGGGCCAGCACGAGCACGAACGCGATCACGCCGGTGATGGCGCCGGCAGTGTGCCGGATAAGGGCGCCGATCGCCAGCGCGAACAGGCCGAGCATGGTCAGGTAGAGCCCGCCGCCGAACACCGCCCTGGCAACACCCGGGTCGCTGAGCGACACCGGCGCGTGGCTGTGCAGGACCGCCGCGCCGATGAAGAACGACGGGAACGTGACGCACTCGCCGATCACGAACACCAGCGCGGCGAACACCACCGCCTTGGCGGCCAGCATCGGTATCCGCCGCGGCACCGCGAGCAGCGATGCCCTGATCACCCCGGTGGAGTACTCGCTGGAGATCACCAGCACGCCGAGCACGCAGATAGTGAGCTGCCCGAACTCGAGCCCGGAGCCGAGTATGGTGCTGACCGGGTCGGCGATGATCCGCGCCCGCTGGCTCGGGTCCGACTTGTCCCATTGCAGCACGGTCAGCCAGGTGAACAGGGCGGTGAGCCCGAGTGTCGACGTGATGAGCAGGGCCAGTGACCAGACCGTGGAGCGGACCGACCGGATCTTGGTCCACTCGGCGATCAGCAGCCGGCCGAAGCCGGGCCGCCCGGCGGGCATCCCGGCGGGCGCGGCGCGCTGGCCGGCGGCCGGCGCGGACGCGGTCATGAGCCGCCCCGCTCGCCGGCGGCGGCCTTGTCCGGCTCGCGCACGCCGAACTCGACGCTGTCGGCCGTCAGTTCCATGAACGCCTCTTCCAGCGATGCGAGCTGCGGGGTGAGTTCGTGCAGCACGATCGCGGCGGACGCGGCGAGCTCGCCGATCCGCGGCGCGGGCAGCCCGGTGACCCGCAGTGCGTCTGCCTCGTCCGGGCCTGACATGCCGGGCACCGCCGTGCCTCCCGCCGCGGCGACCAGCTCGGCCAGCCTGGCTGCGTCCGGGCTGCGCACCAGCACCGACCGCTCCGAGCTGCGCTCGATGAAGTCCTGCGTGCTGCTCGCCGCGATCAGGCGGCCGCGGCCGATGACGATCAGCTGATCGGCGGTGACGGCCATCTCGTTCATCAGGTGGCTGGAGACGAACACGGTCCGGCCTTCCGCGGCAAGCTGCTTGACCAGGTTCCTGATCCACAGGACGCCTTCTGGGTCAAGCCCGTTCACCGGCTCGTCCAGCAGCAGCACCTGCGGGTCGCCGAGCATCGCGGCGGCGATTCCCAGCCGCTGGCTCATGCCGAGCGAAAGGCCGCCGGCCCGCTTGCGCGCGACATCCTGCAGCCCGACGAGCCGCAGCACCTCATCCACCCGGCTGCGCGGCAGCCCCTGGGTCTGGGCCAGGAAGAGCAGGTGGTTGTAGGCGCTGCGGCCGGTGTGCACCGAGCGCGCCTCGAGCAGCGCGCCGACCATGCGCAGCGGCTGGGGCAGGTCGCGGTAGCGGCGGCCGTTGATCGTGACCGTCCCGGCGGTCGGCTGGTCGAGGCCGAGGGCGAGCCGCATCGTGGTGGACTTGCCGGCCCCGTTCGGCCCGAGGAATCCGGTCACCGTGCCCGGCCAGACGGTGAAGGACAGGTGGTCTACCGCCAGCTTGTCCCCGTAGCGCTTGGTGAGGTCGCGCGCCTCGATCATTGCCTGCCTCGCCGGCTGCCCGGCCGGTCGGTCGACGGTCTTTCGGTCGCGTCCACCCTAGCAACATTCGGCCGCCCGGCTTTTCCGTCCCGTCCGGTAATCTGCCGGGCTTTTCCGCACGTCCGGTAATCTTCTGCGAAGAATGGCGGATATCAGCGAGATCCCATATTCATCCCGTCCCGGGGGTGATTCTCAGCCTGCCGCCGGCCGGCAGCGCGCGGCCGGGCAGGTGCTCCCCGCGGCGGCCGTGGTTGCCGTGATCATCGCAGGCAGCGCGCTCCTCGGGCTTGTCACCGGGCTCACCTGGGCTGCCGTGGCACCGCGCGTGCTGCTCGTCGCCACCGGCGGCGGGAGCGCGAACCTGGCCAACCCGGAGACGACCGCCTTCATCGTCGCTGATGGCTGGTTCGTGCTGCTCTGCGCGCTGGCCGGGGTGGCCTGCGGGCTGGCCGGCTGGGCGCTCGCCGTCCGCAGGCAGGGCGTGCCCGCCGTGCTCGGCCTGCTCGGCGGCGGGGTGGCAGCGGCCCTGATAGCGCGCTGGGTCGGCCAGCGTTCCGGCGAGGCTCTGTTCGCCCGCCAGCTCGCGGCCAGCAAGCCGGGGACGCTGATACGGGCGCCGCTGACGCTGGGTGCGCACGGTGCCATCGCGTTCTGGCCGCTGGCCGCCGGCCTGGTCGTGGCCGGCATCGAGGCGGTGCGGCTGCTGCGGGCCCGGCGGCAGGCCGCGGCGGCCCGGCAGGCGGCGGCCGCGCGGCCGGCGGCCATGCTGCCCGACCAGGCCGACGGCTGGTCCCGATGATCCGCCGGGTTTCCTCGGGCACCCCCTGGGAGCCGGTAGTCGGGTACAGCCGCGCGGTCGCGGCCGGCGACTTCATCTTTGTCTCCGGCTG
>WNGG01010025.1_pt1 | contig 11964 bp, 11 predicted proteins | sample 5400661 | NCBI WGS metagenome assembly WNGG01 (sample SAMN13153372, study PRJNA577476) | soil metagenome | isolation source: 100 cm soil or saprolite under Garry oak tree replicate 1 | place: USA:California | collected 2016-06-15 | reverse complement strand
CGGATCGAAGCCGGCACCCCGCGGTTCGGCATGGAGATGAGGGAAGACACGCTCGCCCTCGAGGTCGCGCCGGATTACTCGTTGAGCTTCACGAAAGGGTGTTACGTCGGGCAGGAGGTCGTGGCCCGCGGAACGTACGTCGGCCAGGTGCGCCGCAAGCTGTTCGGCCTGCGAGTCGACGCCGACGTGCCGCCGGTCCATGGCGACAAGGTCTCGAAAGGAACCCGAGACGTCGGCAAGGTGACGAGCGGTACCTGGTCGCCGACGACCGGTTGGGTGATCGCGCTCGCGCTTCTCCGGGCGGACGAGGTTTCCGCGAAAGACACGCTGTTCATCGACCGAGGCGGCTGGGCGCTCCGAGCCCGTCTTCGTCTGCTTCCGTTCGTTGCTGGGTCCCCGTGACGCCGGACACATTCGAGGCATCGAAAGCATGAAAGCGCTTCGGCGTCGCGAGGCGGTTTGCGTTCTCAGCACGATCGCCTATGAGCGGGGATGGGGTCTCTGGTGCGTGACAGTAAGGGAGCGGCACTTCCTCAGCTGCGGCCGCTGCCTCTCGGTCCGGCTTATGGCGAGTAGGAGCAATTCTCGAACCGTTGATATTGAGCCCGATCGAGGGGTTGGGATTCGATGTGAAGGGGCGGGGTTGTTAGTCGACCGTGTCACAATGTCGCAAGATTGAAATATAGCTTCTGGGCTCCCGTCCGATACGGCCCTTGGCCGGCCGAATCATGGTGGGGGGGAATTCAGCACGTCATCCAGACCGAGCAAGACAACCCGCCTACCGGTTCCGAATCCTGGACAGTTGGGAATGGTGGCAACACCATGAACCTCGGAACAGATGCCATTTCTCGGAAGGGCCGCGTACTGGGGGGATCGGATGCGAATCGCTCAGGTTAGCCCCTTCCTGCCGTCCCGGTCCGGCGGGTCCGTCGTCTACTCGACGAACTTGGCCCTCCAACTTAAAAGGCGGGGCCATGACGTCGAGTACTATGCGGGTCGGACGACCGCGGAAGATGGACAGATATTGAAGGAAAAGAACGTGGCCGTCCACACTCGTCCCACGTTCGGGATCGCCTTCGGTGTGAATCCGATGGCGTACGTCCTTCCCGACCTCCTCAAGAGCGATGCGGACGTGATCCACGCCCACTCCTACATCTACACGACGTCGAACCAGGCGGCGATGGCGGCTCGCATTCGCCGGCGCCCCTTCGTCCTCCATATGCACGGAGCGACCTACTTCCGCCATGGAATTGCCGATCGCAAGACCTCCTCCGCGCTCTACCTGAAGGAAAAGGTGTACGACAAGACGATCGGTCGATGGACGATAGGCTGTGCGGACGCGATCGCGGCCGTGTCTGCGTTCGACATGCAGCAGTGCCGGGAGACCTTCGACGTGAGCCCGGATCGACTCCACCTAATCCCGAACGCCGTGGACGTGGAGAAGTTCCACCCGCCGGCTGAAGACGGCGACCGACCGCCGACCGTCACCTTCCTCGGACGACTGGAGCAGTGGAAAGGCGCGAACTCGTTCATCCAGATCGCCCGTAAGGTGCTCCAGGAAGTCCCCCAGACCCTCTTCCAGATGGCCGGCGACGGCCCGCTCCGAAACAAGTTGATGGCCGATGCCAGGGACCTCAATCGGAACATTCGGTTCCTGGGTGAGGTGCTCCTCCCTTCCTTCATCGAAGGCCTTCCCACTTCCTGTCTTGAGGCCCTCGCCTCCGGAACGGCGGTCGTCGCATCGGATACGGGCGGCACCTCCGAGATCATCCAGGACGGGCAGACCGGATTCCTTTGCCCGCGAGGGGACCTGGATGCCTTCGCCGACCGCGTGGTCCTCCTCTTACGAGACCCCGAACTCGCCCGCCGCATGGGCCGGAACGGCCGGGCCCTCGTCGAGCATCTGTACTCTTGGACGCGGGTCGCTGAGGTGACAGAGAGGCTCTATGAAGGCCTCGTCTAATCGAGAGAGCCCCCTGAGCGAAGGTCGCCGGCGCCTTATCTTGCATCAGACTCATGACCTCCAACGAGCTTCGAAGTCGACCCAAAGGTGATCAGATGAAGTCGGAAGCCGATCGCTATCACGGGAGAGTTCTGGTGACCGGGGCGGGTGGTTTCATTGGCCACCACCTTGTGAAATTCCTGAAATCCAAGGGCCTTTGGGTACGGGGCGTCGATATCAAGAAACCTGAATATGAGCCGAGCCCAGCCGACGAGTTCCTCGTTCAAGACCTTCGGGTTCCGGAAAATTGCCAGCAGAGTGTTCGAGGCGTCCGGGATGTGTACCAACTCGCGGCCGACATGGGCGGAATCGGCTACATCACTCGTAATTTCGCCTCCCTGAGTCGGAACAACGTCCTCATCAACGCCAACATGCTCGAGGCTTCGCACCTTGAGGGCGTGGATCGGTACCTATACAGCTCGTCGGCCTGCGTGTACCCGAGCTTCCTGCAGCATGCGGAATCCGTGAAAGGCCTTCGGGAACAGGACGCGATCCCCGCGGATCCGGAGAAGGGATATGGCTGGGAGAAGCTCTTCGCGGAGCAACTCACGACCTACTACGGTGAAGACTACGGACTCGGCGTCCATGTGGTTCGCCTTCACAACGTCTACGGACCTTTGGGAGCCTACGAAGGGGGCAGGGAGAAGGCGCCCGCCGCAATCTGCCGAAAAGTCGCGGAAGCGGAGGTTGGCTCGGCGATCGAGGTGTGGGGGGACGGCGAACAGACGAGAAGCTTCTGTTATGTCGGGGACTGCGTCGATGGATTGTCCCGTATTATGGAATCCGACGACGCGAAGCCAATCAATTTGGGAACAGAGGAGCTGGTGACGATCAACGAGCTTGTTGAACTCGTCTGCGGGATTGCGGGAAAGCACCTCCGGAAGCAATACGATGTCTCACAGCCGCAAGGCGTTCGGGGCCGAAACAGCGATAACAGCCGATTGCGTAAGGTCCTGAATTGGGAGCCCAAGACTCGCCTTGAAGATGGCCTCAAACGCACCTATCCCTGGATTTGGAGCCGGCTTGACAAAACGGGAACGGCGAAGCCGCCGAGGCCGAAGGAAGCCCTGGGCCCGCCCATTCCAAGGTAGGCGATCGGCCGCGCGCTCGCCTATTGGGCCGGGTCCGAGAAATAGTGCGGGGGGAAGTCTCGGATGAGGATCATGATGTTGGAAAATGGGTTCCCCCCGGAATTCTCCAGCCGGTTGCCATACGAGATGGCGACAGGCTTCGCGGCCGAAGGCCATGACGTCGTCGTGGTCACGGTTCGCCCTCGCAGGTACGCCATGGCGTCCGTTCCGAGCGAGGCCCGCGAGGCGAACGTCGTCAGGGATCCCCGCGGGGTCTCTGTGGTAAGGATCGGGTTGCCACTCAACGGTTCCAGCTTGCCCGCTCGAATGTTCGAGCACCTGCTCGTGCCCCTCTTCGTCTTCTTCGGTGGATTGCTAGGCCCTCCTCCGGACGTGGTCCATGCCGGTTCTCCTCCGTTCTTCTTGGGATGGTCCTGTGCGCTGCTCGCCCGGATCCGAAGGAAGCCAGCCTTCCTCCGGATTCAGGATGTCCATCCGGATGCCCTCATCCGCCTTGGGTTCCTTAGGAACCGCGGCGTCATCGCCGCGATGGAATGGTTGGAGCGTCGCCTCTATTCTGCCATGGACCAGATCACGGTGATCGGGGAGAGTTACCGTCAGCATGTCGTCTCGAAGGGCATCCCGGCCGAGCGCGTCCATCTTGTTCCCAATTGGGGCCCCTCGCTTCCACCGTTCATCCCCGAGATGCGCGAGGAGCTCAGATGGACGAACAAGTTCGTCATCACATACGCTGGATCGATGTCGTGGGCCCAGGACCTCGCGACTGTTGTCGACGCGGCGGCCCACTTGCGGAGAGAAGACAAAATCCGATTCGTGTTTGTCGGTGAAGGCGCCCAGAAGGCATTCCTCCAGGAGCGTGCCCGATCCCTCGACCTGTCGAACGTCGAGTTCCTTCCTTTGCAAAGCCGGGACCGCCATCTGGGTATTCTGAAGGCGTCCGATGTCTGCCTCATCTCGCTGAAGAAGCGATTCGATTCACCCTCCGTCCCGTCCAAGAGCCTCGACATGATGGCGTGCGGCAAACCCATCTTGGCGAACGTGCCAGTGACAGGCGACTTGGCGGGCCTGATCCGCGACGCCGCCTGCGGCGTGGTAGTGGAACCGGAACGGCCCGAGGTGTTGGCGGACGCGATCCTCCGGCTCTTTTCCGAACAGGACCGCGGACGGGTGATGGGAGAGAACGGGCGGACGTACCTGAGGACCCGGCTGTCGTTAGATCACTGCCTCCGACAATACGAGACCATCTTCGAGGAGCTTGGAAATTCTGAGATCGCGGTCGAGCGACCTCTCGAGGCGTGACTGATGAAGGATGCGAGGCTACGCCCGGGGAAAACGAAGGGGGTGACTCTCCATGGAGGGTAGCCGTCGCACCGCGAGAGTCCAGAGGTTCAACGCCACGCGCTACGGAAAGGATGATAAATCCGAATCGATGAGGGCGAGTTTGATCCTCAGGGCGGTCAAAGGGCTGGGGCCGGTTCAACGGACTCTTGATGTGGGGTGCGGCGTATCGTACTCTGGATCGAACTCGGCGAGACGACCGCCCCGCGGTGCTGGATTCGGCCAATATGGCAATACTTCCAGCTCGGGACACGTAACGGCGAAGTTCGTGCGGAGGATTCACACGAGATGAGTCACGAGGCGATGGGCGACCGTGCGATGAAATTGAGGGAATTCTATGCGACGCACTACGGGAAGGATGAGAATCCGGACGCGCACAGAGTGCATCTGATTGTCAAGGCCCTCAGTGCCCTGGGGCCGGTCCAAAGAGTCCTCGACGTGGGATGCGGCGACGGAACGCTCGGTGCAGTCTTTGCCAGATACTCCAATCTCGTCGCAGGCATCGAAATTTCCATGGAAGCCTGCACCATCGCGCATTCGCGCGGAGTCGAGGTGGCCCAAGCGGATGTGGAGAATTACGCCTTTCCCTTCCGGCCCGAATCTTTCGACGTGGTCGTTGCGGGCGAAATCATCGAACACATGACTGATCCCGATCACTTCCTACGCGAGATCGCCCGGGTGTTGAAACCGAATGGACACTGTATCCTGACGACCCCGAACCTGGCGAGCTGGTACAATCGACTCCTTCTCCTCCTCGGTTACCAACCATACCATACGGACGTCAGCTTCCTCCATCAGGTTGGTAAGCTGAAGCCAATCGTGGATGGAGGGAGCGGTCATTTTCGTGTGTTCACGCTCCGCGCTCTGAGGGAGCTGTTGATGATTCATCATCTGAGGCCCATTGCTATTGAGGGCTGTACGGTTCCGATGACCCTCCGATTCCCTCTGAATATGGTAGAACGCACCCTCTCATCTTTTCCCGCCATCTCCAGCTACCTCGTAGTCCTCACGCGCAAGGAGGACGGCGGCGGTCGAGTCCCAGAGAAGGAAGGATGACCAAATGAGAGTCGGAATTCTCCTGTCGCAACCTGCGAATCAGAGCCTGGGAACCGATAATCGGGTTTCCGGCATCCTGAAAGGATTGGACTCTCTCGGCGTCGAGACCTCCGTCTTGGTCCCGGACGAGGCTAAAAACGGCCAGCCCGGCCTGAATCCATTGGACCTCCGACGGACACGGCAGCCGTCCGGTCTGACCCAACGTTTCGCCCGACGCTTCTTGGCGTCGCCGGCTCTCGGAAACGCCATCTTTTGGAGCCCGCTCTTGCTCAGAAGGCAAATCGGTCTTCTCGCGAAGGGCGTCATATCGCTCAATCCCGACGTCGACGTGCTACAAGGCGAGCAGCAGCTTGCCTCGATGGCGGTCGTCGAGGCGGGCCGAGCGCTCGGACTGCCAGCCGTTGCGGATCTTCACGCCATCTGGTCGGAAGAGTTGGTGGCCCTTGGATCCACGCAACGGGGTGGGAGAGCGAATCGCAATATCCGGGCCTTGGAATCGGCTATTGTAGCCGGTGCGGATCACGTCTCGGTGGTCAGTTCGGAGATGCGGGAATATCTGCTCTCGGAGCTGTCGGCGGACCCAACGCGAATCTCAGTGATACCGAATGGTGCCGATCCCCAGATCGCGGCTGCCCCGATGCGACCCAACCCCCGTCGGGTCGTCTTCGCGGGAATGCTCTCCCCCATACAGAACATCAAATTACTCCTCCAAGCGATGTCGATTGTTTGCGGGAGGATGCCTAACGTCGAGTTTTATCTCACGAGCAAGGGCGAGCTTGCCGGCTCGGTCAGGAAGCAATGTGAAAAGATGGGTTTACATCCGCGGTTCTTCTGGTTTCAAGATCCGGAGCGCCTCTTTGAGTTCCTCGCGGCGTGTGACGTCGGCCTCTTGCCGACGCACGGTGACCGGAGCCGGCAGATGGCTTATCCAACGAAACTCTACGCCTACATGTCAGTTGGCCTACCCATTGTTACAAACCGGATCGGCTCGTGGTCCGATATGGTGGAAAACGAAGGAATTGGCATTGTTACGGATAGCACTCCGTCGAGCTTCGCGAATGGGGTCATCGAACTCCTTGAAAACCCGAGTCGAAGTCAACGGTGTGGTGAACGCGCTTTGGCGTTGATCCGAACCAAATATGCCTTCGCGAAGCAGGCGGAGAAGTTCGCCGTAGTCTATTCGGACCTGTGCGGGCACCGCGTCGGGCCGGGTCGGATACAGAATCTCGAGTCAAGGTGATCACAACGAATCCGGACGCGCCTTCAGCCCCCATCGCCGAGTCAAGCACGGCTGGGCGTCACTTCGCATCCCCGTGGACCTGGCTCGAAAAGGCGCGAGCCTTTCTCCAGGACATCAACCGAATACGCATCGCAATCCTGGCGGGCTTGCTGGTCTGGGGAGGCCTGTGGTTCTCCATGTCCCTTGTTGATCGACTCTCCGGGACGGGCTACCTGAACAAGTCGGGGTTGGTCCTCATCTCCGGACCACCAGTAACGACAGGGGTGGCCTTCCTCTTCTATTTGGCCTCGCTGCTTGCATTAGCCCTGGTGACTGTTGTTCCCTCGTTTCGCCGAGGGTTCCTCAAGATCGCGGCCCTGGCCCCCGGTCCTCTGGACCACCCGAGGGGTCTGTTGAAACGATTTCGCGCTTTCCTTCCTTTCAGAGGCGTGGAGTGGTTGGCCGTTCTGGCGTCGAATATTGGAATCCTAGGTTTGCGCTTCTTCTTGTTCCCGTTCCCACAGGGTTCGGACACCCCGCAATACCTCCAGGCGGCGAATTCCCTGTTCTTTGAGGGCGACCTGGGACGTCTGTCTGAAGTCTGGGGTGTCGGCGTTGGCCGGTGGCTGACGGTGTTGGCACTCACGGGCCTTCGGGTTGTCCTTCTTCCTGTTCCCGGGCAGCCCGAGCTCCTCACCGTGATGGTCGCGCCTGTCATCCTGGGCGTTTTCTACTCGATTTCGATTTGCCTTTTCATCCATTCCCTGATGCGAGATCGACGGCTCGCCGTTTGGGGAGCAATCATAGCGCCGATTTCATTTCTGACAATCGACCTTTCGTACAACTTGTTCGCCCAGTTCCTCGGCCAGGCCCTCTGCGTCCTCGCGCTCGCTGGCTTCACCAGGTTCCTTCTCCAGGGGAGCGGCCGCGCCCTTCCGGCGGCGGCCCTTTACGTGGCGGCCCTTCTTGCCCACATGTGGACTTGGGCCATATTCGCGATCATTTCCTGCGTCATACTCGGCTGGGCCCTCGCGGCGGACTCCTCGGGCCGGAAGGAGAAATTCCGTCGCGCGGTGTGGGTTCTGGGTCCCTCAGTTGTCCTAATGGGACTGCTCACGGTCGCTCTTTTGAGTGTCCGATTTGCCGCGTTCTATGCGTATTCTGTCGGTGCAGCCCAACCGTTCAGCTTGCCAGAAGGCTGGCTTTGGATCGGCGGCTGGGAGTCCGCCATCGTCTGGGGCCTTGGCCTCCTCGGGATCGTCGTTCTGGCCAGTCGCCAAATCGAATCGATCGTCAGGGCTCCCCTACTGCTCTGGACGGCGACCGTATCGGCGACAGTCTTCGTCACGGGCTTCACCGATTCCTATCGGTTTCTCCTAATGTACCCGATGCCGATCCTCGTCGTCATCGGGATGAAATATTTGTCGGACAAGCTAAGGATTCGCCTTCCCCGACTCGGCCCGCATGATGTACGGGCTCACCTAGCCCGCGGCGTGCCTGCGGTTGCCCTAGTCTTGATCCTCTTGGGCAGCGTCCTTCCCTGGACGTACATTGCCGAGTGGCAATACTGGCCGGGCGATGCGACCTACCGGCAATTGGTCCAAATCCGGGACCACTACGGCTTCGGAAACAGTAGCATCCTTATCCTCATCGACCAGCGTTACTACGAGAGCGCCTCCTTGTGGACCTCGGCCGTCACCGGCGCCGAGGTCTTCCCCGGGAATTTGTTGTCCTTGCTCCGAGGAGATCCGTATCGGCGGGAGCTGCACCGTTGGATTTATCCAGATCTGAACGGCGTGACCGAGATCCTTGTCCCGTCGACTCTCTATTCGCCCGATTCCCTGGAAACGAGCCTCCTCTCAACCGGGAAAGTCTCCGGCGTGCCTTCGTACCGGGTCGCGGGCACCTTCAACGTGACTTCATTCCTCACGGCTGCCGCGCTCCCGCTGTCGAATTCTTTCTGGATGAATTGGACCCTCGAGAGCTCGACCTTGAATGCCACACTTTCGAACGGAAGTTCACGGGTCAACTGGACGTTGCGAGCGCAACCTTCGAACGAAAAGACCCGATGGGCGTCGTACCTCCGACCCCTGCCGAATCGGACCGCGGAGAGTTTGTACTTCCTTGTTTCCGGTTCGTTGAATGGGGCCGGGGGTGCCGTCGAGGTCGACTACCTGAGTGGGAATGTCACAACCTACGCGCTCGATCGAATCCTACCAGATCCGTTGTTAATCCGAATGCGCCTCTCCGGGTCTGAGTTGCCGAAACTAGTCAAGGTCACTTTCTGGGTGACGGGAGGCAAGGCAAGCCTCGCGGGTTGGACGCAATGCAGCTACATGGGCTTGGTGACCCCTTGAGACCCACAGCCATCCGGAAGGCCAGGCCGTCCTTCATTTCGGCCGTCGTCGTCGGCCCGCGCGCCGAAGTCCAATTAGATCCACAACGAACCTGCTATCGGAGGACAGAGCATGCGTAGGTCCGACGTGGCCGAACTGCGATCCATCATCGAGCGGACTTTGGCTCGTCGGAAACGGAGCCACTACCTGGTTCCTCTCTCCGAGCCATCTTTCGGTGTCGACGAAATCCTCGAGGCCATAGACAGTCTCACAAGCGGCCAAGTTACGTACGGACCCAAGGTAAAGGCCTTCGAATCGGCGTTCGCTCGTTACTGTGGTTGTGCCGGCGCGGTCTCGACCAACTCGGGTTCGTCCGCGAATTTGCTCGCCTTGATGGCCCTTCTGGACCCGGAATCCGCCCGCCGAAACAATCGTCGACGAAGTGGGAAAGTCCTCGTGCCAGCCGTCTCATGGTCGACCTCCGTGTTTCCAATCCTTGATGCAGGCCTTAGCCCAGTATTGGTCGATATCGACCTGGCAACGCTCAACGCCGATGCGTCCACCTTTGAAATTGGAATCGACGAAGACGTCGTAGGGCTGGTCCCCGTGCACCTACTCGGGAACCCCGCTCCCATGGACTCCATCATGAAGCTCGCAGAGGAGCATGACTTGTTCGTAATCGAAGACGCATGCGAGGCGCACGGGGCCACAATCCACGACAGACGGGTCGGTTCATGGGGAGATTGCGGGACATTCAGTTTCTACTTCTCGCACCACATCACGACCATCGAAGGCGGTATGATCGTGTCCGATGACGACGAGCTGCTCGACCTCGTAAAAGTCCTGCGGTCCCACGGCCTCGCACGCGACAGCAAGCACCTGCAGAGGCACACCGCGATGTATCCAAGAATCGATCCCCGATTCTTGTTCGTGAACCGGGGATACAACCTGCGGCCTACGGAGATTCAAGGGGCCTTCGGCATCCACCAACTGAAAAAGCTAGAGGGCTTCATCGAAACGCGAAGGCAAAATGCCCTCGCGCTTCGTAAGCGGCTGGAACCGTTTTCTGATTGGCTCCTCTTCCAAGACGAATTGGCCTCCCACAGGAACGTGTATCTCGCCTTCTCCGTGATTCTGAAGGAGGACGCGCCATTTGATCGCGGCGATTTGACCGCAGGTCTTGAACGAGCCGGGGTCGAGACGCGGCCGATTGTCGGGGGAAACCTCGCCGAACAACCGGCCTTCAAGCACCTTCCTCACGAGACCGCGGGGAGGCTGCCGAATTCCCGACTCGTCATGAGAAATGGATTCTACTTTGGGATTCACCAAGGGATCGGCGCGAAGCAACTAGACCACATCGGGGCTGTGTTCGAGGACTTCTTCCGGCATCAGGGTCTGCCGATCCGCAGCTGAGCACACATCGCCGGGCGACCGTCGGAGGCCGTTTCGCCGGATGCTGGGGTTCTACGGAGATGACTTTTCTCCGAGGCCACGATACTGCATCGAATGACATTCTTGAAAAAGGCCCGACTTGGTCGCTTTCCACCACGCTTCGTGTTCGCGGTACCACCGAACGGTTTCCCGGAACCCTTTCGCAAAGGATCGGAACGGTTTCCAGCGAAGCCTTGAGCGGATTTTCCCCGCGTCGACCGCATGCTGCTGCACGTGTCCGGGCCGGTCCGGAACGGTCTTGAGGAGCGACTTCGGTTTTCCGAGGGCTTTGAGGATCGCCGCGTCAATCTCGTTCACAGAGTGCCATTCCGAAGCGCCGATCTTGAGTACTTCGCCCTCTATACCCTTCGCCTCCGTTCGACTGAGGGTCGTGACCCGGCCAATCAACGCCCGCCTCAAACAGTGTCTGGCGAATCGCAAGCCGCATGTGTCGGATGATGGGTGTCGTGAGCCGGGGACCCGTGTATTACGACCTGTTCGAGGAGTTCGCGGACCTCGCGACGCAGGGGATGTGCCCCATCGGTGCGCCGGACGGACGCGGGCGCGAAGACAGCTGCGCGATCCAACAGGATTCGATGTCTCCTACGGACGTACCCTAATTCGCAGTCTCCTTTCGGCGTCCTACCACTTGGAATACGTTCGCGATCTTCCAGAAAGCGGGGCTTAGTTGTACTAATCGCTTGCCGACTTTCTGCGCCCCCGTATACGGGTGGGTCGGCGGTTTCAACGACCAAGTCAGGTTGTTACGTTCGAGAAGCACCTCTAGTCGATTCCAAGATATCGGATACACCGAGTACTCGGTCCCAAACCCCATGAGCCAAACGTAGCGATTCGCCCATGGTCGCGGCAGCCAAGAGATCAGCGGAATAGGTAGCCCGTAGTGACCCTCTAGAGGCCACCACTTGTTGTTCGTGGACAGGAAGTAGGCTCCATGCGGTTCGAGGTGGCGGGCGATTACGGAGATCAATGAATTCGGGTCTTCGACATGCTCGAGCAAGTAGTCGCAGAGCACGATGTCGAACGGTCCAAGATCCAGGTCGGTGGCCGATCCAACCCGGAACGCTACGTTATCGAGGCCCTCGCGTTCAGCCCACTCCCTCGCTCGGTTCACGTGTGGTGCGTTGGTGTCTATCCCGAAGACCGAACGAACGATCTTGGCCGCGGGGATTGCGTTGGTCCCTAGACCGGAGCCGAGGTCGAGGAGACGACACTCTCCCAACGGCTTTTTCAACTCGGGATAGAGCAGGAGGAGCATGTCCTGGACGTACTCAGAGCGGGTAATGCGGCGGCGCTCGATCCGTCCGCTCCCCCATGATGTGCTAATCGACCTCCACCTCCTTTGATGTGGTGCGGTCTTGGTTGCTTCTGGAATATGGTGACACCTTGGTTATTAGGTCTCTCGCACGCGCGAGGCTGAATGCCGGACTCTCGGTTGCCTCGTCGTGCGGCTAGCAAAGTCGACCTTGTAGC
>WNGG01013238.1_pt1 | contig 11966 bp, 11 predicted proteins | sample 5400661 | NCBI WGS metagenome assembly WNGG01 (sample SAMN13153372, study PRJNA577476) | soil metagenome | isolation source: 100 cm soil or saprolite under Garry oak tree replicate 1 | place: USA:California | collected 2016-06-15 | reverse complement strand
CGGCCTGCTCGTCGCGCCGGGTGACACTTCCGCACTCGGCGAGGCGGTCCGGCGCTACTTCGCCGACGAGGGACTTCGCGAGCGACTGCGCGGCGCCGCCGCCGCGTCCGTCGCCGAGTACGCGCCGGAACGTGTCTTCGGTGAGCTCGAGGAGACCCTCCGGCGAATCGCGGGCGCGTGAAACCGCGCGTCCTCTTCGTCTCGCGGCGTGTCGAGCTGCCGCTGTCGCCGAGCTTGGCGCGCAAGTGGGACGCGATCGGCGCCGAGCTCGAGTTCCGCGTGCTGGCCGGAGGAAGTGGGAGCAACGGCGCGTTCCACCTGGCGCGAGAGTTGCCTGCGCTCGACGGTCCCGCTTTCTTCGCGGCGCTGCCTCTCCGCATTGCGCGCGAGCTGCGCGCATTCAAACCTGACGCCGTACTGGCGCAGGGCGCGCACGAGACCGCAGCCGCGTTGAGCGCGCGTCGGCTCGCGCGCACAAACACAGTCGTGATTGCGGACCTGCACGGCGACTGGCGGACACCGACGCGCCTGTACGGCTCGCGGCTGCGCGGACTGCTGAACCCGGTTGCCGACCGCGTCGCGCTCGGTGCGTTGCGCGGCGCCGACGGCATCCGCACGGTGACCGGCTACACGACCGGCCTCGTGCGCGAGCTCGGTCTCGAACCGGCGGATGAGTTTCCTGCGTACATGGACTTCGACTCCTTCCTGCAGGAGCAGCCAAAGGCGCTGCCGGCCCGCGCGCAGGCGCTCTTCGTCGGCGTGCTCGAGCGCTACAAGAACGTGGACGGGCTCGCTGAGGCTTGGCGACGGGCTGCACCACGTGTTCCCGATGCACGGCTGCAGATCGTCGGCTCCGGAACGCTGCAGCCGGTCGTCGGGCAACTCGTCCGCGATCTACCCGCGCAGACGAGTTGGACGGAGCGCCTGACGCAGAGCGGCGTCGCGTCGGCACTCGACGAATCGACGCTGCTCGTCCTACCGTCGCGTTCCGAGGGCATGGGCCGGGTGATCGTGGAAGCCTTCTGCAGGGCCCGGCCGGTCGTGGGCAGCCGCGTGGGTGGCATTCCGGATCTCGTCCAGGACGAGAGCAACGGGCTGCTGGTCGAACCGGGCGACACGGACGGCCTCGCCGATGCGCTCGTCCGCGTCCTCGGCGAGCGGGAGCTGGCCGAGCGGCTCGCGGCGGGAGCGCACTCGAGCGCCGGTCTCTGGACTGTCTCGCCGGAGGACTTTGCCTCGCGCCTGCGGGATCTCGTCGGCCGGATCACCGGACTAAGCTAGGTCGCCGTGCGCGCAGACCGCTTCAAGCAGGTTCTGAAGAACTCCGTCTACCGGACGATCGGCGAGACGGCGTCTGCGATCGGTGCCAACGGCAACGGCGAGCGCAGCCTGCGCGTGCTCATGTACCACAAGGTGAACGACCTGCCTGACAATCCGCTGACGATGCCGGTGTCGATCTTCGACGAGCAGATGGACCAGCTGCGCGAGCTCGACTACACGGTGGTCGATCTCGATGCAGTGCTCGGCCACTATGTCGACGGCAAGCCGCTGCCGGAACGAGCGGTGCTGATCACCTTCGACGACGGCTACTACGACAACCTCGACAACGCCGCCGGCGTCCTGCGCAAGTACGGCTACCCGGCGGTGCTGTTCGTTCCCATCGGGTATCTCGACGACCGTCATCCGCTTCCGCACGAGGAGCATCTAGCGGCGCAGGGCATCCTCAACCGCACGATCGAGTGGGAAGAGCTTGCCGACCTGGAGCGCGAAGGCATCCGCATCGAGTCGCACGGCATCTCGCATCGCCCGCTCGCCGATCTCGAGGTCGACGAAGCGGCGCGCGAGATCGCGTTGTCGAAGCTACGGCTGGAGGAGCGCCTCGGCCGGCCGGTGCGTGCGTTCTCCTACGTCAAGGGGTCGGAGGCGCATTACAAGCTCGTCCATCTCTCGCTCGTCCGCCAGGCGGGCTACGACGTGGCGTTCACCGCGGTCTCGGGCGCCAACTCGCAGACGACTGACCCGCTGCAGCTGCGGCGCTACAACATCGAGCCCTACTCCCCGCGCACGTTCGAGCTCGTGCTGGCGGGAGCGTGCGACCTGATCTCGCTGAAGGACACGGTCACGGGCACCCACGCGCGTCGCCTCTTCAACGCGGCGCTGGGCACGTCCAGCAAGTAGATGTCAGGGTACGAGCTCGCCTCCTATGAGCCGGAGCAACGGGAGGACTACCTCCGGCTGCTGCACGATGCCTGGGGCGACCTGGCTCTGACCGGGCCCGAGTTCGACTGGTGGTTCCGGGAGAACCGCGTCGGCTCGCTCATGTCCGTCGCGCGTGTCGGTGGGCAGGTGGCAGGAGTTGCCTCGCACTCCCTCTTGCGCATGGTGCTCGGAGGCGCGGAGCGCGAGGTGAGCTTCTCTGTTCATGCGACCACGGACGAGTCCGCGCGTGGGCTCGGGATCTTTCCTGCCCTCGAGAGAAAGCACGAGCAGGAGGCCGAGGAGAGGGGTGTTGCGGTCGTGCTTGCCTTTGCGTCCAAGCCGACCGCTCCCATCTTCCTCGGGCCGCTCGGCTGGACAGAGATCGCGCGAATCCGTGTCTGGGCCCGGCCGTTCCCGCGCCGGCCGCGCCGGCTGGAGCCGTACGCGCGACTCCCGCGGTTCCGCCATGCCGGCGACGCGGCGAGGTCGTGGCCGAACCATGTGGTGCGCGACGCCGAATACCTGAACTGGCGGTACCTCGAGTCGCCTCGTGATTACGTGGCCGTCGCGGCAGGCGGGAGCTACGCAGTCCTGGGTCACAAGGAGCACAGAGGCACGGCCCTCGCCTACGTTGCCGACCTCGTGGGGCCGGCCCCAAAAACTCTGCTGCGCGCGTGCCTCGCAGAAGTGCGGCGGGGCTCGCGCGCCTTGCTCGCCATTCCTGCGCCCGAGCACCGTGCGGCGTACGCCTCGCTTGGCTTCTTCCCAACGCGCACAACGCTCCAATTCATGGGCAAGGCGCTCGCAGGCGAGCTGGAGCCCAATCGCCGAGCGTGGCGGTTCACGCTCGGCGACACGGACTTCTTCTAGAGGCCGATGCGGCGGCTCGTTTTCCTCACCCAGAGCGTCGATCCGGCCCATCCCGTGCTCGCAGCGACGATTCCGAAGATCCGCGCACTGGCGGAGCGCGTTGACGAGGTGGTCGTTCTCACACAGTCGGGCGACGGTGACGGGTTACCCGCGAACGTCGAGGTGCGGACGTTCGGAGGACCCTCTCGGGTGCAGCGTGTCTGGCGGTTCGAGCGCGAGCTTGCGCGTGCGCTGCCGGCGGACGCGGTAGTCGCGCACATGATTCCGGCCTACGTCGTGCTCGCCGCGCCTCTGGTGCGCGCAAGGCGGACGCCGCTCCTGCTCTGGTACACGCACTGGAAGGCGTCCTCCACGCTCCGTGCGGCAGAGAGGCTTGCAACGGCGATCGTGAGCGTCGACCGGCGCTCATTTCCACTGGCGTCGCCCAAAGTCCGGCCGATCGGGCACGGTATCGACGTGACCGAATTCGCCTGCACGGATCGCGCAGTGCGCAGCGGCGTGCACGCGCTGGTGCTCGGGCGCTACTCGCCGGCCAAAGGGATCGAGACGATCCTTCATGCCGTCCAGCAGGTCGACGGCACGGATGTCCAGCTCCACGGCGTTGCTCTGAACGAGCTCGAGCGTCGACATCGCATCGACCTCGAGAGGCTCGGTATTCCGCTCGGTGACGCCGTGCCGCGCGCGCAGGTTCCTGAGCTTTTCGCGCGTTCTGACGTTCTCATCAACAACATGGAGGCGGGAGCCCCTGACAAGGTCGTTTACGAAGCTGCCGCCGCCTGCCTCCCGGTGCTCGCCTCCAACCCCGTGTTCGACGAGCTGTTCGACGGCTACCCGCTGCACTTCGAGCGCAATTCGCCCGAAAGCCTCGCCGAACGGCTGCGCTGGTTCGGTGGCCTCGCCGAAAGCGAACGGGCCGAGATCGGGCGCACGCTACGCGAGCGCGTGGCGCAACGGCATTCGGTGGACACGTGGGCCGACGGAATTCTGGCGGCGGTGCGGTGAACCAGCACGGGACCGTCTTGCACCTCCAGAAGGTGGCCGGGATCTCCGGCTCGGAGGCGCACCTGCTCTCGCTGCTGCCGCGGTTGAAGGAGCGCGGCTGGGACATCCGCTTCCTCATGCTGCACGAGCACGAGCCGGGTGCCTGGGACTTTGCGCGTGAGCTGACTAGCCGCGGTATCCCCCTGGACTCGATTCCTCTGGCGGCCGACGTCGACCCGGTCGCGTTCCTGCGCCTCGCCGGGTATCTCGCGCGCCGGCGGCCGAGGATTCTCCATACGCATCTCGTGCATGCCGATGTCTACGGGCAGCTCGCCGGAGCGCTGACGGGTGTCCCCCTGCGCGTGTCGACGAAGCACGGCTTCAACGAGTTCCGCGAGAACCCCGGCTTTGCGCTCGGCGATCGTGCGATCGCGACTTTCGCGCATACGCACATCGCGATCTCTCGCGGCCTCGCGCGTTACCTCGAGGAAGTTGAAGGCTTCGACGGTGCGAGCTTCGAGATCGTGCACTACGGCATCGAACCGGACGGTGCATCGCATCCCTACGACGGAGCCGTGCCTGCGCTGCTCTGCGTCGGTCGCCTGATTCCGATCAAGGGTCACATCGTGCTGTTGCGTGCGTTCGCGGCTGCGCGCCGTCGCATCCCGGACTTGCAACTCCACATTGCTGGGCGCGGTCCGCTCGAGCCGGCGCTGCGCGCGCTGGCAATGGAGCTCGACCTCGAGGACTCGGTGCGCTTTCTCGGCTACGTCGCGCCCGTGCAACATGCGATCGAGCTGGCGGCGATCGTCGTCGTGCCGTCGATGGGCGAAGGCTTCGGAATGGTCGCGCTCGAAGCGATGGAGCGCGCACGACCTGTGATCGCGGCGAACATCGGCGGTCTGGGCGAGCTCGTGCAGGACGGGGTCACGGGTCTCCTCGTTCCTCCGGGAGAGGCGGGCCCGCTCGAGGAAGCGATCGTGCAGCTTGCGGGCGATCTGTCGCGCGCCGCGGACATGGGCGAGGCAGGCCGACGCCGCGCGCTCGAGCACTTCCTGCAGGAGCGCTGCACGGACCGCACGGAGCTGCTCTACGAGGGCGCTCTGGCGGCGCGCTCGTAGAGCGCAAGGGTCCGGTCGGTCATCCGTGCGACGCTGAACTCCGACCCCGCGCGCCTGCGGCCTTGCTCGCCGTAGCTGCCCGGGTCGTTGAGAACACGGGTCACGGCGGTCGCTAGGGCCGCGGGGTCGTCTGGTGCGACGAGCACTCCCGTTTCGCCGTCGGCCACGATCTCCGGGATCGAGCTGACGTTCGTTGCGACGACGGGCTTCGAGGCCAGCATCGCCTCGAGCAGCGCGAGGCCAAAGCCCTCCCAGCGCGCTGGATGGACGAGCAGGTCGGCTCGACTCAACCACGCGGCGACGTCCGGGACGCGGCCGAGCAGGTGCACCGGCACCTGCAACTCGCTCGCCAGTCGCTCGAGCTCCGATCGCTGCGCGCCCTCGCCGAGCACGACGAGCTCGGCCTTCGGGTGGCGGGCGCGGATTTGCGGCAAGGCTCTGACTGCGATGTCCAGGCCCTTCTGCGGTTCGAGCCGGCACACCGCGAGCAACACGCGGGCGTCCGGTCGCACGTCATCCGGAGGATTCGATCCCCATGCCGGGGGCAGCCCGTCGAGGCCGTAGTGGATCACCTCCAGTTTGTCGGCCGGAAGGCCGACACGTTGCACCTGGAACCGCGCCAACGCCTGTGTGATCGCGATCACCTTGGATGCGCGCCGTGCGAGCGCACGCTCGACGAAGCGGAACGCTCCCGCGCGGAACGGGTCGTCGTTGTGCTTCGTTGAGACGAGCCGCCGCGCACCCAGCGCTCCGTAGACGTCCGCATGCACGAGGTGCGTGTGCACGAGGTCTGCGTTCCGCGTCTCTCGACGGACGCGCAGCGCCAGCCGGGGGTCGAGGTCGCGGGGCGCTGGGACACGGGCGAACGGGACGGTCAGCGCCTCGTAGAACGGGTCGGGGGCACGCGACGTGTCGTCGAGCCCGAGGAAACGCACCTCGATTCCGCGCTCCGCGAGCGCAGGCAAGAGCGTCAGGACATGCCGTTCGGAGCCGCCGATCCCCCCGATCCGGTGGATGTGCAGGACCTTCACGGCGACCTGCGCCGCCGACGCGTGAGCGTCCACTCGATTGCGGCCGCGGCGAGAAGCGCAAGCAGGAAGTCCGTTGCGACGCGGTAGCGAGTCGCACCCACGAACACCATCGCGGCGAGCGTCTGGTAGGCGAGCACGGCGAGTGCGAGGCCGACGAACCCGCGCGCGGCCACGAAGATGCCGACGAGCGCGAGCGCGTAGAGGAAGAAGGTGTAGAGGGGTTGCGCCAGGCTGCGGATCGCTCCGTGGCCCGAGTCCGTCGCGGAGGCGGTCGTGTGCGGGTCCCATTCCATGCGCACGGCCTGCGCAGCAAGCTTCGCCTTCTCGCCGGGATGGTCACGCACGAAACGCCAGGCCTTGTGCTGGTAGTAGGCCTGGTTCGCACACTCGTTGACGTGGTTCTTCTTGCCGGTTTGCAGGTAGAGGTCGCGTGCCTCCTCGGGATTGGGGAACGGATGGCCGGGTGGATCCTTGACGTCGTCGATCCACTTCCAGTGTGCGAGCAGGCTGTACGTCTGGTCGTTATTGGCCTTCCAGAGGGCGCGGCCGTCCGTCGTGAGCGCGAAACACCCGACCTCCACCTTGTTGCGAATCACCCACGGCGTGACGCTCAACGCCGCAGCTATGACGAGTGCGGCGGGGGCCCAGGTCCAACCGTTGCGGATCACCAGGTACGCGGCGACGACGAGCGGGATGAGGACGAGGCGCACGTTGCCCAGCACTGCGAGCCCGGCGATGACTCCCGCAGCGGTCGACCATTTGACGGAGCGCCGATCGGCGGCGACGAGCGTGCAGAGAATGAGCGCTGCGGCGAGGAGTTGGTCGAGCACTTCCCGGTTGAGGTGGACGTCGTGCCACACGAGGTACGGGTTCAGGGTCGCGAGGATCGCCGCGATCGCGCCCGCGCGCCGCGACAGCACGCAGGCGCCGATCGCGTAGATGAGGAACGCGGTCGCGGTCGCCACAGTGATCTGGGCTCCGCCGACGGCCCACCAGTTGCGCCCGAAGAACCAGTAGATCGGGATCAGGAAGAAGCCGTACAGGGGTTGCGTGTACGCGGACGGCTCACCCGGGATGAAACCGAACGTCCCGTGATGGACGAACGTCTGCGCGAAGTCGTCGCTCTTGTCGGTGAAGGCCGTGAGGATGCGCCCGCGCTCGTGCACGAGGACTGCCAGGCGCAGGGCGATCGCCGCGACGGCGATCAGCCAGAGCTGGCCGCGTTTCACGCGGCAGCCTCCTCGCCTTCGGCTCGTCGTGTGGGGGAAACCAGGTTTCCCCCACGAGCCCCCTTCTTCTGGACGGTGCGCTTCGTGACTCGCGCCGCTCCGTCGGCGCGAGTGACGAAGAAGTGGAGCGGGGAAACCTCCCGGTTCCCCCCTTCCCCTTCCACACCGCCGCTCACGCGGCGGAGATGAGGACGGGCGCTTTCACGTGCTCGCGCACCCAGAGCTCGAGCATCAACAGGCACCAGAGCCGGTGCCCGTGATCCGCATGCCCGGACTCGTGCTCGTCGAGCAGCCGTCGCACGGTCTCCGGCCGGAACCAGCCGGGGTCACTGGGCAGAAGATCGTGCGCCGCGTCGCGCAGGTCGGACCGGAACCAGCGTCCGAGCGGAACGCCGAAGCCGGTCTTGCCGCGACCGGCGACCTCGGGCGGCAGATCCGCGGCAAACGCACGCCGCAGCGCCACCTTGCCTTCCCGGCCGCGCGTCTTCAGCGAGTCGGGCAGCGCGAGGCCGAGCGCGACGACCTCGTGGTCGAGAAACGGCGACCGCAGCTCCAGCGAGTGGGCCATCGACGCGAGGTCCGCCTTCAGCAACAGATCTCCGGGCAGGTACGTCTCGATGTCGAGCAATTGCAGGCCCGCGACATCGGGCCGCGCCGGCTCGAGCCGCACCTGCTGCGCCAGCCGCCGGTCGGACCAGAGCTCGCGGCGCAGTTCGACGGGAAAGACCTCCATCAGGCGTGCGTACCGCTGACCGGCCGGCGCGGACGCAACGTCGAGGAAGCGTGTCGCTCGGAAGAGCGAGGACCGCGGCTCACGCCGGGCGGCCGGCACGAGCCGCAACGCCGCTGCGCCTCCCCGCGCCACGCGCGCCGGGATGCGTTCGGCCAGGCGATGCGCGACGTAGCGCTCGTAGCCGGCGAACGACTCATCTCCGCCGTCGCCTGCGAGCGCGACAGTGACGTGCCGCCGCGCCTGTTCGGCGATCAGGAAGGTCGGGAACGCGGCCTCGTCGCCGAGCGGCTCGTCGAAGGCTGCCGCAAGGCGCGGCAGTGTCGATGCGACGTCGACGAGACGCTTGCGCACGGCTTCGCCCACCGTCGCACGCACGCGTTCGAGCCACTCGCCTTCGTGTGCGCTCGGGTCTGCCGGCTCCGGCTGCCAGTACCGCTCGATGCGCTCGGTCGCTCCCTCCGCTACGAGCACGCGTCCAGGCGCGAGCTTGTGGATGCCGCGCAGCGCGGTCCTGTCGCCCGGGACGTACTGCAGCGCCAGGTACGCGTCGACCGCGTCGAGGTCGATCTCCCTGGAGAGCTGCGGCAGGCGCAGCAGCGCCTTCAGCTCCGACGCGAACGCGAGTGTGCTGTCGGGTAGCCGTGCCCAGAGGAGCGGCTTCTTGCCCAGCCGGTCGCGTGCCAGGACTAGTCGTTCGCGGCCCGCATCCCAGAGCGCGACCGCAAACATGCCGTCCAGCCGCTCGACGAAATGCGGACCGCTCTCCTCGTAAAGATGCGGCAAGATCGGCGTGTCGCCGATGCCGCGCACTTCGTGTCCAGCCAGTTGGTCGCGCAGCGACATGAAGTTGTAAACCTCGCCGTTGAAGACGGCGACGACGTCGCCCGCCTCGTTCGACACCGGCTGGTAGCCGGTGTCGAGGTCGATGACCTTCAGTCGCTGGTGACCGAGTACGCAGTGGCCGAAGGCGTCCGTCGATCCCTCGTCGGGCCCGCGGTGAACGAGCGCCGCGCGCATCGCGTCGACTAGCTCGGGATTGGGCGCGCCCGCGGGCGAATAGAGTCCGGCGATGCCGCACACGGGACACATACTGCACGGGCGGTACGCGGTCGTCTCGTGTCATGTGGAGAGGCCACTGGACGATGAGGTCTGGAGGCGCTTCAGTGCGCTCCAGGAGCGCAGGCCGGGTGGGTTCGGGATCGCTGCTCTGATGCGTCCACCGGCCGAGGGAGAAGACGAGGAACGCTGGCTCGAGCGGGCGCGGGAGGCCAGCGCACGGGCGCCCTTCGGCCTGCACACGCACTGGACCGCGCCCGATCATGCGCGGCCGACCGGTGGCGACCCGGCGGCGCTAGTGCGCGAACAGGGAAGCTGGCTCGAGTCGCTGGGTCTCACACCGTCGATCTTCTGCGGCGGTGGCTGGTACTTCGACGAAGGTGTGGCTGCGGCGGTCGCCGATCTCGGTTGCGGCGACTGCACGGCGACCGCCTTCCAGCCCGGCTATCTCGAGCCGGGAGCGCCGCACCTACAGCTCGACGAGCCGGCGTGGCTCGAGCTCGGCGACGGCCGCCGGTTGCTCGAGGTGCCGACGACCCACTCGATCGGCATGCTTGCGCGCGGCTTGCTCGGCCCTTTCCGCAGGCAGGTCGTGCACGCGTACTTCCACGACACCGATTTGCTCGACCGCCGGCGCGCGGCGGCTCTGCGCGTCGGCCTTCGCTTCCTCGGACTGAAGAGGACCGTGACGGACCTCGACGAGCTTCAGCGCGGCTTGCGGCCCGAAAAGACGATGTCGTTCGCAAACAGCCGTGCATGAAGCGGCACGAGCCGTCCCGCGATCAGATGCAGGTGCACGTCGTCGAAGCCGCCGAGCAGCGCGCGCACGTCGTTCGGCGCGAACATCTGCAGGTGCGTGGGATCGTTCTCGGGCTTGTGCCCGAGTAAGAAGCGAAGTCTGTTCTTGAGGCGGAAGGCGTTCGGCACGGAGCCGACGAGCGTGCCGCCGGGTCGGAGCACCCGCAGCACTTCGGCGGCGACGCGCCGTGGATCGCGCAGATGCTCGAGGAGCTCGCCGGCGACGACGACGTCGAAGCAGCCGTCCTCGAACGGCAGCGCATCGTCGAGGTCGGCCCAGCGGGTCTCGATCCCGAGCTTCTGCGCCTCGGCGAGCGCGTCGCGGTCGGCGTCGACGCCGACGACCTCGTTCCCGCCGGCGTAGGCCTGCGTGAGCGCGCCGTCGCGGCAGCCAAGATCGAGCACGTGCCGTCCCGGCCCGCCGACGTAGCGGCGAAAGAGCTCGACACGCTCGGGGCCCGCGAAGACGAAGCCAGCACCGCGCTCGACGCGGTTGTGCTCGGCGTACCGGTCGCTCAGTTGCTCGAGGCTCATGATTCGGATCTGGGTTGTCCGGCGAGGCGGGCGTCACGCAGGCGACGCGCCAGCGCGACGAGCGCGGTGGCGGCCAGCAGCGCGAGGAGGAAGTCCCAGGGCACACGGTACCGGGTGACCCCGACGAAGATCATCGCGACAGCGGTCTGATACGCCAGGAGTAAGACGCAGAGCACTGCGAACGCGCGAGGAACGAAGAAGAGTCCAGCGACCGCGAGGCAATAGAGCGGAATCATGAAGAGCGGCTCGCTCGACGAGCGCAGGGTGTCGAGCCACGTTCCTTCACCGGGCCGGCCGCCCGTCTCCACGACAGACGGCTGCCAGAGCATCTGTGCCGAGAGCAGCGCGAGCTTTGCCTTCTCTCCCGAATGGTGGAGCCAGAAGTCATGTGTCTTGTGCTGGAAGAAGCGCATTTGCGCGCACTCGTCGACGGGGATGTAGACGCCGGTTGCGAGATAACGTTGGTAGACGTCTTCCGGCGTCGGCGGCGACCCTGGATAGCGTGGGACTGCATCGATCCACCCGCCGTGCGTGAGCGTGTCGTATGTGTTCACATTGTTTGCCTTCCAGAGAGCGCGTGCGTCCGTCGTCACGGCGTAGCACCCGACCGAGACCCGGTTCCGGACGATCCACGGCGTGATCGTGACCGCCGTGACGGCGAGCACAAGGAGCGCGAACCCTACGGTTCTCTTGTCGATCCCCTGACGCCAGAGCAAGAAGCCGACGACGACGAGCGGAAGTGCGGCGAGGCGGACGTTGCCGAGAACTCCGAGTCCGAGCGCGAGCCCGAGCATGGCGGTGATGCGCACACTCGGACGATCGGCCGCCACGAGCGTCAAGAGCACGATCGCCGCGGCCAGGAAGTGGTCGAGGATTTCCCGGTTCATGTGAATGTCGTGCCAGATGAGATACGGATGTAGCGACGCGATCGCAGCGCCGATCAGACCGACTCGTCGCGATGCGACTCGCCTTCCGATCTCGTAGACGAGGAACGCTGTCGCGACGGCCACAGCGATGTGCGCAAGTCCGACGACCTCCCAGTGCCGGCCGAAGATCCAGTAGAGCGGCAGCAGAAAGAATCCGTAGAGCGGCTGCGTGTAGGCAGAAGGGTGACCGGCGACGAACCCGTACGTTCCGGAGGCCAGGAAGGTGCGGGCAAAGTCGTCGCTCTTGTCGGTGAACGACGTCAGGATGTCGTTACGCTCATAGGCAAGCGCGACGATGCGCGGCCCAGCCACGATCGCTGCAAGCAGTACGTACGAGCGGAGCCGACTCACGCGGCGGCAGCCTAGCGAGGCCCTTTACTGCGGCGGAAGTAGACTGCAGCCGGTGAGCACGAAGCCAGCCGTGCCGGCCGAGCCCCGGCCGGCGCCGGTCGAAGACATCCGCTCGGGCCGGCCCTACCTCCTCTCGC
>WNGG01010986.1_pt1 | contig 11966 bp, 13 predicted proteins | sample 5400661 | NCBI WGS metagenome assembly WNGG01 (sample SAMN13153372, study PRJNA577476) | soil metagenome | isolation source: 100 cm soil or saprolite under Garry oak tree replicate 1 | place: USA:California | collected 2016-06-15 | reverse complement strand
CCCGCCGACGTATTCGTGAACATCCAGGGGGACGAGCCGCTGCTCGATCCGCTCGATATCGACCGGCTGGTCGAGTGTCTCGACGACGATCCGTCCTCGAGCATGGCGACCCTCGCCGACCCGCTTCTCGACCCGGAGGAGGCGCGCGATCCGAACATCGTCAAGGTCGTGTGCGACGCTTCGGGCCGTGCGCTCTACTTTTCGCGCAGCCCGATTCCCCATGTCCTGGCGGGGACGGAGCGGCCGTGGCTTCGCCACGTCGGACTGTACGCGTACCGCCGCGGGTTCCTCCTGGAGTTCGCGTCGTGGAGCCCCGGCGTCCTGGAGAGACTGGAAGGGCTGGAGCAGCTCCGGACGCTGGAGCGCGGCCATTCGATCAAGGTCCTGCGTGCGCGCGGACGGTATCACGGGGTCGACACGCCCGACGACGTCCGCGCGGTGGAACGGGCGCTTCGGACGTCCTCATGAGGAGCTGAACGTGCCGACCAAGTACATCTTCATCACGGGGGGTGTGGTGTCCTCCCTGGGCAAGGGTCTGGCGGCGGCTTCGATCGGCCGTCTCATGGAGGCCCGCGGCTTCGGCGTGACGTTGCAGAAGCTCGATCCCTATCTCAACGTCGATCCCGGCACCATGAGCCCCTACCAGCACGGTGAAGTGTACGTGACCGAAGACGGAGTCGAGACCGACCTCGACCTGGGGCATTACGAGCGCTTCACCTCCAGCGTGTCCACCCGCGATCACAACTTCACGAGCGGCCGGATTTACGAGCAGGTGATCGCCAAGGAGAGACGCGGCGACTACCTGGGTGGCACGGTGCAGGTCATCCCGCACGTGACGGACGAGATCAAGCAGAGCATCCGCAAGATATCCAAGGGCGTCGACATCCAGATCGTGGAGATCGGGGGGACGGTGGGCGACATCGAGTCGCTGCCGTTCCTCGAGGCGATCCGCCAGTTCCGGCTGGAGGTCGGACGCACCGACGCGGTCTTCGTCCATCTCACTCTGGTGCCCTACATCGGCGCGTCCGGGGAGCTGAAGACCAAACCGACGCAGCATTCCGTGCGCGACCTGCGCGCGATCGGGATCCAGCCCGACGTCCTCATGTGCCGGACCGACCGTTTCATCCCCAAGGAGATCAAGAAGAAGATCGCCCTGTTCTGCAACGTCCCCGAGGAGGCGGTCATCACGGCCAAGGACGTGGAGACCATCTACGAGGTCCCCCTGGTCCTCGCGCGGGAGGGACTGGATGCCATTCTCCTGAAGCTCCTGGACCTGCCCTACCGCGACAAGAACATGGACGACTGGGTGCGCATGGTCGAGAAGATCAAGAGCCCGGCCGGCGGCGATGTGGCCATCGGCATCGTCGGCAAGTACGTCACCTACGAGGATTCCTACAAGAGCCTCAACGAGGCCCTCTGTCACGGCGGCATCGCCAACGACGTGCGGGTGAAGCTGCGGTGGATCGAGGCGGACAACATGACCGACGGGCAGCTGGAGGAGGCGATCGCCCCGTGCCACGGGATCCTCGTTCCCGGCGGCTTCGGCATCCGCGGCGTCGCCGGCATGCTCGAGGCGATAAGGCACGCGCGGGAGCGCAAGATCCCCTTCTTCGGCATCTGCCTGGGTCTGCAGTGCGCGGTGATCGAGTTCGCGCGCAACGTCTGCGGCCTGAAGGACGCCGACTCCGCCGAGTTCAATCCGGGCACCCCGTATCCGGTGATTTACAAGCTGCGCGAGCTGGAGGGAGTGGAGCGCATGGGAGGGAACATGCGCCTCGGAAAATGGCCGTGTGTCCTGGAACCGGGGTCGCAGGCACATCGCGTCTACGGCAGGGCGGAGATCAGCGAGCGGCATCGCCACCGCTACGAAGTGAACAGGGAGTACCTCGACGCCATGCTGAAGAAGGGAATGCGGGTCAGCGGCGAGACCCCCGATCGCCGTTTCGTGGAGATCGTGGAGATCCAGGACCATCCGTATTTCCTGTCCTGCCAGTTCCATCCCGAGTTCAAGTCGAAGCCGATGCTCCCCCATCCGCTCTTCAGGAGCTTTATCGGTGCCTGCAGGCAGTTCCGGCAGACCCAGCGCTGATCGGGGCCCCGAAGGGACCCGCCGGGTGGCGATCACCCGGGATCTCGCCGTCGGCGACGGCGCGCCCCTGGCGTTCATCGCCGGCCCTTGCGTGATCGAGGGGGAGGAGCACGCCCTGCACATGGCCCGCGCCCTCGCGAAGCTCGCGCGCGACTGCGGCGTCCCGTACATCTTCAAGTCCTCGTTCGACAAGGCCAACCGCGGCTCGATCGAGTCGTTCCGCGGTCCGGGTCTGAAGGAGGGGCTGCGCATCCTGAAGGCGGTCAAGGCGGAGGTGGGCGTGCCGCTCCTCTCGGACATCCACGAGCCCGGCCAGGCCGACGAGGCCGCCCAGGTCCTGGACGTGCTGCAGATCCCGGCTTTCCTCTGCCGGCAGACCGACCTGCTGGTCGCCGCCGGCCGGACGGGTCGCGCGGTCAATATCAAGAAAGGGCAGTTCCTGTCGCCTCCGGAAATCCGCCACGCCATCGACAAAGTGCGCTCCACGGGGAACGACAAGGTGCTGGTCACCGAGCGGGGCACGACGTTCGGGTACCAGAACCTGGTCGTCGACTTCCGGTCCCTTGTCGTCATGCGACGCTTTGGATGTCCCGTGGTGATGGACGCGACTCATTCGGTGCAGCATCCCGGGGGGCTGGGAGACCGGAGCGGCGGCGACTCCGAGTTCATCCCGTTTCTTGCGCGGGCGGCCGCGGCGGTCGGGATCGACGCGCTGTTCTGCGAGGTGCATGACCATCCGGAGAGGGCGAAGAGCGACGGGCCGAATTCCCTGCCGCTCCCCGCGATCGAGCCGCTCCTCCGCCAGGTGATAGCCATCGACGCCGTCGTCAGGGGGGCCCGGTGACCCGGACCATCGCGCGCGCGGTGCTCGAGCTGGAGGCCCGCGCCATCCTCGATCTGGTGCCACGACTGGGCGAGGGGTTCGACCGCGCCGTCGAGACCCTGTTCGCCTGCAAGGGACGGGTCGTGGTGACCGGCATGGGCAAATCGGGTCTCATCGGCGCCAAGATCGCCGCGACGTTCAACAGCACCGGGACGCCGTCCTTGTTCCTGCACCCGGCGGAAGCGGTCCACGGGGACATCGGCATGGTCGTGCCGGGGGACGCTGTGCTGGCGCTGTCACAGAGCGGCGAGACCGAAGAGATCCTGCGACTCCTCGAGCTCATCAAGCGTCTCGACGTCGGCCTGATCGCGATGACCGGCAGTCCCGGCTCGACGCTCGCTCGCCACTCGCGGATCGTCCTGGACGTGCGCATCGAGCAGGAGGCCTCCCCTCTCGGCCTCGTGCCGACAGCCAGCACGACGGCGGCCCTGGCGATGGGGGACGCCCTGGCGATGGCCCTCCTCGAAAGACGCGGCTTCACGCTGGAGGATTTCGCCCGGAACCACCCGGGCGGCGACATCGGCCGCAAGGTCGTCACCGTGGCGCAGGTCATGCATTCCGGAGACAACGCGCCGCTGGTGCGGGTCGGCACGCCCATGCGGGAGGCGATCCGCACCATGAGCGACAGGAAGCTTGGGATGGCCTGCGTGGTGCGGGAGGACGGAACGCTGGCGGGGGTGATCACCGACGGTGATCTGCGCCGACATCTCGGGCGCGGCGAAAATCTGCTGTCGATGACGGTGGACGCCGTCATGTCGCGAGGTCCGGTCACCATCGGCCGGCAGGAGCTGGCCGTGGCCGCGCTCAACGTCCTGGAAGCGCGGAAGATCACCTCGCTGGTCGTCATCGACGCGCAGGATCGGGTCGAGGGGGTCCTGCACATTCACGATCTGTGGCGCACGCAGCTCTTCTAGGAGCGGGGCCGGGCCGGCTCCGGCGACGGAGAATAACGCCATGAGGTGCCGCCGGCCGTTCGCTCCGCGCGCGCGCCGCATCTGCCTGCTTCTCATGGACGTGGACGGTGTCCTGACCGACGGGCGGATCTCCTTCATCGAGGGGACCGCCGAGGCCAAGACTTACGACGTGAAGGACGGGATCGGGCTCTCGATCGCCAGGAGGATGGGGCTGCGCACCGGAGTGCTTTCGGGTCGCGGCGGCGCCGCCGTGGTCCGCCGGGCCGAGGAGCTGGGTCTGCACGAGGTGCATCTTCGCGTCCGGGACAAGCTCCAGGCCTACGATCGAATCGTGCGCCGGTTGAAGCTGAGCGACGCCCAGGTGTGCTACATCGGCGACGACCTGACCGACCTGGCGGTTTTGGGCCGGGTCGGCATGCCGGTCGCGGTGGCGGACGCGCGCCCCGAGGTGCTCCGCCGCGCCCTGTTCGTGACGCGCGACCCGGGCGGGCGCGGCGCGGTGCGCGAGGTCGTCGACGCGATCCTCAAGGCTCAGGGGAAGTGGGAGGAGGTCATCGAGTGGTACGATCCGGCGCGCTCCGGTGCGCGGCGCGTTCGGGGCGCACGGCCGGCGGAGGAGCAGCGGTGAACATCCTGGTCTATCTCGTCGTCTTCTTTTTTTTCGGGGTCCTGTTCGTCGTGGGAGTCCTGAACAGCTCCGATGTGACGGTCAACCTCTGGCTCTGGCACATCGGGCCGGTCCCCATGGGGGCGGTGCTGGCCACGGCGGCCATCTTCGGAGTGGCCTTCACCTGCGCCATCGGCGTGCTCGACGGCATCAAGATCCGGCTCACCAACAGGCAGCTTCGCAAGCAACTGCAGCGACTCGAGGAGGAGAGTGACGCCCTGCGCCTGCAGCTGGCCCGCCATCAGGGGCCTGTCGGCGGGCATACCTCCGCGACAGAGGGATACAGTCCGGGTGACCGAGCCTAGTTCTTGATCGGCATACCGGGCCCACCGCCGCCCCCTGGATCCGTCGGCGACGGAGCGTCGAGCGGCGGGATGGGGTTGTCCATCAGGCTGGCGGCGCTGTCGACGAGAATCGCGGTTTCGTAGGTCTTCGTCACGGACCCGGTCGGCGTCTGGAAGGTGACGACCGCGGCCGTTCCGTTCAACGTGATTGCGGGTGCCCGGCTGTCGACGGTGGGATCGCTGAGCACGAACCCGGGCGACCATCCTCCCTTGATCAACGTGGTGAAGTAAATCTTGGAAGTCTGTTCCGCTCTCGCCCAGACCAGATACGGCTTGCCGAACTGATCGATCACCAGGGCGGGGCTCTGGTCGCTGTAAACCAGAGGGACCCCGGGGTTGACCAGGGCCGGTTCGGTCCAGCCCTTGCCGTCCCAGGTGGAGAACGCCAGCTGCTGGATGTTTCCGAAGTTCTTGGGCCAGACCACCCAGGGGTAACCCGTCACCGGTGAAACCTGGATCACGGGCGGACCGTCTCTGTAACTGTCCCCGAGCGGGTTGAGCACGAGCCGGGGCGAGAGGTGCGGCCGCACCTGCGTCCAGACGGTGGCCGACTTACCCCCGCCTCCGGTCAGGTAGAAGTAGCGTTTGTAGTTGCCGTGTGAGTCGACCTGGACGCTGACCTCGGCCAGCACGGTGGAAGGCAGGACCAGGAGCGCCGCGACCGCCAACCAGAACCGGATGCCGCGCAGCACGCTCATCGGATCACCTGCCCTTTCCTTGTTCGATGAACTGGTCGAACTTTTCAACTTCCTGGAATTGCCGGTCGATTTGCGATCGCAGGAATTTCAAGCGGCCGAAGTAGACCTTCTCCTGCACCTGGTTCCTCGAGATCCGCGCCATATCCCAGAGGTGATAGGCGGTCTGGAAGAGGATGTCCACGAACCTCTCCTCTCCCCCGTGGGCCATGAGCTCCGCTTCCTCGAAATAATCGCGCGCCCGGACGTGCTCCTGCTTGAGCAGATGAATCTGCCCGAGGTACAGCAGGGCGAAAGTCGAGCAGCGGCGGAACCCCTCCTTGCTCGCGACCTGGAGCGCTTCCTTCAGCTCGCGGATGCCCCGGTCCATGCGACCGATCATCGCCTGGCAGAAGCCGATGTTGATGCGGATGAGAGTGAGGTCGTAGCGGCTGGCCCTGTCCTCCAGCCGCTCACGCGCCTCGCGGAATCCCTCGAGCGCCTTCTCGTAATTGCCGTCCACGAAGTGCAGGCGCCCGATGCGGTGCAGCGCATACCCTTCGTACTCGGCGTTCGCGTCCTTGCGGGCGATCGCCAGGGCCTTCTCCGATTCCAGGAGCGCCAGATAGCGGTCCCCCTTGTCTTCGTGCGCGTCGGCCAAGCACCCCAGAACCGCGCACTCGGTGGTCGCGGAAATCTCCTTGTGGCGTCTCAGAATGAGCCGGAGCTCGGTTTCGGCGAGGCTGATTTTCCCCATGCGCAGGAGCGTCCGGGCCAGATTGAATCGCGCCCGGGCCAGGGTCTCGGGATCGACCTCCCCCTCCACCCCGTCCTCCAGGCGCGCCAGGGCCGTCTCGTATATGGCGTAAGCCCGGGCATGATTCCCCTGGTCCCATTCACGGTTGGCCTCTTCCCTCAGGTCGGCGTAGGTCGCGGAGGGGGCCGGATCGAACGGATCGACCCGCTCCAGGTCGAGGACGTCGGAGAAGTTCTGGATCGGGACGTTGAAGATGTTCGCCAGAAGGCACAGCTTGTCGAAGGAGGGGTAGCACTTGCCGCGTTCGTAACGTGACAGCTGGGAATTGTCGATCTCGCCGCCTCCGGTCTTCGCCTTGTCCTCCACACGGCGCAGTGACAGACCGTATCCGATCCTGAGCCGGCGAAGATAGTTCCCGAGCCGGGTGCTGCCCCGCAGTTCCTGTTCCATCTCCGTGTTCCCCCGACGCCTGCGTTGCGTCGCCCCAGATTCAATCGCGTGCATGGGGCTCATTGGCTCGTCGGCGCTCTGCAAGTTCGTGAAAGGTACGGGGGAGCGACGACTGCTGCAATAGTGCCGCTATATGAAAGTTCCGTCAAGAAACATTTGTAATCGCCTTGCGGAGCATCTGCAGCATGGGATATCTTACTCCAGGAACGAGAGATAGTCGAATTTCTCGGACCCGGACGTGGCCGGCGCTCTGCTTGACAATTGTGCACCCTGTCCCTACCGTACCCGGGGTCGATCGAGGGCGATGCAGAACGACAGCCTGCCGCGCGAGGGAATCCTCTCCACCACGACCCTTCCTGGCCTGATGTACTCCATCCTGCGCCGGAAGGAGACCGGTGTCCTCACCCTCACCGGGGACACCAGCGAGAAGTCGATCTACATCCACTCGGGCCGGCCCGTGTTCGCCACGTCCAACGATCGCGACGATCGGCTGGGACAGATCTTCTTCAAGGCCGGCCTCGTCAGCCTCGAGGGGTTGATGGGCTCTCTCGAGCGGGCCGCCGAGGAGGGCAAGCGCCTGGGCACCGTCCTGGTCGAGCAGGGACTGATTCAGCCTCACGACCTCGTCGAAGGCGTGCGCAACCAGGTCCGGAACATCGTCTGCAGCCTGTTTCTCTGGACGCGCGGACGGTACCGTTACCGCCCCGGCGATCTGCCCACCGACGAGGTGATCACCCTCAAGCTGAGCGCGGGGAACACGATCCTCGAGGGAATCCGCCGGATCGACAGCTGGGAGCGCATCTGGGAGGCGGTCGGCGACCTGGACATGCGGTATCAGACGGCCCCGGGGCTGGAGGACATGAGCCGCGACCTGACCCTGTCCCTGGAGGAGTGGACGCTCCTGTCCCATTGCGAGCGCCCGGTCACCCTGCGGGAGCTCTGCCGCACGTCGAGCGTGAGCGACTTCGAGATCTGCCGTCTGCTCTGGGCTCTCCTGACGCTCGGCATCACCATCCGTATTTCTCCGGCGGCCTGAACACCCGCTCAGTCGACGAATGTCTCCAGCAGATCCCGCGTCGTGAGGGTGGCGGCGCCGATCCTTCCCACGACGACGCCGGCCGCCCGGTTGGAGAGGAGCGCCGCCTCTTCCATGCTCGCGCCGGCGGCCAGGGAAAGAATAAGCGTGGCCGCCACGGTGTCCCCCGCCCCCGTCACGTCGAACACCTCGCGCCCGGTCGCCGCGATTCGCAGGTTTCCTCCTTCCCTGCGCACGAGGAGCATGCCGCGCTCGCCCCGCGTGATCAGGACGTAGGGGCTGTCGAGGAGATCCAGCAGTTTGCGGCCGACGGCGTCGAACTCCGCCTCGGTACGGGCCGGGAGGCCCGCCGCCTCCATCGCCTCGCGGGTGTTGGGTGTCACGACGGTCGCGGGCCGGTAATGCGGGAACAGACGCACCTTCGGGTCCACCACGACCGGCAGGCGCCGCCGCGCCGCCGCGGGGAGGATCGCCTCAAGCAGGTCCGCCGAGACCCCGCCCTTGTCGTAGTCGGAGACCACGAGACCCTGGGCGCCCGCCAGCGCCGACAAGGCCTTCTCCTTGAGAATTCCGGCAACCGCGGGGTCGAGGGGCGAATCCACTTCGCGGTCGACCCTCACGACCTGCTGATTGTGCGCGATGACCCGCGTCTTCACGGTCGTGGGCCGACCGGCGGCAACCACCAGCGCGTCGGTCGGGATGCCCGTGTCGCGGCAGAATCTCTCCAGCAGGTCCCCCTGGGGGTCGTCGCCGCGCACTCCCGCGGGCACGGCCCGCGAGCCGAGCGCCACCAGGTTGTTCACGACATTGCCGGCGCCACCGAGGCGGAAACTCTCGCGCTCGAGGCGGACGACCGGTACGGGGGCCTCGGGGGAGATGCGCGATACGTTCCCCCAGAGATACTGATCGATCATCAGATCGCCGACCACCAGGAGCGAGATTCCGGGGAAGCGCGCCGCCAGCGCCGTGGCGCGCGCCCGGTCGATGCCGGGATCCCGGCTCTCCTCTCGGCTCAGGGAGGATCCTCGGGCAGGACGGTCGCTTCTTCGACGAGCATGATCGGAATGCCGTCGACGATCGGGTAGCGCCGGCGGCAGGACCGGCAGACGAGTCCGGTTCCGTCCGGGGTCAAGGTGACCTCGGTCTTGCACATCGGACAGGCCAGAATCTCCAGAAGGCTCGGATCGACCGTCATGATGCTCCCGTGGGACGCCTCGATTTATAGCATCCGGTCGAAAATCTTGTCAAACGGCCTGGGCCGCCGGCCCGCCGGTGTAAGATCCCGGGGTCGATGGATGACAGGACCCGCCGCCTCGAGGACCACGACCACGTGCTCCTCATCCGCCTCGGAGCGGTGGGCGACGTCCTGCGGACGCTTCCCGCTCTGCACCTGATCCGCGCGAGCTATCCCGCCGTGCGTGTCGCCTGGCTCGTGGAGGACCTGTCCCGCGATCTCCTTCTCGGCCATCCCGAGATCGACGAAGTCCTGCGATTTCCGCGCCGCGAGCTGCGCGACGCCGCGCACCCCCGGATCCTGGCGGGTCTCCTGGCCAGCGTGGCTCGCGACCTGCGCCGCCGGCGCTTCGATGTCGCGCTGGATTTCCAGGGAAGCATCAAGAGCGGCCTGCTCGCCCTCCTGTCGGGCGCTCCCCGCCGCGTGGGATTGTCGCCCGGGCACAGCAGGGAGCTCAGCTGGCTGTTCACCAACGAGTGGGTGCGCCCCCGCGAGCGGCGCCTGAACCGGGTCGAGCGGAACCTGCTCATCGCCGAGGCGATCGGCGCCCGCGGGGACACCATCGAAATGATCCTTCCCGAGCGACCCGACGAAGGGCGCGCCGCCGAGGACCTGCTGCGCTCCCTCAACCCGCGAGGGCTCCCCGTGGTCGTGCTCTCGCCGGGCACGAGCCGGCGCCAGAGGCACAAGCGCTGGCCGGCCGAGCACTTCTCCAGACTGGCTACTCGTCGTCTGGGGTCCCGGGGAGGAGGAGCTGGCGCGCTCGGTCGCCGCGTCTTCGGGCGGTCGCGCCGAGGTCGCCCCACCGACCTCGCTCCGACTGCTGGCCTCCATCCTGAGGCGCGCCGCCCTGTTCGTCGGCGCCGACACCGGGCCGATGCACCTGGCCTGGAGCGTCGGATGCCCCGTGCTCGCCCTGTTCGGTCCGACCGACCCGCGTCTCAACGCTCCGCTGGGCGGCCTCCACGTCGTCCTGCGTTCGGGGCGGCGCACGTCCAGCATCACCCCGGACGTGGCGTACGAATCGGCCCGGCGGATCCTCGCGATCCCGGCCGCGGACCGGCAGACGCCCCGGCTCCTGAGGTCCTCCCTCGCTCCCCGCGCGGCGGTCGCCGTCCGATGACGTCGATCGATCCGTCGGGCATCCGGCGCATCCTGATTCGCGTCAACAACTGGATCGGCGACGTGGTGATGATCTCCCCCGCGGTGCGCGCCCTGCGGGCGCATTACCCTGGCGCGAGGATCGCCCTCCTGGCGAAGAGCTGGGTGATCGACACGCTGCGGGGCGATCCGGTCTACGACGACCTCATCGAATACGACAGCGCCGGCCGCCACCGCGGCCTGCGCGGCCGTGTGCGGCTGGCGGCCGCGCTGCGGCGCGAGCGTTTCGACCTGGCGGTCCTGTTCCAGAAGGCCTTCGAGGCAGCGGCCCTGGCGTTCCTGGTCGGAGCCCGCCACCGGGTCGGTCTCGCGACGGACCGCCGCTCATTCCTCCTGACCCACGCGCTCGAGCCGCCGCCCGCGGACACGCATCACCTCGAGGTGTTCCTGGGGATCGCGCGTGCCCTCGGGTGCCCGATCGAGGACCCGTATCCCTCGTTTCACCTGACCCAGGTCGACCGGGAGATGGCCGCCACGCTTCTGGCGGAGGCCGGCCTCTCCAGCCACGCGCCGCTCCTCGCCTTCCATCCCGGCGCCTCGAAGGAACCGCGCGCGTGGCACCCGCAGCGCTTCGCCGAACTCGGTCATCGCCTGGCCCGGACGCACGGGGCCCGTCTCATCCTGTTCGGCAGCGCGGCCGAGCACGGTCTCCTGAGACAGATCGCCGGCGACCTGCCGTCCGGGCGTGTGCTCGTGCCGCCGCCCGGACTGTCGATCAAGATGAGCGGCGGCATCCTGGAGCGCTGTCATCTCTTCGTGGGAAACGACAGCGGCCCCATGCACGTGGCCGCCGCTCTCGGCGTGCCGACCGTCGGCATCTTCGGTCCTGGAACGCCCCGTCGCACGAGGCCGACGACCCGGGGCGGGCGCGTCGTCACGGTCGGCGGCGACTACCCCTGCTCCCCCTGCCGACAGGACTTTTTCCGCGAGTGCCCGCCGGCGCCTTCAGGAAAGCCGTTCTGCCTCGAGGAGGTCGGCGTCGAAGAGGTCGAGCGGGCTGCGATTCTGCTACTGGAGAGGCCCCGCCAGGCGGTCCTTTGAGCGCGGCACGGCGTGGCGCCAGCGGATCCGCCTGGGACCGAGCCGCGACCGATAGCCCGAGAGCGAAGTCACGAGTCGACGCAGCAGCGCCCGGTCGCGACCCGCGTAGCACCGCAGAAAGAGAAACTCTTCGCGCCTGGATAGCCGCAGACGGGGCGTGATCCATTTCTCGTACGATCGCAGCAGGCGGGCCAGGTTTCTGAAACGCTGCCGCGGCGAGACGGCCGGCAGGAAGCGACCGCGGTCGAGATCGACGACGTTCAGGACCGGCTTTCCCGCGCCGCGCTCCAGCACGAGGTTGCCGACGTTCAGATCGGCGTGCAGGAAGCCGGCCTCGTGCATCCGCCGCACCAGGCCGGCGCATTCCAGGAGGATCTCGCGCCGCAAAGGGGGCCCCGGCGCCTCACCCGCCAGCTCCAGGAGGTTGCGCGCGCCCGGCAGCTCGCGGTTCACGATGGCGTGAGCCCGGAGCGGTCCGAGGAGACGTCCCGCGCCGGCCGCCAGGATCTCGGGCGTCGCCACGCCGGCCGATCGGAGGCGGTCCGAAGTCCACACCTGGTCCAGGGCGCGACGACTCCCCAGGTACAGGCCGCCGAGGAGCGGCCCGAAGAGACCCCCGCGCAGCGCCCGCTTCCCCACCGCCGCTTTCCCGGCCAGGGTGAAGCGGGACAGGCCTCCGCGACCCGAGCCCGCTTCGAGGGGGGCGCGCGGCCGCT
>WNGG01007646.1_pt1 | contig 11966 bp, 8 predicted proteins | sample 5400661 | NCBI WGS metagenome assembly WNGG01 (sample SAMN13153372, study PRJNA577476) | soil metagenome | isolation source: 100 cm soil or saprolite under Garry oak tree replicate 1 | place: USA:California | collected 2016-06-15 | reverse complement strand
GTCACCAGATAGGCATCCAGCCATTGTCCCATGACTGCAAAGGAAAATGCCCCGGAAACCGCCGGAGTTAGGGTTACTTTGGGGAATCGCGGGCTCCAGCGAAGGGAATAAGTCGACATATACGAGCTAAGCCTCAAAGCGAAGATTGCGCAAAAGTTTTGCCCAGCGTGGTTTCCAGAGCGGTATAATCCCTGCGTAAGCGCCTGTTGATTCAGGAGGCGTTCATGGTCAAAGCTACAGCACTCTATCTTTCCACCGTTCTGGGTTTTTGCGCATTGATGCTTGCTTCGGGCGTGCAGAAACGTCCGCCCGCGCCATTCAGGTTGCCGGGGCAGGTTCAGGCATCGCCTGAGCAGCACAAGGCCGTCACCCGGCGCGTCTTTGACGATCTGTTCAACCGCGGCCGCTATGAGTCCATCTCTGAGATTTATTCCCGTGACTGCGTTGTCCACCACAACAACAAGACCACCAGCCTTGATCAGGCCGTATCTGAAGGTAAGGGCTGGCGCTCGGCCGCGCCCGATCTCCAAATGACACCCGATGCTATGACGGTTCAGGGCGATCTCGTCACCGTCTCATGGACTGCCAAAGGCACCCACACCGGCAAAGGCAATGGCCTGGTTCGACCTACGGGAAAGCGCTTCCTGATGCACGGCGCCAGCCGGTTCCGCATTGTCGACGGAAAGATTGCCGAGGTGTGGAACGATTATGATCGCAATGAGCTTTTCCGCCAACTCGGCGTCCCCCCCACCATGGCTTTCTTGTATGAGCAGACTGAAGATGTGCGCCTTGCATTCAACCAGATATTCTCGCGGCCTCTCGCCGACATTATCTGATCGACAGGCATCTAGCCGCTAAAGCAGATTTAGTGTTGCTGTAGTCCGATCCGGTGCTGGTGAAAGATCGGCCCTTCAGGGCCGCATTAAGAGCTTTAGAAGACGTGGGCTTTAGCCCTGGTGCAAAGCCTTCGGCGGACTACATCAAAGATAAAACCGTTCTAAACCTCGGCCTTGCGTCCGGGGGATTTCTCATGAATAGCCCCACCACCGCGCCGCAAGAATCCCAACTGGATGAGTTCGGCATGGACCGGGACTTTATCGAGTCCTGTGGTAAAACGCTCTTCCATTTCCTCTGCAAATACTATTGGCGTATTGAAACCCGGGGCCTGGAGCATGTTCCTCTTCACGGCGGCGCGGTCCTGGCAGGAACCCATCGCGGTTTCATGCCCTGGGACGCCGTTATGGCCTTGCACCTGATCGTGCGGAACACCGGCAGGGTCCCGCGTTTCCTGTGTCATCCCGGTCTGCTGCGATTCCCTGCGGTAGCGAAGTTCATTACTCGGCTCGGCGGCGTGCTGGCCTGCCAGGAGAACGCAGACCGTATCCTGGCTGCGGATGAAATCCTGGGCGTGCTGCCGGAAGGTGTTGAGGGCGCGTTTTCTCTTTACCGCGATGCCTATAAACTTGCAAGCTTCGGTCGCGATGATTTCATAAAGATGGCCCTGCGCCATCGCGTTCCCATCGTTCCGTTTGTGATTGTCGGCAACGCAGAGGTCCTGCCCATGTTTGCCCGGATCAAGTCTCGCTGGTGGAAAAGACACTTGCAGTGGCCCTATCTGCCCATTTCCACCTTTCCCATCGTGCCCTTTCCTTTGCCTTCAAAATGGCATCTGCGGTTTCTTGCGCCGGTCAATGTCCAGGAAAACTATTCTCCTGAAGCGGCCCGTGACCGCTCGGTGGTAAAGGCCATCAGCCTCAAGGTGCGCGCCACCATGCAGGACGCACTGGATGAGATGGTGTCACGCCGGCGCTCTATTTTTTGGGGATCGATATTTGAATCAGAAGAGCCTTGAGGATTGGTCGGTAATGTGCCAGTTAGAAAAGCCGACACATTACCGGTATCAGCGTCTATATCCGTTTTAGCATCGGTCTGAATGTAGATTGACTTGTGTGGCACAGGCACTCCTGCCTGCCTGTGCCGAATGAAATCTGAAGGATGTAGGCACAGGCAGGAGTGTGTTCAGGAGTGCCTGTGCCACAAAATTCTCCAAACCAAACCCAAAAACGGTCTAGCGATTCGCCTTGGCGTACGTGGGCGAAGCGAATAGGACGTTACCAGCTCAGCCGCAAGCCGAACTGGAACTGGCGCGGATCAAATGCCGCCGTAGGCGCGCCTGCCTGCAAATAGAGCGTGTTCACGTCAGCGACGTTGAAGCGGTTGATCAGGTTGAACATGTCAACCAACCCTTCCAGCCTCACGCGTTCGCTGAATTTGATAGTTTTTCCCACGCGCATGTCGGTAAAGATGGTCATCGGCCTTATCCCGGCATTGCGTCCCAGATTGCCATCAAGGCTGCCGGTAAAGACTCCATCCAGCGGATTGGAATCCACGAAGCATGGTATCTGGAAAGCGCCGGTTGGGGAGGCCTTTGAGGCCACCGTGGGGAAGCCGCAGGCATTCGTCGGCGTCCCTACGGCCACGGCGTTCGGGCGGTCGGTTGAGGTGCTGAAATTAAAGTTCTGGTCGGTTGCGGTCACAATGTTGAAAGGCCGCCCCGAGCTGAACTCCACGATCGGCGCCACGGTAACGTCGCTGAACAATTTGCCCCAGAATCCGCTGCCTGCCTTGCCGCTCTGGTAAACGCCGCTGAAAACGAAGCGGTGGCGCTGGTCAAATGTCGAGTTCGAGCGCTCCAGGTCCGGACGCAGGTCGTTCTGCGGTGAGAGCAGCGTTTGCAGGTCAGTGGAGTCGTCAATCGCATGCGACCATGTGTAGGAAGCCAGAAACTCAAAGTGGTCCTTCATGCGCTTGCGCAGGTTCAGAGTGGCGCCGTTGTAGACCGAGCTTCCGTTGGAAAAGTTGGCCACCATGTCACTGAACGGCACCGTCGTCCCCAGGCCCAGGCGGTATTGTCCGGCCACCAGATTGGCCAGGCCCATGCAGGGAGCAAACGCAGCCGTCAGCGATGGATTGGTTCCCGAGGGGCGGAAGAAGCTCAGCAGCGCTGGCGGCACAAATGCGCCTGCCGGCCCAACGTTGCAGGTGGCAATCGTCAATGGATTGTTGAACAGTGGCTGGGCATTGGCCACGGCCCAGGCATTCGCCCGCTCCCAGTTCTCTATCAGCGCCTTGGGATTGGCCGGATTTACGTTGATCGGGCGGTTGATGTGGTGCCCGCCGGTGAAGTTATACGTCGCGCTGATCGCATAATTGTGGCCCAGGTCGTGCTCAATGGAAAGCCCGGCCTGCTCGGCGTATCCGTACTGAAAGTTCTTGCCCGTGGGAAAACCGAAAGGCTGGGAGATCAGCGGCACGCCCGCCGTCAAATATGCCTGGTTGGTGAAAACCGAAGGTGCGTTGGGCGCCGGATTGAAGCGCTGCTGTGAATCGATGAAGTTCGCCGCCGCAGCCACTCCAGGAGGCAGGCAGTTGCCCACTCCCAGCAGGCCCTGGAAAGCGTTGGTCGCGTTCAGGTTGAGCGCAGCTGCGGGCGAAGGTGGCGCTGCCGGATTGCAGGGCGAGCCGCCAAACAGAATGAACTGCGGCGCCTGGCTGCCATCGGCCACGTCAGAATCAAACGCCAGCCCCAGCAACGGATGGTCGTAGAACATGCCGTACGACATCCGGATCACGGTTTTGCTGTTGCCCTTGGGGTCCCAGGCCAGGCCAATGCGCGGCGCAACGTTGTTGTTATCGCGTGGAATGCCCTGCGTGATGTTCAGCGCGTCCTGCGCCGACTGTGACAGCGCATTGACGGCGGGGAACGTCGGCGTAAGTTCGTAGTCATAACGGACGCCATAGTTCAGCGTCAGGTTATTGCGCAGGTGCCATGAATCCTGCACGAAGAAACCCATCGTTGTAATGGCAAACGAATCATGCGGATTGCCGATGCCCTGGATGAAGACCTGCGGAATGCCCAGGCCATACGACTGCACCGCGGAGAAAGCCGGTGCGCCTGCAAATGCGGGGCTGAGCGAGGTAGCGCTCACCTCGCCAAAGTTGTAAATGCCGCCGAAATTCACGGTAAAGTCCGCCGTGATCGGCAGGTGGTTCACGTCGGCGCCGAACTTGAAGCTGTGGTGGCCTTTGATCACCGAAAAATTGTCGCTGATCTGGTGCCGCTGCTCCACCCGGTCCACAAACGAGAAAGGCTCGCGCCCAAAAAATGCTACGCCCGGAATGTTGACGGCCACGTCTCCGCCGCCCGGCGCGCGCGAGAAGTTATAGAGCAATCCACGCCGCGAGTACTGGTATCGCAATTCGTTGATCTTGGTGCCGCCCATGATTGACGTTTCCTGCACGCCGATGCTGCCGTCGTGATAGTTCTGCGTGGAGGTGCGGGAAAAAGCGTTCTGGCCAAAATCCTGGTTTTGCGCGTTTACCTGGATGCCCGTCACATCGCTGGGGCTGAGCGCGCCGCGCAACATAAGTGAGTTGTTCGAATTGAACTGATGGTCCAGCCGCAATGAGTAAACATCCGTGGCTTCAGAAACCGGGTAGTTGCCCACCTGGCTCAACAGGCTATGGAAAGAAGCGGGCAGAGGAGCTCCCGTGGTCGGGAAGAAACCCAGCGCGCTTAGCGCTCCTGGTGTTCCCTTCAGCGCCACCGCTGCGCCTCCAGCCGAAAGCTGCGCGTAGGCCACCGTCAGCGGGTTCAGTGGGGCCGTAGCCAGGAACTGCGCTTGCGCCGGAGTAACCAGTGAGCCGGTCGGCAGGCCAAAGCTCGCCGCGTTGGTCAGCGGCACCAGGCCGAAATTGCCTGCGCCGATGGTTGAGAATCCCGTCTCCTGCCGGCGCGTGGTCTCAAATGAGAAGAAATAGAACGTTTTGTCCCGCTTCAGCTTGCCGCCAAACGCCAGTCCGGCCTGTACGCGCGTGTACGCCGGATCGGGCGTGTTGGTGAAAGGGTTCTGCGCCTGGAAATCGCGGTTGCGCAGATAGCCGAAAGCGCTGCCATGGAAATCATTCGTCCCCGACTTGGTGATGATGTTAACCACGCCGCCGGAAGCCCTTCCGAATTCCGCTTCATACCCGTTGGTGATGATCTGGAATTCCTGTACGCCTTCCTGTGACAGCGTGGAGCGGATTCCATTTACCGAGTTGTCCACCGCGTCCATGCCGTCTACGTTCACGGCGTTGGAGCGCGCGCGCTGCCCGCCGAAGTTCAGGCCCGAAGTCGGCGCGGCACCAATGCTCGGCGCCACGTCGCGCTGTACCTGTGAATTGGTCAAAGAGAAGTTGACGTAATTGCGGCCGTTGATCGGCAGGTTTTCAATGCGATCCTGGCCGATGGTGGTGCTGGTCGAGGTCTTGGCCGTTTCCACCAGCAGCGGCTCGCCCGTCACCGTCACCTCTGCTTCCGCTGTCGGCAACCGCATGGCCACCGGATACTCCGCCGCCTGTCCTACCGTCAGACCGACGTCCCTGGCCACATACTTGGCAAAACCCTTGGCATCAACCGTCAATCTGTAATGTCCCGGTGGCAGCGAGAGCAGGGTAAACGAGCCGCTTGCATCGCTCTGGACTGTTCGTTCGAAGTTTCTGGCTTCGTCGCGTACCGTGATGGTCGCATTCTGGATGACCGCCCCATTGGGGTCCTTCACCGTACCGTGCAAATCGGCGGTAGCCGCGGTCTGGGAAAACGCGGAACCAGCCAGAATGAGTACGAACAGAGCGCATGCAACTCGCTGAAAACTTTTCATTTCTTGATGCTCCCTTAGCCCACTACGGCACATGGATGGATTTCTCGTGCGGAAGGGCGGATGGTGCGCTTTTATCATTCTGGCAGCACAAACGCAATAAGTTTTAACAATGAGTACCCTGGTGTGTTCTTAAAGGTTCCTTCATCTTTACATTCCGGGCACATCCTTCATAAACTAGGCTCACGCTCCCCCAGAAGGTCTTCAGGAATCCCCGGTAGGGTCGGGGACCTGCATTTGCAGCCCATTTTCGCTTTCCCCGGCGGGAACAGGTCTTGTTGGACGTTGCGCTTGATGAAGACAAAGACAAAGACGCAGAGCAAAAATTACGTGAATGCCTTCGCCAGCGCCGTGGCTGCCCTCAGCCGCGCCGGAGAAGACCTTACCGCTCGCGTGCTGGAAATGCTGGTCACGGATTTTGACGCTGCCCGCGCCGAGCTCTGGCTGTGGGACGGCTCTTCCGGCTCCTGCTATCTCACCCATGCTGCCGGCATGAAGGCCTCGCATCGACTGGACTACGCCGCAGCCGGCGCCGGCGCCGTAGGCAAGATCGCCCACAACAAGACCACGATTGAAAATATTGTCCTCTCCACCTTTGGCGGCGACGATCAGGAGTTTTCCCGCGAGACCGGCCTCACTCACATCTCCGGATATCCTCTGCTCGCCGCTGGCCAGCTCGCCGGCGTTCTGGCCATCTATACCACCGGTGAAGTTCCGGAAGATCTGCTCGTGTGGTGGCGGCTCTATTCGGAAATGAGCGCCGCCAAGCTCAACAACGTTTTGGCCACGCAGGAAAAAGACAAGCGCATCAACCAGCTTTCCCTGCTCTTTGAAGCCACGCGCATGCTCAACTCCACGCTCGATCTGCCGGAGCTGCTGGAGCTGATCCTGAAGATCGCGCGCACTGAAGTCAAAGCCGAGCGCGGCACCGTCTTCCTCGCCGATAGCAAGCGCAAAGAGCTCTGGTCGATTGCCGCCTCCGGGCTCGACCACCAGGAAATACGCATTCCTTTTGGCAAAGGCATTGCCGGCCAGGTTGCCGTCTCCGGCGAACTCGTCAACACTGACGATGCCTACACCCTGGAAAGTTTCGACCCCAGCTTTGACCAGCGGCTGAACTACCGCACTAAATCGCTGCTGAGTATTCCCATCAAGCACCATTCCGGAGAAATTGTTGGCGTGCTGCAACTGCTGAACGCGCAAAGCGGCACGTTCTCACCCGACGACGTCGGCTTCCTCAATAAGCTTTCCGGCCACATGGCCATGGCGCTGGAAAATGCACAGATGCATCGTGACACCATGGAGAAGCAGCGCATGGAGCGCGAACTCTCACTGGCCCGCAGCATTCAGCACCGCCTTCTGCCGGAAGCTCCGCCTGTCGTTCCAGGCTACGATATCGCCGTCCTCAGCGATTTCTGCTTTGACGTGGCCGCCGATTACTACGACTTCATCAACCTCGGCCCCCAGTCTCTACTTCTGGTAAGCGCTGAAGTTGAAGGCAAAGGCGTGTCTTCCGCGCTAATCATGGCCAACCTTCAGGCCACGTTGCGCGCGCTGGTTATGCATCTGCATTCGCTTGAGGTGCTGGCTTTTTCGCTGAATGAAATGCTCTATACCTATACCCGCGCGGGCAAGCACCTCAGCGTTTTCCTTGGCCTGATCGATACCCGCCGCAATGTCCTACAATACGTGAACGCCGGGCACGTGCCGCCCATCCTGGTGCGCGGCAAGACCGGCGAAGTGAAATTGCTACAGGAAGGCGGGACCGTCATCGGCCTTTTTCCGCAAGTGGATTACACTCGCGGATCAGTCAAGCTGGAAAAAGACGACGTGCTGGTCTGCTCCACTGACGGCATTCTGCACATCTCCGACGAGCAGAAACATGAATACGGCGCCCGCCGGTTAACTGACTTCGTGCGCCGCCATCGCGACCGCACTGCCCAGGGAATCGCCGATGCTGTGCTGGCCGAGGTCTCAGCCTATTCCACCGCCAGCATGAATGACGATGACAAAGTGCTCATCGTGCTCAAAGTCACGGCAGATAAAGAGGCAGCGGTCGAAGAAGCAAAACACTGATTGATCTTTGTACCAACATTTTCCTATCAGTGAAAATCCGTGTCATCAGTGTTATCAGGTTTTCGTTTCTTCAATCACCAGTTCCTGCTCTTTCCCTAGATAGCTCTTCCTGCGAAACCAATCCTCCATTGCCCCTTTCAATTTTCCCAGCGGAACGCGTGTTCCAATCCTCATCTCCCCATCTGCCACTGGAAGCGTGTCATCAAAGATGGCATCATTGGTAAAACTGCGCATGGAAAAATTGTCGAGCCACTTCATAGGACACTTGGCCAGCTTCCCGTTCAATTCGTACTGCACTGAGACCCGCCGCGAATACATGCTGCTGTTCTCTCCCATTTTGACACTGGCTGCTCACTACCGGGTGAAACGTTTATATCAATGGTTCAACCACATTCTTCCGTTTGGGACTATTCTCAACCGCGCATCCGGACACCCAGAACGCCTCATTTCAGGTGCAAGCGACCCTATACTCTTGAAAACAAGTGCATATAAGTGGTATTGCGAGTATCACGCCCGATTGCCCAAAAAATCCAGAGTTGCTGAAAATACAGGGTTTAGGTCATGGGCCATGGCCTTGAGTAACCAGCATTTCTGCAACGTTAGGCGCATCCTAGACACTAATACACGTACTACTTAAGTACAGAAGTGAAGGGATCCCCCAAAATGACGGACGGCCAGTTACATACCGATTCTACCGAACTCGTAACTCATCTTAAGGAACTCACGACTGCGTTGACGGCTGTTCATGAAGACTTGTACTGGCTCGCCATGCAGGCTCCAAACGCCGATGACAAGCCGGCCGTACCCGCCGCTGAACTCAATGTAGGTATGCTCAGCGAACTCAAAAGCGCAGTCGATGACATGCGGCTTTTGCTCTGGCAGTATATTGAGACCGCCTCAGAAGTAAATCCGCAGCACGTGCAGGAACGGATGGACTCACAACGCCTGCATCGCGTCACCAAATTTCTCCAACTGCTGCGCAAACGGTTGGCGCCTCCGTCGGCTGACGAGCAGCCAGTTTCTTTCATCGAACGCATTAATGCTGCCGTAACCCAACACCTGGGCCGCGACAAAGCCGCCTGACTCATGACTGCCTGAGCGATGTCCGGGTTGACATCCTAAATGTATTCCTAAACAAAAGAGACGTGCTTTGCGGCGCGTCTCCTTCTTGCTTCAAAATCCTGTTGCTTTACTGTATCCCACGGCGGGGTGGAGCAGGTCTTTAGACCTGCGTTAAAGCTGATAAACCCTCCGGCTTCAGCCGCTGAGGTACATTGCGAAAGGACACACCATAGCCTAAAAAAGGTATAGCAGTTAGTCATTGGCCCTGTCTCGTGGCAGAATCGAGCCAAATACCAAGAGCCAAAAGCCAAGACCCGCGCGAAGCGCGAGAAATGCCTATTTCTTTAACCCCGGTCCTGCCGCGCGCACATTCGTCGGCACGTCAAATTTCTCAAAGTTCTTGGCAAAGCGCGCCGCCAGATCGGACGCAGACTTGTCATACGCGGGTTTGTCCTTCCATGCGTCGCGTGGGCGCAGGAACTCTGCAGGAACGCGCGGCACTGACTTGGGTATGGTCAGTCCGAATGCCGGATCAGATTCAAACTCCACGTTGTCCAACGCGCCCTCAATGGCCGCATTCACCATCGCGCGCGTATAGGACAGCTTCATGCGCGAGCCCACGCCGTACGGCCCGCCAAACCATCCGGTATTCACCAGCCAGCATTGTGAGCCGTGTTCCTGCATTCGGCGTCCCAGCATTTCTGCATAAACCTTGGGGCGCAGCGGCAGGAAAGGCGAGCCAAAGCAGGTGGAAAAATTCGGCTGCGGCTCTTTTACTCCCGCTTCAGTCCCCGCGACCTTCGCCGTATAGCCAGAAAGGAAGTGATACATCGCCTGGTCCTTGTTCAGCTTGGAGATAGGAGGCAGAACGCCAAACGCATCCGCCGTAAGGAAGATCACATTCTTCGGGTGCCCGCCAATGCCCGGAATCACCGCGCCCTCAATGTAGTCTACCGGATAAGCGCAACGCGTGTTCTCTGTGCGGCTGTCGTCGTTGTAATCCGGGACGTGCGTCTGCGGATCGAGCGTCACATTCTCCAGCACCGAACCAAAGCGGATCGCGTTCCAGATTTGCGGTTCATTCTCTTTGGACAGCTTGATGCACTTGGCATAGCAGCCGCCTTCAAAGTTAAAGATGCCGGTCGGGCTCCAGCCGTGCTCGTCGTCGCCAATCAGCAGGCGTTCAGGATCGGCTGAAAGCGTGGTCTTGCCCGTGCCGGAAAGTCCGAAGAAAAGAGCGGTCTCGCCATTCTTGCCCACGTTAGCCGAGCAATGCATCGGAAACACATTGTTCTGCGGCAGCAGGAAGTTCATGATGCCAAAAATCGATTTCTTCATCTCGCCGGCATATTTTGTCCCCCCGATCAGAATGATCTTGCGGCTAAAGCTCACCACGATGAACGCTTCTGAGCGAGTGCCATCGCGTTGCGGATCAGCCTGAAATTCCGGCGCGGCGACAATTGTAAATTCCGCCCGATGCGTCTTCAGCTCTTCTTCTGTGGGTCGCACAAACAGCGCCCGGACAAACAGATTGTGCCAGGCATATTCGTTGATCACGCGGATGGGCAGCCGATATTTGGAATCGGCGCCGGCATACAGGTCTTGGACAAATAGTTCTTTATCGCGCAGTGACGCTGCAACGCGGTCAAACAGCGCATCGAATTTCTCGGGATCAAACGCCTGGTTCACGTCACCCCAGTTCACCAGCTCCGCGGTTACCTGGTCTTTCACCGTGAATTTGTCTTTCGGAGTGCGTCCGGTGTACTTGCCCGTATAGGCCACCAGCGCGCCATTGTCCGCCAGCAATCCTTCACCACGGCGCACGGCGTGTTCCACCAGGAGGCCTGAGTGAAGATTGCGATGCACCTTATTGCTCTTGAGAAGGGTTTCCAGAGTAGCGGCTGTATCAATGGCTGGCATAGTAGACATGGCGGAAAAGATCTCCTGTTCCTGTTGGCGCCAGATGGCTGGTCGCGAGCAGCGGGTTTTGGCGTTCGAACGGCTAGGCCGTTTTGATCATTGCGTCCTGGGGCGCGCCAACCTCCTTCAGGACCGCATTCAGGTGTTCCAGCGTTTCATCCACCGTCAGCGTGTACATCTCCCGGCCGTGTTCATACGTGCCGGATTCAATCGCCGTCTTCAAAAAACGCCCGGCGGTCTGGATGGCCAGCGGATCGGTAATCACCCGGCCGGTCCGCTCCTTGTACTCCACCCATGTTGGATGCGGCAACGCAATCCATACCGGACGTCCGCTGGCGAGAAACTTTATGTCTACAGCGTCAGCGTGCCGGGTCGCAATCGCGACAATAAGGGCCTGGTAAATACAATGGAGTCTCTGTCCGGTCCAGCGGTCGGTGGCGTGAAAGTCCTGGTACATGCTGTCTAAAAATATAGCGGAGCGCCCCAACTTCAGCAAATAACGACCAGTAAATATAAGGCACGGGCCGTCTGCGGGATGTGATTCCAATCACAGCCCTCATGAGGTTGATTGATCGCGCCTTATAATCATTTTGCACCGCCCCTTTCCATGAACAACACTATGCAGGCAGTCTGGATCTCCACTTTTGGCGGCCCTGAGGTGCTGGAAATACGCACCGTGGGCAAACCCCTTATCAATGATGAACAGGTTCTTGTGCATGTTCGCGCATCTTCGCTCAACCGCGCTGATCTGCTTCAGCGCCAGGGAAAATATCCGCCTCCACCCGGATTTCCGGCGGAGGTTCCGGGCATGGAATTTGCCGGCGAGGTCGCCGAAATCGGTTCCTCCGTTCGTCGATGGAAGCCTGGCCAGCGTGTCTTTGGCCTCATCGGCGGCGGTGCCCATGCCGAATATGTTGTTACCTATGAGAATCTGCTTGCGGAAATTCCGCCCAACCTTGACTGGGCCCACGCCGCCGCAGTGCCTGAAGTCTTTATCACCGCCCATGACGCTCTCTGGACTCAGGCACAGTTGCGTCCCGGCGAAACCGTGCTGATCCATGCCGTAGGCAGCGGCGTGGGTCTGGCCGCCGTCCAACTCGCTCGCGCGATCCAGGCTATGCCTTATGGAACGTCGCGCACCGCCAATAAAATCGAGCAAGCGAAATCTGTTGGCCTTGAAGCCGGTCTCGTCCTGCGCGATAACTTTGA
>WNGG01007643.1_pt1 | contig 11968 bp, 11 predicted proteins | sample 5400661 | NCBI WGS metagenome assembly WNGG01 (sample SAMN13153372, study PRJNA577476) | soil metagenome | isolation source: 100 cm soil or saprolite under Garry oak tree replicate 1 | place: USA:California | collected 2016-06-15 | reverse complement strand
ACGCGCCGCGTCGCTCGTGATGTTCACGACGAGGCCCCGCGAATTCTGAAGGATCGGGAGGCATGTGTGGATGAGCGCGAGCGGTGCGACGACGTTGACCTCGAACACCCGCCGCAGGACCTCGAGCGGGTAATCCACGAGGGCGGGGAACGGAGACGCGCCGAGTTCGGACGCGTTGTTGATGAGGAGATCGAGACGACCGATGCGGCTGACCGCGTCGGCCAGGTTGTGTCGGTGTCGGTCCTGCGTCACATCGCCGGGCATGGCGCTGATCGACGCGCCGGTGGCCTGAAGGCGTTTCACGGCTTCGAGCAAAGGGACCTCGTGACGCGCCGTGAGGATCAGGGTCCAGCGTTGGCGCGCGAGGAACTCCGCCACGGTGTATCCGAGACCGCGGCTCGCTCCGGTGATTAGGGCGACCCGGTCGGCTTGGGTCTGAGCGGCGGAATTCGAATGATGCGCCATGTCCGAAAAAGGCCGTCCGCGATTTATCTCGCTTCTTGTTTACAAAATGTACAAACGCCCTACACGGCTCGAACCGATGTCGCACCGGCCGATGGCAGCTTTATGGCCCGTCGCGGTTCCTCCAGATTGATGGCGCTCGACGTACGAGCGGCGAGGGATCAGCTCGTCGAGGAACTTCGAAAGGCTCCGAAGGCGTCCGCTCCCGCGGATCTCCAATCGTATGTCGGCTCGCCGGTGCCGGTCCTCGGCCTGAACGTGCCGACGATGCGCGCGATCCTGGTCGCATTCGCGAAAGACCAACGGACGCTGACCGCGGCGGAGGTGAACGCCATCGCGGCCGCCCTCTGGGCCGACCCCGTGTTCGAAGAGAAGTCGCTCGGGATCCTCCTGCTCAGTCGATACGAAAAGATCCTCGACGACGAGTCGTGGAAGCTCGCGGACCGCTGGGTCGACGAGGCGACGGGATGGGGGCTGAGCGACGGTCTTGCCTCCGGCCCGATCGCGGGGATGGTGTACGCGAAGCCCGTCCGGTTTCGAGACGTCCTTCGATGGACGCGCGCGAAGAACATCTGGCGACGACGCGCATCGACGTACGCGCTCCACCGATTCGTCCGGGCGGGGGAACTCGACAAACCGTTCCAGCTCCTCGAGAAACTCTTGTACGACGACGAGTTCTGGGTGCAGCGCGCCGTCGGTACGTGGCTGCGCGAGTGCTGGAAGCAGGACCGCCGACGCACGGAAGCCTTTCTTCGCAACCACGTGCGCGGCCTTCCGAACGTCGTGATCACGGTCGCCACGGAGCGCGCGGCGAAGTCGTTCCGAGACGATCTTCGGAGGACTCGCGCCAACCGCGGGACCCGTTGACGATCGCACTCGCAGGCCGGCGGGTCGCAGATCCCGGGGTCTCTACTCTCCCTTTTTTCGGCGACGACGCCAGCGAACGCCGAAGAGTAAAAGACCTGCCGCAATTGCCACGCCGACGACAACGAACGTTGTGGAATCGGGGCCGGCAACGGCCGGGGTCGGAGCCAACGCGAGCTTGTCAACGGACACCTCTTGGAAGGGGCCAACCGTGACGGATTTCTCAGCGGGTTGATACCCCGCGGCAGACACGCGGAGGAGGTAGCTTCCTGGCAGTACGGGCGACAGGACGAACTCTCCATACGAATTCGAGGTGGCCTGCGCGATCAGCGTCCCGGTGGCGAAGAGCCGTACCGTCGCATTCGCAATCGGGTGGGCGAGAGTGCCGTGCGCGGGAGCTCCGATGAGTCCGCCGCGGATGGACCCTGGCGCGTCCGTGATCGGGACGACGGTGAGGTTCACGTCGTACCCGGCGACGCCCTGCTCGTGTCCGACCTGGATGCGTGTGGAACCCTCGCCAATCAGGGAGGTCACGAGTCCTTTGTCGGTGCCGGCGAGAACCCATCCCGGTGGCCATCGGAACGTCACGACGGAGACGGCCCCCACTCGCGGATTCGGCACGTCCACCCGGACTCGGTGCGGCACGGCGTTGGGTGCGGAGAGGATGGCGGAGCCAGATCGGACGACCCCGAGATCGGCATCGGAGACCACAGGTCCTCCCCCCTGACCGACGGGCAGGCCCCATGGACCCATCCCTACGAAGTTGCCGTCCACGCGAATGGTAGGGGCCGCGGCTGGATACGAGACCCTCCAGAACGCATACGTGGCGATTTCCGATTCCGTAAGCACCCCGTTCCCGTCACCCGTCACATCGGCGAAGAAGCGAGCGGACGGGGTGGCTCGGAAGGTTCGGCTCGACCGAGCCTCGCCCCGGGTCCAGTCTGTGAATCCAATTTCGATCCCGTCCTCGAGGGGGCCCGCGGGGCTTGTCGAAATGCCGACGGTCCCCGAAGTCGGGAGGTGCACCGGCAGAAGTCCCTCCCATGTCGTGACCGGATCGAAGATCCATGCCAGGACGACGTAGTCGACTTGCGGAAGGGACAGCCGGACATCGATTCCCACGGGGATCTCGATGCTCGTGTCGAAGGCGTTTGACGCGTTCCAGAATTCCAGGTTCGCATTGAAGACGGCAGAGGGGGGACCCGTGACGCGAACGGTCACATCCACTGTGGGCACGGTCTGGAAATAGGTCGGATCCGGAATCGCATAGACGCCCTGCCACTCCAACACGTACGTCCAAAATCCGTATCCCGTCACCAAAGCGACCTGCAGGGCCACAGACAGGTTCCCGGTGAAGGACCGCAATGTAATCCCGCTGAGGGGAATCACGACCATCGCGTCGCCTCCGGACAGGTTCAGATACTTGTTCGTCGAGCCGAACGCGTTCCCGCAGAGCGAGGTGAGGATGAACCAGTAGACTCCGGGCACATCAACGTGAAGCGGGACGCGGAGCAGGAGCTGGTTCGCAAGGGAATCGCCGTCATTGTCGAGGGCGACGAATGTGGGCGACCCTCGGAGGGTCACCGAGGCGACGGTGGGAGGTCCCCGGGACATCGCGTCCGTAGCAAGCCGGACCGGAAGAGGCGAGGCATCGCGGGTAGCGGCGTCCTCCGAGGATCGGGTCGAGGTCGCACGAACCGATGTGTCCGGTCCCGCGGGCAGGACGACCGCGGACATGATCGAGATGCCGCACAGAAGGAAGGCGAGCGAGATGGCCTTCAGGTGCACAAGGATCCCTCCGAGGCGTCCCCTTGGATGGACAGTTGTCCCTTACCGGATAAACATTCCCCGAGGGGCTCGACTTCCCGGGCGGAGAGGTCGCCAAGACACGCGTTCGGAGTGCAAGCTTATAGGAGAAAGGCTCATTCATCGTGCCTAAGTGGTGGGCGATCTTGGAGCACCCCCTGATCCGCGAGGAAACCCTGAGGTGGTTCTGCGAGCAGGTCCTCACGAAGCTCGAGGTTCCAAAGGCCGACGCGCAGGTCGTGGCAGACGTCCTGGTGCTCGCGGATCTCCGCGGGATCGACTCGCACGGCGTCGCTCGACTCGGCCGATATGTGGCGGGCTTGAAAGAGGGCTTCATGAAGCCGAAGGACGCGAGCCGCACCGTCCGGGAGACGAAAGCCACCGCGCTCGTCGACGGCGGACAGAGCCTCGGCCAAGTTGTTGGCAAGAGAGCGATGGACCTCGCGATCCGGAAGGCGAAGGACACCGCCGTCGGGATCGTCGCGGTCCGCAATTCGAATCACTACGGGATCGCGGGCTACTACAGCCTGATGGCGCTCGAGCACAATCTGATCGGCGTCAGCATGACGAACGCGGGTCCCCTCGTCGTCCCGACGTTCGGCCGCACCTCGATCCTCGGGACGAATCCGATCAGCCTCGCGGCGCCCGCGATGAAGGAGAAGGCGTTCGTCCTGGACATGGCGACGTCCACGGTGCCTCGCGGCAAGGTCGAAGTGTACAACCGGATCGGGCAACCGATGCCCCACGGATGGGCGGTGGACGAGACGGGCCGGAGCTCAACCGATCCCGCGCGGGTGCTGAACGCCCTCGCGAAGCGACTCGGCGGCGGCCTCTTGCCCCTCGGCGGCGAAGGCGAGGACCTCGGCGGTCACAAGGGATATGGCCTCGCACTCATGGTCGACGTCCTCTGCGGCGTGCTGAGCGGCGCCGCGACGGGATTGCAGGTCTACGCGGATGAGAAGAAACCGGACGTGGGACACTTCTTCCTGGCCCTCGATCCGACGGCGTTCCGGCCCCTCGACGAATTCCGGCGGGACATGGACCGACTCGTTCGCGAGTTGAAAGACAGCCCGAAGGCGCAGGGCCAGGAGCGAATCTATGTGCATGGAGAGAAGAGCTTCGCGCGCATGGAGAAGTTCCGAAAGGAAGGAATCCCGCTGGACCCGAAAGTTGTCGACGGTCTCAAGAAGATCGGAACCGATCTCGGGATCGCTTGGCCGGCGTGATCCGACTCCGGGTCCGCCGTCCGAGACACGAGACCTCGAATTCCTCCTTGCCGAAAGACGTATTACCTGTCGCACACCATGGGGCGCGCAGGTGGAGGAGTTTTCGAAACCATGCCCGAAGAAGAGTTTCTAGGCGAGCTGAGCGAAAAAACGACGTCCGTGACGATTAAGGAGTTCACGCCCGATGGAGTGCTGATCTCGTATAATCTTCAGGGAACGCAGAAGGGCCAGTACGATGCGACCCACATGGAGACGGTCGATGCGCTCTTCAAGCCCGACGGCACGTACGAGTTCGAGGCTCGCGGGATCGATCAGACCGATGACGGCGACATGGTGATCATCAAGGCGAAAGGCACGGGGCGACAAGTCAGCCCGACGTCGGTTCACGCCGAAGGCGAAGCCGTGTATCAGACGCTCTCGGAAAAACTGAAGTGGCTGAACACCGCGAAAGGCCGGTTCGAAGGGACCTACAACACAACGACGGGCGAGTTTGTGGCCAAGGTGTTCGCCCTGAAGTAGGACACGAACTGGACCCGTCCTCGCTCCGATTCGCCGTCGAATGGAATAGTGTGAGCGTTCACGTTCGATGGCGCCTTTAACGTGTCCTGCATGATTCGGCCATCCATGGCCCGTTCGATTCATCGACAGCCGACCCCTGCGTTCGAATCGTGGATTCCTCTCGCCCGCCAGGTCGTCCGCACGTCCCTTCGCCTCGGGTGGAAGGACGTGTTCACGATCTACACCTACACGCTGACAATCCCGCTCGCGGAAGCGCTGGCCCTCGAGGCACGCCGCGTCGGGAGCGATACGCATCTCACCCTGATGACGGACGACCTCTGGTTCACCTCGATGCACGAGCTGTCGACGAAGTGGCTGAGTACGGCCTCCCCGATCGAGCATGCGATCGCCGAGGCGGAGACCGCACACATTTACCTTGGCGGTCCCGCGGATGCCCGTCGGATGCGGGACATCCCACCCGAGAAGTTCGAGGCGAACAGCTTGGGGGGCGACCGACAACACGAACCGCGGAGGAAGCGGCGGGTCCGGGACATCGACCTGCCAATTGGGCGCATCACACCGGAGCGTGCCGAGACCTACGGCCTCGACTACGAGAAGTGGTACGCGAGCTATCACAAGGCGCTCGCGGTCGACCTAAAGCAAATCCAGCGTGAGGGCCGGGCACTGGCCCAGTCGTTCCGGGGACGAAAGAAGGTTCGGATCGTCTCCGATGCGGGGACTGACTTGCGGTTCGAGCCGAAGGCCATTCCCCCGATCGTGAGCGACGGCATCATTAGCGCCGAGGACATCCGCCGCGGATTCGTTCGAACGACCTTGCCCGCGGGCCGCCTCGAGGCGGCCGTCCGTCCGGAATCGGTTAACGGGGAATGTCGCGGGACAGATTCCATTGCCTTCGCAGGACGCGCGATTGTCCACCCATGGTTCCGGATCCGTTCCGGAAAAGTCGTCGAATCGGGAGCCGCCCAGCACGGAGACCTCCTCCATCGGCTCCTGAGGCAGTCGAAGTCGGATCGCGCGAGGATCGGCTACTTCACGATCGGCTTGAATGCGGCGGCCGAACCGTGCATGTTGGACAACAGCATCGTGAAGTATGACGTCGGCCTCGGCCTCGGGCCGCACCCGGAGCTCGAGAGGCGCATTGCGGATCCCAAGGTTTCGTTCGACTGGACCATCGGGCCCGTTCGAATCAAGATCGAACGGTAGACGACTCGCCTCGTCGTTCGCAGGTACACAGGCATAATAAACTCGGGGCACTTCCTCGAATTCGGACATGGAGCCCTGGGACGTCACGATCGTCGGTGGCGGAATCCTCGGGACCTCGTTCGCGTACTGGCTCGCAAATCGCTACGACGGCCGCATCGCCGTCCTCGAGAAGGAGTCACAGGTGGCCACACACACCTCACTCCGGAACACCGGCGTGGTCCATCGTCCGTTTTACCTGGATCCGGTCGGGCGGAGGGTCTTCGCGCGATCGTCCCAGGTCGCCTACGGAATGTGGAAGGCCTTCGCGGTCCAACGGGGCCTGCCGTGGCTCCCCGTCGGAACGTTCGAGGTCGCGACCCGTCCAGATCGGTTGTCTCGTCTCGAGACGTATCGGGACTGGGGCTTGGCGAACGGGATGGCCGAGGACGAACTCGCGCTCCTGACATCGGAAGACGTGCGACGACTGGAGCCAAACGTCCGCTGCCACGGCGCGATCTGGTCGAAGACGGATACGGCCGTCGACTACCAAGCGTTCACCCAGGCACTCCGGGAGGACGCAGAGCGTGCGGGGGCGAAGTTCCTCCTGCGGTCGGACGTCGAATCGATCGATGTGGCGGGAGACCACCTCGAGATCCGGCTCGTTCGCGAAACCGTCACGGACCGCGTCTACGTGGACCCGCGAGGGAAGATTCGCGTAAACGTCGGCCGCCGGGACGAACCGGTGCAGACCCGGTTCCTGATCAACGCGGCCGGCGGCCACTCGATCGACATCGCGCACGCGCTGGGCGTCGGCCTGGAGTACACGGACCTCCATTTCCGCGGAGAATACTGGGAGGTCGGCGCGGAGTGGCATCACCTGTGCAGCCGGAACATCTACACGGTCCCGCGGCATCCGGAGCTCCCGTTCCTGGATCCGCACTGGATCGTCCGTGCGGACGGACGGCGGGAGATCGGGCCCAATGCCGTCCCGGTACCGGGCCCGTACACGTATCGCGGGCTCTTCGACGATCCCGTCGAGGCCGTGCAAAAGTTGTTTGAACGACCGATCGGGAACAAGCTGGCGGCGCTCGTCAATCCCGAGTTCATAACGCTCGCGACGGAAGAGTGGGCCTCGTCGATCTCGAAAAAGGCGATGGCAAAGCGCGTCCAAGAGTTCCTCCCCGCCCTCCGGGTGAATCACCTGACCCGTCCGGGCACCGCAGGCGTCCGCGCGCAGGTCGTCGACCGCCATGGGAACTTCGTCAAGGAAGCGATCGAGATCCCCGGGCCGCGCTCGTTCCACGTCGTGAACTACAATTCCCCCGGCGCGACCGGATCGCCCGCATACACCGCTTGGATCGTGCAGCGCCTCGCGAGCGCCGGACAATTGGATCATTTGAAGGTGAAGGCCGTCAAGCCGGGGGGCCTCTGGGATTTCGACGCGGTCTGCGCAGCGATCGAGACGCCCAGCGAAGCCTCATGATCTCTGACGAACGGCGAAGGTCAATCCGGCGATTCAAGTTCGAGCCGTCAATCATTTGGAAATCGATGCCGACCGCGTTTTCGGAAAAGACTTTCGCACGCCGAGGATCACGGCGATCGCGGTAAAGATGAGGAAGACGACTTGTCCTCCGTACGCTTCGTAGACCGCAGCCCACACTTACAACGCGACGGCAAGGTACCAGGCCCACCTCTGGCCTTCCCGAAATCCGGTCGACCCAACGATGATGAGTGAAAGGCCGATCCACACGCCTTCAACGAGCCTCTCTTGCTCTTGGACCGAACGAGGAAACGCGAGCAGCTCGCCTGCGTAGATCAGGATTCCCAAGCAATCCGCCCACGACCATCGCGAGCCACGCGTACCGCACGCATACCGCGTCGGCCTGAGACCCATCCTTGTCGCGGGGTCCTTGCGTTCCCTCTGCTGACGTCGTTGACAAACTCAATTTCCGCTGCGAGAGAACGTCGGCGGTCTCCTCAATCTTAGGCCCGGTTCCATCAGCTTCATATCCTCGACGTGCGCCTTTGAGGGGTTGCCATGATTCCCGTGCCTCCGCCGGGAGATGTCCTCCCGACACCGGAGCCGACCGGGCCCGTCCCGCGGGGCGGAGAGCCCATGCCGCCGTTGGTCCTCCATGCCTTCGACGAAATCGAGAACCTGAAGCGCGTCGTCGTGGAGCTCCAGAAACGCCTCGAAGCCCTCGAGCACCGGCTCGCGGGGATGGATGCCCTGCAACAACGGATTGCGGCCCTCGAAAACGCCGCGGCCTGAATCCGATCCCGTACCGAGAGCTCGGCCCGGGCCGCCACATGACGGTAGCAACTAGATACGACCGTCCAGGGTGGGGCCTCACACGAAGTACCGCTTCTATTACACGGGCATTCGCGTCCGGGACCTGAGCCGATCCCTCGCATTCTACACGAAGGTCCTCGGCATGCGAGTAGTGAGCAAGGGGACGATGCCGCACGGCGGCAAGTACGTCCACCTCCTCGGGGCAGAGTCCCGCCAGAAACTTGAACTGAATTGGTATCCGCCGGGCACGCGGTTCCATTCTCCGTATCGAATCGGCGAGGAGATGGACCACCTGGCGTTCCGAGTGGACGACGCCGAGAAAGCGTACCGCGAATTGATCCGGAAAGGAGCGACGCCGGCAGTACCTCCGGAAAAGGCGAAGGGCACGGAAGTCTACGTGAAAGATCCCGATGGGATCTGGATCGAACTGCTCGACTGATCGGCCAAGCGCCTTCGGCGCGCCACCCAAAACCTCAGATGCATTCTCTCGATGCCCCAGTCGAATGCCGGAGCAACTGCGGCTCACCGTCCGTCCCATCGGGCGGAAGGATCCGATCTCGTTGTTCCGACGCCTTCACCACGGCCGCTGGCCATTCTTCCTCGACTCGTCACTGCCGGATCCGGAGCTCGCCCGATACTCGTTCCTCGGTTCCGATCCCGTCGGGTGGTTCCGGAGCCGCGGCCCCCGCGCCGCGTACGCGTCGCCCTGGGGCGAGTCCTCGACCGATCGAGATCCGCTCGCGGCCCTTGGACGATTCCTCGGCGTGCTTCCATGGGCGACCGCAGGCATCCCGACGTACCCGTTCCTGGGAGGACCCGTGGGGTACATCGGCTACGACCTAGGCCGGATGATCGAACGGTTGCCCGATGAGAAGCCCGCGGACCTCCATATGCCGGACATCCATCTCGCGGTCTATCCCCGCGTGTACGTGGTCGACCGACTGTGGGGCGAGACGTTCGTGATTTCGCTGCGCGAGCGGATCGATTACGAGCCTCCGCCGATCCCGCGGGATCTCGCGGTCCCACCCGATCCGCACGCGATCGACCCGATTGACGCGGACGAATACATCCAGCGCATCGAGGAAGCGAAGCGGGCGATCTATGACGGGGAAATCTTCCAGGTCAACCTCTCCCATCGCGTCGCGCTTCCGTTGCGAGGAACGCCCGCGGCCGCGTACGAGCGCCTCCGGACGCGAACCCCATCGACCTTTGGAGCGTTCCTTGAGGCGGGCGACCACCGCCTGTTGTCGGCAAGCCCCGAACGGTTCCTCCGAGTCCGCGGCGCCGAGGTCGAGACCCGTCCGATCAAGGGCACGCGGCCCCGCGATCAGACGCCGGTCGAGGACGAACGCCTCGCCCGCGAACTCCTCACGAGCGAGAAGGACGCCGCCGAGAACGTGATGATCGTCGACCTGGAGCGGAACGACCTTGGGAAAGTTTGCGAGTTCGGCAGCGTCCATGTGCCTCTGCTGAAACATCTGCGCACGCTCCCGAACGTGCATCATCTCGAGAGCGTCGTGCGAGGGCGCCTCCGGCATGAGGTGACGATTCCAGACTTGGTGCGCGCCACATTCCCGGGCGGCTCGATCACTGGAGCCCCGAAGCCGCGGGCCATGGAGATCATCGAGCGGCTGGAGCCGCACCGCCGCGGCGTGTACACGGGGGCGATCGGCTACATCTCCTGGGATCGCTCGATCGATTGGAACATCGCGATCCGCACCGCGACGGTGATCGGCGACACGGCGCACTTCGCAGTCGGCGGCGGCATCGTCGCCGATTCGGACCCGCACGCAGAATATCGGGAGACGCTCGACAAACTCCGCGGACATGCGGAGGCCCTCACACAAGACCGCGTGGAGGTGACGCCGGACGGCCTCCGCGTGGCTTGACGGCGTCGTGATTCCCGAGGACGACGCGCGCATTCCGATCCGGAACCGCGGGTTCCTCTATGGAGACGGATGCTTCGAGACGATCCGCATCCATCGCGGTGCGCCGTTCCGACTCGACGCGCACTTCGGCCGGCTGCGGGACGGTCTGGAGGTCCTCCGCATCGAACCCCCTTGGGGCTTCGAGGACCTCCGCCAGGGTGCGAGGAAGGTCGTCGAGGCGAACGGGGTCGTCGAGGGCCTCGTACGGATTTCGGTCATCGCGGGGGAACGGTCCACGACCCGAGGCATGGCGACGATCACGTCGCGCGCTCTCCCAGAGATTCCACCGCAACCCGCATTACATGTGGCCGCCACAATCCGGCGGATGTCCGGTCCTCTGAGCCAGCTCAAGTCGATTTCCCGGGCCGCCGAATCCGTGGCGTTCCGAGAGGCCGAGGCCGAAGGCGCGTTCGACGCAATCCTCCTGAACGAAAAGGGCCGCTTGGTTGAGACGTCGGCACGCAATCTGTTCCTCGTCTCGGGCGGAGCGCTGCAGACGCCCCCGACGTACGACGGCGCACTGCCCGGAATCACGCGAGGTGCCGTCCTGGAGATCGCCTCGCGCTCGAAAATCCGTGCACGCGAAATTTCGGTCACGCCGGATCGACTTCGCCGCGCGGACGAGGTGTTCCTCTCCGGCAGCGGGGTCGGCGTGCTCGGCGTGGCCTCTGTCGATGGACACCGGATCGATGCCCCGGGCCCGGTCACCCGGACCATTCGGGATGCGTATGGGGCGCTGCTGGACCTCGAGTCGAAATGGTAGTCGGCTCGAATGGGGCGAACCGATGGACCGTGCCGAGACCGCAGTCCATCTTCAGTCGGTCGGCTTGACTTGGCCGCGGATCTCGCCGCCAGGGAAGTCGCCCGGTCCCGTGTTCGGGGGCGCGACGCCATCGTCGGTGTGGATGTTCACGTAGGCGGTTCCACCGGTCATGTTCTCGAGCAGGTCGCTCATCGGGTGGCCCGCGAGGGGACCGACGAAATTCGCGGCGCTGAAATCCCCTTCGGCGAGGACCCCGTTAAGACGCCCGCCGCCCGGGGCAGCCGGCGGGGGCCCGCCGATCGGATAGAGCCAGACGACGACCGGGCCCGCGGTATTCGAGTCCCCGAGGTGAATGTGCGCCATGATCACGTTGTTGATGTTCGCGGCGATGACCTTGTAGTGAATCGATTCGCCGTCCGCACTCAGCTCGAAGATCGCCACGCCGCGAGCGTGGGTGTCCCGCGGTGTCGGTCGCTCGTTGATTCCCGCGAGGACGGCGTTCCATTGCGATCCGGTCTGATCGTCCGCCTTCGCGACGGTGACGGCGAATGCCGCCATGACGAGGGCCATCGCGAGCAAGCTCAGTCCGACAATTCTCTTCGACAAACGAAATCTCCTCCCGCTGCCGGCAGGGCCGATGAGCCGGATAGTCTTTTTCCCAAACCGCGGACGTTCTCGGTTTCGATAACGACTAGTGTGCGCGGAGGCCCGCGAGCCGCCGCCGCGCGGGCATTCCGGACGCCCACGACTTCTCGAAGAACTCGAGGTGGGCCTTGACGAAGTCCGGGCTGTTCGTCCACAGGGCGGTCTCCCCCTCGCCACGGATCGACTTCTCATCCTGAATGAGGAACGCCAAGATTGAATCGCGATCGACGATGATGAACCGGGCGCGCTGTCGGTCCACGTGTCGCAGCGGCACGAATTT
>WNGG01007639.1_pt1 | contig 11969 bp, 12 predicted proteins | sample 5400661 | NCBI WGS metagenome assembly WNGG01 (sample SAMN13153372, study PRJNA577476) | soil metagenome | isolation source: 100 cm soil or saprolite under Garry oak tree replicate 1 | place: USA:California | collected 2016-06-15 | reverse complement strand
TACGCCAGCGTGAGCGGCGCGATCTCCGGCTCGATCGGCCCGACCCGCTCCGCGAGCGCCGACTCGGGCACGCCCGTCGTCCGTACGGTGCGCGACAGTACCACGCGCCGCTCAGCCCCCTGCCGCTGGACGAGGCGCGGCAGCACCTGCTCCACCAGCAGGCCGCGCATCTCGCGCGGCACCCCGGGGAGCAGCACCACGATGCGGCCGCGCGGGTCCTCCACCCAGAGCCCGGGGGCGGTGCCGCGGGCGTTGGGGAGGATGGTCGCCCCCTCCGGGATTTCGGCCTGGGCGCGATTGATCGCGGGCATGGCGCGGCCCAGGCGCTGGAACCGCGCCTCGAGGCCCGCCAGGAGCCCCGGGTCGAGGACGAGCCGCTTCCCGAAGAGCTCCGCCACGACGGTCTTGGTCATGTCGTCGCGCGTCGGACCCAGCCCGCCGGTCGCGACGACGAAGCCCGTGCGCTCGAGCGCCTCGGCGACCGCGGCGCGGATCGCGTCGGGACGGTCGGGGACGGTGGTGCGGCGCGTGATCTCCGCGCCCGCGGCCGCGAGCGCCCGTCCCAGCTCGGCGGCGTTCGTGTCCACGGTGTAGCCGAGCAGCAGCTCGGTGCCGATCGTGAGGACCTCGAGCTTCACCCGCGGTCCTTCGACACTTTGAGGAGCGCGCGGTAGCGGTACAGGTAGACGGCGAGCGAATACACGGTGAGGAGGATCGCCCCGGCGAGCGTGAGGGCGACGACCGCCCCGTGAAACTCGTTCCAGAAGTTCCGGAACGACCCCGCCCAGCGGTGGGCCGCGAGCGCGTCCCGCCACGCGAACCAGAACAGCGTGGCGCCGATGAAGACGTTCTGGACCACGGCCTTGAGCTTGCCCGCGCCCATCGCGGGAATCACGACGCCGCGCCGCTTGGCGAAGAACCGGAATGCGGTCATCAGCAGCTCGCGACCGACGAGCAGCAGCGCCACCCAGACCGGGAAGCTCCCCCACCACGGGATGCGGTAGTCCACGAGGATCGTGGGGTGGCGGGTGAGCCAGAAGATCGGGATCAGCGTGGCGAAGAGCAGCAGCTTGTCGGCGATGGGGTCGAGCAGCTGGCCCAGCTCGCTCACCGTGTTGTAGCGGCGCGCGAGATAGCCGTCCACCACGTCCGAGGCTCCGGCGGCGAGGAAGATCAGGAACGCGATGACCTTGGGCCAGTAGCCCTGGATGAAGGGCAGCAGCGCGATGACCGGCGTGAGGCAGATGCGCGCGAGGGTGAGGATATTGGGCAGGGTCCACCGCATGGGACCGTCCCCCCTTAGCTCAGCGTCTTCAACACCATCTTGCTGCACGTCTTGAGGGTATCGAACACGCCGTCCCCGCGGATGGCCACCGCCTCGAGGTACGGGGCGCGGCCGACCCATTCGTTCCCCACCCGCTCGACGAGGTGCTCGCCCGGGTGCGCGGCATCGGGGAGCACCTTCTGTTGGGCTGCGTCCTCGACCGGCCACCCGGGGTTCAAGGACGCCTGGAGATCCTTGATGGGCGCTGCGTTCGGGAGGTCGCGCTTGTTGTACTGGATGACGAAGGGAATCTTCGTCAGATCGTAGCCGTACTCCGCCATGTTGTCGTACAAGTTCTGCATCGATTCGACGTTCGCCTCCATCCGCTCGATCTGACTGTCGGCGACGAAGACGATGCCGTCGACTCCCTTCAAGATCAGCTTGCGGCTCGCGTTGTAGTACACCTGGCCCGGGACGGTGTACAGATGGAATCGCGTCTTGAAGCCGCGGATCGTGCCGAGATCCACCGGCAGGAAGTCGAAGAACAGCGTGCGCTCGGTCTCGGTGGCGAGCGAGATCATCTTGCCGCGCGTGTTGGGCGACACCTTCCCGTAGATGTGCTCCAGGTTGGTCGTCTTGCCGCCCAGGCCCGGACCGTAGTACACGAGCTTGCAGTTGATCTCGCGGGACGCGTAGTTGATCATCGACATGGGCGCGTCCCCTTAACCGAAAAGTTTGTCAATTTCGTCTTCCGCCCCTTCGAGCAAGCCCTTCTGCGGGGCTGCCGGACCCGCGCTCACGCGGTTGAACATCTCTTCGAACACCTTTGTCAGGTGCTCGACCGCCCCCTTCGCCTTGAGCTTCACCAGGCCGAGCGTGGTGCGCTGGTCGAACAGCACGACCAGGATAACGCGCTTCGCCACGTCGGCGAGGAACATGGATTCCTTCTCGCCCTGATGCACGAGGGAGGCGAACTCGTGCTCGCCGATCATCTTGGCAAGCTGGTCATTGGCGCTGAAGTCGGCGGCGGTGAGGGAAGCGAACGCGGCGGAGTCGAACTGGGGGGCGTCGCCCACGGTGGCGACGAGCTGCCCGGTGCGGTCGACCAGCAACGCGCAGCGGGCGTTCGACTCGCGCAGGAACGCCTGCAAGTGCTGCTGGATCTGCTTGAAGTCGTTCTCCGAGAACGACCAGCTCGCCGCACCCGCCATCACGTGCCCTCGGTCAGTCGGACTCGGCCATGTCCCGCCGGGCAAGCAGCGCTTGCGCGATCGTCACGCCATCGGCGTACTCGAGATCCCCGCCCACCGGGAGGCCCCGCGCGATGCGGGTCACCCGGATCCCCGTCGGTTTGAGGAGCTGCTGGAGGTAGGTCGCCGTGACCTCGCCCTCCATCGAGGGGTTGGTGGCGATGATCACCTCCCGTACCCCCGAGCCGTTCGCGACGCGCTCCAGCAGCCGGTCGAGCCGCAGCGCCTCGGGGCCCACCCCCTCAAGCGGGGAGAGCCGCCCGCCCAGCACATGATAACGCCCGCGGAAGCCGCCGGTGCGCTCGATCGCGGTCACGTCCGAGGCTTCCTCCACCACGCACAGCACGCTCGCCTCGCGACGCGGATCGCGGCAGATCGCACACGGGTCCTCGTCGGTGAGCGTGCCGCACACCCCGCACGCCCGCACCCGCTCCCGCACGGCGCGGATCGCCTCCGCCAGCCGCGTGGCGCTCTCCACCGGCTGCTTCAACAGGAAAAACGTGAGCCGCTGCGCCGTCTTCCGTCCGATCCCGGGGAGCTTCGCCAGCTCCGTCACGAGATCATCGATGGCCGACACGGCGGACTACAGCGGCAGCTGAAACGGGAACGGCAGGCCCGAGGCGAGCTTCTTCACTTCCGCCTGGTACAGCTCGGCGGCACGCTGCTGCGCCTGCGCCACCGCGGCGAGCACGAGGTCCTCGAGCATTTCCATGTCCCCCCGGGCGACGGCCTGGGGGTCGATCTTGATGGCGCGGATCTGCCCCCGCCCGTCGGCCGTGGCCTGCACCATCCCCCCGCCCGCCGAGCAGGTTACGGTCTGCTGCGCCAACTGCGACTGGATCTCCGACAGCCGGAACTGCATCTGCTGCCCCAGCTGGAGCAGGCTGGATAAATCCGCCATACGCCGAAAGTTACCCCTCGCCCAAACAGGTGGCAAGCTATTCCAACAACTCCAAATCTAACGCGTCCACGGCCGTGTTGAGACTCGGATCCTTGGCGCGCAGCGTCTTGAGCCGCTCCGCGCGCGCTCCTTCCTCCGTCATGCGGCTGGGCCGGGGCGCGGGCCGCTCCCCGCTCCCCGCTCCCGGCAATTTGATCCGCACCGGTCCCGTCACGTAACTGCTGACGAGCTGACTCACAGCCTCGCGTTGCCGCTCGATCCCCTCGACATGCACGGGATTGGTGTCGAGCAGCCGGATCGTCACCGTCGCGCCCTCCACACCCGCCACGTCCGCCCGCTCGAGCAGCGCGCCGAGCATCGGGCTCTTCGCGCGCGCATCCTCGACGATCCGGGGCCAGAGCGCCTTCAGGCGCTCGAACTCGAGCGGACCTTTCTCGACGGGGACGGGGGACGAGGGACGAGGGACGGGTGCGGCATCACGCAGCACCGGCGTGCCACCCTTCCCCCCTCCCCCCTCCCCCATCCCCTGACCCAGCGCTCGGATGACGGCCTCCAGCTCGACGGTCCGACTCATCATCGCCCATCGCAGCAGCAGCAGCTCGACGACGAGGCGCGCATTGCCCCCGGTGCGCAGCTCTGTCTCCATCTCCGACAGCACGGCGAGCAATCGGACCACGTCGGGAGCAGGGAGCAGGGAGCAGTACTTCCGGACCAAGGCCTGCATCGCTTCGGTCAGACCCTCGGGCTCGCCCCCGAGCCCTGCGAGCAACACGGCGCGCAAGGTCTCCCCGACGCCGGCCACGAACTCGCTCAGGTCGGCGCCCCCATCGACCACGCGGTCCACGAGCGGGAACACCGCCTTCGCGTCCCGCTCGGCGACGAGGCGCAACGCCTCTCCGTACAGATCGTCGGGGATGAGGCCGAGCACCTCGCGCACCCGCTCGGCCGTGACCGGTCCCCCTCCGAACGACAACACCTGGTCCAGGATCGACAACCCATCGCGCATCCCCCCGTCGGCGCTCTTCGCGATCAACTGGACGGCGGCGGCATCCGCCGCGAGGCCCTCCGCCGCAAGCACCTGCTCGAGGCGCTGCGCGATCGCGTGCGGGCCGATGCGGCGGAAGTCGAAGCGCTGCAGCCGCGACAGGATGGGCGCCGCGGTCTGGGCAATCTTCTGGGGATCGGTCGTGGCGAACACGAACACGACCCGCGGCGGCGGCTCCTCGAGGATCTTGAGGAGGGCGTTCCACGCCTCGCGCGTGAGCATGTGCGCCTCGTCCACGATGTAGACCTTGTGGCGGTCCTCGGCCGAGGCCGCGTACATCGCACGCTCGCGCAGCTCGCGGGCGTCGTCCACACCGCGGTTCGACGCGGCGTCGAGCTCCACGACGTCCAGATTGGCGGCGCCGGTCCAGATGCGCACGCAGGAGTCGCACTCCCCGCACGGCTCCCCGCCCCCCCCGCCCCCGCCCGATGCGCCCCGGCGCTCGCAGTTCAGCGCCATCGCGAGGATCCGCGCCGCGGTGGTCTTCCCCACCCCGCGCGGACCCGCAAACAGATAGCCGTGGGCCACCCGACCGCTCGCCACGGCCCCGCGCAGCGCCGCGGCCACGTGGTCCTGAACGATCAAGTCGGCGAACCTCTTGGGGCGGTACTTGCGGGCGAGGGAGATCATCGGAAGGAATCTAATCGTCGGACGGTCGGACTGTCCGCCTAAGGCCGCTCGCAGCCCGACTTTTCAAAGCGGTGCTCCACCCCATCGACGCCGGCGTAGAGCGTCTGGTCGCGCGCAGCGTGCGCGGCATCGAGCACGCCGGCCGCCCGCCGGGCGGCGGTGTAAGCGGTCCAGCGCTCCTCGACGGTCACGAGCGCGCGGGCCAGCCCGGCGCAGCCGAGCTGCTTGCGGTCGAACTGCGCGGCGCGGTCGTTGAAGCTGCGCACCACAATGGTGAGCGAGTCGCCGATGCGGTCGAGCCTCGTGAAGCGGGACGGCGCCGCCACCGGCCCCGCGGGGGGCGGGGGGGACGGGGGGGCCACCTGCTGCTGAGCCTGCGGCCGTGCGGGAGGCTGGGGCTGAGACCGCGGCTTGCCCGCGACCGGGCGCTTCTTCTTCAGGAAGGGTAAGTCCTTCAGACGAGCCGGCAGCTCCTTCAGCCGAGCCATCAGGTTCGTCACCGCCGGCGGTACGGTGAGCGACGGCAGCGCCGGCTGGAACCACCAGTAGGCGCCGCCTGCACCCCCGAGGATCAGGAGCACGAACAGCGTCAGCCACAATCCCCGCCGGCGCTTGCCCCGGCGCCGCCGCTTGCGTGGGGCGGGTGGCCGTGGGGGCTCCTCGAACTCGGCCGGCTGCTCCTCCACGGCGGCGCCACGATCCTCGAACTCATCCGACCATGCCGGCGCCTCACCCTCCTCGGCGGGGAACGGCTCCGCAGGCTCGGCCTCCGGTTCAAGCTCCGGCTCGACCTCCGGCTCGACCTCCGGCTCGGGCTCCGGCGGCGGCGCGTGGCGGGGCGGGCGGGTCGGGGCCGGACGGGGGGGGGTGGGTGGGGCGCGCGGCGGCGGAGCCCCGGCGAAGTCCTCGGCCGTCGTCAAGAACTGGAGCTCGCTCGTGCGTTCCTCGCGCCGCGCCGCCCGTGGCGGCGCAGGGGTCGCGGGCGGCTCGGGCTCGGGTTCGGGCTCCGGCTCCGGTTCGGGTTCCGGTTCGGGCTCCAGCTCAGGCTCCGGCTGCGCCGCGGCGCGCGTGAACTTGGGCGCCCCGGGCGGCTTCACCGCGGGCGTGCGGAGTGTGGCCGTCGCCTGGGGCATCACGGGATTGTAGGCGCGGTAATTCCTCCACGTGACGAACGAGCGCTTCTTCCCGTCCGGTCGGATGGAGTCTTCGTTCAGCAGCTCGTAGAAGGGCAACGGCGCGCCGATCCAGTCGTCCCCGCCCGCCCGGAAGAAGCCGCCCGCCGGCTCCGCGGCATCCGTCCCCACCAGCAACGCGACCTGCCACGGTTCGGCGAAGTAGTGCTCGTGCGTCTCGACGTCGTGCTCCGACAGCGTCAGTGGGAGGGGCGGGTGGGTATGGTACCAGCCGATGAGATGCGCCTGCTGCTCCTCGAGCTGGGTTGCGATCTTGTCCCACAGTCGCGTCACGACGTCGCGACTGCGGTCGCTGTGAATGACCTGGTTCAGTCGCAACGCCGCGTCGATGACGAGGTAGGAGACGTTCGTGTCCGGGCACTCGCACAGGTCGCCGAGCAGAAAGCCGAGGATGCCCTGCCCGGGGCGGACGGGTGTGGCCACGTGCTCGGAGATCGCGGTGAGCGCCGCCTGCGACAAGAAGATGGGAAACGGTATCTCGCCCGGCCGGGGTCCGCCGCTCGGCGGGACCCAGAGAATCGACCGGGCGACCGGTATCGGCCGACGGAGAGGACCGCCTTCGCCCATCGCTACAAAATAACGCCTGGCTGCGTGACCCACGTCACCGGAGCACCCTCGCGATCACGTCCGCGGCGCGCTCGATATCGGGGCGCGCGACGTCGAGATGGGTCACGGCGCGCAGCCGCCGCGCACCGAACGGCACCACCAGCACCCCGGCCTGCGCGAGCCTCGGGATGACGGTCTCCGCCGTGTCGGCTTCGCGCACCAGGTCGAGCATGACGATGTTCGTCTCGGGGACCGACGGTCGGACCGTCGGAGAGTCGGACAGCAACTCGGCGAGCCGTCGCGCGTTCTCATGGTCCTCCCCCAGCCGGGTCAGATTGTGTTCGAGCGCGTACAGCGCCGCCGCCGCGAGAATGCCCGATTGGCGCATCCCGCCGCCCAGCCGCTTGCGAATCTCCCAGGCGCGCGCCCGCTCTTCCGCGGCGAACGCGAGGCACGATCCGATGGGGCACCCCAGTCCCTTGGAGAAGCTCACCATCACGGTCGCCGCCCTCCGGGCGACCCGCGCGACCGGGACGCCCAGGGCGGCCGCCGCGTTCCACAGGCGCGCCCCGTCGAGGTGCACGCGCAGCCCCGCCTGCGCGGCTGTCGCGACGATTCCGTCGAGCGTCGCCGGAGGCATCACCTTGCCGCCCGCGGCGTTGTGCGTGTTTTCCACGGCGACGGCGCCTGCCCGCGGCACGTGGGGAGAGGCCGGGCGCAGGGCGGCGCCCAGCAGGTCGGGCGTGAGCAAGCCGTCCGGGGTCGCGATCGGCCGGATCTGCACGCCCCAGTTCGCGGCGACCCCGGCGAGCTCGTAATCCACCAGGTGCGCGTTGGCCTCGAGCAGGAGCTCGGTGCCGGGGCGCGTGAGCAGGGCGACGCCGGTCTGGTTCGCCTGCGTGCCCGACGGGAAGAAGAGCGCGTCGGCGCTGCCGAGCAGCTCGGCGACGCGCTCCTCGAGGCGGCGCGTCGTGGGGTCGCGGTCCAGGACGTCGTCGCCGACCTCGGCCTCGGCCATCGCGCGGCGCATCGCGGGCGACGGCTTCGTGACCGTGTCGCTCCGCAGGTCGATCGCGGCCGCGGTCATCCGAGCCGGACCCGTTGCGATTGCCGCATCCGGACGAGGTCGTACGTCTCCGCCACTTCCCCGCCCAGCAGGAACAGGTACGCCGTGTAGTAGACCCAGAGCACGAACAGGAACAGCGCCACGATGTTGGCGTCCGAGGCCACGCGATCGAGCGTCGCAAACCGCGTTACATAGAGCGCAAACAACCGCTTCGCGACCTCGAAGCCGAGCGAGCAGAACACCGCCGCGACGAGCGCCGTGCGCCAGTGGATGCGCCGGCTCGGCAGCAGCTTGTAAATGACGAAGAACAGGAGCACGCCGAGCGCGAAGGCGGTGGCTTCGAGGCCGAAGCGCCACAGCCAGTCGAGCACGAAGCTACCGCTCACGCTGCTCGCATTCCGCGCTTCCCACGCCGCCAGCACGCCGGACAGCACCAGCAGCGCGCCGGTGCCCAGCACCATCGCCAGGTCCAGCAGCTTCGCCACATGCCACGGGCGCCGCTCGTCGGTGTCGAACACTTCGTTCAGCGCGGCGCGCAACCCGCCGAACATCCGGGTCGAGAACCAAAGAAACAGGGGCAGGCCGACGGCGGTGAGCCGGCCGCGGTGCCGCATCACGCCGGCGAGTGCGCGCTCGACCTGGGCGAACGCCCCGTCGGTGCCGCCGCCGGGCATGATGGGCAGGAAGCGCGACAGCAGCTCGTGCAGCTGCACCTGCTGGGTCGTGATCTGATGCTGGACCAGATAACCGACGGCGGCGAGCAGCAGGACGACAAAGGGGAAGATGGTGAGGAGCAGATCGAACGACAGCGCGCTGGCGAGGAAGGGAACGTTGTCCTCGTAGGCCGCCTCGAGGGTGCGGCGGACGATCCCGGTCAGCGACCGATGCCAGCCGCCCTCGGCCTTCACGCGAGCGGCTCGTCCTCCTCCTCGCCGCCGTCCATGGGGCGGGGCAGCGCGGGTCCCTTCGGGCCCGGCGCGCCGCCACGACGCCGGCGCTTGGCATCGGTGAGGCGGCGCTCGAGCGCCTCGCGCGGCGGCGGTTCCTCCTCCACCTCCTCGGCCTCGGCCTCGAGCAGCTGGCCCAGCTCACCGGCCTTCTCGGCCGCGAGATCCCGCAGCCCGCGCAGCTTGCGCGTGAGCTTGGTGCGGCTCGCCTCGCCGGGCTCGGGCGCGAACAGGAAGCCGAGCACCGCCCCGATGCCCAGGCCCAGGAGGAACGACCCGAACCCCGATCCCCCGCCGCGATCGTTCATTCGCCCGCCTCGAGATCGTCCGGCGCCGCGACGGCGACCGGGCGCGGCCGCGCGTGCGAGTGCAGCGGCGGCTTCACGTAGCGGTCGGTCACGGCGCGGGTACCGGTCACGCGCAGCTGCTCGAACAGGAAGGCGAACGTCTTCTCGAGATCGGCACCGATCGCCGCCCGCACGTCCGCCGGCAGGTCCCACAGCCGTCGCTTGAACGGGCCGATCGCCTTCTTGCGGCTCTTGTAGATGAACTGCTGCTCGGTGTCGCCCTTCTTCCACTCCTCCCGGCACTCGACCTTGACCCATTCGTTCAGCTCGGCGCGCAGCTCGGCCGGCAGCGTGGGATGGTCGAAGACAAGATTCTGGAAGTTGGTGGCGAGATGGATCTCAATCGCCTCGCACGCCGGGAAGCGGCCGAACGCCTCGGCCGGCAGTGTGGAGGCCCCGTGCTGCACCGCACCCCCCAGCCCGTAGCGGACGCGCGCCTCGCGTGACAGCTCCTGCAGCGCGGCGAGGTCGAGCTGGACCTTGGCGATCGAGCCGTCGGCGAGCACCACCCCGCCGTGGCTCGTCCCGGTCTGCACGGAGATCTTGCTGATGTCGGGAAAGCGACCGCCCCCGCCCCCGCCCCCGTCTCCCAGGCGCTTCAGGGTGCGGGTGTAGCCTTCCATGAAGGCGTGCAGCTCGTGCACGTCGGAGTTCTTGCCGCCCACCTCGCCGATCTCCGCGCCGACCGACACCGTGACGCCCTCGGGCTCGCGGTCGCGGATGAACTTCGTCAGCTCGGCCGCACGCTCGTAGTTCACGCGCTGCTGTGTGTCCAGGTCGGGCTGCGACAGGTCGACCAGCGTGGAGGTGTCGACGTCGATGTTGTAGAAGCCGGCGTGCAGCTCCTCCTCGATCAGCGTGCGCACGGCGGTGAGCTCGGCCTCGGGGTCGGCGGCGTATTTCTTGGCGTTCACCTGGACGTGGTCGCCCTGGATGAACACCGGTCCGGGGAACCCCTCGCGCAGCGCCGCCGCGATCATCACCGCGACGTACTCGGCCGGCCGCTGCTCGGTATAGCCGATCTCGGAGCGGGCGATCTCGCAGATCACGGCGCCCACGTCGAGCCGTGTCGCCGCCCGGAAGATGGCGCGTGCCGAGTCGTACGAGAGCACGCGGACGTTGATCGCGGGCGTCGTGAAGGGCGGAACCTCGCCGCGGCCCCGCGCCAGGTACAGCTCGTGAATGGACGCGGGCCGCACCCCCGCCGTTTGCCCGATCTCCCAGATGAGCCAGCGGGCCTGCTCGCGCTCCTCCGGCCCGCCGAACACCGCCTCGCGCACGAGCTCGTCCAGCGCTGCGCTCTGGCGGACGGCAGGGCTGTGGAACCGTCGCAGCGCCGTATCGGGTGCGTGAGACATGGGAAGGTCCTCCTCGCGACGAATCTAGACCGGGCCCACGTCGATGACCAGCCCGTCGTACGCGGGCGCGACGCCCGCGGGCAGGCGGGCCGCGAGCTCCGCATGGGGTGTGTCGTGGGTGAGGTGCGTGAGGAAGGTGCGGCGCGCGCCGATGCGCGCCGCCGCGTCCACCGCCTCCGGGATCGAGAGATGCAGCGGATGCGGCCGCGGCAGCAGCGCGTTCAACACCAGCACGTCGAGCCCCGTGAGGCGCGCGCGCACCATTTCGGGAATCGCCTTCGCGTCCGTGAGATAGGCCAGGGCTCCCATGCGGTACCCGAACACCGTGCGGTCGCCGTGCGGCAGCGCGAGCGGTAACACCGCCATGCCGGCGATCTCCGTCTCGCGGTCCGCGTCGAGCGGGTGCGCGGTCAGCTCCGGCTTGCTGGTGCCCGGCGGCGCGGGCGCCTCGTCGAAGATGTAGCCGAAGCGCCGCGCGATTTCCGCCAGCGTCTCGGCGGACCCGAAGATCTCGAGCCGGCCCTGCTGGCGCATCGAGATGGCGCGCAGGTCGTCGATGCCGTGCACGTGGTCGGCGTGGGCGTGGGTGAACAGCACGCCGTCCACCGACCCGACGCCCGCCGCGACGAGCTGCAGGCGCAGCTCGGGCGGCGTGTCGATGAGGATGCGGCGGCCCCCCGCTTCGACGAGCGCCGCCGTGCGGGCGCGCCGGTCCCGCGGATCGGCGGACGTGCAGGTGCGGCAGCGGCAGCCGATCTGCGGCACGCCGTAGGACGTCCCGGTACCGAGGAACACCAGCCTCACGTCACACGACCTCGACCTTGAGGAGGTTGGTCGCCCCGGAGACCTCCCACGGCACGCCCGCGGTCATCACGATGCGGTCGCCCGATCGCGCGTAGCCCCGCTTCAGGATCAGGTCGCGCACGACGGCGAGCATCGCGTCGTAGCCGGGGACCTGGTCCACGAGCACCGGCGTCACGCCCCAGACGAGGGCGAGTTGGCGATACGTCACCGGGTCCGTGGTCACCGCGAGAATCGGCACCGGCGGGCGCTGGGCCGCCACCTTGCGGGCGGTGAACCCGCCCCTGGTCAGGGTCACGATCAGCGGCGTCTTGAGCATCCGGGCCACGGCGCTCGTGCCGAGCGCGATCGCGTCCTCGACCGACACGTTCTCACTCGCGGCCAGCCGGCGCTCGTCCCGGCCGAGCCTCACGGGGCCGCCCCCGCCTTGGCGCTCCATCTCCCGGATGATCCGGTCCATGGCGCCGACGGCCTCGAAGGGATACTCCCCCACGGCCGTCTCGGCGGAGAGCATCACCGCGTCCGTGCCGTCGAGGATCGCATTGGCGACGTCCGAGGCCTCCGCCCGCGTGGGGCGCGGATGGTGCACCATCGACTCCAGCATCTGCGTCGCCGTGATCA
>WNGG01013216.1_pt1 | contig 11970 bp, 13 predicted proteins | sample 5400661 | NCBI WGS metagenome assembly WNGG01 (sample SAMN13153372, study PRJNA577476) | soil metagenome | isolation source: 100 cm soil or saprolite under Garry oak tree replicate 1 | place: USA:California | collected 2016-06-15 | reverse complement strand
GGAACTCTAACGTGGGCGGCTGTCAGGTTGGTGGAAATCTACAACAGTCCCTCTCAGAACCTAGCAGGTCTCTACATTGCTCCAGCAGGAACCAGGACGGGGCAAGTTTATCTCATTAGGTTCCCGGAAGGAACGACGGTTATCGGACCTAACTCAGCCATCTCAGCCGTCTCAACTGATCCGATAATCAAAACTCAGCTAACGCTTCATCCCGACTGGACAAGCGGAAACATACTCCTCTATTCGGTGAACACTCGGTTGATCTACGTCATTCCATACTATGGAACACAAGGTATCCTGACCGTTCCAGAAATGGTGGCAGTAGTTGACGCTTCCACGAAACAGGTCGGCCATTATTTCATTCAAGACCCTACCAGCTCCACCGAAGTAGGCGGCGCAACCACACAGGCGGTGGCAACCATCGGCATATCAACTACCCAGACGACCGTCACCGGCAATCTGACGTCTATCGACCAGTACGTCCAGGGGGGAAACACTCGATGGGATATTGGAATAAAGACGACCACTGGAACAGTTCAGGTTCTCGCGAAAGCAGAGACCCTCACAACAACAGATATTTTCAAGATATACAATACAGGCATTGGAAACAAGATTACCGTCGTAGCGGACAAGACCACGTCCCCCTACACGGTCGTGAGTGTTCAATGAAGGCTGTACAAAGATCGTCGAAGATGCCTAGACGGCTCCAAACACCAAGCCGAGTAATCCCATTCTCAGCACCACACCGTTGCCTACTTGTGGGAAATATTTCGCGTGGCTAGTCGAGTCGACACTAGAGTCTATCTCATCGACCCTCGGCAACGGATGCATAACTATCGAGCTCTTCTTTGCCCGTGCCAACTCATCCGATGTCAGTCGGTAAGAGCCCTTGACCTTCTCGTACTCTGCGAGATCTCCGAACCGTTCCTTCTGGACTCTCGTCATGTAGATGACATCCAGTTCTTTCAGATGCTGTTGTAACGATGTGGTTTCTTCAACGTCTATTTTTTTCGAAACTTCCTCCAACACCTCTTTCCTCATCTTTAGTATCTCTGGGGAGATGAGGACCAGTCTGACTTTGTATTTTGCGAGGGCGTAGGCTAGCGAGTGAACTGTCCGGCCGTACCGCAGGTCGCCGATGAGTCCTATTGTAATACCGTCAATGGCGCCGAGTTCCTTTTTGATCGTGTAGAGATCGAGCAATGCCTGAGTGGGATGTTCCTCTGCTCCCGAACCAGCGTTAATCACCGGGACTCTTGAGAACTCTGCGGCCATTCTCGCCGCTCCCTCCAACGGATGTCTTACGACCAAGACATCAGCGTAGTTCTCGACGACGCGCACCGTATCTGCGAGGTTCTCGCCTTTCTCAACAGAGGTCCCCTTTGTCTCTGCGAATCCGAGAGCGGTCCCGCCGAGACGAGTCATAGCAGACTCAAAGCTCAGCTTCGTACGCGTGCTCGGCTCGTAGAATAGGGTCGCCATTATCTTCCCATGAAGCATATCCGATCCACTCTTCGCCAGAGGCTCCATGACCTGAGCCATGTCCAGAATCTGGTCAATCTCTGACCTAGAGAGATCGCGAACGGAGACAATGTCCCTGCCAACAAAGTTAGATGTGGGCGGCATGCCAATTACTAGCTGAGCCGAGGAGTCCTATAACTATCTTCAGAAGAGAGGGACCAATGACAGTTCAAGTTCTCGCGATAACATCCGACCTGTTCCTTCAATCGAGAATCACGGAGCTATCAAAGTCGCTGGGTGCAAGTGCCAAGCTGGTAACAACTGAGGAAGACCTGCTTAGACAGGCGAACTCGAACCATCCGAACTTGGTCATCCTCGACCTAACCGCGTCAGAGTATGACCCATTCTCGTGTGCCCAGAAACTGAAGGCTATGGCCTCTTCACCAAAGATACTGGGCATATTCCCCCATATCAGAACGGATCTCAAGCTGAAAGCTGAGAAGGTAATGATCGACTATGTTGTTCCCAACTCTGGTTTCCTCAAGACTCTGAAGAGTGTCTTAGAGAAAGAGGTCAAGGGCAGGTGAGCTGGATCGTCAAAGACCTATGGGACACGCTGGAAAGGCGTCGCGGAGAATACGAGAGTCTTTGGCGAGATCGTACGTTGCGGGCGTTTGAAATTATCAACTGGATTGCCAGTGAAGTGAGCGAACGCTGGAGTGTTCTCATACAGATCAACTTCCCACCCGGCCAGGAAAGACCAGTAGCCGCCCGTATCGGCCGTAGAAACGTAAGCATTCTAGTAGACAAGAATAGGAAGAAATTCGAAACAATAACAGAGGCTGATATCAAGCGAGCAATTCAATTGTTAAACCCCCAATCTTTCGACCCTGCCCGTTTCGGGCACGATGGATTCAGGGCAAATCTTTCTACCGGACGTATAGACTGTCTGCCGAGCGGGGTCCATCTATGGTGCGACCTAACACCGGAGGTCTTGGAGTTCCTCGACTGGATATTCGTTAACGGTTACGGGCTGAGACCCGAGTCTCATGTTTAGGAGGCCGGCATGAGCTTCTTGCCTAGTCTTCTCTCAATGTCCATCTTGGCTCGCCTCAGCTGCCTCGCACGCTTGAGCAGCTCGATAAGATAGTCCAAGTCGACTATCGGGCGCAGGGCTGGATACTCCCATGGAGTCTTGTTAATCTCGTCAGGATAGATCATGTAACCGTTAGGATAGTGCGTCAGCAGTATCCCCGTAGGGTCAGTTTCTAGGACCTTAGAGAACTCGCGTAGGGTGTATCCTGCCTTCTTGAGCTGTTCCAGCGCTCTATCGAGCTCATCGCTGGCCCTCTCCAGCTCGGCAAACATCTCTCCCCTGTCGCCATCTCCCATAGAATATCTGCCTAGGACCCTTATTCGCGAGAAACGGGGTTCCCCGCGGGCATAAGCGTTCTTTAACCCAGACACCCCCTCGCCCGAAACAAGAACCCCTCCGCACGTGGAAGGGCGACCAAGGCAAAGGTCCACGGGACCTAGACATTGCGATCAGCTATTCGGTTTTGACTTGGCTTCAGATTGCCTCCGAGTCAGGACAAGTTTCCATAGGATGAGGGCTCCTCCAACAATCGTGGCTAGCACTGGTCCGACGTATCCTGCCAGGAAGAAGCCGAGTGGCGATGCATTCTGGCTTATCCATAGTTGGAAGAAATAATTGGACTGGTATTCGTTGGAGATGGCAACGAGTAGGCCTATTGTAATCACGAACTGAGCGATGATGATTGTGCTCACCGCTCGCGATGGTTCGCGACTGCTAGTTTTCGGGACCACGGTTGCCTTCGCGGTCTGGGCGGATTTCGGGTTCGGGATTAGTAGAGAGCTGATTGCTCCCAGCGAGACGAAGATACCCGCTGTGAAAGCTGCCCAGCGCGTTCCTTGCGTAATCGCGTCATAGAGGATCGAAAGTACGACTGGTGCATTCCGACCGAAGCTGGCGATGAAGGATTGGTCGATTCCGCCAGAGAGTCCTGAATTGAAGGCAGCTACCAGTACGGCTCTTTGTTGTATGCTGAAGTTGGCGGTACTTACTGCGAGGTCGGCCACTCCAACTGCGGATATTTGAGCTACCAACACTGCGCCGATTACCGCAATGCCGAAGGCTGAGCCGATCTGTCTTACGGTATTGTTGGCTCCGGATCCTACTCCGGCCTTCTGCCAGGGTATACTCTGCAACACGGTGCTCGTGAGCTGGCTAATAGCTAGACCAACCCCCGCGCCATAGATGACGAGAATGGGGTACAGATAGTAGACGGGATTGTCGACGGTGATGATCTGGGACAGGCTGAAGAGCGCTATGGCTTCAAGGGTCATGCCTGTGGTGACAATCCACTTGGGTCCAAACCTGGTTGCTAGTACGCCGGCTACTGGTGCAAAGATGAAGACTGAGATGGCCATTGGCAGGAATGTGAGTCCGGCATTGAACGCGGATAGTCCCTTGACTGTCTGCAGGAATATTGAGATGATGAATACTGCTCCGAATTCGCCCATAGCAACGATTGTTACGGTGAAGAGCCCGTACCTGAAGCCCTTGAATCTGAGGAGGCTGAAGTCAAAGAGAGGAACCCTCCCGCTTCTTAGTCGGCGGATCTCGTAGAAAGTAAACAGGGATAGTAGAGCAAGCCCGGTTACGATCGCAACCAAGGGAAGGGAAACGGGGTTTGAAGTCGACCATGATAGGCCTGCCGCCCCGAATTCACTTGCAGGAACAATCCACCCGTAGGTTTGAGCTTCAATAAACCCAAACAGCAGACTGGCCAGACCTATAGTGATGAGGACTAGCCCGGCATAGTCTGCGGTGTACTTAGGATCCTTGAACCGGGTCTCCTTGATCGCGAATAAAGCGCCGACCAGGGCTGTGATCCCTATCGGGATGTTGATGAAGAACGCCCATCGCCAAGTAAGAGTCGGGTCACTCGTGAAGTAGCCTCCCAAGACTGGTCCCAGAACCGCAGCCGCGCCCGCTGTTGCGCCCCATATCCCGAAAGCGACACTGCGCGCTTTGCCGGTGAAAGTGGTTGTCAGGATTGACAGGGTGGAGGGTGAAGCCATCGCTGCACCGAATCCCTGAACTACCCGGCCCACGAGAATCTGAGTCAGATCCTGTGAGAATCCATCGATGATAGATCCGGCGATGAACAGGGAGATTCCGCTGATGAAGATCCGTTTTCTGCCGAACTCATCGCTGAGTTTTCCCCAGGTAAGAAGGAACGACCCGAAGACCAGAGCATAGAGTGAGGTGATCCATTCTAGGTCCTTTAGCGAGATCCCGAAGTCTTTCTGGATTTGATACTGAGCAACGATCACTATCGTTGCGTCAATCACGATTATTGCAAGGGAGAGGCTCAGGACGAGCAGAATGAGAAGCTGCTTTCGTTCGATCTTGGCCGATCCTGGAGCCGACGCTGGACTTGCGCCTCCTGATGACGGGCCAGATGGTTTGCTCTGGCTCTCTCCTGACATTGAAACGGCCTCACATTTGTTCGGGGTAATCAAACATTCCCGTCAGAGAGATTCTCGTGACCTATGAGCTGTGAAACATCTAAGAACTCGTTCGGCAAGACAGAGTCTCAGATTGCCAAAGGACCTTCACACGGGCCGGTACAGAATCGAGCCGGGACATGAAGTTCATCTAAGCGATATCGACCCAAACGATACTTCCGGTTTCGAGGGAAAAGATGAGGATGAACAGAGAGAATCGAAGAGGCTCAACGAGAAACTTAAGCAGCTTCAGGAGATGCTCTACGCAGAGCACGAGCAGAAAATCCTAGTTGTTCTGCAGGCTATGGATACTGGCGGCAAAGACGGAGTCATTAATCGAGTCTTTCAGGGAGTCAACCCACAGGGGGTCCGGGTGGCACATTTCAAGGAACCTACCCCTGAAGAACTCGATCACGGTTTCTTGTGGCGGGAACACAGACAAGTGCCTGGAAACGGCGAGCTAACAATTTTCAATCGAAGCCATTACGAGGGCGTCCTTGTCGAGAGAGTTCACGAGATCGTCCCGGAGAAGGTCTGGAGTCATCGGTACCGGCAGATCAACGATTTCGAGAGATTGCTCTCTGAAGAGGATACGACGATACTGAAATTCTATTTGCATATTGACAAGGATGAGCAGAAGAAGCGTCTGCAACAGCGGTTGGACGATCCTTCCAAGCGGTGGAAGTTTAGTGGTGACGATATGCCGGAGCGGAAATTCTGGAAGGAATACATGAAAGCGTACGAGGATACCCTCAACAAGACCAGCATGGAATGGGCCCCTTGGTATCTCATACCAGCCAATCACAAGTGGTACAGGGATTTGGTGGTTTCCCGCATAATCGTGAAGGTAATGGAAAAAATGAACTTGCACTATCCGAAAATCGGCAAGAAAACACTCCCAAGTAAGATTGAGTAGTGTCCTGTTAGCTTGCTCGTAGAAGAAAATTCCACGTTCACCGACCCCTGCCTATCCTTCCTTCCTCCATGCCGTCTTTAGCCACAATTCCCTGAACCCGGTTGCCCGTAGAGGCCCGCATGGGGCACGGGGCCTTCAAATAAGCGCCAGCCATGATTCTAGGGGTAAGTCTTCTCTGATGCGGACCCTAGTAGCAGAATGCCAGATTCCCTCGGCTCCCTCCAGGTATGAGGAGGTTGAGACCATGGCCGAGAGCATAGGCTACGAGGTAATCGACACCATAGTCCAGCATCGTAAGAACCTCCACCACACCTACTGCATCGGACCAGGAAAGCTAGAGGAGATCAAGATGCTCGTCGCCGAAAACGACATCGAAGCCGTCGTCTTCGCCAACACCCTCCCCAGCGCCCAGATCTTCAAGATACAACGAGTCCTCGGCGGAACAGACATCAAAGTAATCGATCGCAACCTCCTGATTCTCGAAGTCTTCGACAAGCGTGCCATGACAAAAGAAGCAAAACTACAGATCGCCCTTGCAAAGCTCAAGTACACGTTCTCCTGGGGCAGAGAATTCCTCAGACTCGAAGGCATCCTAGGCGGACAAGTAGGCTGGAGCGGACCCGGAGACTATCCCTACCATGACTACGAGAGGACGGCTAAGAAACGAATCGCCAACATGGAGAAGGAACTGAGAGAGCTCTATTCCAAGAAGGATGCTCTTAGAGACCACCGGCGAGAACGAGGCTTCCCAATCGTAGCACTAGCAGGCTATACACAGAGCGGAAAAACCACATTCTTTAACCGGATGTCCGCCGAACACAAAGATACGGGACTAGGACCCTTTACCACGCTGTCCACATTCGCGAGAAGAATCGACCAGAACAATGGGGGCGATAATTTCAGCTTCATACTAATCGACTCCATCGGGTTCATCGAGGATATGCATCCAACGATCCTCAAGGCATTCAACACGACACTCGGCGAGATAACGAACGCAGATCTAATCCTTCTATTCGTTGACGTCAGCGAAGAGCTAGAATCAGTCTTCAGAAAGCTCAACGCCTCAAAAGAGATTCTCAAGAAAATAGCAGCCAAAGTACCCCTAGTCATATGCGCAAACAAGACAGACCGTTCCAGTGCCCAACAACTACAAGAGGGGAAGAAATTGATCTCCCGAACCTTCGAAGGCGTTCCACTCATCGAGCTAAGCGCGTTGAAAGGAATCAACACGGATGAGGTTGTGAAGGAGGCCTATCATCACCTCAACGGGTCCGCCTCCCCCTCCCCTAGTAGCTCTCTAGAGCTACCCTCCTCTCCATAGTAGATCCCGAGAAATCCTAAAATTCTTCAATGCCATCAGTTGAAGATGGGATGTTCTAAGTGGAATTAAGGAAACTTCAACGAACACCAGACGGCACCTACCTAGTCACCATACCCAAAGCATGGGCCAAACGAGTCGGACTAGAACAAGGATCCGTCGTTTCCTACGAAGAACGACAAGACGGAAGACTCCTACTATCCCCGAGAATCGATGAGGAGAGACCGCCCCTCGAAGTCATACTAGAAGCATCTCCCTTTGTGAGACGAGAGATCATCGAACGATACCTTCTCGGATACGACGTAATCCGCATCCAATCCAAAGACAGCCTCTCCCCAGAGACAAGAGACGAGGTGCGAAAGACTACAAAACGGCTCGTAGGTCTGGAGGTGTTGGAAGAGGACGCGAAGAAGATCGTCCTACAATGCCTGATGGAGCCCTCTCTCCTCAACCCCGAGCGCATCCTCCGACGGCTCGAAATGCTGTCCATGCCCATGCAGATAGACGCAGTCCAAGCCTTCGTCGAATCCAACACCGAGCTAGCTAACGGAGTCGTTGAGAGAGATGAGGAAGTCGACAGATGGTATTTCCTTTTGGTTCGACTCGTCCGAGCGGCTATTGCCGATACATACTTACTGGAGAAAATAAAAGTCTCCTCGGTCGACTGCCTAGACTTCCGTCTCTTAGCAAGCTACATCGAAACCTTCGCCGACTACGCAGTAACTGTAGCCGAGAACACCCAAGACAAAGTTCCCGTTCCAAAGGAACAACAAATCCTGTTCCAGAAGATCGGAGCCTCAGTGAATACGATGTACAAAGACGCCGTCGGATCAGTTCTCTCACGAGACCTCAAACTAGCCTCATCGGTAAGCCCGAAGTTCAAGGAGACCAAGAAGATACTTGCCGAGGCTGAGACAAGCATCGCTAAAGCCCCGCGTCCCATGGTCAACCACCTCGTCGCCGCACTGATAGCCTTGAACAGAATGTGCGAAGTCTCTGTAGACATATCAGACCTCACCATCACAAGATAGACAGCCAGTTCGCGATAACTGGATAAGCCGCCACCACGCGTTAGGTAGGCTCTAGAAAGGTCGCTAGATGTCAGAGGAGAGGAGGAAGGCAATCGGCACCATACTGGAAGCGGGTTTCCAGATGGAAAGCGACGCCTTCAAAGCTCTAATGGAGATCAGCAACGCAGGCCAGTTGGACCCTCTTGTCAAAGAGGTCCTTCGAGTCGCCGGAACCGTGGAACCACGACCTGCATCGATCAGCAGAGACCTGGTTCTCAAGGCCGCCGAACACCTAGACCTTTCCGAGAAGACCCTGAAGGCAGATCATTCTGGCCCAGGGCACGGGCGTCGTTTTGCTGAAGACCTTGAATCTCGACTGGAAGTAGTCTCGGACCCAACGGAAGATGAGTCTGCTCTTCAGGCAGAGAATGGACACCCGAAACGCCGGTACAATTTCTGACGCGTTGTCAGGCGGGTCAAATGGGCGAGGCCGTTTCATCTGCATGGTTCTAGACAAGAGGGAAAGAGGCGACCGGATCTTTCTAACGGTAGACGACTATGAAGATGAGGCCACTGTCCTCGTTGGGAGGCAGAACCCTACAGTGTATGAGATAGCGAGAAAGATAGTCAGAGACCAGGTCGTCTACATCCAAGCCCGGAAGAGCGCCGGTCCTTTGCTTGTTGCCGAGAGCATCATTCTGCCCGAGATTCCGGATAGAAAACCGGCCCATGCTAACGAAGAGATCTACGTGGCTCTAGTATCTGACGTTCATGTTGGGAGCAAGGTGTTTCTCGAGGACGAGTTCCGACGAGTTCTAAGCTGGTTGAAAGGCGATATCGGAACGCCGAATCAACGTGAAGTTGCCGAGAGGGTGAAGTATGTTCTGATCGGGGGCGACCTTGTCGACGGGATCGGAGTCTACCCCCGCCAAGAGGTGGACCTAGCTGTTCCAGACATCTACGAACAGTACCGGCTGGCAGCCAAGTTCGTCAGCGAAATCCCAGAGTACATGGATGTGGTCTTGATACCTGGTAACCACGATGCTGTACGCCAGGCCTTACCGCAACCCGCTATACCGAAAGATTTCGCGGGACCCGTATACGACTCACGGAAGATTACCTCGCTAGGGGATCCGGCGGAGGTTCGCCTGCACGGAGTCCACTTTCTACTCTACCACGGGACCAGCCTGATGGATATTCTGAGCGGGGTCCCAGGCCTCGACTATCAGCGTCCAGTGGAGGTCATGGAGTATCAACTTCGAGCCCGGCACCTATCACCAGAGTATGGAAAAATGACCCCCATTGGTCCCGAACAAGAGGATTTCTTGGTAGTGGAACGGGTCCCGGACGTTTTCACCTCGGGACACATTCACGTCTCAGGAGCGGGCGTTTACAGGGGAACAACAATAGTGAACAGCGGCGCGTGGCAAGGACAGACAGACTATCAGAAACGAATGGGGTTAATCCCTAAACCCGGAATCCTTCCCGTTGTTAACCTGAAGACCCTTGATGTCAAGATGATCAATTTCCAGTAAAACTTACGAATGGACCTCAAACAAATCTCTAGACCACTACTTGTCTAAGAGACATCTGCCCTAAGGGATCAGTGACGAAGACGGTGTATGAAATCATATCTCTCGGTAACCGTAGCTGAAAATCATGGGCGAGACTACACTTTCGTTCTATCTTCCATTCGAAATCGTTGATGATGGTGAATATCAAGTCTCAATCGAAGGGAGAGAAGCATCGCTCAACATTAAGCGAGAACAAAGGTGTAACGAAGATTTCGAGAAGTTAAGCGGCTTCGCTGTGGAGGGAACAGGAAGTGTTACGATTACGAGAGACCCCTGGGGCATTTCGGGATTCACGAGAGTCGTAGTCCGGATCCCACGCTATGTCCCGTTTGAGGAATGCAGACTGGAAGCCCAAAGATATCTCAACAGATTAATTCAGGTCTGGAGATTCTTTACCAGGTACCACTGGCATTCAAGAGGCGAAACGAAAGAGCGAAGCAATTTTCGGTTTCGGAGTCTTCAACAAATTCTTCTACCCGTCAAGGACGATAGAACCGAACAGGGTGATTGCAAGTATTCGAGCGGGCTTGTCTGACGAGCTCAGGATACCAATACACGAGGAGCTAAGACTGACGGCACGAGACCACTTCGACAAAGGGCAATTCAACCTGGCTGTTATTGAAATGAATATTGCCTTTGAGAGCCTAACCGCCGAAATATTGCGCTCTAGGTTGAAAGAGACGGGTCTTTCCGATAGAGATGTGGAAAAACGAATGGACAGGTACCTACCCTCATCAATGCATCAACTCCTAGACAAAGTTCTCCATCGAAAGGGCCAGACTCGTTCGGAAGAACTCGGTTCATCCATACATAAGGGACCTGCAAGCTGGTGAGGCCGCAGAAGCTCTCTTTGCACTTGAGGAAATCATGCAGTGGCTCGCGCAACCGTGGAAAACCTAAAACGTTTTTTTGGTTAGGGTTAGCCGACAATAATTTGGGACCGCATGAAGTGTCAGTTGCCTTGAAATCCAAAGCTCTTCTGAGTGTCTACCCCCACACCACTCTTTCCACTGCAACTCCTCGACTTACTTTGGGTTTGCTTTCCTTGTTTTAGAAGACTTACTGGCAAGGTTAACTGCGCTTCTAATCATTTATGCCGACCTGTACATTTTTGTCCACTAATTTGTCCCCAAGTTTGTACGAAACAGTTGGTTAAGGAGTCTCAACGTTAGCCTTACAGATCTCCATAGGAAGGAGAGGGGTACGGGTCTGGAGCGACTAGTCGCCGACTAGTTGAACAACGATGGTTCTGTCTCTCGGTCTAACGTCCAGTTCCAGAAAGACGATTTGTTGCCAGGTTCCCAAAGCTAGTTTCTTGTCTAGAAATGGTACGGACAAGTCTGGCCCTATCATAGACGCTCTAACGTGTGAGTGTCCGTTTCCGTCATGCCACCGATTCTCGTGTTCGTAGGGCGCATCTTTTGGTGCAAGTCTTTCGAGGGCTAGGGGAAAGTCGGTTAGAAGTCCAGGCTCATATTCGATCGTGGTTAGGGCTCCTGTTGATCCGGGCACGAACAAGGTAGCAATTCCATCTTTCAGCATTGAGGATTCGACTATTCTTTGGATCTTATGAGTAATGTCACGAATTTCTCCCTCGTGGTGGGTCCGAAACTTCAGCTCTTGTGAGTCGACGGTCATGATTTCCCTGTCTGTTTCAGGCAAGGAATTAAGAATGAAACCTGTCCCTCGGCTGATAGGTTCAATGTCTTGTCCAAAGGAACTGGCCCAAAAGAGCTCTACGTGAAGAAGATCCGTAACGGTACAGTGATCGACCACATTCTGGCCGGTCATGCTTTGGACGTGCTCAAGATTCTCGGAATACACGGGGGTGAGGGACACATCGTGAGTGTGGCGATGAATGTGATCTCGAAGAAGCAGGTCAAGAAGGACATTGTCAAGGTCGAGAATAGAGAACTCAAGCCAGGTGAAGTGGACAAGATAGCATTGATAGCGCCCAGCGCGACCATCAGCATTATTCGAGACTATGAGGTGGCTGAGAAGACAAGGGTTAAGCTGCCTGAATCTATCAGGGGAATTGTTCGTTGTTCAAATCCTGCGTGTGTTTCGAATGCTGAGCCTGTTGAGCCAAAGTTCAGTGTGGAAAGACAGGACCCTCTTCGGCTCCGCTGCTACTATTGTGTTCGGATAATGGAGAAG
>WNGG01009304.1_pt1:0-7500 | contig 11971 bp, 8 predicted proteins | sample 5400661 | NCBI WGS metagenome assembly WNGG01 (sample SAMN13153372, study PRJNA577476) | soil metagenome | isolation source: 100 cm soil or saprolite under Garry oak tree replicate 1 | place: USA:California | collected 2016-06-15 | reverse complement strand
CCCAATGCATGCTTGAAAGTCCAATCCACACAACGCTTGATTTTAAGGCAAGCCAGAGCAAACATTACCCCAAGCAAGCCCAATCCCCAGTGACCAGTGGGTACACTGGATCAGTTTCCATTACCCTCAGCCAGAGATACCCTTGTCTTCATCCTCCGCCACCGCTTTGGAATGGACTGGAAGGGTGCCGTTTGCGTTCAAAGACTCGATGATTCGCTTGGTGTTAGATTAGAAGTGCCATGCAACTCACACCAGTTATCGCAGTTCACTGCGTTCTTCATCGATGCAAGAGCCTAGAGATCCATTGTTGAGAGTTATCTCACCCATTTTGGAAAACCCAGCTTGATGCTATAGACCTAATCAGTCAAGAACAGGGGCACCGCGTGTAGGTTTAGGTCCATGCCGGGCCAAATAGATGACCCCCTCGACTCACATCAATCGTCGAGGCCCATAACTTCAGATGATTGGGCACGACGGAAGGGAGGGCGTGGAGTACACTGGGTGCACACCAACACTGTATGGATGCCTGCCTTACATCCAACAAGTCCAGAGATCAACCAAAGTAGCGCGGACCAACTGGCCGGTTGCTCCTCAGCAGCGTACTAGTAACGCCACCTATGCTACCCAGTCTCCTTCTGGAACCCCCCTCCTCCAACCCGAATCATCCCGCCACCTGCGGACCAGCTAGGTCTTGTCCTGTAGGTATAATGGAAGTGGACAATGACGTCTTCACTGGCATGTTATTGGCACAAGGCCAATCGGAACTACCTTTTACCCATCCTACCTTGGGCTGCAGTGCCTAAATATAAATATCTTGCTCGCTTCGTCACCTTTACGGTGGCTCCGCAGTGGCTTGCATTCGTATTGGCATCCCCTCAGAATGCTAGGCATAAAGAGGCTATTCGTCTACTTGGGTGATGAAGTCCAAGTACACAGGCTCTGCAAAAGGCTTGCCTCCTTAGCGTTAATCAGACACATCAGAGCAAACCCCCTTCGCGCAGCACCGCACCCACACCTATATAACTCCAACGGACACTGAAGGTGACAAGGCCTCAGAGCCACGGAGGGGCGCCCCACCACCAATGGGGACTGGACATGCCCTGGCCTGACTGGAGCGGGTCTATAACTGGAAAACGGCTTTGTCAGTGCACCGTCCAGCCTAGTTACCTCCCCAAGCCAGGCCTAACCCAGGGCCTCCCCCACCAAGGAGACCAGGTCTACTACACCACCGTGCATCCAGCCCAATGGACACACGGGGAGACTTGCCCACAAACTATTCATCTATACCCACAGGGGTTGATCCTTCCGCAGGTTCACCTACGGAAACCTTGTTACGACTTTTACTTCCTCTAAATAACCCAGTTCGGTTAACATCTCTTGGCCCCAGCCAGATGGTCACCCATAAGGACGGAGTAGATCCGAGAACCTCACTGGGCCACTCGATCGGTAGTAGCGACGGGCGGTGTGTACAAAGGGCAGGGACAGAGTCAACGCGAGATAATGACTCGCGATTACTAGGTATTCCTTGTTCAAGAGCAATAATTCCAATGCTCTATCCCCGTCACGACTGGATTTAAAGTTCGCCCTCCCGTCTCTCAGACATAGGCTTAAAGTTCTCGCTATGCCAGCCAGTGTAGCACGCGTGCGGCCCAGGACATCTAAGGGCATCACAGACCTGTTATTGGCTCCCACTTCCATCACCTTTGACAGTGATCGTCTCTTATAGAGCACTAGCCAGCCCCAATCTTTTCGCTAGTTCAAGTCAAGGACTGCTAGGCCAATGACAGACAAAGATCTCGCTCGTTTAAGGAATCAACCTGACGAATCACTCCACGAACTAAAAACGGCCATGCACCACCACCCATAAAATCATGAAAGAGCTATTAATCTGTCAATCCTTCTCATGTCCTGACCTGGTAAGTTGTCCCGCGTTGAGTCAAATTAAGCCGCAGGCTCCACACCTTGTGGTGCCCTTCCGTCAATTCCTTTAAGTTTCAGCCTTGCGACCATACTCCCCCCGGAGCCCATCCACTTTGATTTCTCTAAGACCAAGAGCCAATTATCTGCATGAATCTAAGCCCTTGGTCTAGTTGGCATCATTTACTGATTGGACTACAGCGGTATCTGATCGCCTTTGAGAGCCAATCCTTAGTCCTTTATCAGAGGGGACATGACATACAACCGCCTTCGCAGCAGCTGATCATGAGATGGTCACTGGATTTCACCCCTATCATCGCAGTACCGATGTCTAAACTAACCCCTCTCGAACATAGCGCGTTCTGCGTACACCAATAAGACTCCAAACAGACAACCTTCATGAATTCTCTCTTCACCTGCGCCCCGGCTCCTCTAAGCATGCCATGCAATCCATGCAAGGCTTGTCAAAACCTGCTTGAAGCACGTTGATTACCTCAAGGCACTGTAAAACACTTGTCCTTCCCCTACATGGGACGCCCCATTATTCATGGAACGCCCCCTGAGCCAACTGCCAGGCTGCAACGGGTTTGGTATGGGCAAGTGCGAACGCCCCCTACCGTCAAAAAGAGCACACTACGCCCCCCACCGCAGCCTACATAGACTACGGGCTTTTTAACTGCAGCAGTATTAATATACACTACTGGAGCTGGAGTTACCGCGGCTGCTGGCACCAGACTTGCCCTCCAAATGTTTCTCGATAGATTGTTTAATCCGTCCTCATTCCAATGACAAAGGCCCAATCAACACTCTGCCCCGCTCAATATTGTCACTACCTCGCCTTAGTCGGCACTGGGTAAGTTGCGCGCCTGCTGCCTTCCTTGGATGTGGTAGCCATCTCTAAGGCTCCCTCTCCGGAATCAAACCCCAATTCCCCGTCACCCGTTGCAGCCATGGGGAGCCTATAGCTCACCAACCTAAGCTGATAGGGCAGACACTCGAATGAAGCATCAACTGGCCCAAGGCCTTAAATGATTGGTCTAATTATCCAGCACCCTCTTGGGTCATAACAATTAATTTTAGGTCGAAAGAGCGACCCCCTGAATAAGTCCGTCCAAAGGACATTATGCATGTATTAGCTCTAGAATTGCCACAGTTATCCATCTACGCCTAACCATCATGTAAATTATGACTGGATCTATTGAGCCATTCGCAGTTTCACCCTCAGTGGGTTTAAACTTGTACGCCTGCATGGCTTAATCTTTGAGACAAGCATATGACTACTGGCAGGATCAACCAGATAGCCCTGGCTCCACCTATAGCGGTGGGCCAATGATTCCTAGCTCGCAAATCCATAACGACGCGTTGCAAGTCAAGGACTGTGCAATCTAGCTAGGGAGAGGGTACATATCCCTCTTCCCTTCTAAACCTGACCCCACATGGACCAACAGGTGGAACCCCCCATCTACAGTCTTGGGCTGCTACTAAAAGTTCGTTCAAAGTCCGTTCACAGCCTTAACCGGTCCAGATGAGGCTCCAACGTCCCTTCTGGTTTGGACGACTACTCCAGGATGAGCACAGATGCGAGCGGAGACAATGAAAGAGGCAGGACAGGACCGATGGATGCTGTCAGTAAAAGAAAACGCTAGAGGTTTTAAAAAGCTTGTACTACAGTACATTTCGCTTACCTCTACGTATTTCATTACTTACTAGCGGTTAGAAGTCTGCCTGTGTCTCCTCCTTTGCCCCCGCTCTCATTCGTGCTTTCCCTGTTTCATGACAGGCCATGGACGACCGACCAAGCCCACTAGTCAGACGCCCCAAATCCGCGTACCAAATCCCCACTCAGCGATCATCGCTATCGCCATAAACTTCACCCTTCCAGCCAATCTCAGCTATATTGGAGCCCAAAAAAACAGATGGCAGAAAACCAGTACCAACGAGCTTGAATGAGGAAGGGAGATACATAGTACCTCACTTCACTCATATGCGGAACCAAAGACTGTGGGAGTATATGACATGTGTGAGAACCTATTTTGATTTACCATTTGATCCGCGCGTCACCAATGAAACCGTCACAAACTGCATGATTTCAATGAAACGGTGTAATGTTCCATGCATCAAATCAAAAAAGTGGACCACCACCACCCTGTGAATCTCCAATGGGACGGATCCATCCAGTAGAAGTCAGACCAACTCCATCTGAGGCCCATTACTCCTTAGGATAGATAAGTCCTAACCTACGTGGATTGGATTGGATTGGATTGGACCAACCTAGAACAACACCCGGCACAGAGACAACAAGGTCCATAGCATAGGCATATGGCATAGGGACCAAGTCCCAAGTCCCAAAATGTGTCCAACTACATCCACATCCACATCCAGGGGAAAGCCCCATTGTAGTCCACACTGGGGATCGGGTCGGTGTGTGCCCCTTCATGCAGTACCACGGACCATATCCTAAGACCATATGCGTGAGAACCCTATTCGTTTTACCATTTTATCTGCGCATCACTAATGTGACCGTCACAAAATGCAACGTTTCAATGAAACCGTCCATTGCGTTACGTTACGACTCAGGTCACATTTCATCTTAAGATGTCTACAAAGTGGACACACAACCTCTAATGGCTGTTTCTTGTCAACTACACTTGCAACCATGGGTCCGGAAACGTTATGTAGGGATCCCAACAAAAGGATTTGGCCCTGGCTTGGCTTGGTAAAGAGCTCCACCTCTAGTGAACTTGGTGGGATGGGTACCCAAGCGTAGCGGCACAAGATGCAAGTCAAACTTGCACCCTGTTTTCATACAGTACCACGGATCACATCCTAAGACCATATGCGTGAGAACCCTATTCGTTTTACCATTGTATCCGCGCATCACTAATGTGACCGTCACAAAATGCAACGTTTCAATGAAATCGTCCATTGCATTACGACCCAGGTCACATTTCGTCTTAAGATGTCTACAAAGTGGACACACAACCTCTAATGGGCTGTTTCCTGCCAACTACACTTGCAACCATGGTCTGGCTGGAAACGTTATTGTAGGGATTCTAACGAAAGGATTTGGCCTGACTTGGTCCAATGTTTTAGGTTAGGAATGTGGAGGAGATGTCAAGATCTTTGTGAAAATGCGCAAAATGAGCTTTGTACGAGGATTGCTTGTTAATCTACACTTGCAGCATGGCCCGAAAATGGTATGGACGTGTACTGGGGTCTCTAGCGTGCTCTCCTGTCACGTAAATCCTCAATGTTTCAGGCTAGCATTGTGGAGAAAAGTGAGCATCTTTGTGCAGGACCTGGGCAAAGAACCCAAAAGACCATTTTGGTCATTGCTCGTTATCCACACTTGTAGCATGGGTCACAAATGGCGTGGACATGTTCTAAGGAACTCCAAGGAAGAGTGCTAGCACAAGAACGCCTAACGGTTCAGGTTAGCATCGTGGACAAAAGTGAGGGTGTTTTGTGAAAACACGAAAATGGACATGTCCTCACTTGTAATGTCCATTGCTTGTAGTAATCCACACTTGAAGCATGGGTCAGGGCTCTGAGGAAGGAGTCTCCTATCCTACACAGTTCAGTTTTAGGGATTAGGATTAGGATTATGGTCTAATAGACTCGCAAACTGGCAAATGTCCTTTTTTTTTTACTTGTCCACATGGGCTTGTAGTCAAGGTTAATAACGCGGGACAAGTTGCCAATCGTCAACAAACTGCATCTTTTCAGTGAAACCGTCCAATGCTCCATTACACCCGCCAAAACAAAACAAAACAAAAAAGAGCTCCAACCTCTTAGTGAACTTGGGGATGGGTACCCAAGCGTAGCGGCACAAGTCAAGTCAAGATGCAAGTCAAACTTGCACCCTGTTTTCATGCAGTACCATGGACCATATCCTAAGACCATATGCGTGAGAACCCTATTCGTTTTACCATTTTATCCGCGCATCACTAATGTGACCGTCACAAAATGCAACGTTTCAATGAAACCGTCTATTGCGTTACGACTCAGGTCACATTTCATCTTAAGATGTCTACAAAGTGGACACACAACCTCTAATGGCTGTTTCTTGTCAACTACACTTGCAACCATGGTCTGGAAACGTTATGTAGGGATCCCCAAATGTCGAGATCTTTGTGAAAATGCGCAAAATGAGCTTTGTATGAGGATTGCTTGTTAATCTACACTTGTAGCATGGCCCGAAAATGGTATGGACATGTACTGGGGTCTCTAACGTGCTCTCCTGTCACGTAAATCCTTGACATTTTAGGCTAGCATTGTGGAGAAAAGTGAGCATCTTTGTGCAGGACTTGGCAAAGAACCCAAAAGACCATTTTGGTCATTGCTTGTTATCCACACTTGTAGCATGGGTCACAAATGGTGTGGACGTGTTCTAAGGACTCCAAGGAAGAGGTTCTAGCACAAGAACGCCTAATGGTCCAGGTTTAGCATTGTGGACAAAAGTGAGGGTGTTTGTGAAAACACGAAAATGGACATGTCCCCTCACTTGTAATCTAAGAAGGAACTCCGAGGAAGAGTCTCTCTCCCCCTAGGCCAATGCTGGTCCATGGTCCAGGTTAGGAGGGAATTATTAAGCTTGGTCTTTGTCTATAGACTCGCAAACAGGCATGTCTTTTTTTTTTACTTGTAATCTACCACTTGTAGCATGGGGTAACGTTTATTACCCCAAACTCGCAAACCACACCTCTACTATCACTGATGATGGTCAGGTGCGGATCATCACACCCTTAAATTTTTCTCTCCCGGGGGCAAAGCCCCCAGACCCCCTTAGGCCACACACATCATGCATCATGCATGCTCTTCTTCCCTTCCCTTCCCTTCCCTTGTTGGGATGGCTGGCAGTTGGATCGGGATCAGGATGGAATGCAGGACCCAACCACACCACACCACACTCCTCCCTCTGTGAACCACACCCACAAGTCAAGCTTGCACCACCACCACCACCACCACCACCACCCACCACCACCAGCCAGACCCGGTCCACAGAGTCAACCACCCACACAGTCAAGCATACCACCTAGGCACACCTACTACTACTACTTCCCTTCCCTTGAAACTCATGGCTGAACCTCAGTGAATCGTACCCACGAGTAGGCACTCTGCCACTTACAGTACCAGGTTCCTAATCCAAGTCGTCTACTTGGTCCATGTCCCGTACAAGTTTGTTATCCAATAAACACAGAGGCCAGCCCTCTTATTAGCGGCATCCCCTATAGCGTGTCCATCAAAGGTCCACAACAATCCTATGCTGACCTCTTGCACGAAACAGACAACGCATCACTTCAGATTGGGTTCTGGCTTGAGAGGCTTTCAGCCATAACCCAGCAGATGATAGCTTTGCAGCAATGCCTGGTCAGGCAACCGCATTACCAATTATCTGAATGAACGGTTCCTCTCGTACTAAGTTCAATTACTGTCGTGATAGCACTCCATCAGTAGGGTAAAACTAACCTGTCTCACGACGGTCTAAACCCAGCTCACGTTCCCTATTAGTGGGTGAACAATCCAACGCTTACCGAATTCTGCTTCGGTATGATAGGAAGAGCCGACATCGAAGGATCAAAA
>WNGG01017423.1_pt1 | contig 11973 bp, 11 predicted proteins | sample 5400661 | NCBI WGS metagenome assembly WNGG01 (sample SAMN13153372, study PRJNA577476) | soil metagenome | isolation source: 100 cm soil or saprolite under Garry oak tree replicate 1 | place: USA:California | collected 2016-06-15 | reverse complement strand
ATATTGAAGATACGCGAGCGTGCCGACGCCGTTGGTGGACGAGATGGAGTCGGCGTTGGCGGCATCGGCCAGCTCCTGGGTAGCGAACGGACGCCCGTCGACCACCTCTCCCGTGTCCAGGGTCAGCACCCGCTGCGTGCGCAGCGCGAGGCCGCCGAGCACACCCGCGCCGAGGAGAATCGGTCCCCCGATGCCATGGCGCACCTCGACGCCGGCCACCGCCAGAGTCGGGTGCTCGCTCGCGAGGGCGAAGCCGACGTCGGTCGCGCCTTGCTGGAGACAGGCCGTCGCCGGTACGCCTTCGGCGCAGGTCCGATATGGACCCCCGTAGGTCGTGCCGTTGATGGTGAACGGCGCGCTGCGCGTGAAGCTCGACCCGATGCCGCCCCCGACGGTGATCTCGACCTGTACCTGGGCGAAGGCGGCCGCGGGCAGCGAGGCGAGGAGGGCCGCGGCGGGGAGAAGCTTCACGCCCGGCGCGCTTCGCGGGCCGCGCGCAGCACCGCCTCCACCGGCTTGACGTAGCCGGTGCATCGGCAGAGGCAGCCCGCGAGGGCGTCGCGCACCTCCGCGTCGCTGGGATCGGCCTGCGCGTCGAGCAGCGCCTTGGCGCACAGCTCCATGGCCGGCGTGCAGTACCCGCACTGGATGGCGCCGGTCTCCACGAACGCCTCCTGGATGGGGTGGAGACGGTCGGGGGTGCCGAGGCCTTCGACCGTGAGCACGGCGCGGCCCTGGGCGCGCAGCGCCAGCGTCAGGCACGCGAGCACGGGGCGCCCGTCGAGAAGCACCGTGCACGCGCCGCACTCTCCGGTCTCGCAGCCGTGCTTCACGCCCCACCAGCCCTCGCGCCGCAGCCATTCGAGCAGCGTCGTTCGCGCCTCCGCCTCGCCCGGACGCAGGACGCCGTTCACCGTGATCTCGATCCGCCCGGAGGTGAAGTAGGGAACGGCCACCGGCAGCCGCACCGGCAGCGAAGGCCGCGGGCGATCCATCTGCGCCGGCTCGTGGGCGCGCGCCTGATCGATGGCGCGGCGCACGGCCCGCCGCGTCAGCGTCCGCGCCGCGCGCCGGCGATAGTCGGCCGACGCGTGCGCATCGTCGCGGAAGGCGGCGTGCCGCATCACCTGCTCGGCGCAGCGCTCGAGGTCCTCGGGGCTCCCGGCGCTGCCCTCGAGCTTCGCCTCCGCCTCGAGCACGCGCGCGGGCGGCCCTTCGAGACCGGTGAGCGCGACCCGCGCCCGCGCCAGATGCTCGCCCGAGAACGAGACGGTGACGGCCACCGCGACCAGCGACGGCGCCGACGGGAGCACGGCCACCCGCTCGAGCGCGGCCCCTTCCGGCGCGCCCGGGATGAAGAGCGACGTGAGGAGCCCGCCGCCTGCCAGGTCCTCCGTCGGCTTGCGCAGGAAGCGCAGGGCCGGGCTCTCCACCGGCCCTTCGGGACGCGTGACCACGTACACGGCGTTGAGGGCCAGCAGCGAGGCCACGACCTCCGAGTCGTGGGCGGCGTGGACCGACTCGCCGCCGAGCGTCGCCATGCCGCGGATCATGCGGGACGCGCGGTGGGCGCGGCAGGCCACCGGCAGCAGGCCGGCCGTCCCCTCGTACGCGCGCGGCGACTCGACGATCTCCTGCAGCGTGGTCATCGCGCCCATGACGAGGTCGCCGTCCTCGCTGTCGACGCGGGACAGGTCGAGCGCGGTGAGATCGAGGACGTTGGGAGCGTCGACGGGAGAGGCGAGCACGCGCGTGCCGCCGGCCACGGCGGTCGCGCCCTGCGCGGCCAGGCTCAGCGCGTCTTCCAGGCGAGTGGGCCGGTGATAGCTGCGGATGCCGCGGGCCAGCATGCTCGGCGATCTTAGCCCTTTTCGAAGTAGTTGCGCCCGGTGCGGCGAGAGGCCTCGTGCAGCATCGCCTCGCTGATCGCGTCCGCCTTCGCGACGAGAGCGGGCACGTCGACGCCGACCAGCTCACCGCCCTCCACGACCACGCGTCCGTTCACCATCGCCGTGTCCACCGGCGAGGGGAACGGGCTGAACACGAGCGCCGCCACCAGGTCGCTCGAGGCGCCCGCATAGGAGAGGCGCCGCGTGTCGACGAGCACGAGGTCGGCGCACCGGCCGGCCTCGAGGCTGCCGATGTCGTCGCGGCCGAGACAGCGGGCGCCGCCGCGGGTCGCCATCCACAGCGCGTCCTCGGCCGTGATCCAGCGCGAGGGGTCGGCCCCGACGCGGTGCGCGAGCAGCGCCTGGCGCGCCTCGGCGAGCATGCTCGAGGTGTCGTTGCTGGCCGAGCCGTCCACGCCCAATCCCACCGCGACGCGCGCGTCCAGCAGGGCCCGCACCGGCGCGACCCCGGAGCCGAGCCGGAAGTTGGACGAGGGACAGTGGGCGACGCCGGTGCCGGTCTCGCCGAAGAGCGACGCCTCTTCGGCGGAGAGATGGACGCAGTGCGCGAGCCACACGTCCGACCCCAGCCAGCCCAGGCGCCGGAGGTACTCGACGGGGCGGCAGCCGTACATCTGCTGGCAGTACGCCTCCTCGTCGAGCGTCTCGGCCAGGTGCGTGTGCAGCCGCACGCCGTTCTCGCGGGCGAGGTCGGCGGTGCGCCGCATCAGGTCGTCCGTCACCGAGAAAGGCGAGCAGGGAGCCAGCGCGATCCGCGTCATCGCGCCCGGGCGGGGATCGTGGTGCTCGCGGATCAGGCGCCGCGAGTCGGCCAGGATCGTCTCCTCGTCCTGCACGACGTCGTCGGGAGGAAGACCGCCCTGCGCCTGGCCGCGGCTCATCGAGCCGCGCGTGGGATGGAAGCGGATCCCGAGGTCGCGGGCGGCCGCGATCTCGACGTCGATCAGCCGCTCCTGGCCGCGCGGGAAGAGATAGAGGTGGTCGGAGGTCGTCGTGCAGCCGGTGAGCAGCAGCTCGCCGAGGCCGACGCGGGCGGCCACGTCCACCGCCGACTCGTCGGTGCCGCGCCACACCTCGTAGAGCTCCGTCAGCCAGCGGAAGAGCGGCGCCTCCTGCACGCGGGGGACGTTGCGGGTGAGGGTCTGGGGCAGATGGTGGTGGGTGTTGACGAGGCCGGGCAGCACGACTTTCCCGCGCGCGTCGATGCGGCGGTCGATCGGCTCCCGGACGCGGGGCTCGCCCGCGCCCACCGCTTCGATGCGGCCGTCGCGCACCAGCACGTGCCCGCCGGGAATGCGGGTCCGCCGGTCGTCCTGGGTCACCACGAGCCGCGCGCCTTCGACGAGCGTCAGCACGGGCGGCTCAGCGGTCCGTCCAGCGCGGCCGGCGCTTCTCGAGGAACGCGGCGACGCCTTCTTCGCTGTCGCGGGTCCGGCTCAGCTCTTCGAGGTAGATCCTCTCCGTGCGTTCGAGCGCCTTGGCGAGCGAGCCGCGGGCGCCCCGGCGGACGGCCCGGCGGGCGAGGGCGAGGGCGGAGCCGCTCTTCGCCCCCAGGCGGGCCACCCAGTCGGCGGCCGCGCTCGCCAGATCGTCCACGACGCGGTTGACGAGCCCGCGGCGCAGCGCCTCCTCGGCGGAGACGGGCTCCCCGAGCAGGACCATCTCGTTCGCGGTGCGGCCGGCCATGCGCGGCAGGGTGGCGGCCGCCACCGGAGGGAAGCAGCCGAGGTCGATCTCGGGAAGCGCGAAGCTCGAGCCCGGCGTGGCGAGCACGATGTCGCAGGAGAGCGCCAGCTCGCAGCCGCCGCCCAGGCACCGGCCGTCCACCGCGGCCAGCGTGACCTGCGGGATCTGATCCAGGAAGAGGATCAGGCGGTGGAACGCGCCGAGCATCTGCCCGACGCGCTCGCGGCGGTGGTCGCTCACGTCGGTGCCCGCGGAGAAGATCCCGGGCAGGCCCGAGAGGACGACCAGGGTCTTGAGGTCGCGGCGCGTGGGCAGGTCCTTCAGGGTCCGGCGCATCTCGCGCAGCATCGGGACGTCGAGCACGTTCACGGGCGGACGGCACAGCGTCAACCAGGACGCGCCGCTCCGCTCATCGACCTCGAAATCGCTCATCCGGGGCGATCGTAGCCCATCCGCGCCCCAGGTCCAGGCTTCTGACAAAAACCCGGGCGGCCCTGTAATGGCTACAGGCGATGTAGATCCTTCAGCCACGGCATCCCCGCTTCTTACATCGAGCGCGCCGTGGCGACCGCCGATCTGGCCTTTTCCGTCGTTCTGCGCGTGGTACGGCTCTTGCTAAAGCCCAGATGGTCGCCACTTGGTTGGAGGGAGCCATGGGTATCACGACTTCGCATCCGGTCAGCCACACCACAAGGACGGCTCTCCATCCGGTGCAGGATCGAGAGGGGCGGCGCGATCCCATCGACATCGTCGCCAACCCCCTTGGAGGCGACAATCCCGCCCTGGCCCGTGCAAGGTCGAGAACCGGCCCTGCGATGGCGAGGACGGCCGTGCGCAGTGGCGCTGGTGGTCGCCCCTCATGACGAGCGCCGAGGAGTTCCGGAGCGCCCTCGAGGAAGGGCTCCGGGTCCGCCGCGAGCGCCAGATGTAATCCTCGACCGAACCCCGCGTTCCTTTCGGCTTCGTTCCGCATAGCCGACAAGTCGGGTGCGCCGGTACGCCCTCACGCGGGGACGCTCGCTCCGCCTTCAAATCCGTTCTCTCATTCCTCTGCTTACTCGCGTCAAGACGCCGCGCCCTGCAATAGCCGGCGGCGGCGGGATGGCGGTACGATCACGCCGCCACCGTGGCCACGGCCGCCCAGCCTTCGGCGCCCGCCGGACCCCTCGCGCTGCAGTTGTCGTGTCCGAAGTGCGGGGGACCGTTCACCATCGACGACGAGAGGGCGAGCGTCGCCTGCGACCACTGCGGATCGCTGCTCCTGCTGAGCGCGCCGGAGCGGGAGGAGATCTATCTTGCCGACGATCACCTGCGCTCGCCGGAGGCCGTCCTGGAGACGGTCATCCGGTACCGAGTCTCCGGCCAGAGGGCGGAGATCCTCGGCCTGACCGGGAAGGAGGACGAGAGGCCGCCCCCGGAGGTTTGGGTGCAAATGCAGCTCGAGGCCTTCGAGCGGAGGCTGCGCGGCCAGGCGCGGGTCCTCGAGGCCCATCGCATCCACGTTCCCTATTGGCACCTGACCGGCTGGATCGTCCAGGGCCTGCTGGGCCGGCACGCGGACGGGCCGAAGATCGTGCGCCTGCGCGCGTTCGCCGTCGAGCACAGCGTACCGGCCTACGACACGAAGCGGGCGAACCTCCGGGACCGGGGTCTCCGGCTCTCGCGCTCGCGCGTCCGCCCCCTCACGGTGCGAGACGTGCGGGAGCGCGTCGCGTTCGTGCCGTGGATCCCGGTCGAGGACAGGCCGTACAAGGAGATCGAGCGCTGGCGATCCCAGGAGCTGGATCCGTACCTGGAGACGGTGGCCCGGCACGCGGCGTTCCTTGATCGCGGCCGGGTGCTCGTCTACCGGCCCTACTGGGTGGCGCGCGTGGCGCCGCTCGACCAGGAGGAGCGGTGGGTGCTGGCCGACGGCGGCTTCGCCACGCTTGCCGGCCATCCCGACGCCGAGGAGAGCCGCGCCCTCGTGGCCCTGGCCGCCGGGGATCCCCTCCGCTCGGGAGAGCCGTCGTTCCGGCGGGTGCACGTGGTGGCGTCGCGCTGTCCGGAGTGCGGCTTCGAGAAGGCCCTGCCCGCGGGAAACCACGTGACGATCTGCTCCAACTGCCACCGCGCCCTCTCGCCCACACCGGACGGCCCGTGCGTCGTGGCGTACGGCCATTGCGTGCGCGGCCAGGAGACGCTCGACGGGGAGTACCTTCCCTTCTGGCGCTACCGCTTCCGCCTCGAGATGGCGGGAGCGCCGCCGATCGCGCGCCTCGAGGACTACGGCCGCGCGCTGTTTCCCCAGGGAGCGCCGCCCGCCTTCCGGCCGGCCGGCGAGCACCTCTGGGTGCCCGCCTTCCGCCTCCTCGGCACGGAAGCGGGCGACGAGGCGTTCAAAGGCCTCGTGGAGTGGGTGCACGCCGCCGGCCTGACGGCGAGCGGCGACAAGATCCCGATCGGCGGGCGGCCCGTCACCTGGGGTGCGACGCTCTCGGAGGCCGAGGCGCGGGAGCTGCCGCCCTTCGTCCTGATGGCGATCCACGGCGGGCCGTCGGCGGCCCGGCTGAACACGCTGCTCGTCAAGCGCGCGGTATCCGAGGCGCGCCTCACGCCGTCCGCGCCCGAGCTGATCATGGTCCCCTTCGACGTCATGGACGACGCGCTCGGCATCGCGGGAACGATGGTTCGCGTGCCGCGGCTGCTGCTCACCGGCGGCCCCGAGCTGGAGGCGCAGCGCGCGACCGTGTACGGAGCCAGAGTGATACTCTCTGCGACATGAAGCGGGCCCGGCAGCTCAACCTGTGGCCCACGGCCAGGGTTGCGGCCGACGAGCTCTTCGACGGGCGCCGCGTGCTGGGTATACATCTCCGGACGGTGCGCACGCGGCGCAAGCTGACCCAGGCGGCGCTGGCGGACCGGGTCGGCATACATCCCAGCTACCTCGGCTCCATCGAGCGCGGCCGTCACAACGTCCCTCTCGATACGCTCTGCCGGCTCGCGTGGGCCCTGAGGCTCGATCCGCACGAGCTGCTCCGGCCACTGCCTGAGAAGCGGCGGGCCTCCGCCCCGCGCCGGGGGCCGCGGGCGTAGCCGTGTCGTTCGCCTCGGGCGAGACGTTCGGTTCCTATCGCATCATCGAGCCGCTCGGCCGCGGCGGGATGGCCTCGGTGTACAGGGCCTACGAGGCGGCGCTCGACCGCGACGTGGCGCTGAAGGTCCTGCCCGGCGAGTTCCTCCACGACGAGACGTTCGCCGAGCGCTTCCGGCGCGAGGCCAGGGTCGTCGCGCGCCTCGAGCACCCGAACATCATCCCCATCCACGCCTTCGGCATCGAGGCGGGGATCCCGTGGATGGCGATGCGGCTCATCTCGGGGGGCGCGCTCTCGGGCCTGCTCCGCGCCGGCCGCCTGCCGCACGACCGCATCATCACGATCCTGCGCGGCGCGGCCGACGCGCTGGACTACGCGCACGGCAAGGGCGTCGTGCACCGCGACGTGAAGCCGCAGAACATCCTGCTCGACGAGGCGGAGCGCGTCTATCTGGCCGACTTCGGGATCGCCAAGATGGTGGAGGGCTCCGGCGCCCTGACCCAGACGGGGATGATCACGGGCACGCCGCAGTACATGGCGCCCGAGCAGGCCACCGGCCAGCCCGTGGACCAGCGCGTGGACACCTACGCCCTGGGTGTCGTCGCCTATGAGATGCTGACCGGCCGCGTCCCCTTCGCCGCCGATACGCCGGTGGCGGTGCTGATGAAGCACGTGACCGAGCCGATCCCGATCCCGCCGCGGTCGACGGTGCCCGACCCGCTCGTCCGCGCGCTGCTGAAGGCGATGGCCAAGAAACCGGAGGAGCGCTGGCCCACCGCGGGCGCCTTCGTGCGCGCTCTCGAGCAGGGGCTGGCCGAGGTGCCCACCGCGTCGCTTCCCGCCGCGGCGACGGCCACGGTTCCCGCCGCCCTCCGTCCGCCGCCGACGATGCCGCCGCCGGGCCCGGCGACCCGGCGCACGCCCGCCCCCGCTCGATCCGGCGGGCTCGGCCTCGTCCTCGGCGCCGCCGCCGTCGTCGTGGGGCTGGCCGTCGTCGGCCTCTACGCGGTCGGACGATCCCGATCGGCGCCGAAGACCGTGTCCTCGCTCTCCTCCAGCGGGGCCACGGTGGCGGCCGTCGTCGCGCCGTCGTCCACGGCGCCTCCGCGCGTGCCGCCCGCGCCTACGACGACGCCTTCCCCATCGCCGCCGGAAGCGACGCCCGCGCCGGTCCCGGGCCGCAGCGCCGCGGCGGTCTCACCCCCCTCGCCGGCACCCGGCGCCCGGCCGCGGCCGGCGCCGTTCCCGAGCGCGACTCCCGTCCCTCCGCCTGCGGCCACGCTGCCGGCGGCCCCCGCTCCCACGTCGGTGCCGCACACGCCGGCCCCCGCGCCGCCGGCGCACACTGGCCCGACGGGGACGCTCCAGCTCGACGTCGACGCGCAGCAGGACGCGTACACGGGCGGAGCCAGCACGCTCTACCTGAAGCTGCTGGTGGACGGACGGCCGTTCCGGGATCTGTCGATCGTCTTCGAGGGACGCGAGACGAGCCGCGCCCACAAGCGCCAGGTCTTCGAGGTGCCGGGGATTCCCACCGGGCGGCGCCGGATCACTCTTCTGGCCAGCGCCAGCCCCGACACGGAAAAGGATCGCCCCGAGGGCATCACCGACGTGGACGTCGGGCCGGGCGCCACGCGCGCCGTCGTTCAGATCCGCTACAACGCCGTACGCTTCCGCGAGAAATAGTCAGGACGTGACGAACCAGAGCCCGTGGTGGAACCGGCCGCCGACCGCGTTCACCCACCGCACCTCGGCCGGGCGCGTCGTGACCTGGGCGCCGGCCTGGGTGACGAGCGTCAGCCGTCGGCCCGGCTCCAGGGCGGTCTCCAGGTCCACCTGCGCGCCGCGCGCGTCGAGGTTCAGCAGCCAGCCCAGGGCGACCAGGTTGTCCTCGGCGTCCCTGATCTGTATCGGCGGCTTCGTGTCGCCACTCTCCGGCCGCCCCTGCAGCGGCCGGGCGCCCTCGAGGATGCGCCGGCAGGTCTCCACGACCTCGGCCAGGCGGAACGGCTTGTTCACGAAGGCCGCGACGCCGTGCTTGCGGGCGCGCTGGAAGCTCGGGAAATCCTCGGTCGAGGTCTCCAGGACCACCGGGATGCCCGCCGTGTGCGGCTTCCCGGAGAGCGCTTCGAGGACCTGCCAGCCGTTCATCCCCGGCATCGCGAGATCGAGGAGGATCAGCTCGGGGTTCGCGCTCTCCAGCAGCGTGATCGCGGTCGGGCCGTCGCCGACGCACCAGACCTCGGCTCCCGCCTCGCTGAGCGCGGTCTCGAGGATGCCGCGGATCGACGGCTGATCGTCGACGACCAGGATCCGACGGCCCGACAGCGGCGCGTCCCCCACGGCGACCTCAGGATATGGGCCCGGACAGGATCGCGGGCCCCGTGGGTGCCGGGCTCCCCGACGCGGGCTCGAGCGTCACCACGAACCTCTTCACGCGCGAGGTCTGCTCCAGGGCGGGCAGGCGGAAGGCGGCGCGCCCGTCGGGCTCCACCACGATCGCTCCCGCCGGTACCGGCGGTCCGTCGGCCATCACCCACAGCTCGTAGGTCCGCCCCGGCGGCGCCGGGTCGAGGCCGGAGGCCACGAGCACCGCCTCGCGGGAAGCCGGGTTCCAGACGACGCGGCCGCGCGCTCCCATCGCCGGCCCCTGTCCGACGAGGGCGACCGTGCGGGCCTCGGGCTGCGCGACCAGGTCCCGGAGGCTCGCCTCCCACGCCAGCCGCCGCTGCAGCGCGTCGCGCTCCTCGTTGGCCGCGCGCACGCGCGCGTCGGCGGCATCCTGCCGCCGCCGCAGGTCCTCGACCTCGCGCCGCGCGTTGTCGCGCTGGTGCAGCGTGAAGATGAGGCCGACGCCGAAGCCGACGGCGGCGACGGTCGCGAGGCCCGAGAGCCATCGCGGATGAGTCTCGGCCGTCGCCTTGTCAGGGGCCAAGTGAGCGGCCCATCTTAGCGGAACGGAACCGTTCGCGCACGCACACCGCGAGCTTCCCACGTACAATGTCGCGCGATGGCCGCGAAGGGCGCCGGTGCGGTCTTCCTCGGCATCACGCTGCTCGCGGGAGCGCCGGCCGCGCGGGCGCAGGAGCCGGCCGGGCCTCCGCCTCCGTCGAGCCGCGTGGAGGATCGAGGCACCGCCGTCCTCGAGCTGCTGCCCGGCCTGGGCCGCATCGGCGCGCAGGCCGGCCTGATGGCGGGGCTCTCGCATAACCCCTACGGCGTGGGCACCGGCGTGCAGGCGGCCGGCTATCTCGACGTGCCGCTCGGACGCGTCGCCGGCGGCAAGATGTCGTACGAGTTCCTCGTCGGCTTCAGCCACGGCCGCAGCGATCCCTTCGTGATCACGGACCCGCTTGCGTACGTGGCCAACCTCGCGACGGGCGCCAGCGCCGCGGCCGCGCTCGCCGGCCCGCCGGGCGCGCCCTTCCCGGTGCGGCGGCGCGTCCGCACGCGGCTGCGCGTGCTCGAGGTCGCGCCGTTCACGCTCAAGTACACCGTCACGGCCCTCGACCATGTCCGACTCCGGCCGTATCTCTCGGCGGGGGTGGACGTCGTGGTCGTCATCACGCATCAGACGCCCGAGCAGGACGAGAGCCTCGTCTTTCCCGGCACGTCGCCCTTCGACGGTCCGCTCCTGGGCGGGCTCGTCTCGCCGGCCGCGGAGCTGCAGGCGCGCGGCATCCCGACCGGCCAGGGCGACCTCGAGGCCGGCTTCCACGCCGGAGGCGGCGTCGAGCTGCGCCTGACCAGGGCGCTCTCCCTGAACCTCGATTACCGGTTCACCGGCATCGGCGGCGCCGACCACCGCTTCCACGCGTTCAGCTCGGGCCTTGGCGTCCACTGGTAGGCGGCGGTTCCTGCGGGGCGCCGCGGCCGCTCCGCTGGCGCTGCTCGCCCGGCCTCCGGCGGCGGGAGCCACCGATTACGCCTCGGCCGAGGAGGTGCTCGACGCGATCGACCGGCGCGAGGCGGAGGCGGAAGTCCGGCTGGCCGCCATCGCCCGGGCGGTCGGGGGCGCCGAGCCGTTCGCCCGCAGCGTGGCCGCGGACGACGCGCGGCACCGCGTCGAGCGGGAGAAGCTGCGCCGCCGCCTGAAGCTGGCCGCCTCCACGCCTCCGGTCCCGCCGGCGAAGCCAGACGCGTCGCTCGCGCGATTGCGCGAGGCGCAGCAGCAGCTCGTGCACGCGCACGCGGAAGGCCTGCCCGCTCTCGGCGACGCCGGCGCCGTCGCGGTGCTCGCGCGGCACATGGTGGACGCTTCCCGGCACCTCACCGTGATCGATCTGTGGATCGAGGCGGAGGATGTGCGTGGCTGAGGTGCGTCGTGAGTTCGTCCTGCGGATCGCGCGGGCGGCCGGGGTCATCCCCGCGGTGCTCGGCCTCATCGAGGGAAGGGGAGAGGCGCTGCCGCGTGGAGACGAGACCGACATGGCGATCCTCGACGCCGCGCTCGCGATCGAGCACCACGCCATCGCGATCTACGACGCGGGCTTGAAGCGAGGGCTCTTCCCGGCCGGGCTGCGCAGCTACGCGGTGGAGTTCCGGGGAGATCACGTCGGCCACCGCGACACGCAGGTCTCGATCTCCGAGGAGCGTGGTGGGCGTCCGTCCGAGGCGCTCTCGCATTACGATCTCGGCCCGCTCGAGCCGGGCGACGCCTTCGTGCGCCAGACGCTGCAGATCGAGGTCGCGGCGCAGGAGGCGTACACGGCGCTCATCAGCCGAATCGACACGCGCGACTACCTGCTCTCGGCCGCGTTCATCCTGGTCGACGAAGTCCGGCACGTGACCGTCTGGCGCCGCGTCCTCGGGCTTAAGATTTACTGATGGCCGACTCCCGCTTCTCCGAGTTTCTCGCCGGTGAGCTGCAGCAGATCCGCGCGCAGGGCCTGTGGAAGGAGGAGTGGCCGATCCTCGGCGCCCAGGGCCCCGAGATCCGCGTCCAGGGGCGCGACGGGACCGTCCTGAACTTCTGCGCCAACAACTACCTCGGCCTCTCCAGCCACCCGGATCTGCTCGCGGCGGCCCACGAGACGCTGCACGAGTGGGGCTACGGCCTGTCGAGCGTGCGCTTCATCTGCGGCACGCAGGCCCTCCACCTCGAGCTGGAGAAGAAGGTCGCGGCCTTCCTCGGCATGGACGACGCGATCCTCTACGCGGCCTGCTTCGACGCCAACGGCGGCGTCTTCGAGCCGCTGCTGGGTGAGGCCGACGCGATCCTCACCGACCGCCTCAACCACGCCTCGATCATCGACGGCGTGCGGCTGTGCAAGGCGAAGCGGTACCTGTACGAGCACGCCGAC
>WNGG01008784.1_pt1 | contig 11973 bp, 10 predicted proteins | sample 5400661 | NCBI WGS metagenome assembly WNGG01 (sample SAMN13153372, study PRJNA577476) | soil metagenome | isolation source: 100 cm soil or saprolite under Garry oak tree replicate 1 | place: USA:California | collected 2016-06-15 | reverse complement strand
CGGGCGCGGCGCGCTGCTCGCCGCCGCGCTCGCGTCCGGGATGGCCTTCCTGGACGGTACCGTCGTCACCGTCGCGCTGCCCCGACTGGGCCGGGACCTGCACGCGACCGTCTCCGGTCTACAGTGGACGATCACCGGGGACGCCCTGACGTTGGCGGCGTTCGTCCTGCTCGGTGGGGCGCTCGGCGACAGGTACGGGCGGCGGCGGGTGTTCCTCGTCGGCGTCGCCTCGTTCACCCTGTTCTCCGTCCTGTGTGGACTGTCCCGCGACGTGGGCCTGCTGATCGCCGGCGTGTCCCTGCGGTCGGGCCGGCCGGTGAGCCGGCCCGACCGTGCCTCACGCCCGGTTGACCGCGCTGGCGACCGCGCGCAGTGAGGCGGTGACGATGTTCGGGTCCACCCCGACGCCCCACCGGGTCTCGCCGTCGACCTCGCACTCCACGTAGGCGGCGGCCTGCGCGTCGCCGCCGGACGAGAGCGCGTGCTCGGCGTAGTCCAGCACCCGTACCGAGATGTCCACTGTGGACAGTGCGTGGATGAACGCGTCGATCGGGCCGTTGCCGAGCGCGACCAGCGCCTGCGCCTGCCCTTCGACGGCCAGGTCGGCGACCAGCTCCACCTTGCCGTCCACAGTGGACGTCGCGTACCGGGTCAGGTCGACCCGTGCCGCCGCCGGCTGCAGGTACTCGGCGGAGAAGATGTCCCACATCTGCTCCGGGTTGACCTCGCCGCCCTCGTCATCGGTGTGCCGCTGGATGACCGCGGAGAACTCGATCTGGAGCCGGCGCGGCAGGTCCATGTGGTGCTCGGTCTTCATGATGTACGCGACGCCGCCCTTGCCGGACTGCGAGTTGACCCGGATCACCGCCTCGTACGTGCGCCCGAGGTCCCTGGGGTCGATCGGCAGGTACGGCACCGCCCACGGGTACCGGTCGACCTCGACGCCGGCCTCGGCGGCGTCCCGGGCCAGCCAGTCGAAGCCCTTGTTGATGGCGTCCTGGTGGGAACCGGAGAACGCGGTGTACACCAGATCCCCGGCGTACGGGTGCCGCTCGTGCACCGGCAGCTGGTTGCAGTACTCGACGGTCCGGCGGATCTCGTCGATGCCGGAGAAGTCGATCTGCGGGTCGATGCCCTGGCTGAACAGGTTCAGGCCCAGGGTCACCAGGTCGACATTGCCGGTGCGCTCGCCGTTGCCGAACAGGCACCCCTCGACCCGGTCGGCGCCGGCCAGCACGGCCAGTTCGGCGGCGGCCACGGCGGTACCGCGGTCGTTGTGCGGGTGCAGGGACAGGACGACGGAGCTGCGCCGCGGCAGGTGCGTGGACATCCACTCGATCGAGTCGGCGTACACGTTGGGCGTGGCCATCTCGACCGTCGCGGGCAGGTTGACGATCAGCGGCCGGTCCGGCGTGGGGTCGATGACGTCGATGACCGCCGAGCAGATCTCCAGCGCGTACTCCAGTTCGGTACCGGTGTAGCTCTCCGGCGAGTACTCGTAGAAGATGTCGGTGTCCGGGGTGTGGATCTCCGCGTACTTCTGGCACAGCCGGGCCGCACTCGTGGCGATGTCGGTGATGCCGTCGCGGTCCAGCCCGAACACCACCCGGCGCTGCAGGATCGACGTCGAGTTGTAGAAGTGCATGATCGCGCGCTTGGCCCCGCGCAGCGACTCGAAGGTCCGGTCGATCAGGTGCTCGCGGCACTGGGTCAGTACCTGGATGGTCACGTCGTCCGGGATCAGATCCTGCTCGACGAGCTGGCGGACGAAGTCGAAGTCGGTCTGGCTGGCCGCCGGGAACCCGACCTCGATCTCCTTGTACCCCATCTGTACCAGCAGGGCGAACATCCGCCGCTTGCGCTCGGGCGACATCGGGTCGATCAGGGCCTGGTTGCCGTCGCGGAGGTCCACGGCGCACCAGCGCGGCGCCTTCTCGATGCGCCGGCCGGGCCACTGCCGGTCGGGCAGGGCTATCGGGAACTGTTGATGGTAGGGCTGGTACCGGTTGACCGGCATCCTGCTGGAGCGTTGCTGCGCGATGGGATCTGCGGCGATGGGATCTGCGGCGATCGGTTCTGACATGGCGAGGTCTCTCCTGAGCCGGTCGATGGCGAAAGGGACAGACCGGCTGCGCTCAGGCGATGACGCGCATCAACTCCGCGACGGGGTGCCGGCCGAAGAGGCCCCGCCGCGGCGACGAAGAAGAAGCGTCCGCCACATGTCGCAGACCACCATACGGCACGCAGCCGATCTTGGCGACCGCTACCGGGAAGGGGACACACTCGGGCTCGGCGGCGGCGCGGCGGTGCCCAGCGGCGTGCCGGGTACCACCGGCCCGGGCAGGACCACGGTCGGCGGGGCCGGCGCGGGCGCCGAGGCGAGCGTGAGGGTACCCAGCGGCAGCGCCGCCGCGGTCAGCGTCCCCTTGTCGTCGTAGCAGTACACGCCGGGGTCGACCGGGCTGGCCAGGGCCGCCGAGTTCGGCTCGATCGAGAAGCACTGCCCGCGCGCGCCCGGCAGCGGGGCGGCGGTGTCGACCGAGATGGCCGCGTCGCGGTTGCCCAGCGGGCGCAGCCAGTCGGTGAACACGTGGTACACCCGCGGGTCGCTGCGTGGGGGCAGGGCGCCGTCGGGGTTGCCGACCCGGACGCAGTTGGTCGGCGCGCCGAGCGCGCACTCGTACAGGCCGGCCGGCGTGGCGGCGACCGCGACGTCGGCGGTGCCGCCGAGCGCGCCACCGGGGATGGTGACCAGCCAGGAGCCGTCGCCGGCGATCGTCACGGTCACCGTCCGCGCCGGTCGCCCCTTCGTCTGCAGCGTGTACCCGGCGACATAGCGGCTGTCCCGGGCAGCCGCCACCCGCCCGGCGAGCTGGCCCCACGGGTCGGCCGGCGCGGTCGGCCCCGGGTTGCTCGGGATCTGGTCCGGTAGCACCGGCGGCTGCGAGGTGCAGCCGGCCAACGCGAGCGCGAGCGTCGCGATCAGACAGGTCCGGCGGGCAGGCACGAGCCTCATTGTCCGGTACCGACCGGCCGGATCGTGGGATCGACTCTCCCGGCCCGCGGAACCCGCCGGTACCCTGGTCACGTCCAATCGGCGCCGCCGGCCGGTCTGAAGTCCCCGCCCGGCGGCGTCGGCACGATTCGTGGGCCGGCACTTGGGCCGGACCAGCAGGACGGCGATTGTCGTGGGCCGGCACTTGGGCCGGATCAGCAAGACGGCGATTGTCGTGGGCCGGCACTTGGGCCGGATCAGCAGGACGGCGATTGAGAGAGGCAGGTCGCCCGTGGGGCTGGTGGTGCAGAAGTACGGCGGCTCGTCGGTCGCTGACGCCGAGCGGATCAAGCGGGTCGCCGAGCGGATCGTCGCCACCCGCAAGTCCGGCAACGACGTCTGCGTGATCGTCTCCGCGATGGGGGACACCACCGACGAGCTGCTCGACCTCGCGCACCGGGTCAGCCCGCTGCCGCCCGGCCGCGAGCTGGACATGCTGCTCACCGCCGGGGAGCGGATCTCGATGGCGCTGCTGGCGATGGCGATCCACAACCTCGGGTACGAGGCCCGCTCGTACACCGGCTCGCAAGCGGGCGTGATCACCACGTCGGCGCACGGCCGGGCGCGGATCATCGACGTCACCCCGGGTCGCCTGCGTTCGGCGCTCGACGAGGGCTCGATCGCGATCGTGGCCGGGTTCCAGGGCGTGGCCCAGGACACCAAGGACATCACCACGCTCGGCCGCGGCGGCTCGGACACCACCGCGGTGGCGGTCGCCGCGGCGCTGGGCGCCGACGTCTGCGAGATCTACACCGACGTGGACGGCGTGTATACCGCCGACCCGCGGATCGTGCCCAACGCCCGGCGCATCGAGAAGATCACCTACGAGGAGATGCTGGAACTCGCCGCTTGCGGTGCGAAGGTGTTGATGCTGCGCTGCGTGGAGTACGCGCGGCGGTACCGGATGCCGATCCACGTCCGCTCGTCGTACTCGCAGCGGCCCGGAACGATAGTCACCGGCTCGATGGAGGAACTGTCCGTGGAACAAGCGCTCATCACCGGCGTCGCACACGACCGCAGCGAGGCGAAGATCACCATCGTCGGGGTACCGGACGAGCCCGGCGAAGCGGCACGCATCTTCGAGACGGTGGCGCTCGCCGAGACCAATCTCGACATGATCGTGCAGAACGTGTCGACCGAGGGCACCGGGCGCACCGACATCTCCTTCACGCTGCCCACGCACGACGGGCCGGCGGCCATGACGGCGCTGCAGAAGGTACAGGAGAAGGTCGGCTTCAAGGGCCTGCTCTTCGACGACCACATCGGCAAGGTGTCGCTGATCGGCGCCGGGATGCGCTCGCACCCGGGGGTGGCCGCCACGTTCTTCGCCGCGCTGGCCGAGGCCGGCGTGAACATCGAAATGATCTCCACCTCGGAGATCCGGGTATCGGTCGTCTGCCGGGACACCGACCTGGATGCCGCGGTGCGCGCCGTACACGAGGCGTTCGACCTGGGTGGCGACGAGGAAGCCGTGGTCTATGCCGGGACCGGGAGGTAACGGAGCATGAGCGAACTGCCCACTCTTGCCGTCGTCGGAGCCACCGGCGCCGTCGGTACCGTCATGTGCGAGCTGCTGTCCGGGCGCAAGAACGTGTGGGGCGAGATCCGCCTGATCGCCTCGCCGCGTTCGGCGGGCAAGCGGATCGTGGTCCGCGGCGAGGAGCTGACCGTAGCGCCGCTGGCCGAGGAGGCGTTCGACGGCGCCGATGTGGCGATGTTCGACGTACCCGACGAGGTGTCCGCGCTGTGGGCGCCGATCGCGGCCGCGCGCGGCGCGGTGGCGGTGGACAACTCCGGCGCGTTCCGGATGGATTCCGACGTGCCGCTGGTGGTACCCGAGATCAATCCGGAGCAGGTACGCAACCGGCCCAGGGGGATCATCGCCAACGCCAACTGCACCACGCTCGCGATGATCGTCGCGATCGCGCCGCTGCACCGCGAGTACGGGCTGCGCGAGCTGGTCCTCGCCTCCTACCAGGCGGTCTCCGGGGCTGGCAAGATCGGCATCGACACGCTGCTGGACCAGATGGGCAAGGTCGCCGGGGACCGGGTACTCGGGTCGCGCTCGGGCAACGTTCGGCAGGCGGTCGGCGACGACCTCGGCCCGTTCCCGGCGCCACTGGCGCTGAACGTCGTGCCGTGGGCCGGCTCGCTCAGGGACGGTGGCTGGTCCTCCGAAGAGGTCAAGATGCGCAACGAGTCGCGCAAGATCCTCGGTCTGCCGGACCTCAAGGTGTCCGCGACGTGCGTGCGGGTACCGGTCGTGACCGGGCACTCGGTGGCGATCCACGCGGTGTTCGGCTCAGAGGTCAATGCCGAGGGCGCCCGCGAGGTGATGCGCCACGCGCCCGGCGTGATCCTGGTCGACGATCCGGCCGCGGGAGAGTTCCCGATGCCGATCGACGCCGTCGGTACCGACCCGTCGTGGGTCGGGCGGATCCGCCGATCGCTGGACGACCCGCGCGCCCTGGACCTCTTCGTGACCGGGGACAACCTGCGCAAGGGTGCTGCGCTCAACACCGCCCAGATCGCCGAGTTGCTGGCCGCCGAGTTCACCCGCTGAGCATGCCGTTCGACGTGGCCGCCGTCCGGGGCAGGTATCCCGCCCTGGCCGACGGCTACGCCTACCTCGACGGCGCCGCCGGTACCCAGACGCCCGACGTGGTGATCGAGGCGATCGCCGGCGCGTACCGGACCGGGATCGGCAACGTCGGCGGCGCCTTCCCGGCCAGCCACCGCGCGGATGCGATCGTGGCGGAGTGCCGCCGCGCGGTCGCCGACCTGGTCGGTGGCGACCCGGCCGGGGTGGTGCTCGGCGCGAACATGACCACGCTGACGTACCGCCTGGCGAGCGCGATCGCGGCCGGCTGGGCGCCCGGCGACGAGATCGTCGTGTCGCGCCTGGACCACGACGCGAACGTCCGGCCCTGGATCCAGGCCGCCGCCCGGGCCGGCGCTACGGTGCGGTGGGCCGAGGTCGACCTGCCGTCCGGCGAACTGCCGGCCGAGCAGTACAAGGAGCTGGTTTCCGAGCGGACCCGCCTGGTCGCGGTCACCGCGGCGAGCAACGTGCTGGGTACCCGGCCGGATGTGGCCAGGATCGCGGCGGTCGCGCACTCGGCCGGGGCATTGATGTACGTCGATGGCGTGCACGCCACGCCGCACATGCCGGTCGACGTCGCCGCGCTGGGTGCGGACTTCTACGTGACCAGCGCGTACAAGTGGTGCGGGCCGCACATCGGGGCGGTCGTCGCCGATCCCGCCCTGCTGGAGCGGCTGCGGCCGGACAAGCTGGCGTCTTCGCCCGGCGAGGTACCCGTCCGGTTCGAGACCGGTACCGCGCCGTTCGCCGACCTGGCCGGGGTGGCCGCGGCGGTCGACCACCTCGCCGCGCTCGACCCAGCCGCAACCGGCTCACGCCGCGACCGGGTGCTCGCGTCGATGGCCGCCGCCGAAGGGTACGAACAGGAGTTGTTCGCGGTTCTGCTCGCGGGACTGGCGGCGCTGCCGGGCGTGACGCTCTACGGCCACCCGGCCCGCCGTACGGCCACCGCCTGGTTCCGGGTGGCGGGTCTTTCGCCCCGTGCCGTGGCCGGGCACCTGGCCAGCCGCAAGGTCAACGTCTGGGACGGGCACAACTACGCCTGGGAGCTGACCGGCGCGCTCGGGATCCGCGACACCGGCGGTGCGGTGCGCGCCGGCCTGGTCCACTACAACGACCGCTCCGACGTCGACCGGCTGCTGAACGCCCTGGCGGAGATCGCGTGAGCAGGGCCGTTCTCGTGACCGGGGCGTCGCGGGGGATCGGGGCGGGCGTGGCCCGCGCGTTCGCCGGGGCCGGTGACCGGGTCGCCGTGCACTACGGCGGCTCCCGTGCCGCGGCCGAGAAGGTGTATGCCACGCTGACCGGAACCGGCCATGTCGTGGTACAGGCCGACCTTGCGGATCCCGAAGCGGTACGGCGGATGGTCGGCGAGGCCGCCGACCGGCTCGGCGGCCTCGACGTCCTGGTCAACAACGCCGGCGTGTACCCGGACAACCGGATCGACGAGGACGACTACGCGGCGTGGCAGCGGGCCTGGAAGCAGACGCTCGACGTCAACCTGCTCGGCGCCGCCAACGCCGCCTGGTGCGCGGTGCGGCACATGCGGGCGGGCGGCCGTGGCGGCCGGATCGTCAACATCTCCTCGCGTGGCGCGTTCCGCGGCGAGCCCAACCACCTCGCGTACGGCGCCAGCAAAGGCGCGCTCAACTCCTTCACCCAGTCGCTGGCCAAGGGGCTCGGCGGGGACGGCATCGTGGTGACCGCCGTGGCGCCCGGCTTCGTCGCCACCGACATGGCCCACGCGATCCTCGACGGTCCGCGGCACGACGAGATCCTCGCGCAGAGCCCGTTCGGCCGGGTGGCGACCGTCGAGGAGATCGCTCGCGCCGTACTCTTCCTCGCCGACCCCACCATCGAGTTCACCAGCGGCGCCATCCTCGACGTCAACGGCGCCTCGTACCTGCGCATCTGACAGCGGTCAGCCACCAGACAGCAGTAGGGGCTTGCGTCGCGCTGCCTTCCGAGGCTAAAGTGACAGCGACTCTCAAAAGCAAGTACCACCTAAAAGGAGGTGGCTGTCATGAAGTCCCGTCGCTGGTGGGCCCTTACCGCCCTCGTCCTGAGTGTCCTGGTCATCGGATTCGACACGACGATCCTCAACGTCGCACTGCCCACGCTGGGCGGGGCCATCCACGCCTCCAACAGCCAGCTCCAGTGGATCGTGGACGCATACGTCCTGGTCTTCGCCGGACTGCTGCTGCCGGCCGGTGCGCTCGGCGACCGGTACGGCCGCAAGCTCCTGCTGATGCTCGGCCTGGCGCTCTTCGGCGGCGCCTCGGTGATCGGCGCGCTGGTCGACAACCCGGGCCAGCTCATCGCCGTCCGCGCCGTCATGGGCGTCGGCGCGGCGATCCTGACCCCGATCACGCTGGCCGTCCTGCCGGTGCTGTTCAGCGAGGCCGAGCGCGGCAAGGCCATCGCGATCGTCACGGCCGGCATCGGGCTGGGGATCCCGCTGGGCCCGCTGGTCGGCGGGTACCTGCTCAAGCACTTCTGGTGGGGTTCGATCTTCCTGGTGAACGTACCCGCGGCGGTGCTGGCCCTCATCGCAGTGGCGGCACTGATCCCGGAGTCCCGCGACCCGGCCCGGCAACGGGTGGACGTCGTCGGCGGCGTGCTGTCCACGATCGGGCTGGTCGCCTTCGTGTACGGGATCATCGAGGTACCCGGCAAGGGCTGGCGCAGCCCGCTCGTCGTCGGCGCGCTGGGGCTCGGCGTGGGGATGCTCGCGGTGTTCGTCGCCCAGCAGCGTGGCACCCGGTACCCGATGATCGACCTCAAGTTGTTCCGCAGCGCGCGTTTCCTGTGGGGCTCGACCACCGCGACGCTGGCCAGCTTCGCCCTCTTCGGCGTGCTGTTCGTGATCCCGCAGTACCTGCAGCTCGTGCGGGGCAACGACGCCCTCGGCGCCGGCCTGCGCCTGCTCCCGCTGATGGGCGGCCTTTTCGTGGCCGCGCCGCTGAGCACGCGGGTGGTCAGCCTGGTCGGCACGAAGATCCCGGTCGCGCTCGGCATGACGGTGATCTCGACCGGCCTCGCCTGGGGCTCGCTGACCGGGTTCGGCACTGCCTATGGACAGGTGGCGGCGTGGATGGCGACGATCGGCCTGGGTACCGGGCTGGCGCTCGCACCCGCCATGGATGCGGTGCTCGGTGCCCTGCCGCCCGGGCGGTCCGGCTCCGGCAGCGCGCTGACCATGACGATGCGGCAGGTCGGCGGGGCGCTCGGGATCGCGATCCTGGGTAGCGTGCTGGCGGGCGCGTACGCGGCGCAGGCGCCGGCCGCGGGCCGGGAGTCGCTTCCGGCCGCCGCCGGGTACGCCGCCAGGACCGGTGACCTGGCCGTCCTGGTCGGGGGGCAGCACGCCTACCTGCACGCGATGGACCGGGTACTGCTGGTGTGCGCGGCGGTCGCGCTGCTCGGCGCGCTCGCGGCGGCGGCGTTCCTGCCGGCGCGCCCGCCGTACCGTGCGGCCGTACCGGCAGCCGAGGAAGAATCGCCTCATGAGCTCGCCCGGCTTGCGTGAACGCAAGAAGCAGAAGACCCGCTGGTCGATCCAGGAGCACGCGTTGCGGCTGTTCCAGGAGCAGGGGTACGAGCAGACCACGGTCGATCAGATCGCGGCGGCGGCGGAGATCTCGCCCAGCACGTTCTTCCGGTACTTCAAGACCAAGGAGGACGTGGTGATCGAGGACGAGTACGACCCGCTTCTGCTCGCCCTGCTCGCCCAGGAGCCGTCGGACGAGCCGTTCATTCCGGCGCTGCGGCACGTGATCTCGATGGCGTTCAGCCAGCTTGGCCCGGCCGAGATCGGCAAGATCCAGCAGCGGACGAAGCTCCTGCTCGCGGTACCCGCACTGCGGATGCGGATGCTCGACAACTTCAACAGCAGTGTGGACATGCTGGCCGGTGCGGTGGCCGCGCGGGCCGGGCGGGATCCGTCCGAGCTGGAGGTCCGGGCATCCGCTGGGGCGATCACCGGGGCCATGGTTGCGGCGATCTACGCCTGGGTCGACGGCGACGCCGATGACGACCTGGGGAAGCTGATCGACCGGGCGCTGGCCCATCTGGAGTCCGGTCTGTCGCTCTAGCGAAACGGCCCCCGCACCGGTATCGGTGCGGGGGCCGCCCGCGAGGTGCTGATGTGCCGGTCGCCTCTCGGCGAGTGGCACCACGCGGCTCCAGCCGGACGGTATTCCGCGAAGGCAATTTAGGTGAGGCCCGGGGACTCGGAGCACACCAGCGATATACACAACGGCGCCGGGCGGCGCGACATTTCGGTTTCCGGGGGTGGCCCACGTCACATTGAATCTGGACCGCGCTCCAGGTCCTACGGTTGTCCCATGCAGGCCGGACTGACGATAGCCGAGGTCGCGGCGGGGGCCGGGGTACGCCCGGACACGCTGCGGTACTACGAGCGGACCGGGCTGGTACCGCCGCCGCCCCGGACCACGGGCGCGCACCGGCGGTACCCGGAGGCGACCGTGGACCGGCTGCGGTTCATCCGTGGCGCGCAGCGGCTCGGGCTGCGGCTGGCGGAGATCAAGGACCTGCTGGCGGTACGGGACACCGGCGTGTGCCCCTGCGAACCGGCCGAGGACCTGCTGCGCCGGCACCTGGCCGAGATCGACGCCGAGCTGGCCCGGCTGACCGAACTGCGTACCGAGGTGGCGGCGATGCTCGCGGCCGCGCCCTGCCCCGAGCCTTCCTCGGCGGCGCCGATGTCCTGGTGCCCGCCGGAGTGCGCCGGATCGGAAGGGGGGTGACGACGATGCGGTACGACGACTGCGGTTGTGGCTGCGGCTGCGGCTGCTGCTGACGGGTACGTCCCTCCCGCCCTCGGGCGCCCGGGCGGGTGGGCTCTACGATCCTGGTGTGCTGGCTCGGATCAGAGCGATCTGCATGGCCTTTCCCGAGGTAACAGAGCGGCCCAGCCACGGCGCGCCGAGCTGGTTCGTCCGGGACAAGCACGCCTTCGTGACGCTGTGGGAGCACGGCCACCACGACGACTCGTTCCCGCATCTGTGGTGCGCCGGCCTGCCCGGTGCCCAGGAGGAACTGGTACTCGCCGCGCCGGACCGGATCTTCCGGCCGCCGTACGTCGGGCACCGCGGCTGGCTCGGGGTACGCCTGGACGGGCCGGTCGACTGGGCCGAGATCGCCGAGGTGTGCACCGACGCGTACCGCGCCGTCGCGCCGAAGCGCCTGGCGGATCCCTACTCCTGAGCGGCCACGAGGTCGGCCCACGCCGCGCCGCTGCGGCTCGCCAGCTCGATCACCTCCGGCGGCGGTACCGCATCCGCCGGCGCGCCGGTGAACCCGCCGCGCAGGAATGCGGTGGGTGTTGTGACGTCACGAGCGGGGTACCGGTCGGCTACCGGGGTAGCGCCGGCGCCCTGGTGGCCGCAGGCGGGCGAACCGGCGGCTCGGGACCGCCCGGGGGGCAGCTGGTGGCCCGATGTGATCGCGGCGACCGCCGCGTTCAGCCTGCTCGTGGTGGTGGCCCTGTGGGTGGGCCATGGCGGCGCGCAGGACCTGTCGGGGGTGGCCGCCGCGTTGACCTCGCTCGGCCGGCTGACCGGGCTGGTGGCCGCCGACCTGCTGCTGATACAGGTGTTCCTGATGGCGCGGGTGCCGTGGATCGAGCGCACGTACGGGCAGGACCGGTTGGCCCGCTGGCACCGGCTGGTCGGGTTCAGCTCGGTCAACCTGATGCTCGCCCACGTCGTGTTGATCACGTTGGGGTACGCCGCAACCGACCACAGTGGTGTGCTTGGCGAGTTCTGGACGGTGACCACCACGTACCCGGGAATGCTGCTGGCCGTGGCGGGGACCGCGGCGTTGGTGATGGTGGCGGTCACGTCGGTGCGGGCGGCCCGGCGCCGGCTGCGGTACGAGTCGTGGCACCTGTTGCACCTGTACGCCTACCTGGGCGTCGGGCTCGCGCTGCCGCACGAGCTGTGGACCGGTACGATCTTCGCTGGTTCGCCGGCCGCCACCGCGTACTGGTGGACCGCGTACGGCGTCGCCGCCGGCACCCTGCTGGTGTACCGGCTGGGCCTACCCGTCTGGCGCACGTCCGCCACCGCCTGGTGGTCGGCGCGGTGGTCCCGGAGGCCCCCGGCGTGTTCTCGATCCACCTGCGTGGCCGCGACCTGCACCGGCTGCCGGTGCGGGCCGGTCAGTTCTTCAACTGGCGCTTCCTGTCCGGGCCGGGCTGGACCCGGGCACACCCGTACTCGCTGTCGGCGGCGCCCCGGCCGGACGTCCTGCGGATCACGGTCAAGGCGCTCGGTGACGACGCCGGGCGGCT
>WNGG01007632.1_pt1 | contig 11973 bp, 9 predicted proteins | sample 5400661 | NCBI WGS metagenome assembly WNGG01 (sample SAMN13153372, study PRJNA577476) | soil metagenome | isolation source: 100 cm soil or saprolite under Garry oak tree replicate 1 | place: USA:California | collected 2016-06-15 | reverse complement strand
GCGGCGGCTGCAAGCTTCGCGTAAAACAGGCCGCGGCCGCTGATGAACCCGACCAGGAACACCGGCGCCGTCGCTGCGACTGAAGATGTGAAGTTGACCGCGTAGAAGAACTCGTTCCAGGTGAAGATCAGGCAGATCAGCGACGTGGCCGCGATTCCAGGCGCTATCAGCGGCACGACGATGCGCAAGATCTCAGTGAAAAATGACGCGCCGTCCACACGCGCGGCTTCAAACAGGTCATGGGGAATCTCGAGGAGGAACGAGCGCAGCAGCCAGACTCCGAGCGGCAGGTTGATCGTGGTGTAGATCAGGGTCAGGGCAAAGATGTTGTCCAGCAGGTGCAGGTCGCGTGCCAGCAGATAGAGCGGCACCAGGCTGGCGGCAAAGGGCAGGAACCGAGTCGAGATGAAGAAGAAAAGCACGTCCTGCGTCCGCTTGACCGGCCTGATGGACAGCGCATACGCGGCGGGCAGCCCGAAGACCAAGACCAACAGCGTCGAGCCGATGCTGGCGATCGCCGAGTTGATGAAGAACGGCGGGAAGTCCCCTGACATCACCTCCTGAAACTCCAGCAGGGTGGGTGCGAAGAAGATCGTCGGTGGGGAGCTGGCAGCCTGCGGTTCCGTCTTGAAAGCTTCCAGCCACATCCACAGGACGGGGAAGAAGAAGATGAACACCACCAACCAACCGACCGCCGTCCACACCACTTTCGAAGTTGGGAACCCGCCGGTCGGATTGGCCCTCATCGCGTTGGCGCTCATCGTCTGGCCTCCACCTGGAAGATGGAGAACATCGTTCGGAGCGCGACAGTCGCGATGATCGTGGTCATGATGACTGCCACCACTCCAATCGCGGACGCCTGCCCGATGTTGAAACCCTGGAAGGCTACGAGATAGAGCAAGAATGGAATGTTGGTCGTGTCTTCACCGGGGCCGCCGTGGGTCAGCATGAAAATCGAGTCAAAGGTCTGCACGACGAAAAGCGATCCAAGCAGCGCCCCGAGCTCGATGAAAGGCCGGACCAGGGGCAGGGTGATGCGGCGAAAAGCCTGAAATGCGGTCGCTCCGTCGACACGCGCGGCCTCGAGGACCTCGGGGTTCTGTGACTGTAGGCCGGCGAGGATGATCAGCATCATGAACGGCGTCCAGCGCCAGACCTCCACCGCCACCACAGACACCATCGGATACTGATTCACCCAGTCCACTCGGCCGAGACCGAATGGGGCCAGCAGATAGGGCAAGAGCCCAAACAGCGGGTTGAGGAGCGTGTCCTTCCAGATCAGGGCGCCGGCTGTCGGCATGATGAGGAAGGGCGCGATCATCAGCGTCCGCATGAAACCTTTTCCGAAGACTTCCGAGTTGAGTAGCGTGGCTACTCCCAGGCCGAGGACGACCGAGATCGCGATGACGGAAATCGTCAGCAGCACGGTGTTCCAAACCGCGATCCGGAGACTCTCGTCGGTCACGAGCCTCGCGTAGTTCGCGAGGCCGGCGAACTTGAAGCTGTTGTCCTTGAGCAGGTTCCAGTCGAAGAAGCTGTAGTAGACGGTCAGCGCGAACGGGATCTGAGTCACGAGGACGACGTAGATGAAGGCCGGCAGCAGCGGCAGGCGCCGCAGCCAGGCCTCCCGGCGAGCGTGGGAGGCGGCGGATGTTCCCCGCACGCCTCCCATCTCAGCGATCGCGCTCATTTAAGACCGCTAACTACTACTGGTAAATCTTGCCGACGGCCTGCGCAAGCGTCTGTGCTTTCGCCAGTGCCTGATCGACTGTTTGACCGCCCGAGATCACCTTGGCGAACTCTTGAGAAACCTGGTCTCCCAGCTGCTGGAATTCGTCGATGTCGACGTACTGCACGCCAACGTAAGGGACGGGATCCACGGTCGGGTGATTGACGTCTGCGTGTGCGATTGAATCAAGCGTCACCTGGGCGAAAGCGCCCGCGGCCGCCTTGTACTCGGCGATCGCATAGGTCGAGGTGCGCGTTCCTGGGGAGACCCGGGCCCAACCCAGCTTGGTCCCGACCAGCTTCGTGTAGTCCTTGTTGGTGGCCCAGTCCGCGAAGGTCCACGCGGCGTCCTTCTTGGTGCTGGTGGAGGGCATACCAAGCGCCCAGGCCCACAACCAACCCGACCAGTCCTTGACCTTGATTGGAGCGTAGGCGTAGCCCGAGTTCTTCGCCGCATCCCCGGTGAAGAAGCTTGCTGCCACAGTCGCGTCGTACCACATCGCGACTTTGCCGGCGTTGTAGGCGTTCAGACACTCGGTGAACCCAGCGTTGCCGGCACCCGGCTCGCCAGCATCCTTGAGCAGCTTCGTGTAGAAGGTGACGGCGGACTTCCACTGCGGCGAGTTCAGCTGGGCGTTCCACTTCTCGTCATACCAGCGTCCGCCGAACGTGTTGACGACCGTGGTCAATGGCGCGAGCTGCTCGCCCCAACCGGGAAGGCCACGCAAGCAGATTCCGCTCACGCTCGAGCTGTTGACTGCCCGGGCCACCGCGGCCACCTGGTCCCACGTCGGATGATCCGGCATCGTCTGGCCCTTGGCAGCCAGAAGGTCTTTGCGGTACATCAGCATCGACGACTCGCCGTAGAAGGGCACCGCGTAGAGATTGCTCTTGTAGCTGAGCGCGCCACTGATTCCGGGGATCAGGTCGCTCGCATCGTAGTCCGAACTCTTGGCGATGAACGGGCTGAGGTTCTCAATCCATCCTTTCTTCGCCCAGAGCGGCACCTCGTAGGTGCCGATCGTGAACAGGTCGTAGCGCCCGCTCTTGGCCGCGACGTCCTGCGTCACCTGCTGCCGGAGCTGGTCCTCGGGCAGGGTCACGATGTTGACCTTGATCGTCGGGTGCGAGCTCTGGAATTCGGGAAGGAGCTTCTTCAGGTCCGCCATCGACGGGTTGTCGACCGCCGCAAGCGTGATCGTGGTCTGGCCCGCGCCTCCTCCGCCGCCCGCTCCCGAACATGCCGCGCCGATCAAGGCAACCAGCAGTCCGAGGATCAAAGTTCGAAGCTTTCCGTCCCTCATTCAGAGTCACCCCTTTTCTCAACCGGGCATTTCCCGACCGCACAGTGACAACGTTGTCAAAATGACAACGTTGTCACTTGTATCACAGATCCGTTTAGACTGCAACAGGAGATTTCAGGGTGCTCCGGGAGGAAGCCGTTGAGGCTAAGGGAGTCCTACGTTGACATCTGAGTCAGCCGACAGATCCCGGCCGACGATGCGCGAGGTCGCGGCGCTTGCCAAGGTCAGCATCAAGACCGTTTCGCGGGTAGTCAACGGCGAATCCGGCGTGTCGCCAAGGCTCGCCAAGCGAGTCCTGGCCGCGTCTCAGCGACTGAATTACCGGCGCAACTTGACGGCGAGCAGCCTGCGCAGGTCGGACGGCAGGAGCGCCACCATCGGCGTCGTCCTGGAAGACGTCGCCAACCCATTCTCCTCCGCGCTTCATCGAGCCATTGAAGACGTGGCCGTCCAGCGGGGCGTGCTGGTCCTGGCCGGCAGCTCAGACGAGGACGAAGATCGCGAGCGGAAGCTGGTTTCTACGTTCGCGTCCAGGCGGGTTGACGGCTTGATCATTCAGCCTGCAAGTCACGACCACAGTTACCTGCTCACGGAGCGCAAGGCAGGCACGCCGATCGTATTTGTGGACCGCCCGCCGGCATTCTTCGACGCGGACACCGTCCTCACCGACAACGCTGCCGGGGTCCGGCGTGGCATCCGGCACTTAGTCGAGCTCGGCCACCGACGTATCGCCTATCTAGGCGACCTGCACACCATTGCTACCGCCGCGGAGCGGTATCGAGGATACCTCGAAGAGCTGGCCGATCAAAAGATCGAGGTCGACGAACGATTGGTGCGGCTCGACTTGCACGGGATCGAAAAGGCTGAGGCGGCCGCGACCGAACTACTCGGCAACTCGCAGTCCCCTACGGCAATTTTTACCGGACAGAACATGGTCACTGTCGGCGCATTCCGCACGCTTCGACGTTTGGGACTTCACCAGCGCGTCGCGTTGGTCGGCTTTGACGACATCTTGCTCGCCGAGTTCCTAGAGCCGGGAATCACCGTCATCGCCCAAGACCCGGCAGCTATTGGACGCACGGCTGCGGAGCTGCTTTTCCGTCGTCTCGATGGTCATCGGTCGCCATCGGAACACCATCTCGTCCTGACGCGAATGGTTACCAGAGGCTCTGGCGAGATCCAGCCTTGATTCTCGTTTGCGGCGAGGCCCTGATGGACGCTGTCGAAGACGGCATCGGAAGACAGCGACTGACGCCGGGTGGCGGTCCATTCAACACCGCTCGTGCCTTGGCGCGGCTGGGGGTGACGACCGGGTTCCTCGGACATCTGTCGAACGACGCTTTTGGCCGACGTCTTGCTTCGCTCCTGGCTGCGGATGGAGCCAATCTGGCCCTTGCCAGCTATGGCCCAGAGCCCACGACGCTGGCCGTCGCGGAGCTCGACGGCCAGGGACTGGCCGCTTATGAATTTGTCGTTGACGGGACCTCAGCCCCCAACCTGACTCTCTCAATGCTCCCCGACAAGCTGGCCCCCGACGTCAGCGCTCTTCACGTGGGCACGCTTGGGCTCGTGCTCGAACCGATGGCCTCTACGCTGACTGAGCTCATTCGGCGGGAGGGCGGTCAGCGCCTTGTGATGTTGGATCCGAACATCAGGCGCGCAGTTCTCTCGGACACAAACGAATATCGGCAACGCCTCGACTTCTTGATTTCACACAGCACCATCGTCAAGGCAAGCGAGGAGGACATGGCCTGGCTCTATCCAGGACTCGACTACGAGACAGCCGCACGACGAGTCCTCGAGTCTGGTGTCCGCCTCGCAATTGCGACGCGTGGGGCCTGCGGCGCATATGCAGCTACTGCCGAAGTCCGGTTGAAGGTCGACGCCCCACCGACCAACATCGTCGATACGATCGGCGCCGGTGACGCATTCAGTGCCGGCCTCTTGGCCTGGCTCAACGACCACGATCTCCTTCGGGCCGACCTCAGCCTCAGGCCCGACGAGCTGCGAGCGTCGCTCGAATTCGCCTGCTTGGTGGCTTCGCTGACCTGCGCACGGGCCGGCGCGGACCCCCCCACCCGGGCCGAGTTGCGGAAAGTGGAGTCGTGAGAGCGCGATGAAGGCGCGAGCGCCTGTGCTGCGCGTGCTCGCAATTGTTCTTGCTGGCAGGGAGGGTAAGCGACTGGCACCGCTTACGGCTGACCGCGCCAGGCCGGCGGTTCCGTTCGAGGGCAGCTATCGCCTTGTCGACTTCGCACTCTCGAATCTAGCCAACGCCGGCTACACGCAGATTTCTGTTCTCACGCAGTACAAGAGCCACAGTCTCGACCGCCACCTCACTCAGACCTGGCGGCTCAACCCGATGCTCGCGAACTTCGTCGCGTCGGTCCCGGCTCATATGCGGCGAGGTCCGCGCTGGTTCGCCGGCTCCGCAGACGCGATCTACCAGAACCTGAATCTGATCTATGACGAGTGCCCGGACTACATCATCAACGGAGTCCTGGCCAGCCCGGCACGAGCACGCAGCTTCGGCCGGGCGGGTCGACGCCGTGTTCTGGAACAGTTCAGCTGGTCCGCGATCGCAACACGGACCGCGGCGCTCTACGAGTCGCTGCCGAGCGCTAGATTGCAAGCTCAGCCGGGCATGGCGGGACTTGGCACGGCGCGGACCGCTTCAAAGAGGCGGCCCCCAGCATCGCGACGGAGAGCGTCGCGGTGACCATCATGGTGGGGCTCGACATTGGGACAACAGGTGCCCGAGCTCTTGCCGTGGACGAATCGGGTCAGGTTCTGGCCGCCGCCTCGGCAGAGTATCGGCTGTACTCGCCACGGCCCGGATGGACCGAGCAGAACCCGGAGGACTGGTGGCAGGCGACTCGCAAAGTACTGGTCGCAGTGGCAGATGCAGTTCGAGGGCAAGTGGCAAGCCTCGGCCTCACCGGCCAGATGCACGGTGCCGTATTCCTCGATTCGGAAGATAACGTGATCCGGCCTGCGCTGCTTTGGAACGACCAGCGCACCGCAGCGCAGTGCACCGAGATCACCAATCGGCTCGGGCGGGACAGACTCATGGCCATCGCCGGCAATCCCGCGCTAACCGGGTTCCAAGCACCCAAGGTACTGTGGCTCCGCGAAGCGGAGCCCGCCAACTACAAGCGAATCGCGCACGTCCTCCTACCGAAGGACTACATACGCCTACGTCTCGCAGGAGAGTTCGCCACCGATGCGTCCGACGCGGCGGGCACATTGCTGCTCGACCTCCGCCAGCGCACCTGGTCGGCGGAGATTCTGGATGCACTCGAGGTGCCACGCGAATGGTTGCCCGCGGTCTTTGAGGGCCCGGAAGTGACCGGACGGCTGCGGGCCGATGTCTCGAACGAACTCGGCCTTCCGGCAGGAATCCCGATTGCAGCCGGTGGCAGCGACAATGCTGCCGCTGCAGTGGGCTCCGGAATCGTCGAGGTCGGACTCGCCAGCTCCTCGATTGGGACAAGCGGAGTGCTCTTCGCCTACACCCCGCAGTTCATGCCCGATCCATCGGGTCGACTACATGCCTTCTGCCATGCGGTCCCGGGGGCCTACCACCTGATGGGCGTCACTCTGTCAGCCGGCGGTTCGCTGCGTTGGTGGCGGCAGGTTCTCGGAGAGCAGCATGAGTACGACGCTCTGATTGAGTTCGCTGCCTCTGCTCCGTTGGGCTCGGAGGGCTTGCTGTTCCTGCCCTACCTTACTGGCGAGCGCTCGCCGCACTCCGATCCGTTCGCACGCGGCGCCTTCTTCGGCCTTACGGCCCGTCACAACGTGGCTCACTTGACCCGTGCAGTGTTGGAGGGCGTGGTCTACAGCCTCGACGATTGCCTCGAGATCATGACCGGACTGGGTATTGACGTGACACAAGTTCGCGCGATCGGGGGAGGTGCTCGAAGCTCGCTCTGGCGTCAGATTCAGGCGGACGTCTACGGCGTGCCCGTACACCGCACTGCAGTCGACGAGGGCCCTGCCTATGGCGCGGCGCTCCTCGCGGGAGTTGCGGCTGGTCAGTTCCGGAGTGTCCAGGAGGCTTGTTCTGTGATCCAACTTCGCCCCGAAGTAGCAGAGCCTGGGCCATCTCGAACTCAGCTTTACCGACGCTACCGTGACGTCTATCGAGGGCTCTATCCGGCTACCGCATGGGCAATGAACCGACTGGCAGAGCTGGCAACCGACAGAGGTTCGGCGAATTGACAGGGCGGCATCGCGCAGAATCGACGACCCGCCTGTTCTCGGATCGACCGCTCGAGAAGTTCTGCCTTGCCGGAACCTCTGATGAGAATGCAAAACGGATCCAGTGGCATTTCGACCTGTCCCGTAACAATGGTCCGTCGACTCGTGTCAGGTGCCCGAGCGTACTCGTGAATGAGACCAGCGAGGCAATCGATCCGGATGACTTGTGTGGTCAGATTCGCTCTGCGCCTGGGTGTCGGGAATTGGCGTCCGCTGGACGAGGCCTTGGTGGGGGCGAGCCGTGTGATAGTGGTCGAGCGCCTCCCTGCGCACGGTCCCTGCCCACCGCTCAGCGTAGGCGCCATGAGCGTGTGACATAGTGGGCCAGACTTAGTCCCCTCAAGACCTCCCCGAGACAGCCGATGCGCGCCGACAAGGAGTCCACCATGTCCACATCCAGGTCGACCGGCAATCCTGGACGACCACACGGCACGATGACCACAGCGGTCCTTTACGCGCCGCGCGATCTACGAATTGAGCAGCGTCCAGTTCCAATTCCGTCGGATGGCGAGGTCCTGGTCCGGATTCTGTCGGTCGGAGTTTGCGGATCCGATGTCCACTATTACGAGCACGGCCGCATCGGCGATTTCGTGGTCCGCAGCCCCTTGGTCCTGGGACACGAATCGTCCGGTCAAATAGTTGAAGTCGGCAAGGGAGTCTCACATGCGCGAGTGGGCGAACGTGTCGCCATCGAACCGGGCGAGCCATGCGGTCGCTGCGATCAGTGTCGGACCGGCAGATACAACCTGTGTCCGAACATCAGATTCCATGGCACGCCTCCCGTCGATGGCACTCTGTCGGAATTCGTCGCTGTGAAGTCGGAGCTCGCCTACACAGTGCCCGATGAAATCAGTGACAACGCAGCTGCTCTGCTTGAGCCGCTTTCTGTCGGCATTTGGGCAAACCGCAAAGCCGGTACCCTGGCTGGGACTTCATTGCTCATCGCAGGGGCAGGGCCAATCGGCCTGGTAACGACCATGGTTGCACGTGCGGTCGGCGCGACGCGAATCGCCGTGAGTGACGTCAACCGCAACCGACTGTCAGCGGCCTTGGCAAGCGGCGCCACGGAGATCGCGGTCCCTGGCTCTGATGACGTCTCCGGCGAGTTCGATGCGTTCATCGACTGCTCCGGTTCATCAGCCGCAATTGATGCAGGCGTACGTTTGGTTCGGCCGGCGGGGTCAGTCGTCTTCGTTGGGATGGGTGCAGATGAATTGAGGCTGCCTCTTGGGGTGATCCAACAACGCGAGCTGCTCATTACTGGCACATTCCGCTATGCCAATACGTGGCCGACCGCAATTGCTCTCGCTGCCTCTGAGCGGGTTAGTCTCGACGATCTGGTCACTGGCGAGTATGGTCTTGCCGACGTTGAGCAAGCCCTGACCGCGGGCCGCGATCCGCACAGTATCAAGGCTGTAGTTCGACCAGCGCTTGCGAACCCGTAGTGCCAAAGGCGAGAAGAAGAGCGAACTCCAAGCGGCCTCGCATACGGCTCTGAATTCAAACTGGTCGGGGGGACGGGACACCATTTGAACCGCCGATCTGAATACGGATCGACGGTTCTGGAGCTCCTTAGGAGGTGCGCCGATCGCCTCCGAGCCCCGAGTTCACAGCCCATAGGTCGTCTCAGCCCAGATACCACCTGCTTCGGCGCCGCCATTAGCCCAGCGCTCCAGCACCTCGAGACAGCACCCCAGGGCTACCGACGCACCTCGCGGAGCCGACGACCAAGAAACTCGCGCTCTGCTCGATTGTCGGTGAGGGCAAGCGCCCGCTCGTAGGCGAGCGCGGCCTCGGCGTCGCGGCCCCGCCGGCGGAGCAGGTCGGCGCGGATGGAGTGGTAGAGGTAGTAGCCCTCGAGGTTCAGCGTGTCGACCAGGCCGAGGGCGGCGTCCGGACCCTCCACCTCGGCGAGGGCCACCGCGCGATTCAGCTCTACCACCGGGCTCGGGGCCACGACCATGAGCTGGTTGTAGAGCTGAAGGATCTGCCACCAGTCGGTCTCCTGGGCGCGGTCTGCGTCGCTGTGTACGGCCTGGATCGCGGCCTGCAACTGGTACGGACCGGGCCGATTGATCGTCAGACAGCGGCGCACCAACTCCTGTCCCTCCGCGCCGAGAGCGCGGTCCCAAAGGCTGCGGTCCTGGTCGGCGAGCAACACGAGGTTACCGTCGGCGCCGACTCGCGCCTGGCGCCGCGCGTGGATCAGGAGCATTAGTGCCACGAGCCCAGTTGCGTCTGGTTCGCGGGGCATGAGCTCCGCGACGATCCGGCCCAGCCGGATGGCCTCCGTGGCCAGGTCCTCGCGTATCAACGATTCACCCGAGCTTGCCGTGTAGCCCTCGTTGAAGACCAGGTAGATGACGGCCAGGACCGCGCGCACCCGCGCCTGCAGGTCCTCCTCGGCCGGAACGCGATACGGGATTCCGGCGTCGCGAATCTTTCCTTTGGCGCGCACGATGCGCTGGGCCATCGTCACTTCGGGCACGAGAAAGGCGCGCGCGATCTCGGTCGTCGTCAAGCCCCCCAGCAGGCGAAGGGTCAACGCCACCTGGGCGGCCGGAGCCAGGGCGGGGTGGCAACAGGTGAAGATCAGGCGGAGCCGCTCGTCCTTCACGGCTCCCTCGTCCCTTGGTTCAGCCGCGGCATGAAGCAGCGCGGCCTGCGCGTGGCGGTCCACACGGGATGCCTCACGCCGCAGGCGGTCGACCGCGCGGTTGCGCGCGGTGGTGATGATCCATCCGGCCGGGCTCGGCGGGATCCCGCTGTCCGGCCACCGCCTGAGCGCCTCGACGAAGGCGTCCTGGACCGCCTCCTCGGCGACGTCGATGTCACCGAATCGGCGGACCAGGACAGCAACCGCCCGCCCGTATTCCTCACGGAAGACTTGCTCGACGTCTGCGGCGTTCAGTCTTCGGCTTCGTCGTGGAACGGCCGAACCTCGATCGGTACGCGGCACGCCTGAGTGGCCCTGGCGCCCCACTTGAGGGCCTCGTCCAGGTTGGGGACCTTGATGACCCAGAAGCCGCCAATGTGCTCCTTGCCCTCGGCGAACGGGCCGTCGGTCGTGAGCACCTCGCCGTCCTTCACGCGCAGGGTCGTGGCGGTGCTGGAGGGGTGCAGCCCGCCAGCGAAGACCCAGGCCCCAGCCTTACGGATCTCGACGTTGAGCGCGTCGACGTCGGCCCCGCTCGCGTCCATGTCAGCTTTCGACAACTCCTGGTCCTCGGGGTGGTAGACGCTCATCAGGTACTGCTTCATGTCGGTGGTCCTCCTTCGACCTTATCTGTATTGCCGGACCATGGCCAGGCTTTCACCACTTACACGAACGGCTAGCCTGAAATCGACAGGGGACCAGTGACGAAATCTCGACTGCGGTCAGGCTGGGCTCCGTTGCATCGGCACGAGAGCTCACAATCCGCGTCGCCTGAACGGAGACGGCGGTCCCCTAGTAAAGCGCAGCAGACTCCTAGAAGACATTCACGTGTTCAAATCCCGTTGCCCTAATGCGCTCGGGGATCCATCGAGCCCCAATATCTGGGGTCGGACCCGGCTCGATCGCCTAGATGTTGGGGTGACCGCGATCAGGTTTTGGTCGGGGGGAGGGGACACTATTTGAACTCTCGAATTGAACTCGGCAGCGGCGTCCTCGACCTAATTAGGGCCCATTGCGACCGGCCTGACCAGGCCGCCGGCGGCGTTTAGCCCGCCCGCGGGCGGTTCTTGGCGGCGGCTCAGGGTGGTCCCCCAGCAGGCGTTTGAACTCAGCGTGCGCCCAGCGGTGCAGCGCAGGCGCACAGCGGGGGCCTGCGCTCATCAATTCACCCAGGCCTAACCGAGCCACAGTGATCAAACCGAGAAGAACGATCACTAATGCAATGACGACCCAGACGCGAGCCAAGTCCGTGGTGAGAGAGTCCTCATTCTTGGATGTATAGACTCCGCTGGCATGTGGCCAAGAGCCTTGGTACTTGCCGTCAGGTGGCCTACTACGCCCTTCTCGACCGCACGCCAAGGGGTCGCGACGAGAGCGACACGACGCCGCTCTAGCTCCGGCGCCACGACGAGTACGAGTGACGCGAGGGTTCGACGAGATTGTTCTGCTTGTCTCAGCTTTCTCAGAACTGCCTACCCGCAACCTATTCTCCGACGCGGTCCGGTGGAAGTAAGGGTCCGCACCTTGCCAAGAGCAGCTGGCTCTGGGCGGCGGCGCTGAGTGGCCGAATCGGGCGCGGCAACATAGTTTCCGCCACACCAACTACCGGCAGCGCCAAAGGGCGCTTGATCACGATGAGCGCGAGGATCGCCGCCACGAAGCTGATGGCGGCGGCGATCACAAACGCCTGGTGGTATCCGGCGATAACGGCACCTGCACCTTGCGGCAGATACACCCTGGTGACCGACCCAGCGATGTTGACCAGAATCGCCAGTCCCACGGCCGTTCCAACCTGCTGGGCCGTGCCGATGAGACCAGAAGCGGTTCCCTGATCCCGATCGGGGACCCCAGCTGTCGCGGCCATAGTGACGCTTACGAACGTAAGTCCTACGCCGATGCCCGTAACCAGCATGGCGGGGATGAGGACGGTGACGTAGTCGCTTTCTGGGGCGGTTCTCAGGAACAGGAGCATCCCCGCCGCCAGCACGAGAGTTCCGAGCGCGATCAGGGTTCTCTCGCCAA
>WNGG01039577.1_pt1 | contig 11974 bp, 18 predicted proteins | sample 5400661 | NCBI WGS metagenome assembly WNGG01 (sample SAMN13153372, study PRJNA577476) | soil metagenome | isolation source: 100 cm soil or saprolite under Garry oak tree replicate 1 | place: USA:California | collected 2016-06-15 | reverse complement strand
ATCTGGATACCGACATCGGCCGGGTTCGGATCGTGCCCCGCAAACTTAGAGTAGAAGCACCGGTACACCTCCTGGTCCGCCAGCCAGGTCTGGTAGAGGCCTGCATCAGTGCGATAGTGTTCCAGCTCACGACGAGCTGACCGGAGGAGAGTCTGATCATCCTTGGAGGCCAGCCTCCAGACCAGCGCCGTATCATCTGCGTCCGGGGGGATCTCACAACCGGGTTGCAGCGCATCGAGTTGACCAGGTTTGCCGTGGTAACGCACCAGACCCGTCTCTTCGATCTGGTCTCGGAGGTATCCACGCGTGCGTTCCAGGACATCGGTCAGACTGGTTTCCTGCGCTACTGGCTCAAGCACGTCCAGGATCAGTGCGGGAACGAAGACATTCACTTCCGTCAAGGGCTGCTCGAAGGCCGGGCCGCGCGTCACAGGAGTTGTCCAGTAACCCGCCGCCGTCTGATGGAGACGGAGCGCTTCTACAGCATGGAGAAATGCCCAGGTGAGGTCCTCAGGATGCCCAGCACCCAGGCTCTGTCGTTGGCCCCGATTTACTCTCTGATCCGCAACCCGGCTATACACCAGGAGAGATGCGCTCAAGAGGCCGAGTGCCAGGGCCCCGAGGAGGCACAAGCGCAGAGTTCTAGACGCCACCATCGGTGGAAGTACCCCCTCGAACGTTGCTGCATGAGCGCAAGATGACGGGTGGAAAGTCATCAAGAAGCCGGGGTGGGAATATAGCAACCTGGAGCAAGGACTGTCAAGGGAGAGATGTCCGCTTTGTGGAATGTCTGTACGGAGTTGGTGGGATTTGGGAGTGTTGTAACGGCAATATAGTGTAGCGGGGTTTTGCTAGGGGCGCCATGGCATGGAGGCACAACACTATGCAACTCCGTAACGGAGAAGGGAGGGCTCCGAGCCAACCGGCCGGCACATCGAGACACCATGCGATTGGCGCTTGATCATGGCGGGAGGGGGTTGTATCATTGCGGCGCCATGGGAAGACGCATGCTCAGGTTTGGAGTTTGGAAGCGGGCATGGAAAGCTGGCAAAGGTGAGCGCTACATCCTGGCGGGAGGCGGCATGGGGGTGGGAGGCGGCATACGCCCGAAGGGGTTGAGGGTCTGCACGTATCTGCTAGGCATTCGCTATCGGGACGTCATCGTGCTGCAAGGGCCGCCCCTCATGGGTGTGGCATTCGCCATGCAAGGAGGCTGGGGGTACAGGCTCTTTGACCTCTGCCTCCTCATGGTGGCCAACCTGCTCCTGGTGAGTCATATTTTTTCCCTGAACGATTGGGCCGGCATCGCTTCGGACCTCACAGACCCGAACAAGGCCATGGAGACCTTTCTGTCGCGCGGGATCAGCAAGGGCGAAATGGGCTTCCTCTCCCTGGTCACCGGCTGCCTGAGCCTGGTGACCTTTAGCCTGCTGCCCTTGCGGACCTTTCTCCTGGCGTCGGCGATTGTCGCCCTGGGGCTCCTCTATTCGCATCCACGCCTGCATGGCAAGGGTATCCCGGTGCTCTCGTCCTGCCTGCATCTCACGGGGGGGATGCTGCACTTCCTGGTGGGGTATTCCCTGTGGCGCGGGCTCGAGCTGCGTGGAGGACTCATCAGCCTCTTTTTCGCCATTGTCTTCACCGCCGGCCATCTCACCCAGGAAGTAGGGGACTATGAGGGCGATGTCTGTAACGGCATTCTGACCAATGGGGTCAGGTTTGGCAAAGAGTGGATATTTCTTGCCAGCTTCGTCTTGTTTACCCTCTCTTTCGGCTACCTCTGGGGTCTGGTCCAGTATGGCGTTGTGCCTGCACCACTGCGATATATTCTCGTGTTGTATCCGGTGCATGCTGCCTTGTTTTGGCGAGCCTTCAGAAGCGGTCTCACCTTCCAAAGCATCAGCCAGCTGCGGCAGGCCTACCGGCTCCTCTATGCGGTTATCGGCCTCGCGACAATCGGAGCTCTGATCCTGCACTAGGATGGCTACTCAGATGAAGCGGCATGCGGGACCGGCGCTCCTGCTCTTCTTGGCGGTTCTGACCGGCTACCTGGCGAACGGGCGGAGCATCGGCTCCGGCGACACTCTGCCGGCGAGATACTTGCCATGGAGCCTTCTCCGGCAGCAGAACTTTGATCTGGATGAGTTCCCAGCCCTCTACGATGAGAGGGCGTTGCAGATCTTTCCGCTGCTCGACGGAATCCCCTACTACCTGCAGTACCGGAGCGGACACTACCTGTCAGCCTACACCCCCGGCCCCGGCGTGCTGGCCGTGCCCGTCTACGCGGTGCCCATCCTGCTGGGTGCCCCACCCGAGCCCGGCTGGGCGAGGAGTCTCGAGAAGCTCTCGGCAGCGATCATAACGGCGCTCTCCGTGGTGTTCCTCTTTGGAGCCCTGCGGGAGCTGGTGAGCCAGGGGTGGGCACTTGGCATCGCGCTGATCTACGCGTTCGGCACCAGCAGCTTGAGCGTCAGCAGTCAGGGTCTCTGGCCGCACGGACCGAGCCAGCTCTGCCTGGCTGTCCTGCTCCACTGCCTCGTCAGAGGACTCCGAGAGGAGCGCTATCTCGCGTATGCCGGCTTCGCGATGACCGCCGCTGTCACGATGCGCTCCACCGACGGCTTGCTCGTCCTGCCGGTCGCCGCCTGGATTCTCTACACGCATCCCTCCCTGATCCTGAAGTTCGTGCTCTTTGCCCTTCCCCCGATCGCGGGCCTGGCGCTGTACAATCTCATGCTCTTCGGGGCGGCAACGGGGGGAGCGGGCAACACGACGGCTCCCACCTGGGCGTTCTTCTCCCAGATTCCGCTCGACGAAGGCCTCTCCGGGATGCTCATCAGCCCAAGCCGCGGTTTGTTCGTCTACTCGCCCATTTTCCTCTTCTCCCTCCTCGTGGGGGCCACGACTTCTCGCCGACACGGCTCCGATCCTCTGCTTCTTCCTCTATCCCCTCGCTGACCCGCTGTCGCGGCGAAGGTTCTTGCGGGGGCTGTTCATCGCCTTGGCCATCGCCTCCGCTGGCGCCCACGCACTGGGGGCGTTCTTGTACGACGGGCGCTGGGACGCCCTCGCCGACATCGATCGCAATGAGGCTCGACTCTGGGCATGGACGGAGAGCCCGCTGGCCTTCTACGGTCGCGAGGCCATGTGGGTCGTGCGGCAGTTCACTGGGCCGACGGTGGGCGGCCAGCCGACGAGCACCGATTCCCCCGATCAGCTCGCCGCCTCATACGCGGTGGGCCAGCTCCCGGGCGAGGTCTTCACGGGCGACCTGATCCCGGCGTCGCTGATTGCGACGAACACGGGACGCGCCGTCTGGCTCGCCTCCGCGCCCGGCGAGCGGGGCGCGGTGAGGCTCGGCTGGCGCTGGTATCGTGGGGATCGAGAGGAAGCCAGCGGGCGCGCGCTTCTCCTCTCCAATCTCTTCCCCGGACAGACGGCAAGGCTCGCGGCGCGGGTCTCCGCGCCGACCGTCCCTGGCGACTATACGCTGGTCATCGACATGGTGAGCGAACTCGTGACCTGGTTCGCCGATCGCGGTTCCAAGCCCGTCCGAGTGGCGGTGAGGGTCGCACCTCTAGAGATGGAACGCCTACTGTCGGAGCCCACGTCGGCTGCTGGACCGTCGCCCGTCGTAATGATTGCAACCGACCGCAGTACCTACCGCCGCGGTGATCGGCTCGGGCTCACGGTCACGCTCAGCTACCCGCATCGTCCGCGGAAGTTCGACGCCTACCTGGTCCTCCAGGGGCCCGAGGGGGCCGTGTTCGTCTATGACGGGCGCCGGCTCGCGCGCGCCACCGAGGAGCCCTGGCGCGCGTGGGTCAAGGAGCTGCCGCTGCCGGCGCAGGCGACGGGACGATTTACGCTGCTGCTGTCGGAGCTGGCCGTCGGTGGCTACCGCTGGCATGTCATCCTGACCGAGCCCGGCAGCTATCACGCCGTCGTGAGGGCAGCGGCGGCGTTCGGGATCGAATCGTGAGGATATGCGTGGGCGCGTGGCCAGTCGCGGTCGGCCGTCAGCGCCCGAGCATGGTATCCAGGAGACGGGGACCCCTGGCAATACTTATGGGCGTTCTGGTATTTTAAGCGTGCACTGGCAGTGTTTCCCCCCCGCTCCTGTGGACCAATCTGGCCTATTTCCCGATCGGCTTTGAGATGCCCTTTCTGCCTGGCGTTGGCGTCATTCTCCTGCTGGCCAGCCTACTCCAGCTCCTGGGTAATCTCACGCTCGCCTATAACCTTTTGTGGCTCCTGTCGTTCCTGCTCTCCGGGTACACCATGTACGCCCTGGGCCGCTCTCTCTTCCGACAGCGAGCGGTGGCCTTTCTGTGTGGTGTGCTCTTCATGTTTTCTTCCTATTACACGAGGGATGGCACGTATACCAGGGGCAGCTCCCGGCTGCGTTGTTTGTTCGAGGTCTCAATACGTTGACCTTCACCTATCGCTATACGGCGAGGCCCATGGATACGACGCCAGGCGCCACTGATGCCCGAGCACTGGCTGTCGCCTTCGATTACCTCGCATTGCGGGGCTCGCGCTGAGGGGATAATGTTCCTCGTTCGGCTAGCATCGTGTGCACCTCAGTGAAGTTCTGATGGCAGTCTGGAAAAAGGACTGTCAATGGAAGGGAACAATGTCGTGGCGGTTCGGTTCTGAGAATAGTTCAGGCACACTATGGGGACATCGCTGAAGGGCATTGGGGCAGATTTTAGGCGGTTTTCTCAATGCTGATTGTGCTGGTGGGGTAGTCAAGCTCAACGCGGTAGCCGGTAAGGAAGGCAGTGCCAATCAGGGCATCTTCGGAGTCGGTCAAGGTGAGACGGATGTGCATGAGCGTGCCATCCCATTCTGCTTGCCCCGCAAAGACCAACTCATCTTCCACCGTAGTCCCGTCTGCCAATTCTGAAGTGACAGTGTCAATCAGTTCAAGCCCAAGTGAGACAGCAATAGAAGTCGGCAGGCAGAGAAATCCGTTAAAGCCAGTATCCAGAATACCTTCAACCGTAACTTCTTGCCGTACGCCACATACTTTCAGCTCAATGACTGGCGAGCCATTCGTGAGAATAACGCCCGTAATCATCGGCGCCCCCACCGCACTGGCACATGCCCATGATACTTTATCGCCGCGCGGTGTCCGATCCTTCCGACATAAAATACCTTCCCTGGATACTTTTCTCTCGCTTTTGTATCAGCATCTATGATGGTATCACCAATGAAATAGTCCCCTGCGTCCGCATCAATTGCAACAAACTTGCCGTAGTATTTTTCCCTTAATTCAGGGTCGAGTTTTTGAAAAAACTCTTTGCCCTTTCTGGATATTTCTTTGATTTCCCGTGGAGTGTGGACTTTGGCCATAGGTTCCCTCCTTGTGAGGTATGTGCTGAGGGAGTGTAGCGAGGTTTTGCTATGGGCGCAATTGCATGGAGGGACAACACTATAGGGATGGCACATATACCAGGTGCAGCTCCCAGCTGCTGTGTTTGTTCGAGGTCTCAATACGTTGACTTCACCTATCGGTATACAGCGAGGCCCATGGATACGACGCCAGGCGCCACTGATGCCCGAGCACTGGCTGTCGCCTTCGATTACCTCACATTGCGGGGCTCGCGCTGAGAGTATACTGTTTCCCATTGTGACCAGGATGTCACGTCGTTATTGCTGAGCACAAGTCTGTGTATGAAACTTTGATGACGAAGAGGTGACGTGCATGTCAACGTTAACTGTTGATGATGAGCTGTACCAACGAGCCATAGAGGCAGCTGCGGCTCAAGGCAAGACGGTCGATGCGTTTGTCGATGAGGCGTTGCGCAAGGCACTCACCATAGTTGGCGTACGGCGTACAGTCCGCAACGGGCTGCCGGTCATGGTCGTGAGCCACGACACACCCGCCATCGCTCCCGCCACAGTACGCCGGTGTCTTGAGGAGGAGGGTTTGTGATTGCGTTGCCCGATATCAACGCGTTGCTCCCCCTGGCGTGGAGCAACCATCTGTCAGGCCATGCCCGCGCGCGCCCTGGCCACCAGCGTCTCCTCGCTGTCACAGGTGACGATCCATTCCCCGACCTCTGCCAGCGCCTCTGGCTCCTCGCACGTCTCCAGCAGCGGCGCCAGTGCCGCGGCGCATGCCTCGCCAAACCGCCTCCTGGCTTGCCGCACCAGCAAGGCACGTTCTGCCGCCAGGCCCTGCTGGAGACCCTGTTGGAGACCTTCACGCAACCCTTCTTCCTTCCATTGCTGTGTCCACTCAATCACCCGTTCGGCCAGCATCGTTTGCACCTCCGCTAAATCCTGCACTTCCGGGATGGAGACCTCGGGAAGCCGCGCCGGGAGCAGCACGCGCCGCAACCAGACCGTGAACGCCCGCCGCAGACTCGCATGCGCGGGCTCCTGGAGCCAAGTCCAAATGAGATATGCACGGATTCTCGACCGCCAGTCTTGCAAGCACAGACGGTTTCTGCTATATCAGAATACCATAGAGAGGCAGCAATAGGGAGACAGACCTGCCTGTCAGGGAGGCACTGTGTCAGTCATGCGCGTGCCGCACTGAGGAGCAACACTATGGTCCAGATTACCATCGAAGTTCCCGAGGCGCTTGCTGAGCGACTCGCGACAGTACGCGATCGCTTACCGGATGTCCTCGCGCACGGGCTCGATGCGCTTTCACCTCTACCCAATGCTGTGTATCGCGCCATCCTGGAATTTCTCGCGAGTAATCCATCGCCTGCAGCAGTGTTGCATTTCAAACCAACGCCACAGATGCAGGAACGTGTCAGCGCACTGTTGGCAAAAAGCCGGGCTGCGCCGCTTACCCCGATAGAAGCAGCAGAATTAGAAGAATACGGCTGCATCGACAACGTGCTTTCTCTGCTCAAGGCCCAGGCATTCAAGCGCATGCACGCGCGCTCGTAATGGCCACCGATATTCCACGCCAACTGCGTGTCATCGTGATCAAACGTGCCAAGAGGCTGTGTGAGTACTGCCAAAAACCTGATGACCGTGAGCTCAATTTTTACCGTCATGAGGTGGATCACATCATCGCCGAGAAACACGGTGGCCAGACGGTATCGGATAACCTGGCTTATGCGTGTTTGCAGTGCAATCGTCACAAGGGGACCGATATCGCTTCACTTGATCCACAGAGTGGCCTACTCACCCCACTTTTTAATCCCCGTATACAACAGTGGAGTGAGCACTTTCAAGTGCATGAAGATGGCACGATTACCGCACTGACAGCTGTGGGACGTACGACGACTGCTCTACTCAATTTGAATGATCCCATACGCATCCAAGTACGTGCTGCTTTGATAGTGGCTGGCAAACTCGGCTCACATCCTCAAGAAAGTCATGGTTGCTGAGACTCAGCCGGGCACGGAAATATCCACGGTCGGGCAAAACGTACTCTTCCACAATGGTCACCTCGGCAACAACCGTACTGGCCACCAGTCGCGCTGTGATTTCGGCGAGGTATGCCCCCGGCTCCATTGGCTTTATGCCGCCTCAAGGATGGCCAGGCGTGCTCGCACCGACTCCCACATCTCGTAGAAGATACTCCAGTTGACGACATCCATGGAGATAGCGCGTCTCAAAAGCCTGCAACCGCTCACGCAGGTCGGCATACTCACGATGAGCTGCGGCACGTTCCAGAGCAATAATTTTGTCGAGGGAGCGATCGATCGTATCACTCCGGTATCCCTGACGGTAGAGGGTCGCAAGATACTGGAGTCGCTCTAGCGTCTGCTCGTGCGTGGCCACGGGTTTTCTCCTACAGCACAGATGCATGGCATAGTGCACCTCTTCCAGACGATGGTTCTTGGGAGCCAGGCCTGGCGACTGTTCATCGAGACGTTCACCAATAATAGCATAGGCTGTGGCTTGTGGATACGATGCCAGGCACCACTGATTCCCGAGCGCTGGCTGTCGCCTTCGACTACCTCGTGTTGCGGGGCTCTCGCTGAGGGTATAATGTTCCCCAAGGCGCCGACGTCGTTGTTCTCGACGAGAGCTTTGCCGCCCGCGACCCCGCGACCCTTGCACACGTACCAACACCGACTGCAGCAGCACCTGTGTGTGGTGCGTAAACCCATCCTGGGTGGGTTGCATCATGACTATCGGCTGGGGAAGAAAGCCGCTTGACAGCCGCATGTCGTTATTGCTGAGCACAAGTCTGTGTACGAAACTTTGATGACGAAGAGGTGACTGGCATGTCAACGCTAACTGTAGATGATGAACTGTACCGACGAGCCATAGAGGCAGCCGCGGCCCAGGGCAAGACGGTCGATGCGTTTGTCGATGAGGCGTTGCGCAAGGCACTCGCCATGGTTGGCGTACGGCGTACAGTCCGCAACGGGCTGCCGGTCATGGTCGTGAGCCACGACACACCCACTATCGATCCCGCCACAGTACGCCGGTGTCTTGAGGAGGAGGGTTTGTGATTGCGTTGCCCGATATCAACGTGTTGCTCGCCCTGGCGTGGAGCAACCATCCGCATCACGACGCGGCGCATCGCTGGTTTGCCCGCGACGCGGCTGCGGGATGGGCCACCTGTTTGTTCACGCAGACGGGGTTTTTGCGACTCTCGTTGAATCCTCAGGTCGTCGGCGTGTCGATTGATTGCCAGGCGGCTTTACATCTGCTCGACAATCTCGTCGCCCATCCCCATCATCAATATGCGGAAAGCGCACCAACACTGACGGCAACCCCCTTCGATGCCTTGGTTCCAAAAATTATCGGCTACCGGCAAGTGTCCGATGCCACACTGCTGCATCTGGCGCGCGTTTATGGTATGAAGCTCGTCACGTTCGACCGGCCTGTTGTGGCCGTTTGTCCATGGAACGAAAATCTGGAACTCCTCACACCGTGATCAGCCAAAGTCATATTCCAGCTCTTTGTCTTCGGCAACCTAGCGCAACGTCTGCTGATCGAGAGTTATGGTCGCCCAGGTGCTCTGGACAGCCGCCAGGGCTCGTTGGACTTCTCTCGCGTCAGTCGTGCGGTGTTGATCGATCCATGCATCGATCAAGAATAGGAGCTTCTCTCGTGCGTTTTCTGGCAACTGTTGCAGTTTAGCAATGACGGCTTCCTCAAGTGTCATAGCATTCCCTCTTCTGTACACGCGCCAAACTTTTTTGCAAGTTTAGCATAGAATGCTGAGAGATCCGTCATCATGTGGCGATGCGAGAACAGTAATTTGCAGCTGTAGTTATGATCCCATGGAAGCCACTCCATGCCGGGATGCCCTAGCACACTGATCCATGGCTTGAACATTGGCTCTCAGAGGGCCGACAAGTGTAGGGAACATGACCTTGAGAGCAAGAAGCGTCCCGCTCACGTTACGAAGGCGATCACGCGGACGGCTGGGGCGCTGGGGCGGGGAGCAGGCGAATGTCCAGCGCGTACATCAGAGCCGCCGCAATGCGGTGCAGCAGGAACAGGGCATCGCTGTCCACGTCAGCCTCTTCCAATCGGGCGATCACGGAGGGCTTCGTGCCGACGCGTGCGGCCAGGGTCTGCTGCGTGAGGCCGGCGGCGGTGCGCGCCTCATAGATCATCCGGGCGATCTGGGCCTTGAGGGTCTCCTCGGCTATCATCTGGCGCATGTCGGGGTCATCGCCGATCATCTGATCGAGGATTTTGAGGGCGTCTGTCGTCTTCGCCATGCTGCAGCTCCTCTGCATAGCTATGGTTCTCCGGATCCTGCGCAAATGCGTCCTTCCGCCGGATGGCCCGCTCGATGTCCGCAGGAGGCACCTGGCCTTCTTTTGTCAGCGCGTGCGCCAGCACCGCCAGGCGCTGGCCATGAAAGCAATCGAGGATCCGATACTGGACCCGCCCTCGCCGTGCCCGTAGCTCATAGATGCCATCGCGGAGGTAATCGGCTTCAGGGCGGCGGAGTTCGTGCCCCATCGCGGCCAGGCGTTGAATCCGGGCGATGCAGGCCGCATAGGCGCGCCGGTCGCGCCGTTGCAGCGCGCGGAGCCAGTCGAGTACAGGCGCCTCCCCATCCTCTTCCTTGTAGAACACGATGGTGGTCTGGGGCATCGCACCGGTCCCCGACAAGAGCACGATTGTTATACCACGGCCTTGATGACCCTCGCACGAGAAGCATCCACAGGCAAGCGTGTCATCAGAGAGGAATTCCAGCCTCTGCAACGAAAACGTCGAGCCCAGAGGAGGCGTCCTCCAACACTGCTGATCCGAACGTTTCTCTATGAAAGGTAATCGCGGACTGCACATCGGCGAGGGCCTCCTCATACGTGTTACCCTCTCCTATGTGGCGGTCAGGGTGATCATGAGGGTGTAGTAGTACTCGGATTGGGCAGTAGCGTCAATGCAAAGAGCTGACCAGAGACGACACTCAGCGTGCTCAACGTCCCAGCAGTGGTCGTCAAGTTATAGCGGGTCGGCGCAGGTCATCGCAATGCCGTAGGGGCTAATCTGACCAGGAGGCGAAACCGTACAATCGTTGAAGTCACTCGCCGCACCAAGCAGAAAGAATTGTGCCTGCGATGACCCTTCGGTGCCTGCGACGACTGTGCGTGCTTCAAGGGCCACCTCCACCCAGGTATATTGTTTGGCGTACACCACATTAAAAAATGCAAAACCGCTCGTATCTGTGGTCACAGTACTCGGGCTAGCAGTAGCGACTTGCCCAACGCTATCCGTGACATCAGAGGCAAGGAAAATGTGGCCACCACTGACATCGTGGAGAGAAAAGCTCACTGTCTGGTTCTTGACCAAATTGCCTTGGGTATCTCGCGCTACAGCCGTGATGACACTCTGTTGTGCGGTGCTCCCTGGGGGATTGACACTTAAGGTGGTGGGGGTGGCTTGTAACACAAGGGAATTGACCGTCGTGGCGACAAATTCGATCTCGACCTGGCTGGATGGTCCATGCGACACATTCGCCGCGGCGCTAATCACCGCAGGGCCGGCATTGTCAGCGCAGATGTAGACCGTGGCATTGCCCTTGCCATCCGTGGTGGTGCTGATAGTTGTCAACGTCGCAGGACAGACTGGAGTCGCAGCAAAGTCCCCTCGGGTAGCGAAGAAATTAATCATTTGACCGACCTGATTCACGCCTGCCTTATCCCAATGTACCGTGACAGTCTGCGGTGTATTTAATGGCACTTCGGTAGGAGGGGCTGGGGTTGTAATGGCAAAGTTGCCGAGACTGACCGACAGCGTCTCCGTAGCCATCGCTCCTAAGGCCGTCACGGTAATCGTTTGGTTCTTCGGATCGCCTCCAGTGGTGAGGCGATCCGTGGCCGTGCTAGCAGCTCCAGTCGGGGCACTCGGACACGCCATACCCGTACAAACTGTGATGGAGACCGTCGCTGTGATGCCATTGGTGGTGCTGGCTTGCACTGTATCCGTACTTGGGTTCGTGCCGGCCGTACCGGCCTTATACGTTACAGCGACTAATCCGTTGGTGCTCGTGACTCCACAGGCACCGCCCGGGGGCGGCATACAGGCCGCAGGTCCAGCCGTCAAAGAGGCCATGGTTGCATTCGTAATGAATGTGAAGACCACAGTCTGCCCAGCCATCGGATTACCCTTGGCATCCTTGACCGTGGCCTGAATCGTCGAGAGCCCTCCTGGTTGCACCGTAGCAGGATTCGCAGTCAAGGTTACAGATGCAGGAGGACTGGTCCCAGCCACCGTGATGCTCACGGTACCTATGATCCCGTTGGTCGTGCGCGCCTGCACGGTATCTGTGCCTGCGGTCGTGCCGGCCGTATACGTGACAGTGAATCGTCCATTGGTGTCCGTGACCCCGGTGAGCGGGCTCAAGCTGGCCCCACTCGTATTCGTAGTGAATGCGAAGACCAGGGTCTGCTCCTGCACCGGGTTGCCATGGGCGTCCAGCACCGTGGCCTGAATCATCGATGTCCCTCCCACATTTACTTGGGGGGGAGTCGCCGTCAGGGTGACGGTCGCTGGCGGCCCAGCCACGAACATCACAGTCGTGGAG
>WNGG01007630.1_pt1 | contig 11974 bp, 18 predicted proteins | sample 5400661 | NCBI WGS metagenome assembly WNGG01 (sample SAMN13153372, study PRJNA577476) | soil metagenome | isolation source: 100 cm soil or saprolite under Garry oak tree replicate 1 | place: USA:California | collected 2016-06-15 | reverse complement strand
GTCCCGGCTCTGGAGCATGACTTCGTCGCCGTCCCGGAAGACCAGCGTGCGGAAGCCGTCCCACTTGGGCTCGAACTGCCACCCCTCGCCGTACGGCAAGGCGTCGGCGGCGCTCGATAGCATTGGGGCGAGCGGTGGATTGAAGGGTAGGCGCATGGTCACCAGCGCGCTTCGTGCTCTTCGATCCACCCGAAGAGTTCGCGGACGTCGATTGGCCTGTCGCCGTCCGGAGTAATCCGGCCGGAGTAACAGCCGAAAATCTGGTGCGCGCTCGAAAAGAAGCCATCGCGACGGCCGCTCTCCGAGACGCGCTCAAACTCAGGCTCGAACAGCAGATCGATGCGGTCGGTAGCGGCAGTGCGCACGCGCCACGGCTTCTTCATGGCAGCGCGTTCGTAATCGAAGACGAGGCCCTCGTTGATCTTCGTGAGACCGCCGTCGACGCACAGTCCGTTCTCGGTCATGCCGGTGCCGTCCGTCCACTGCCCCCCCAGGTTCAGGCCGACCGTGCGTCCACCCTGCTCACCTGACGCCGAGCCCCAGTTCCAGACGGTGTGCTCGGGCCACACCCCGCGGCCATAGTCGAGACAACCAAACGCGGGCGCGGCGAAATCAAGCCGCTCATCATCGAGCTGCACGTAGCCGGACGCCGGGAGGGTGTTCTGCTTGGAAGTGTACTGGAACTGCGCATCGGTCCACGGGATGACCACATTCAGCGTCTCGTGGCCTTCCGGCCGCTCGACGGCGATGTCTGCCTGAAGCCGCATGCCTCCGAAGTCCGCGGCCGCGACGCGGATCCGCGTTCCCGAGCCGTCGTCGGTGAGCGCGACCCGCATATCTGGGTGCTCGATCACCATATCGCCCGCTATGGTCTCGGGGATCGTGATGGTGTTCGGTGGCTGGAGTACGGTTTTCTCGATGTGTCGCTGTGTTTGCCGGTCGAAGATATATGCGCCCGCCAGCTGCAGTCGCTCGATGTCTGCGATCGTTGCCGAAAAGAGGAGGTCATTGCTCGTGACGGCCCAGTAGTTCCACTTCTTCTTGCGCTGGAGCGAATCCGGAAGGTTACACGTATGCAGCGGATGACGCGACCAGCCAATCGCTTGCCGGTTGAGAAGCCCATCAGGCCCGCAGAGCATGACCGGGGCGGTTAACTCGGGTTCCGCGTGAGTCACCGGCGTAGCGGTCATGGCCCAAGATTACAGCAACGTTGCGATTTGCGCCCTTCTGTCTTAAGCCGCTTGACAGCCGGCTGGATGGGGTGTATTTTACCAATTGGTTAAATACACCCAATGGTTACCGCAACCGCATCCGACCCAATCAGCAACACTTTCGCGGCACTCGCCGACCCCACCCGCCGCGCGATCCTCGCTCGCCTCGCCTCGGGTGAGGCCTCGGTCACCGAGCTCGCCGAGCCGTTCGAGATGACACTCCCGGCCGTCTCCAAGCACCTTAAGGTGCTTGAGCGCGCCGGACTCATCGCGCGCGGCCGAGAAGCGCAGTGGCGCCCTTGCCGGCTCCAGGCAGGGCCGCTCAAGGACGCCGACGAGTGGATCGAGCGCTATCGCCGCCACTGGGAAGAGAGCTTCGACCGTCTGGACAGCTACCTACAAGAGCTGCAACAGAAGGAGAAGAAATACAGCCGCAAGATCACCAAGAAGGAGGACAAAAATGGCCGAGAGAACTGATGCTCCCATGACCGCTGAAGAGCGTGTGCTCATTGTCGAGCGCGTCTTCGACGCCCCTCGCGAACTGGTCTGGCAAGGCTGGACGGACCCCGAGCAGGTCATGCGCTGGTGGGGGCCGAAAGGCTTCACGTCACCGGCATGCGAAATCGATCTGCGGGTCGGCGGGAAGTACCTCTGGTGCATGCGGACGCCGCAAGGCCAGGACTTCTGGAACACGGGCGTTTACCGAGAGATAGTTCTGTACGAGCGCATCGTTTGCACGCAGAGCCTCGCGGACGAGAAAGGAAATGTCGTCCCCGGGGCCCATTATGGAATGAGCGGAGACCTCCCGCTGGAGACGGTCGTTACTGTCACGTTTGAGGAGATCGACGGCAGGACGAGGCTCGTTCTGCGGCAAGAGGGCATTGGCGACATGCTCGAGGGTGCTGAGGCGGGCTGGAATGGGGCGTTCGACAAGCTGGCCGACTCCCTGCCAGCAGCCTAAGATCAAAGGAGGATAAGATGGCCGAAAGAGCTGACGCCCCAACCAAAACGGACGAGCGGGAGCTTGTCATCAAGCGCATCTTCAATGCGCCGCGCGATCTTCTGTGGAAGGCCTGGACGGAGCGTGATCATGTCCTGAAGTGGCTTGGGCCCAAGCAGTTCACGGCCCTCGACTTCGAGCTCGACCCACGGCCGGGTGGCGCCTGGCACTCTCGCATGCGCGGTCCCGATGGCGCCGAGTACTCAAACGGCGGTACGGTCCACGAAGTGGATGAGCCGGAGAGGCTCGTGTTCACGTTCGCCTGGGACGAAGAGGACGGCACGCCCGGGCGGGAGATGGAGATCACGATCACCTTCGACGAACGTGACGGCAAGACAGAGATGACGTTCAGTCAGGGCGTCTTCGAGTCGGCCGAGGACCGCGACGGGCACCGCGAAGGCTGGAGCGAATCGTTCGACAAGCTTGCGGAATACCTGGCGAGCATCTAATTCGGAGCAAAAGAGAGAGGAGTACGAGAATGGCCGAGAGGACTGACGCCCCTGCGAACGCCAAGGAGGGAACGCTCGTCATTGAGCGAATATTCGACGCACCACGCGAGCTGGTATGGAAGGCGTGGTCGGACCCTGAGCAGGCGAAGCGCTGGTGGGGACCGCGCACGTTTACCGCCCCTGCTGCCGAAATCGACTTCCGGGTGGGCGGCAAATACCTGTTCGCGATGCAATCACCCGAATTCAACAACGGCGAGCCGATCTGGAGCACGGGAGTCTACCGGGAAATCGTCCCGTACGAGCGCATCGTCTGCACCGACTGCTTCGCCGACGAAACGGGCAAGGTCGTCCCCGCGACGCACTACGGAATGACCGAAGACTTTCCACTGGAGATGCTCGTCACGGTTGAGTTCGAGGATATCGATGGCAAGACAAAGATGACCTTGCGACATGAGGGCCTGCCGGCCAGCGACAAGCAAGGTGCGGGTGTCGGCTGGAACGAATCGTTCGACAAGCTGGCGGAAAGCCTGGTTTAGCGACGACGAATGGATAGGGGGAATTCGATGACATGCGTGTACGATGAGCCGCGCGCTTCCGCCGAGGTCCATCAAGCCCCTGGCGAGACGGCCGGATGGCGCGGGCCGAATGGCTACGCGCTCCTTTCCTGGGAAGTGGACTTCCGCCGCGGTGGCGCTTCTCGTCTCCACGTGCGCTCACCCGAGGGACGGGATTATTGGGTGGAGGACATGTCCCTGGAGATCGTCGAGCCGGAGCGGGTCGTGTTCATGGGGAACTTGGGTTTGGCGGAAAAGGGCGCCGAGAGTACGGCCGGGACTGTTACGTTCCGCCGAGCAGAGGGGAGCGAGTGACGGTGACGGGCAAGGACACCACAACGGAGCTCAAGCCTGTTTCCGAGAAGAACATAGCCGCCTACGGGTTGCCTCCCATCGCTTGGGAACGCGCAGTCGAGCGTCTGCGGGAGGAATGGAGGCAGCAGGCGCCGCCGGAGATGGACGGCGTGCCGGAGCCGCATACCCATTGGCTGGCCACCACGCGCCCGGACGGCAGGCCGCATGTCGTACCAATCGGGGCCGTCTGGCACGACAATCGCTTCTACTTCAGTTCAGGCGACGGCACGCGCAAGTCCAGGAACCTCGCGCAAAATCCGAACTGCGCGATCACGCTGGCCGCGAAGGGCCTCGACCTTGTCCTCGAAGGTAAGGCGACGAAAGTGAACGATGAAGCTAAGCTCCGTCGTCTCGCTGAGGTGTTCGCTTCGGGCGGCTGGGCGCCGACCGTGCGCGATGGCGCCTTCCACGACGAGTTCAGCGCGCCGAGCGCAGGGCCCCCGCCCTGGTACGTCTACGAGTTCACGCCCCATACCGTCTTTGGCCAGGCCACGGCCGAGCCGTACGGCGCGACGCGCTGGCGCTTGTACCCCTTTCGTCGAAAAACCAGCCACCAAAACCAAAAGAAGGAGGCCAAAATTGCCGGAGCCAACAAATGACATCCATGACGACACAATGACAACCAGCCAATCGTCACCTAAAAGCGGCCGCGTCGAGGCCAACGGCGTCAACTACTATTACGAGATCCACGGCTCAGGCGAGCCTCTGCTAATGCTCCATGGTGGGCTGGGTTCAATCGAGATGTTCATGCCGTCGCTGCCCATCATGGCGGAGAGCCGCCAGGTCATCGGCGTGGATCTCCATGGCCACGGACGTACGCCCCTGGGAGATCGCAAGATCGACCTCCCGGATATGGGCGATGACATGGCGCTGCTGCTCGAGAAGCTCGCCCTGGAGCGGGTTGACGTTCTCGGTTATTCGCTCGGTGGCGGCGTCGCCTTCAGATTAGCCGTCCAGCACCCGTCACGCGTGCGCCGGCTGGTCCTCGTATCAGCCGGATATGCTCAGGACGGCTTCTACCCCGAGATGCTACCGATGCAAGCGGCGGTTGGTGCGGCCATGGCCGAGTCCATGAAAGAAACACCTATGTACCAGTCGTACGCGGCGATCGCCCCGAATCCCGGAGAGTTTCCGAAACTGCTCGACCGAATGGGTGAATGGATGCGCAAACCTTATGACTGGGAACAGGACGTGAAGAAGCTGACGATGCCGGTGATGCTGGTCTACGGGGACAGCGACATGTTCCGGCCCGAGCACATCGTCAAGTTCTACCAGTTGCTCGGCGGGGGACTACGGGATGCCGGATGGATGCGCGAGAACATGTCGCCGAACCGGCTTGCCATTCTCCCGGACCTCACACATTACGAAATGGCCCTCGCGCCGGAACTGCCCCAGATCGTATTGCCATTCCTTAATGGAGAGAGCCGTGCGAAGACCTCGGCCGAACAGGCGAAGAACCAAGACTGAGCGCCTCGCCAAGAACCGCAAGTAGGAGGACAAACCATGGTCGAACAGAAGAAGCTGACCCTCACAACGCCCTCTGAGCGCGAGATCGTAATGACACGCGAATTCGATGCGCCCAGAGAGCTCGTCTTCGAGGCGCACACGAAGTGCGAGCACCTCAATAAGTGGTGGGGTCCGCGCAAGTACTCGTTCGAACTCTGCGAGATGGACTTCCGCCCCGGCGGGAAGTATCGCTTCGTCCATCGCGGACCGGAAGGCATTGAGGAGCACGGCTTCCGGGGTGAATATCCTGAGATCGTGCCGCCCGAACGAATCGTCTGGACCTTCGAATGGGAAGGCATGCCGGGCCACATATCGGTGGACACGCTCACGCTGGAAGACCTCGGCGGCGGCCGGACGAAGCTGACGTCTCACTCCGTGTTCGATTCGAAGGAGGACCGCGACGGGATGCTTCAGTCGGGCATGGAAGAGGGCGCGGGCGAGACGTACGATCGCCTCGCCGAGTTCGTGCAGACGCTGAAGCGATGACTCGATCTCGCGCGGCAAATACCGTCGGATAGCCGCGTTCGAGTAACCATCAAGGCACAGAGTAAGGAGAAGTATCATGGCCACAATTAAACAAAGGATCGTCCCGCACGTCTGGTTTGACAAGGAAGCTAAGGAGGCCGCCGAGTTCTACACCTCTATCTTCCCCGACTCGAAAATCACGAATGTTACCACCCTCCACGACACGCCGTCCGGTGATTGCGATGTCGTTTACTTCGAGCTCTCGGGGCAGGCGTTCCAGGCGATCAGTGCGGGCCCATTGTTCAAGTTCAACGAGTCGATCTCTTTCATCGTGTACTGTGAGACACAGGCCGAGATCGATAACTACTGGGATAAACTCTCCGCGGTCCCCGAATCCGAGCGGTGCGGCTGGCTGAAGGACAAGTACGGCCTCTCCTGGCAGATCGTTCCTGCACGAATGGACGAAATGATGCGGCGCGGCACCGAGGACCAGATCGCGCGCCTCACCCAAGCCTTCCTGCCGATGAAGAAGCTCGATATTGAGGCCCTGGAGGCAGCCTACAAGGGTTAGGTTTGGTGGCGAACATCGCTAGTGCTAACCACACGAAAGGAGATCGACGCCATGGGCAAGCTCAGATTCAACATCTCGATGTCGCTCGACGGATACATCGCCGGGCCGAACCAGAGTCTCGAGAACCCGCTCGGCGAAGGTGGCGAAAATCTGCATGACTGGGTCATCAAGCTCAAGTTCTTTCGCGAGATGCACGGCGACAGGGGTGGCGGCGAGACCGGCACGAATGATGACGTGCTCTGGGAAAATTTCGAAAACCTGGGCGCGACGATCATGGGCCGCAATATGTTCGGCGGCGGTCCCGGGCCGTGGGGTAACGGGGAGTGGAAGGGCTGGTGGGGCGACAACCCGCCGTTTCACACGCCTGTCTTTGTGCTCACCCATCACCCCCGTGAGCCGCTGGTGATGCAGGGAGGCACGACGTTCTTCTTTGTTACCGACGGAATCGAGTCGGCGCTAAAGCAGGCGAGGGATGCGGCCGGAGGCAAGGATGTAGCGCTTGGCGGCGGCGCCAGCGTCGCGCAGCAGTACCTCGCGGCGCGTTTGATGGACGAGATGGAGCTGCACGTCGTTCCGATTCTCCTTGGCGGCGGCGAACGCCTCTTCGATAATCTTGCTGGCTCCGATGTGAGGGTGGAGCCCGTCCGTGTGATCGAGACCCCGGAAGTCACCCACCTCAAGTACCGCGTCGTCAAGTCGTAAAGCCGATTAATGGCTGAGAGCGAAGCAACGGCCACGGCGGATCGCGAGATCGTCGTCACGCGCGTAGTCGACGCGTCGCGCGAGCTTGTATTCGAGGCGTGGACCGACCCGACGCGAGTGGTCCAGTGGTGGGGGCCGCATGGCTTCACAACCACGATTCAAGAAATGGTGGTTCGTCCGGGTGGCGTCTGGCGCTTCGTGATGCACGGCCCAGACGGCACCGACTACCCCAACAAAGTGGTGTTCGTCGAAGTCTCGGAGCCTGACCGCTTGGTGTACGACCATGGCGGCGGCGATGAGAGCGACTTGCAGCAGTTTCGCGTTACCGTGACCTTCGAGGAGGAAGGCGAGAAGACTCGCCTGACTACTCGAATGGTCTTTGTGACGCCGGGGGAACGCGACCGAATGATCGAGGAGGTCGGAGCGCTGGACGGCCTCAACCAGACGCTTGATCGCCTCGATGACCACTTGCGCCGAGGTTCAAGAAAGGAGCCACGATGAGAAAGCTAAGAGTCAACACGTTCCTGACCCTCGATGGAGTGATGCAGGCTCCCGGCGGGCCAGAGGAGGATGCGAGCGGCGGGTTCAAGCACGGCGGCTAGTCGGTCAATTACTGGGACGACCGTATGGGTCAGATGATGGGCGAATTCATGGGCAGGCCCTACGATCTAGTCCTCGGCCGTAAGACCTACGAAATCTTCGCCGCCCATTGGCCCAACGTCAAAGACGACCCGGTCGCAAATAGCCTTAACAATGCGAAGAAGTACGTGGCCTCTCGCACGCTGAACAGCGTTGAGTGGCAGAACTCAAGCCTCATCAAAGGTGACGTCGGGGAACAGGTGTCCGCCCTCACGGACCAAGCTGGGCCGGAGATCCAGGTCCACGGCAGCGGGAACCTGGTCCAGACGCTGATGAAGCACGACCTTATCGACGAGTTTCAGCTATTCGTATTTCCCATCCTGCTCGGCAGCGGCAAGCGCCTCTTCGCCGACGGCACCGTCCCGGCCGGGCTGAAGCTCGTTGACACCCAAACCTCGACCACCGGGGTGGTCATCGCTAAATACGAACGCGCCGGCGACGTCACATACGGCTCGTTCGCGCTCGACCAGCCGGCCGAGGCGTAGCCGAAGGTCGCCCTCACAAAAAGGACGTGGACATGACGTACACAAACGTAATGGACTCGTAGAAGGTGGCGGGTCTGGAGACGGCCAACCGCATCTGACGTCGAACAGGCGGTTCGCAGTTCGTCTAACATAGTGATAGAAGCGCCCCAGTTGAAGAAGGAGGTCTTTCATGATCAAAGGTTTCGGCGGCGCCAGCATCTGGAGCCAGGACCTGAATAATCTGCTCCCGTTCTATCGAGACACTCTGGGTCTCAAGCCGACCATCGAGTCCGAGCGGTTCGTCCTTTTCGGCGATCCAAATGCGCCCAGTTTGGGGCTGGGATCGCACAGTGAGGTCAAGGGGAAGAATAATGACCCGGCACGCCACATGGTAGGCCTTATGACCGACGATGTCCGCGCCGAGTACCAGCGCTTGAAGTCGAAGGGGGTCGAGTTCGTAGAGGAGCCGACCAACTACGATCAGATCACCATCGCAACGTTGAAGGATCCAGAAGGGAACCTCGTTCAGCTGTTTCAGATGGCGTAGAGCCCGGTGGCCTACAATGAGACGCTCGCGGATCGAATCCGCGCGATCGTAGGGGACAGCCCCGGACTGTCCGAACGCAAAATGTTCGGCGGCATCGCCTTCATGCTCAACGGCAACATGTTCTGCGGCGTCGTCCGCGACGATCTGATGGCGCGTGTTGGGCCAGACCGTCATGAGGAGGCGTTGGCCTCGCCCGGCGCCCGCCCGATGGACTTTGCCGCGCGGCCGATGAAAGGAATGGTGTTCGTTGGTCTCGAGGGATACCGCAGCGACAAGCAGCTCCGAGGTTGGGTAGAGCAGACGCTGGTATACGCGCGTTCACTGCCGGTGAAGAAGGCGAAACGCCCGTAGGGGCGCGGCTTAGTGCTTCGCCGAACGCGCTTCGGGTCCGAGCACTATCGCTGACGGAATAAGATCGCGCCTTCGCATCATGCTGCGCCCTACGTGACGGGGTCCGCCCCCACGCGCACCATCCGCTTGCCCACGTTGTCTCCCGCTAGGATGCCAATGAGGGCGCGCGGCGCGGACTCGAGGCCCTCGACCACATCCTCAAGCACCTTGAGCTCGCCGGACGCTACCCAGGAGGCAAGTTGCCCCTGCGCCTTTGGCCAATCAGCGACGAAATCTGATACGAGGAAGCCCTCCATCCGCAACCGTTTGACGATTAGCTGTCCCGGAACGCCGGCCGGACCGGGCGCCGGCGCTGCGCTGTCGTATTGCGAGACCGCGCCGCAGCACACGATGCGCCCGTGGGTCCGCATCAGCGGCAGGACCGCCTCGAGCACGCGGCCGCCGACGTTGTCGAAGTAGACGTCGATCCCGTTCGGACAGGCGGCGGCGAGCTCTTCGCGCAGCTTCTCGCTGCGGTGGTTGACAGTCGCGTCGAAGCCGAGATCGCGCTCGACCAGGCGGTTCTTGTCGTCCGAGCCGGTAACGCCCACGACCCTCGCGCCTTGGATGCGCGCGATTTGACCGGCGACGCTGCCCGTCGCCCCAGCCGCCGCCGACACGACGACCGTTTCACTTGCCCGCGGCTGTCCTACGTTCAGCATCCCGAAGTACGCGGTAAGGCCGGTGATGCCGAGGACGCTCATGTGGTGGCTGAGCGGACCTCGCACAGTGACCGGCAGGACGCGGTTGGCCGGAACGATAGCATATTCCTGCCACCCGGGTTCGGCCCACACGATAGAGCCTGGCGGGATCGGAGCACCATTGGCGGCGACTACTTCACACAGAGCGCCGCCTGCCATCACTTCGCCTGCGCCGAGCTGCTCGCGATAGGTCCGCCCCTGCATCCATGCCCGGTTGGCGGGATCGATCGAAAGCAGGACAGTCCGAACGAGCAGCTCGCCCGGCCCGGGATCGCCGATCGTTGAATCGATAGCCTTGAAATGCGATTCCTCGAGTTTCCCGGTCGGGCGCTCGGCGAGCAGGATCTGGCGGTTGGGGCGTTCAGTCATGGTGCCACCTCCGCGCGGATTGTACGACAAGGACCAGCGGCCGGTGCAGACGTTGGATGTCTGCCCCGGCCTGGTCTAGAGGCCGAGCTTGCCGGGGTTCAGGATACCCTGCGGGTCGAGAGCGCTCTTAAGCGCGCGCATGACTTCGAGGCCGCCGCCGTGCTCGCGCTCCATCAGGTGAGCGAGACGGACGCCGACGCCGTGGCAGTACTCGATCGAGCCCCCCATGTCGCGCGTGAGCATAAGCATTTCGTCGACGGCGCGAGACAAGCGGTCTCGGGCGTCTCCGCCTTCGGCCGTCATGGTGACGGAGAACAGCTCGGGCCAGCACCAGATCCCGTACTCGACCACCCGCACGTCGTGACGTTCGAGGATCGGCCCGCATGCGGCCCGATAATCCAGCACTCGAGAGCGTGGCAGGGTGACGTGGACGAAGTCGAAAGCGCCTCCTGCCGGGCTTGGCCGTGCACCGCCCTGCCGCCTCCTCTGGGCAAAGCCCCTCGCGATGTCGTGTCGGCGCTCCCAAAACCCCCGAGCTTCGTGTTGTCCGATGGACTGACCGCCAGAGGCATCACAGATGCGGCGGGCCCGGCGCTCCTCAGCCGCCCCCTGCTCCCGAAAGCCCTCGAACGCGAGATAGAGAGTCGCAGTCCCGGCGCCCACGGCAGTGGGGCTTTCGCCATAGTCGAGTAACGCCGGCGCGAGCCCAATGCCGTGCATCTCGACGATCGCTGCGAATCCGTCCTTGAAGCGTTTGAAGCGGTAAGCGCGCAAAATGCGCCGTTCAGGCTGCGGAAACACCCGCAACGTCGCCTCCGTCACGATGCCGAAGCAGCCTTCACTGCCGATGAAAAGGCGGCGGAGGTCAGGCCCGACCGAGGTCTTCGCGGGCGCACTCCTCTCGAATACTCGGCCGTCTGGAAGGACAGCCGTCAGGCCAAGCACCTGATCGCCCATCGAACCGTACTTCGCCCCACGGTACCCGAGCGAGTCGGTTGAGATCGCACCGCCGACTGTCGCGAGTGGAAGCGACCACGGATCGTGGCCCAGGATCAGGCCCTCATGGTTGAGGGCCAGTTCGAGCGTCTCCAAAACGATCCCGGCCTCGACCTGAACATTCCGGTTCTCCCGGTCGATCTCGAGAATGGAATTCATCCGCTTGAGGTCGACGACGACGGAGGGCCGAAGCGCAATAGCGCCGCCCATCAAGCCGGAGCCTCCCCCGTACGGAACGACCGTCACGCGCGCCTGCGCAGCCAAATCTACGATGGCCGACACTTCCTCTGTCGTCCGCGGGCGGGCGACTAGCAGCGGCTGCGGAGAAAGCGAATCGTATTGCGGATAGCCCCGCCACGGCCCAAGAGCATCCCAGCGGAACTCTTCGACAGCTGCGCCGGAGAGGACATTCGCAGGACCCACAATCCGCGCGATAGCAACCGCGAGCTGCTCTGTCAGCGCTGGTTCGGCCGGGGTGGCAATCTTGCTCACGCCAGTATTCTACGCTTACCGAACGAGTTGCCTTCGCGACCGCGACGGGCGGTCTAACAGTCTGGCGCTAGCCGGCGTTCTCGATCGCCCAGACGCGGTACTCCACGCCGCCCGGAACGGCTTTGCCCCGACCAACGGCGACGAGTCTATTCAGCCAGGAATACTGCGGCGCACCCGTCTGAAACATGGGGTTGATATAGAAATAATACTCGTCCAGCGGCACGTCCTCGGCCCGTAGCAGGCGTCCGAATATGGCCGGCTCAGCGACGATGAGGCCGCCGTACGTGCCGTAGATGAGCGCGCCGTCGTCCGTCTGCAGCGTGGCACGGACGTCCAGCTGAACAGCGCCATCGGAGCGGACGAGCGCCCAGTCGCCGCCGCCGGGCAGCAGCTTGCCCTTGATGCGCGGCCCCTCGACCGTCCCGCCTTTCACGATGAAGATCTGCCGAGTGCCCATCGGCGTCGCCCCGATGACTTGCGGCGCCTCGAGGTCCGCGTGCATGTCATACAGATGCTCGAGGCGAGGCTCTTTCAACCCAACGTTTCCCTCACTACGTTGCGACT
>WNGG01012026.1_pt1 | contig 11975 bp, 11 predicted proteins | sample 5400661 | NCBI WGS metagenome assembly WNGG01 (sample SAMN13153372, study PRJNA577476) | soil metagenome | isolation source: 100 cm soil or saprolite under Garry oak tree replicate 1 | place: USA:California | collected 2016-06-15 | reverse complement strand
CCAGCCAACACACCACATCCCAGCCGAGGACCCCCATGGCATGGTGATCGCGGTCTCGGCTTCTGGACGCATCGTCTGGGGATGGGCTGGGCAGGCGCGCGTGGGGCAATGCGCCAGCTTGCAGACCAGAGGCAGGGGCCCGTTGAGCGTGAACACCCGATGATGGTGATGGGCACACGTGGTCAGCGCACCCCCGCACGTCCGGCACCACCGCTCCTCGACTTCCAGGGCGATGCGTGTGAACCCCGTGTCTTCTGGCCAGCGGTATGACATGATGGTCCCCTCCTTGTCCAGGATGTGTTGGGCAACCATCATACCATCTCCAGGCCTAGCGGTATATTAGCTTTTTGCCGGACTGTTGATTCAAAAACCGCATCCCCCGGTGTGGATTGGCGGCTCTACCACGGCGGCCTTGCGCCGCGCCGTCCGCCTTGGGGATGGCTGGCATCCGAGTAACTTGCCGCCCGAGGCCCTGGCTGAGAAAGCCGTCACCCTACGGCGGCTCTGTGCCGAGGCCGGACATGATCCCGCCAGCCTGACGATTTCGGCCCGGGTGAACAACGTCGCCTTTGGCGACAGTGGCGATACCACCGGGCGTCCCGCCCCCATCAGTGGCACGGCGCAGCACATGATCGACGCCATCAAACGCTACGAAGACGCCGGGGTGCAGCATATTGTGCTGGGCATCCGCGGTCGCGACGCGGAGACGATGCTTGCCACTGCCCGCCGCTTTGTGGATGAGGTGTGGCCAAAAGTGTAACAGGAGGCATGTAGGCAACGCTATCCTGGCACGCTGCCTACAGTGCCACCACGCAGCCTGCATACCATGCTCCACTGTCCATAATGGCCACACTACGGCGCGCCACAGGTTACAATAACTCATGCCACCAGGCACGTGTCCATAGCTTGACTTATAATAGTGTGGACAGAGAGAGCGTACGACGCAGAGTGGTAGTGCTACTACTGAGGGGGTGTTCCTATGGCTATGTCTGTCGTCCAGACCCCACAACGGATCTATTACCCAAGCTCAGATGGTCAACCCGTGGCTGAGAGCGATTTTCAACTGCATCCACTAATGTGGGTCACCACGACCCGTCGAGACAACGTTCATAACGCGGAGGAGCCCAGCAGATGATTGAAGAGACTGTGGACATCAACACAGAAGACGGCCAGATGGAAACCTTTATCTATAGTCCCGAACGGGGCGGCCCGTTTCCCGCTGTGTTCTTCCTGATGGATGCCCACGGCATCCGCGAGGAGCTTCGGGACATGGCGCGCCGGCTCGCGACCGTTGGCTACTATGTGCTGCTGCCCAACCTGTATTACCGCGCCGGGCGGGACACGATTTTTGGGCCAGATGTGCTCCAGGAGGGCAGCACAGAGCACACACGTATGCGTGCGGTACGCACCAAGATGACCATCCCGCCGGTGATGCGCGATATCGCTGCCATGCTCGCGTTTATCGATCGTCAGAACGCCGTCACGCCGGGCCCGGTGGGCTGTCATGGCTATTGTATGAGCGGCCCGTACGCGTTGGCGGCCGCAGCACGCTATCCCGACTGCATCGCTGCTGCCGCCTCGTTTTACGGCACGTGGCTCGTCAGCGAGGCGGAGGAGAGTCCGCATCGCTCACTGAGCCAGGTCAAGGGCGAACTCTATATTGCCTGTGCCGAGCATGACAATCTCGCTCCGCTGCCGATGGTCGAGGCACTGCAAAGCTTGTTCAAACAGTCAGGCGCTGCCGGTGAGCTCGAACTGTATCCCGGGGTGCATCACGGCTTCGCCTTTCCGCAGCGCTGGTGCTACGATAAGCAAGCGGCAGAGCGCCATTGGGAGCGGCTCCTGGCACTCTACCGTCGTAGGCTGCCGAACCCACTGCAATAATGATGCTGCCAGGACACACCAGGCCACCCGGTGCAGGCACGGCCTACCACGCCGGCTTGCCTGAACTCCAGCCCCAGTTGTCGGGTGGCCAGATGTTGCGCCCACGCCGGCCACCGGTGCGCTCGCCAGCGTACCAGTCCTTCACAGTCTCACGCCACTTGGCGATGTGCGGCGTCTTGGTGTGGGACTCAAATGCTGCCTTGTTGACGTAGACCTCGTACAGGTACAACTCGTTGGGCTTGTGGATATTCTGGTAGACATCGAACCGCAGGCAGCCAGGCTCCTCGCGGGTCGAGCCCAGGCCATCGAGCGTGACCGCCGCGATGAAGGCATCCACCTTGTCCGGTTGGATGGGCAGTGGGGCGTGGATGACATGCAGACCACTGGCAAACGCGGCATCCTCCACGGCACCTGGGCGGTGGGCATCCCAGATGGCGTCGCCCAGCGGATACACCGGTCGGCAGAACGAGACCTCTGCGGCACCATCCAACATGGGCTTTACCACCTCGGCCCACTGCTTGAAGTGTGGCGTGGTCTTGTGGTGTTCGAACGCCGCCTCATCGCTGTAGACTTCGTTAAAGGCGAAGAGCGTGGGGTCGGTCTCGTCCTGAATGATGTCGAAGCGGCGGCAATTGGGCTCGCGCAGGACAGAGCCGGTGCCATCGGCAATAGAGGCCTTGATGAAGTCGTTGATGTGGTCGTGCTTGACTTTGAGCCGAACCATGAGGATGTACATAGCACCTCCCTGCAAGTGCGCCTTGCGTGCTTGACTTTGAGCCGAACCATGAGGATGTACATAGCACCTCCCTGCAAGTGCGCCTTGAGACGCGGCGAGACATCGTGACTTGAACGCTAGTCTTCACGTGCGCAGCAGTATACCGGGTTTGCACCATGGATACGAGTCTAGCTGTGCTGAACCTGTGGTCATGGAATAGGCATACTCGCAGCGTCGGCACCCGCGCTTGGCCAGGCAGGGGGAATACGCTACAATTTCCCGTAGTGTTTCCCCTTGTCCCACAAGCAAAATCATTGACTTGCCAGGTGCTGCATGAACCAGACGACCATTCCACCCCTGCCCTATAACCCCAAGGCGTTGCCACGGGAGACGGCCCGACATTATATCCCAGCCACTGCGCAGGATATCCAGGCGATGCTGGGCAGCCTCGGTCTGTCGCAGCTCGACGAGCTGTTGCAGCACATCCCGGCGAGCGTCCGCATGGCAGAGCCACTGGCCCTGCCTGAGGAACTCAGCTACGAGGCGCTATACCGCCATGTAGTAGAGCAGAGCCGGAAGAACTGCGTGCCTGACATGGCGTTTCTGGGGGATGGTCTGCCACACTATAAGGTCCCAGACCTGGTGCCGTTCGTGGCGGGATTGCGGGAGTTGATGACGGCCTACACGCCCTATCAACCGGAGCGTAGCCAGGGCACGCTGATGACGCAGTGGCTCTACCAGTGCTGTCTGGCCATGCTCACTGGCTTCGAGGCGATTAATGCCTCGCAGTACGACCGCGCCACGTCCCTCGTCGAGGCCCTCTACACCGCAGCGCGTCTGTCGCGCCAGGGACGCACGCATTTTCTCCTGCTGGGGTCGCTCTGGCCGCAGGATCTGGAGGTCGTCCGTACGCTCCTGGAGGGCACGCGGTTGACGTATGACGTGGTCCCCATCGATCCGGCGCGGGGGACAGTGCCACTGGCAGCACTGGAGCAGCAGGCGACAGTCAAGGCTGACACCTTAGCCGGGATCGCCTTCCCGCAGGTGGGGAGCCTGGGGTGTCTGGAAGACGTCGATGGCCTTACCGATCTGGCGCACCGTCTGGGGGTCAGAGCTATTGTCGTCACTGATCCGATGCTTCTGGCGACCGGTGGGCTCAAAGCTCCCGGTACGTTTGGCCAGGAGGGCGAGGGGGCAGATATCCTCGTGGGCGAAGCCCAGCACCTGGCGATCCCGCCGCACTACGGCGGCCCGGGGCTCGGGGTGTTTGGTATGCGCTACAATGCGGCGCATCAGCAGGACATGCGCCAGGCCCCGGGGCGGTTTGTCGGGGACGCGCAGGATGAGGCTGGACGTCCTGCCAAGGTGATGGTGCTGTCGACCCGCGAGCAGCACATTCGTCGCCACAAAGCGACCTCGAATATCTGTACGAATCAAGGCTTTGTAGCGACGCTGACGGCAGCAGCAATCCTCGCCCGGGGTGAGCAGGGCATGCAGGAGGCGTGTGCTCGCGGCCGCACCAATGCCACTACAGCAGCTCGTGCGCTCCTGCGTCTACCTGGAGTGCGCCTGGCGTTTCCTGACACGCCATTCTGGAACGCCTTTGTGCTCGCCCTGCCGTGCTCCAGTGCGGCCATGATAGAGACCGCCCGGCAGCGCGGCATCCATCTCGGGGTGGATGTGTCATCACGCCTTCCAGGGTCGACGGGGAACCATCTGCTCCTGTCCTTCTCGGACCTGCAAGAGCCGGCGCATCTTGTGCGGCTGACGGAGGTGTTTGTCGAGATGCTTGGTGCGCCCGACCCGGCTGGGGCGCCTGCTCATGCCACGACAGTCACCCTGCCAGAGGTGCCGACAGCGTATCTGCGCCGTGAGCCAGTCGGTTTGCCGAGTTGGGATGGTGAGCAGTTGCGGACCTTCTTTACATCGCTGTCCGAACAAAATATCAGCCCCGACCGTACCTGCTACCCGCTCGGCTCCTGTACCATGAAGTACAACCCGTATATCAACGAGGTGGCGGCCTCTTTGCCCGGTTTCGCCCAGTTGCACCCCGATGCGCCGCTGGCCGACGCGCAGGGCACGCTCGAGGTGCTCTACAACCTGCAAGAGTATTTTAAAGCCATCACCGGCCTGCCCGCCGTCACCACCCAGCCAGTGGCCGGCGCCCAGGGCGAACTGGTGGGCCTCAAAATGTTTCAGGCCTATCACCGCAGTCGTGGTGAGACCCAACGCGATGTCGTCCTCATTCCGCATTCGGCCCATGGTACGAACCCGGCGACGGCGACCATGGCTGGCTTTGAAACGGTCCAGCGCGGCGCTGAAACCCTCTCCGGGGTGGTTGAGATCCACGCTGGTTCTAATGGGCAAATCGACCTGGACCACTTGCGCCAGTTGCTCACCCGCTACCGCGGGCGTATTGCCGGCATCATGATCACGAACCCCAACACTTCCGGCGTGTTTGAGACACGTTTCCAGGAGATTGCGGCGTTGATGCACGCGGAGGGGGGGCTGGTGTACATGGATGGGGCCAACATGAACGCCATTGCTGGCTGGGTCGACCTGGGGGCCCTGGGGGTCGATGCGGTGCACAACAACAACCACAAGACGTGGACGATTCCGCACGGCGGTGGTGGCCCGGGCGACGCCATTGTGGCGGTGAGCGCCCGGCTGGCGCCGTTTCTGCCCGGAGTGCAGGTGGTGCGGACAGCACACGGCTATGCCCTGGAGCACCCGCCGCAGTCGATTGGCTCGGTGCATCGGCACTTCGGCAACATGGGCCACAAGATCCGCGCCTACACCTACCTGCGCGCCTTGGGGCGCCAGGGCGTGCGGCGCATGTCTGCGGTGGCCGTGTTAGCGGCGCGCTACCTACACCAGCGGCTGAAGGGCCACTTCCCCACGCTGCCGCGCGAGACTCCTGACTCGCCGCGCATGCACGAGTTCATTATCACACTCCCTGAGGCGACCTTCGAAAAGCTCGAAGCGGCCGGGATCAGCCGCACCCGGGCCATTGGGCCATTCGGTAAACTGTTCCTCGACTTCGGGTATCATGCCCCCACGGTGTCGTTCCCAGAAGCGCAGGGTCTGATGATCGAGCCGACCGAGTCGTACACCAAGGCCGAATTGGACCGCTTTGCTGACGCCATCATCATGATGCTGCAACTGGTCAACGAGCAGCCGACCATCCTGCACACGGTGCCGCATTTCACGCCCGTGGACCGCATTGACGACGTCAGTGCCAATAAGCACGTGGTGGTGAGCGCACGCCTGACAACCATGCCACCAGTGTTGCCGAATCGCATCGCGCCGGACCAGTTAGCGCAGATGCCTCTGGAGGCTATCGCCGAGGCGATCCGGGCCGCGAGTGCGGCAAAGCTCCAGGACAAACAGTGAAAATGTCACGACTCGTGCAAAGGAGAAGATCGGGTGGGTTCCTGGCCTAGCGCCCGGAAGACGAGATGACAATCGCCCCCAGTCGCTGTGCTGCCTCCCGCGCTGAGGGATGAATAACAAAGCCGAACAGGACTGTCACCGGTGTACCCGAGAGTTGTGAGGTCAGTCGTGTGGTCCGCCGCACAGCATCCTCCACGTCACGCCCGTAGATACGACTGCGGACTTCCCCCACTACGGTGACCGTCTCTCCATCCCGCTGACCAGCGCCATAGAGGTCGAACTCCAGTTCTTGATCGCCGAGCACGATGCAGTGTCGATCCAACTGGGACACGTGTATGTTATAGTGCTGCGCCAGATAAGGCGGGGTCACCTCTCGGGCCAGGTCTTCCAGGGTGAAGCCAATCGTATCGGCCAGCCGTCCGACCTGTTGGGCGAGCGTCTGCACTGCTCTCTCGGTGCGCGCCTGGGCAGCGGCCAACTGCTCGACACGCGCCTCCGTACGCGCCTGCGCTTCTTCCAGCCGGGCAAAGCGCTCCTCAGTGCGTATCTGCGCTTCTTCCAGCCGGGCAAAGCGCTCCTCGCTGCGCACCTGCACTTCTGCAAGGCGAGTCAATGCTGCTTCGAGGCGATCAACACGTGCCTCCAAGGCCATAACCGTTCCTCAAGGCTCCATCCCAGTGCATGCACGGTGGGTACGCCAGTTATCACAGATAACGTACCACGCGTATCAAGATCCTACAACTTAGCCCTGAGCGATAGCCTGCGCCACCCGCCCCAAGAGGCGCATCGTGCGCTCGAGCGACGCCGTGCGGTCGCGCCCCGCCAGGACGGGTGAGGCGAGGATTTCCGTCGCACCATAGGCCAACAGGGTGTGCAGACGCTCCGCCACCTGGGCTTCATCGCCCCATAGGACTGCCGCATCAATCATCGCATCACTCCAGGTGCCGTTCTCTGCCTCTGGGAAGCCGGCAGCGATGAGCATCTGACGGTAGAAGGGCAAGCGCGGATTCTGAATCTGCTCGCGTACCGCGGCCCGTACCTCCGCAGTATTGTCATGCACACACACCGGGGCATGCGCGATCAGGGGTGGCACGGGACGGCCAGCCCGCTCGGCGCCCAGCCGCATGGCCGGCAGCGCCACATCCCGCAGGTAGACCCCAGGGCAAATCCAGCTAATCGCCCCGTCAGCCTCCTCACCGCACAGCTCAAAAGAGCCCCGCTGCAGGGCCGAAGCCATCACCGGCAGGTCCACAGGCTCTGGGAGAGTCTCATGGGCCTTGTAATAGGTGCCGTCAAAATCCACCCGGCCCTGCTGCAGCAGGGGCTTGAGGATACGGAGATACTCCCGCAAATGGCCGAGGGGGGAGCTGAACTGGATACCCATGGCCTCAATGGTCGGACGGTGGCTGGGGCCGACGCCGAGACGGAAACGGCCGGGTGCGAGTTGGGCGACCACCTGCGCCTGCTGCACCATCACCAGGGGATGGCGCGGGAAGGTTGGCACGATGGAGGTCCCCAGCTTGATACGCTGGGTACGGACTGCAGCAGCGGCGAAGACGGTCATACTATCGAGCCGCGCTCCGCCCGTCGTCATCCAGGCGGCGTGGAGGCCCAGCTGCTCCGCCTGCTCAATCATCGCAAGTGCCTCGCTCGCCTTGTTCCCACGGATCGCAACGCCAATCATCCTCTTCTCTCCTGTATGCTTTCTGTGGCCGCGTATGTATGCTGTGTGCCGAGCATCATACCACAGCGTTGGGCTGTGGATCCCGCATATTCCTCATACGCCAGGGCCTTGACTTCTTTCCCGAGAGTTTGCCATAGTGGTAGAACAGCAAAGCCTAACACGACTCTCCCGAGGGGAGAGGGAAGCCAGCCTGTGCTGGCAGCAACGCCGCCACGCTGCTCTCCCGCAGGCGCGCAAAAATACGCTGCGTGGCCAGCGAGCGATTGAGCGTGTAGAAGTGGATGCCAGGCGCACCCCCGGCCAGCAACTCTTCACACTGCCGCCACGCCCAGTCGACGCCGATCTCCAAGACCGCCTGTGGCTCATCGGCGACGGGCTCTAAACGCTGCCGTAGCACGGTGGGGAGCGTGGCACCGCACATGGTGGCAAAACGCACGATCTGGCGATAGTTCGTAATCGGCATAATGCCCGGGATAATCCGCGCCGTCATACCGATGCGTTGGGCCCGGTCACAGAACTCGAAATAGTCGCGATTGTCGAAAAAGAGCTGCGTGGTCACAAAGTCGGCGCCACATTCTACCTTCGCTTTCAGATGCTCCAGATCGCGGTGTTTATCCGCGCTTTCGGGGTGCATTTCTGGATAGCCAGCCACCCCAATGCAAAAATCGCCGATCGAGCGCGCCAGCGTGACCAGTTCATGAGCGTAAGTAAAGCCGTCTGGCGCCGGCACGAAGTTGGTCTGGCCACGCGGCGGATCACCCCGTAAGCACATCAAATTCTCCACCCCGCGCTGACGCAATTCTTCCAGGACCTCACGCAACTCGGCCTGACTGTGGCCAACGCACGTCACATGGGCCATTGCGATCATGTCCAGCTCAGCCTGAAAACGGCAGACCAGGTCGATGGTGTTCCGCCGCGTCGAACCACCCGCCCCGTAGGTCACTGAAATAAAGCTCGGTCCGAGGGCTTTGAGTTCCTGCGCCCGCCCCCACAGCTCGTCAACATCCGCGGTGGTTTTGGGCGGAAAAAATTCGAAAGAAAACGTCTGCGTCTGGGCCCTGAAGAGTTCCCGAATTCTCATGGTGTCCTCCCCACTCTGGGGTGTCGCGCACGTGCGTATCAACAGGGATGAGCCGTCTCTATGAGACTAACAACCGGACGCTGCAGAGTCAAAGCCAAGATAGGTGGCCAGTGGGACACGGCAGCTGCGCCAGACTTGCAGCTGCGCCAGACTTGCAGCTGCGCCAGTAGTGAACTATGCTGCTGCAGCTTTGTGGCCTTTGAGATCAGTGAGACGGGAGTAGATAGCGCATGCACACAGTGACACAAGCAGCCCAGAGCGCACCCTTACTGGGTTTTTGGTATCCGGCTCTGCGCTCGCACGAGGTACGACCAGGCCGCATGAAAGCCCAGACTCTGCTGGGGCTTCCCCTGGTCATTTGTCGAGATCGTCAGGGGCGTGTCGCAGCGCTGCGGGATATTTGCCCGCACCGCGCTATGCCGTTCTCGTTTGGCCGTTTTGACGGTGCACGGCTGGAGTGTGGTTACCACGGCTGGCAGTTCGATATGGAGGGCAGATGCCGGTACATCCCGGCGTTGGTCGAAGGGGCTGGTGTGCAGACCGAAAAAATCGGCGTGGCAACCTACCCCGCCTGTGACCAGGATGGCTATGTGTGGGTCTACATGCCCGATACGCAGGGCGTGCCGACTCCACTGCCGGATGTCCCCACCTTGCCGATGCTGTCAGAACCGTACCGCACGCTCCACATTGCCACCACACTGACCTGCACAGTCGACAACGGCATCGTTGGCCTGATGGACCCGGCCCATGGCCCCTTCGTGCACCAGAGCGTCTGGTGGCGCAGGCGCTCAAGCATTCATGAGAAATCAAAGGTCTTTGAGCCACTGCCGTCTGGCTTCCGCATGCGCGCCCACAGCCCCTCGCGTAACAGTGCGCCCTATAAACTGCTGGGGCTGGCAGGAGCCCAGGTCACTACCACGATTGATTTTATTTTGCCCAACCTGCGTCTGGAGTTGGTTCAGGCTGGACACTGGTGGTTTTCCTCACGTGCCACGGTCACGCCGCTCACCCAGGAGCAATGCCGCATTGACTTCTGTGCGGCGTGGAATTGTTTCCGCTGGGTACCCTTGTTCACCGCACTGGTGCGCAGCTTTGCCCGTCTATTCCTGCATCAGGACAAGCGCGCCATGGAACGCCAGGCCATGGGTCTCCGCGCGGCGTCATCCATGATGTTGTTGGGCGACGCTGATACGCCTGCCAGGTGGTATTTCCGGCTGAAGGCCGCGCATCTCGCCGCCCGCCAGCATGGCGGTGAACTGGACCACCCGCTCAAGGGGCCGGTGACGCTGCGGTGGCGTAGCTAGGGGGCAATCCCGCCCTGTGGCCTAGCGCGCCACCAGGATGATCCCTAAGGTCACCAGCAGTATGCCGACGGCGTGCGTGAGGGAAATCCTTTCCTGCAGGAGAAGTGGGCTCAGCAGGAGCGTAAAGGCCGGATAGACGGCGCTCAGGGTGACAATAATCGCGGCATCACCGCGCTTGATGGCCATTGCGAAAAACAGCAGGCCAATACCGCTACAGAGGCCGCTGAGCGACGCAAAGAGGATGCCTGCTGGGGTGGGGGCGGCAGGGAAGCGTTGCCAGGTGTAGGAGCCCACGACGACTATGAAGCTCACGCTGGACGAGAGCAAGGCGAGAGTTGTGGGTGGCATGCCACGGTTGGCGCTGAGCTTGCCGAAGACACCCCAGAAAGCCCAGGCGACAGCGCAGGAGAGGGCGAAAATGACTCCAAGTTGCTTCATGTCCTCGCCATGTTTCTCCTATGCCTGCGGGGCGACCAGGAGACGGCCTTTGATCTGGCCTTGCAGGATCGCCGCAATCGCCCCAGGGAGATCGCGTAGGGTGATGACCTGGGCGATCTGGTCCAGGTGCGGTGGCTTCAGGTCGGTGGCGAGGCGCTGCCAGATGGTCTGGCGATAGGCCATGGGGCAGGCGACGGAGTCGATGCCCAGGAGGTTGATGCCGCGCAGGAGAAACGGGATAACCGTACCAGCAAAATCGTGCCCGCCCACCAGGCCGCACAGGGCGATATTGCCACCATAGTCAGCGGTACGGAGGAGATAGCTCAGGGTGGCGCCGCCGACGGTATCCACCGCACCGGCCCAGGTGCCTTTGAGCAGTGGACGCAGGCGCTCACCAGTGAGACTGACGTCCTCGCGGCTCAAGATCTGGCTGGCGCCTAACTGCCGCAAATAGTCGTGCTGGTCGGCCTTGCCAGTGCTGGCGGCGACGGTATAGCCCTGTTGGGCCAGGACGTTGACGGCGACACTCCCGACGCCACCCGTAGCGCCGGTGACCAGTATCGGCCCCTGGTCGGGCCGGGTGCCGTTGCGTTCCATGGCCAGGAGGCACATGGCCGCAGTGAATCCCGCCGTGCCCAGGGCCATGGCTTCGAACGTGGTCAGTGTGGCTGGGGTCTGCACCACCCAGGCGGCCGGGACCCGGACGTATTCGGCATAGCCGCCAAAGGCTCCGACGCCCAGATCATAGCCGGTGACGAGGACACGGTCACCTACGGCGACATCTGGGGATTGACTCTCGACCACCGTCCCGGCGGCATCAATGCCAGGCACGTGTGGGTAGTGCCTGACGATGCCACCCTGACCAGTGGCGGCGAGGGCGTCTTTGTAGTTGAGGGAGGAATATGCGACGGCAATCGTGACCTCTCCGGCTGCGAGTTGAGCGGCGCTGAGTGTGGTAATCTCCCCCTCGACCCGCTCAGCCTTTTTGTCGACGACATAGGCAGCGAATGTCTCCTTCACGATCGCCTCTCCCTGAAAGTACAAACCGTCCTTGAGGACTCTTCCCCTCGCTACAATCCTCTCCAGAAGGAGCGAGAATAGACAGCCGGTGGGTTGTACCACTGTGGTCTGGCGGTGTCAAGCCAGGGTATCCTTCTCTCCATTGCGGAAAGGTTGACAGCCGGTAAACGATACTATCCTTGCCATCTTACTCCAGCACACGGGTCCTCTGCACGCTGGCCGCGGCGGTGTCGCGCACTGGCTGGTTGCCATCGGGCCAACGCCAGTAATCCCGTTGCCTGCGGAAGGGTAGGACGAGGACGTTCCACAGTGTGTTGTCCGCTGGCTCCTGATAGGCCGGGATGCCAATGATGATGGCGGATTGTGGAACATTGAGTCGCAAGCTCCTGTGGAGCCTGTCCCACCAGGGGAAAACGACCGAGTAGTTCGAGTTGGTCTCCCCTGCGACGACAGAAT
>WNGG01007627.1_pt1 | contig 11975 bp, 12 predicted proteins | sample 5400661 | NCBI WGS metagenome assembly WNGG01 (sample SAMN13153372, study PRJNA577476) | soil metagenome | isolation source: 100 cm soil or saprolite under Garry oak tree replicate 1 | place: USA:California | collected 2016-06-15 | reverse complement strand
AGATGCCGGGGATGAACGGCATCGAAGCGGGAAAGGTCCTGCGCGGCGACCCCCTGACGAAAGGGATCACGGTGCTGGCCCTGTCATCCTTCAACCTGCTGAATGATGATGAGAATTTCTTCGCAACAGGGTTTGATGGCTATATCGGCAAACCGATCGATTTCCGGCAGCTCCCGGAAACCGTGAAACATTATCTGACCGTCGAGGAAAAGCCATGAACAGCCAGGTACCAAGGATACTCTGCGTGGATGACGAACCGATGAACCTGAGCCTCCTGGAAGCCATGCTGATTCCCCAGGGATATAAAACAATCATGGCGGCAAACGGCATGGAGGCATGGGCGAAGATCCAGAGCGAGCATATCGATGTGGTGCTCCTGGATGTGATGATGGCGGGGGTGGACGGCTTCGAGGTCTGCCGGAGGATCAAATCGGACGAGCGGTATCGCTCGATCCCGGTGATCATGCTCACCGCCTACGCCGCCAAGGAAAACCGGATCACGGGGATCGAGGTGGGTGCGGAGGATTTCATCTCCAAGCCCTTTGACGTCGTCGAGGTGCTGGCGCGAATCAGCATGCTGCTCAAGGTGAAGGGCCTCAATGACCGGCTCAACTCCGCCTACCACAATATTACCAGCCTGACCACCTTCGGCGAGGGGATCATCGCAACCTTCGATCCGCTCCGTTTCGATTTCATGGCCTATCTCACCGGGATCGTCAACCAGATTATCGGCAAGTCTCCCGACATGGCGGACAACCCACAGGTAGTGCTGGTCGGGATCAGGGGGGATAAAAGCAAAGGCGCCTGGCATAAATACGAATTCAGCGGTGGCCAGTTGACCACGACCCGGCTGGCAACGGATATCGGCCCCTACCTCGCCCCTTTGGCCAACAATCGAAGGATCACCTATTTCAACCAGGCCGACCTGGAGAGCGCACCAATGCACGAGTTGACCGCCGCCCTGGCCGCCCTCTCCATCCCGCCGGTCAACCTGGTCAGTTACCTGGGGGACGGTTTCTCGCTGTGTGCCCTGAATTACGGCCGGCAGGTCACCGGCTACGATGCCGAGGTATTGAACAGTGTTGTGGCACAGGGCCTCTTCCTGAAGTCGCTGGCCATGCAGGTCGAGGAGACCGAAGACGCCTTCGCCTACACGGTTTGTGCCCTGGCGAGGGCAGCCGAGGCCAATGACGACGATACCGGCAACCATATCAAAAGAGTCGGCGAGTACTGCGCCCTGATCGCCCGTCAGCTCGGCATGTCAGAGCAGTTTGTCAGCCTGATCCGACTGCAGTCGCAGATGCACGATGTGGGGAAAATTCATACACCCGCGGCAATCCTGAAAAAACCGGGCAAACTCGACCCGGCGGAATTCGAGCTGATGAAGCAGCACACCATCTACGGAGCGAAGATCCTGGGCGACCACGTCCGGCTCACCCTGGCGAAGAGCATTGCCCTCTCCCACCACGAGCGCTACGACGGGAGCGGTTATCCTCTCGGCCTCAAAGGGGAGCAGATACCGGTCGAGGGGAGGATACTGAACCTGGCCGACCAGTACGATGCCCTGCGCAATCACCGGGTCTACAAGCCGGCGTTTGACCACGCCACAAGCTTCCGGATCATCACCGAGGGGGACGGCAGGACCATGCCGCACCATTTTGATCCGCAGGTGCTCAATGCGTTCCGGGAACTCTCCGAACGGTTTGCGGAAATCTATGCGGAGCTGAAGGGATAGGATCGCCACCGGTAATTGCTACGGTAAGGACCCGACCATGAACAGTACCGAACATACAGGAAACAACTCTTTAGGCTGGGTTGTGCAGGGGCCTGGCAAGATGGCCGCCGTCCCCTCCCCTGTCTACCTTCTCGCCCTGTTGACCGGCTTAATCTTCACCGTCGAGATGTGCATAATGCTGTGGCTCATCCCCCACCTTCCGCTGTCGGATCAATGGGATGCTTTCCTCGACTCCGTGCTGCTGGTCGTGGCACTCTTTCCGGCGCTCTACTTCCTGATGTTGCGCCCGCTGAAACTTCATATCGCCGAGCTGAGCCGGACGAGAGACAAGCTGAACGAGACCATGAATGAATTGGAAATACGCGTTCAGAACCGTACTATTGAACTTGAAAAGGCAAACAGGGAGCTACGCGCCGAGATAGCCGACCGCAAGGAGGCGGAGGAAAAAGTCAGGGGGCTGAACATGGCGCTCGGACAATATGCCGATGAACTTGCCCTGCAGAAAGAGGTGGCCGAGGAGGCCTGCAAACAGGCGGAAGCGGCCAGCCTCGCTAAAACGGATTTCATCGCCAACATGAGCCACGAGATCAGAACCCCCCTCACCGCCATCATCGGCTTCTCCGATGTCCTGGCCGACTGCCTGTTCGGCCCGCTCAACGAGCAGCAGCGCTCCTACGTGAAAAACATCAAAATGAGCGGAATTCGGCTCCAGGACCTCCTCATCACCGTGCTTGACCTGGCCCAGGTGGAGTTCCATTCCGGTGCGCTGGAACTGGCCACCTTCCCGCTGAAAGATGTCATCACCCCGCCGCTCGATATGTTCCGGCATGAGGCAACGGCGCGCAACATTCGACTGGAACTGGTCATGGGGAGTGAAAAGAGCCTGATGATGGAGGGGGATGCGGAAAAACTGAAAAAAGTCCTCTTTCAGCTCCTCAGCAACGCGATGAAGTTCACGCCGGATGGCGGCGCTGTGAGCATCACAGTACAAAAAGTTTCTAGTTCAAAGTTTCAAGTTTCTAGTTCGAACCTGAAACCTGAAACCTTAAACTTGAAACCCGATTCCGATTTCATCGAAATCTCCGTCGAAGACACCGGCATCGGGATTCAACGTGAAAATATCCCGCAGCTTTTTGAGGAATTCAGACAGCTGGAATCGCCTTATACCAAGAGATTTGCGGGAACCGGCCTGGGATTGGCGCTGGCCAGGAAGCTGGTGAACATGCACGGCGGGGAAATTGTCGTGGAAAGCGAGCCCGGCAAGGGAAGCAGGTTCACCTTCACCCTGCCGGTCAAGCAGAAGGGCTAATCGAAGCTTTCGGCGTAGCGGGCGGCGATCTCACCCTTCAGGAACGATTCCACCTCCTGCGCGGTCGAGAAGGTCAGGGCGCGCGCCGCCAACACTTTCGCCTCTTCCCGGGAACAGCGGCGCAGGATCCTCTTGACCCTGAGCAGGGAAACGGCGTTCATGGAGAGCTCGTCGAAGCCTAACCCCAGCAGGATCGGCAGATATCCGGGCTCCCCCGCCATTTCGCCGCACATGCAGGCATCGATGCCGGCGGCGTGAGCGGCATCCACCACCATCTTCAGGGAACGCAATACCGCGGGATGCAGCGGCTCGTAGAGGTGAGTGAGGTGCTCGTTGGTCCGGTCGATAGCGAGCGAATACTGGATCAGGTCATTGGTGCCGACGCTGAAGAAGTCGACCTCCCGCGCCAGGAGGTCGGCGACGATCACGGCGGAAGGGATCTCGATCATGATGCCGATCTCGATCCCCTCGTCAAAGGATATCCCTTCCGTCCGGAGTTCCTGTTTCGCCTCCTCCAGCAGGGCCTTGACCGCCCGGATCTCGGCAACTCCCGACACCATGGGGAAGAAGATCCGGACCTTCCCGACGGCGCTCGTCCTGAGAATCGCCCGCAGCTGGGGTTTGAAGGTTTCCGGCTGGCGCAGCGACAGGCGGATCGCCCGCAGGCCCAGGGCGGGGTTCAACTCGTCTGCCAGGTTCAGCCCCGGCACGAACTTGTCCCCCCCCACATCGAGGGTGCGTATGGTCACCGGGTGGGGCGCCATCGACCGGACCACGTCGGCATAGGCGGCAAACTGCTCTTCCTCGTCCGGCAACTCCTGACGGTTGAAAAAGAGCATCTCGGTCCGGTAGAGGCCGATCCCCTCGCCGCCATGCCCCTTGAGGGAGGTAATCTCCTCGATAAACTCGACGTTCCCCTTGAGAAGCATCCGGTAGCCGTCGGTCGTTTCGGCCGGGAGGTCCTTGAGCTTCAACAATTCCCGTTCCAGATACTCGTAGCGCTGCTTGCGCCGGAGGTAATCCTGGAAGGTTTGCTGGTCGGGGTTGATCACCACCACGCCGGTGGCGCCGTCGATGATCAGGACATCACCGTCGCTGATCTCGGCTGTGACCCGCTCCAGGCCGACCACCGCCGGTATTTCCAGTGCCCGGGCAAGGATGGCGGAATGGGAAGTCTTCCCCCCCAGATCGGTAACGAAACCGATCACCCGCGACTTGTCGATCTGAAGGACATCGGCCGGCGACAGGTCATGGGCGACGATGATCGCCATCCCCTCCACGGCGTTGACCGACTCCTGGCTCTTGCCGACCATGCAGCGCAGCACCCTCTCGACGACCGTTTCCACGTCGCCGCTCCGCTCCCGCAGGTACTCGTCGCCGATTTCGGCAAACAGCTCCTTGAATTTCAGCAGGGTCCTCTTCAGGGCGGCTTCGGCGTTGATCCGCACGGTCTCGATGGTCTCGATGGTCTCGCGGAACAGCATGCTGTCCAGGAGGATCATGAGATGGGCGTCGATCACATAGAGATGCTCCGGACCGTGCGCCGTCTCGAGCTCCCGCTTGATCCCGCGCAACTCGGCCTCGGCGGCGTCAAGGGCATTGGTAAAGCGCGCCACCTCGGCCGGGACCTCAATCGGGGCAATTTCGGTCTCCACCACCGCCACCCGGCTCCGGTCGGTGATCCTGACCGGACCGATGGCAATCCCCGGGGACGCCCCAATTGCCGTAAGTTCCCTGTTGTTAGTCTTCGCCGAAACCATTTTCGATGAGTTCCTTCAGGCCGGCCATCGCCTCCAGTTCGTCCTCCCCCTCGACCTTCAGGCGGATGACGGTCCCCTTGGCCGCGGCCAGCATCATGATCCCCATGATGCTTTTGCCGTTCACCTCGATCCCCTCCCGCTCGATCTTGATCTCGGAGTGGAAGCGGGTGGCGTTCTTGACCAGGAGGGCCGAGGCCCGGGCGTGCAGGCCAAGCTTGTTAATAATTATAAATTCCTGTTCGAGCATATGCCTATAATCTTCCTTGTGTTATGTAGCAATTGTAAGAAACGTGAATTTTTCGCAAGGTCAAGGCGGAGGAGGGACCCCGCGGAGGCGTAGCAGCGCTACGCCGCACAAGGCGGTCCCGAACGACAACGCAGAGATTGCGGAAAAGTCGCGTTTCTCCTATTTTTTTAGATAATCTCCGGCTACCGATATACTCTCCCGGCCGCACTTTTTCAGGGTCTCGGCCAGTTCGGCCACGCTCTGCCTCTTTCGGTCCGAGGCAAATTTGATCACCATGGGAAGGTTGACCCCGGTCAGGACTTCCACCCGGTTCTCCTCCAGAAAGGAAAGTCCCATGTTGGACGGGGTGCCGCCGAACATGTCGGTCATGATGATCACGCCATCGGCGCCGACCGTTTTGATTGCCTCGACAATGGCCTCCCGAATACCATCCACTTTGGCATCGGGGCCGATGCCGATGGCCTCGGCCAGCTCTATTTTCCCCACTATCATCTCCGCAGAGGTCAAAAGTTCACGGGCAAGCCCCGCATGGGCAACCAGCAGCAATCCTATCATAGCTTCATCCTTTATCCATGTCGCGGTGAGTAACCTTCACAATGACCTTTTTCCCCTCGAAGAAACTCCGCAGTTCCTCGACGATCACCACTGAGCGGTGCATCCCGCCGGTACAGCCGATGGAAATGGTGAGGTACGACTTCCCCTCGCGCCGGTAGCCGGTTAGGAGGAAATCCAGGAGCGCGCGGAATTTGTCGAGGAAAATACCGGTCTCAGGCTTGTCTAGCACGTACTGTCGCACCTGCGGCTCGACGCCGGTAAACGGCTTCAGCTCCGGGACAAAATGGGGGTTCGGCAGAAAACGGACATCCATCACCAGGTCGGATTCGAGGGGGATGCCGAAGCGGTAGCCAAAGGATTGCAGGTGGACCGTCATCTCCCGCGCCCCCTGCTCCCCCTTGATGCTGGAGATGACCAGTTCCTTCAGCTGGTGGACGTTCAGTTCCGAAGTGTCGATAACCGTCGTGGCAAGCCGGCGCAACATGGCAAGCTGCTCCCGCTCGAACCGGATCCCTTCCACTACCCCCCCGCTCTCCAGGGCGGGATGACGGCGGCGCGTCTCGGAAAAACGCCGGACCAGGACCTCATCGGTGGCATCGAAGAAGATGACCTCAACCGTGTGACCGGCTTCGCCGATCGCCTGCAGCACATTCTCGCACCCCTTGAGGAAATCCCGGCCGCGGATGTCCATTACCAGCGCCACGTCCCGGACCCGCTCCTTGGACTTTTCCACCAGCTCGATGAAGGTCGGAATCAGGGTGACCGGCAGGTTGTCCAGACAGAAAAAGCCCTCGTCTTCCAGGGCGCGCACCGCCGTCGATTTTCCGGAGCCGGACAGGCCGGTAATGATCAGTATCCGCATCTACTCCACCTCGTTTCCGAGGGGGCGGACATCCAGGCGGGACAGGAGCTTCTCGTGAAACTCCCTGGCGGAGTGGTAGCCCATTCCCTTGAGGAGGAAATTTCTGGCCGCCACCTCGATGATGGAGGTAAGGTTGCGGCCGGGGCGGACCGGAATTTTCAGGTGAGGAAGGTCGACCCCCAGGATGGTATGGACCTGGTCGTCGATCCCGAGTCGGTCATACTCCTGCATCGGGTCCCACTCGATCAGCTCCAGCACGAGATCGATGATCTTCTTTTCCCGGATAGAGGAGACGCCGTACAAGTCCTTGATGTTGATGATGCCGAGGCCGCGAATCTCCATGTGGTGCTGGATCGTCTCGCCCGCCTGACCGACCAGCGCCGCGGGCATCTTCTTCTTGATGTAGATGATGTCATCCGCCACCAGCCGGTGCCCGCGGATCACCAGGTCGAGGGCGCACTCGCTCTTGCCGATGCCGCTCTTGCCCAAGAGGAGCACCCCCACGCCGAGCACGTCCACTAGCACCCCGTGGACATGGGTCGTCGGGAGCAGACGCTCTTCCAGGAACTTGGTAATGAGGGAGATAAAGGTGGATGACTGGAGGGGGGTCACCAGCAGGGGAATGCCGGCTTTCTCAGCCTCCATTTTCAGGAAACCGGGAGGGTCGAGCCCTTTGGTGACGATAAAACAGGAAATCGGAAAACTGCACAGCTTGCCGATGTACTTGATTGCCTGGTGCTCATCGAGCTGCCGCAGGTAGGATATTTCCGTATTTCCCAGCACCTGGAGCCGGTCGGGATGGAGGTGTTCCGTATAGCCGGTCAGGGCAAGCCCCGGCTTCTGGATCCGCGAGCTGTAAATCCTGTGGGAAATCCCCTTTTCGCCGGCTACCAGTTCGAGATCGAGGCCGTACTCCTCGTCCTTCAGGAGGTCTTCAATGGCAAGGCTGATGGTGTTCAATAGCGGCTGTCCTGTTCCCGGATGGTTTCGAAAATAGCAGCTGCGTCCAGCGCTTCAAGGAGCGCCTGACGTAGGGGCGCAGCACCCGGCCTCCGCAGCGGGAAGCGGCTGCTTCAGCGGAAGATGCTGCTGCACCCCTACATGACGTGCGGCCAAACGGTCCCGCAAGGAATTACCCCTTCTGCGGTTCGATCAGTCCGTAGTCTCCATCCTTGCGGCGATAGATAACGTTGATGGTCTCGGTGGTGGCGTCGGTAAAAATGAGGAAGTCCTTGTGCAACAGATCCATCTGCATGACCGCCTCTTCCACCGACATTGGCTTGATGGAAAAGGTCTTGGTCCGGATCACCACCGGGGTCTTCCGCTGCTCGATGCTCTCGGCTTCGACAATGCTCTTCCGGACCTGCCGCTCAAGGGACGCGGGCGCGGGCTTGTGCTCCTTGATCCGCTCCTTGTAGCGGCGCAGCTGGCGCTCGATCTTGTCCACCACGGCGTCTAAGGCGGCATACATGTCGTTGGTCTCTTCCGAGGCCTTGATGGTGATCCCCTTGGCAGTGATGGTGATCTCCGCGCTGTGGCGGATCTTTTCAACGGTCAGGAACACCTGGGCAACAATCGGATCGTCGATGTATTTCTTAATCCTTTCCAGCTTCTCCTCGGCGTAGCTTTTCAATGCGTCGCTCGGCTCCAGGTGCCGGAATGTCGTGGTAATCTGCATAAATTGCCTCCTCGTTTAAATTCAGTTTCAAGTTACAAGTTACAAGTTTCTGGTCTCCTGTTTCTAGTTTAACTCTAAACTTGAAACTTGAAACTAGAAACCGCCTTTTAAAACATCCTCTTCCGCTCCGACGACGAACCGATGCGGAGCATTTCCCGATACTTGGTAACGGTGCGCCGGGCGATCTCGATGTTGTCTTTCGCCAATAGTTCGGCCAGGCGCTGGTCGCTGTAAGGCTTGCGGGGGTCTTCGCCGTCGACGATCTCCTTGATCCTGTTCTTGACGCTTTCGGAAGCGATGAAATCACCGCCGGTCACGGAAATGCCGCTGTTGAAGAAATATTTCAGCTCGAACAATCCCTGCGGGGTCTGCATGTACTTGTTGGTGGTGACGCGGCTGATGGTGGACTCGTGCATCCCGATGTCCTCCGCGATGTCACGCAACACCAGGGGCTTAAGGTATTCGATCCCGCGGTCGAGGAAGTCGCGCTGGAACTTAACCAGGCTCTTGGCCACCTTGTAGATGGTCCGCTGTCGCTGCTGAATGCTCTTGATGAGCCAGACGGCGGAACGCACCTTGTCGCTGATGTACTCCTCAGCCACACTGTCGAGTCCCTTGCCCTGCTTCCCCTCGCCGGTGTAAATCGGATTGAGCCTCAGGTTCGGCAGGCCATCCTCGTTAAGGACGACGACATAGTCATCGCTGACCTTGTAGACGAAGATGTCGGCCGAGATGTACTGGACATCTTCCTGTCCGTAAATCCGTCCCGGGTTCGGATCGAGGCTGGCAATGATCTTCGCCGCGATCAGAACATCGTTGACATCCACCCCCTCTCCCCGGGCAATCTGCTTGTATCGCCTGGTCTCCAGGTCCTTCAGATGCTTCAGTAAAATGGCCTCAACCAGGCTACCCCCCATGCCAAGGTGACGCACCTGGGTCAGGAGGCACTCGCGCAGATCCCTGGCAGCAACCCCGACCGGGTCAAATTCCTGGATCTTGAAGAGGACCGACTCGACAAACGGTTCATCAACCTGGGTGACGGCCGCGATGTCGGCAAGCGAGGCCCGAAAATATCCGTCTTCATCGATATTGCCGATCAGCTCAGCCCCGACCTGGGTTTCCTGTTCGGTCAGCCTGGTCAGATTGAGCTGCCACATCAGGTGATCGGACAGTGTACCCTTTTTGGTCAGAATATTTTCATAAGAAGGGCGGTCTTCGTCATCATCACGGTACTGTTCGCCGGAGCTAAAATTGTACCCTTCGATGTAGGAATCCCAATCCATCTCCGCCCGAGTCTCCTCACCGGCCTTGACTTCCTTAAATTCACCGGTTTCTTCGGCGAGGATGGGTTCCTTTTCAAGGAGCTCCAGCTGATCGGCTTCCCTGATCTCCTCCATTTCCGGCGCTTCATCCAGCACCGGATTCTCCTCCAGTTCCTGCCGGACGACGTCCTGCAGCTCGAGCCGGGAAAGCTGGAGAAGCTTGATAGCCTGCTGCAACTGCGGGGTCATCACCAGCTGCTGGGAAAGCTTCATTTGTTGGCGCATTTCAATGGCCATAAACGCTAACACCTTGTTTCAAGTTTCAAGTTTCAGGTTCAACAACTTCAAACTTGAAACCTGAAACTTTAAACAGAATTACAGCCTGAATTTCTCCCCCAGGTAAATCTCCCGGGCCTTCTTGCTCTCCGAGATCTGGGTCGGGTTGCCGCATTCGAGGATTTCACCGTTGTTAAGGATGTAGGCCTTGTCGCAGACCCCGAGAGTTTCCCGCACGTTGTGGTCCGAGATAAGGATCCCGATCCCCTGCTCCTTGAGGTCGGTGATGATGTTCTGGATGTCGATCACCGCCAGGGGATCGATCCCGGCAAACGGCTCGTCAAGAAGGATGAACGCGGGATTGGTGGCCAGCGCCCTGGCGATTTCCACCCGCCGCCGCTCTCCGCCCGACAGGGCAAATCCCTTGCTGCCGGCGATCCGGGTTACCCCGAACTCGGCCAGCAATTCCTCCACTCGCACCCTGCGCTGCGCTGCCGGAACCCCCATGGTTTCAAGGACCGCCAGCAGGTTTTCCTCCACCGTCAGCTTGCGAAAGACCGACGGCTCCTGGGGGAGATAGCTGATCCCCCGGCGGGCACGGAGATACATCGGGAGCTCAGTTATATCGTCCTCATTGAGGAAGACCTGGCCGCTGTCCGGGCGGGTAAGCCCGACGACCATGTAGAAGGTGGTGGTCTTGCCGGCCCCGTTGGGCCCCAGAAGCCCCACTACTTCACCGGAGGAGAGCTCCAGGTCCACGCCGTTCACCACCATGCGGTTGCCAAAGCTCTTCTTCAGTCCCCTCGTGCAGAGGGTCAGTTCAGGGCTTTGAGTCGCCACTTTTCCCCTTTTCCTTCGGATGGATGACCGCTTCCACGCGCTCTTTGGGACCGCCACCGGTAACCACGCTTTTCTGCTCATTCACAAAATAGGTGATGACCTTCCCCGCTATGACGTCCTCCCCCTGAAAAACCTTTGGGTTGCCGTCGAGAACGATCTTTCCCTCCTTGTTGTCGTATACCGCGTGCGCCGCCTCGCCATGGCGGTTCCCCTGGACGATCCGGACATTGCCGAACGCTTCGACTTTCTCCACTTCCTGACTGGTTGCCCCGTATCTGATGACCAGCCTGTCGGAGAAGATGGTGACGTCACCCTGCCGGGCGGAAACCTTACCGCTGAAGGTAGCGGTCCTGGAAGCGTTGTCGGTCACCAGCTCGTTAGACTTAATCTGGATCGGCAGACTGTTACGCTCCGGCGGAGCGGCCTCGGCAGAGGCAAGTCCGGCAGCCAGGGCCAGGCAGACCAGGATAGCGCGAAAGCTGCTTGTCATCGCTCGACCGCCCCGGGAGTATAGCTGGCAGCCACCTGCTGCATGATCTTGATCTGTTTCGTATCCACCATGAACTCCATTCCAATCCCTTCCACTGCCAGGTTGACGTCGCTGAGTTTCACCCGGTCGGCGGTCTTTAGCATGGAGCGGGCAGCAATATAGGCAATCCGTCCCGTCGTAAACTGCATGCCGGACTCGCTCTTGGCCATGACGTTACCGATCAGATCCACGTCCCTGGTCTTTGAGTGATAATCGGCCCGCTCGGAGGTCAGGACAATTCCCCCTGTTTTCCCTGCCAGGGCCACCTCAAGACGAATGCCGGTCAGGCGAACAATCTCGCCCGCCTTATCGTATTCCGCCTTGTCGGCCAGGAGATCCCACTTTTTCACCCCGCCCTTTGTTTCGGTGTAGTGGATTTTCTGCAGGGAAACATCGATGTTTTTAGGAAGGCTGGGCAGGACCGGGCCGCTTCGCATTCCGCGGTATGCTTTCAGGGCAATCACCGCCGCCAGTGCAAGGACCGCCGCGATGATGACCAGGGCCAACAGTTGCCTGATTTTTCTCAACTTTATCATAATTTCAGGGGAAGTATACCATCATGAAAAGCAGGTGTAAAGCGGTTTTAGCGGGGAATGAAAGTTTTGGCACAGAGATTGAAGAAGGCGAGAAAATTTACAGAAAATACCGGGCGGTAACCTGTTCCCAGGCCCCTTGTCCCTTAAGGATCAGGTCGCAGAGCTCCCGCACTGCCCCCCATCCCCCCCGGTTCCTGGCAACGAAGTGGACGTGGGGGAGGACCTCTTCCACCGCGTCTGCCGGCGCGGCCGCGAACCCGACCCGTGAGAGCACAGGGATGTCGATCACGTCGTCCCCCATGAAGGCGATCTGCTCGTCAGCCAACCCGGTCTCTGCAAGTATCTCGCGGTAGACGGCCAGCTTGTCCAGCGTCCCCTGAAAGACC
>WNGG01007625.1_pt1 | contig 11976 bp, 9 predicted proteins | sample 5400661 | NCBI WGS metagenome assembly WNGG01 (sample SAMN13153372, study PRJNA577476) | soil metagenome | isolation source: 100 cm soil or saprolite under Garry oak tree replicate 1 | place: USA:California | collected 2016-06-15 | reverse complement strand
ACCACGCCACGCAGATCCCCGTACGAGACCGATGGGCGATCATCGCCTACATCCGCGCCCTGCAGCGCAGCCAGCATGCCACCCTTGACGATGTCCCGCTTCAAGAACGCGACAAGCTCACCGCCGGAGGACAGCAGCGATGATCGAGGCCACGCACGCCTCCCCTGAAGCACTCGATCGCTTCCGCCGGCGCGCGCTTGTCGTGGGAGTGGTTTTTCTGCTCCCTTGCATCGCGGGTTGGTTTTTCAGCCCCGGGCAGTTTTTTCATTCGTATCTCCTGGCCTACATTTTCTGGGTCGCCATAGCTCTCGGCTGCCTGGCCATCTTGATGCTTCAACACGTCACCGGCGGGGCGTGGGGACTGGTCATCCGGCGACTGCTCGAATCGGCCACCAGGACGATCCCGCTTATGGCACTGCTGTTTCTACCCCTGGCCTTGGGCATGCGCGTCCTGTACGTGTGGGCGCGACCCGAGGAAGTGAGCCGCGGAGCCATCCTGCAATACAAGAGCTTCTATCTGAGTGTTCCATTTTTCTGGCTGCGAGCCGCTTTCTACTTCCTGGTCTGGTATACGCTCGCGCGGTTTCTGAACAAGTGGTCTCTCGAGCAGGACAGAGCCGCCCAACCCCGGATCGCCCGCCGCCTGCAAGCCCTGAGCGCTCCGGGTTTGGTGCTTTTCGGCCTGACCGCGACCTTTGCCTCCGTCGATTGGGTGATGTCGCTGGAACCCGAATGGTTTTCCACCATCTTCGGCCTTCTGTTCATCGCCGGCCAGGGACTTTCCGCAATGGCGTTCGTGATCGCGGCCGTGGTCATTCTCGCAAAACAGAAACCGCTGTCTCAAGTGATCTCCCCGGGGCATCTGCATGATCTGGGAAAGCTCCTGCTGGCGTTTGTCATGATCTGGGCCTATTTCGCGTTCTCCCAGTACCTGATCATCTGGTCCGGAAACCTCCCGGAAGAGATTTCGTGGTACGCGCGCCGCCTGGGCGCCGGATGGCAGTGGGTGGGGCTGGCGCTGGTTGTCTTTCATTTTGCTCTGCCCTTTCTTCTGCTTCTGTCGCGCGACTTCAAACGGAGAGCCAGCTTGCTGGGGCGCCTCGCTGCAGCGGTCATCGTGATGCGTCTTGTCGATCTCTTCTGGCTGATCGCGCCCGGGTTCCGCCCGGAGTCCATTGGAGTTCACTGGATGGATCTCGCAGCGCCGGTCGGTCTCGGCGGTATCTGGCTGGCCTTTTTTGCCGGTCAGCTCAAACAAAGGCCTTTGCTTCCGATCGGAGACCCGAATTTGGAACAGGCATTGAGTCGGGGAGAGCATTAGATTGACGAGTGACGAGTGACGCAGGGAATTCTCGGGAGAGGGAATCCAGAATTCAGAATCCAGAAGAAAAGACAGAGAAAATGCGATACGACGCGTCCCTTCTCATTCTGGATTCTGAATTCTGGATTCTGGATTCCTCATTCGTCATTCTTCGAGTGTCGACATGAGCGAGCAGGAAAAACCCGGGCGGCCGGCGCACGAGGTCAGCGACGTCAGCACCGAAACGGTTGTCAAGTTTGGGCTCGGATTGTTGACCTCGATGGTAGCCGTCTTTCTGCTCATTTGGGGTCTCTTCCATTACTTTGCCACACGAGAAGAAAGGCGCGAGCTGCCCCGTTCCCCCATGGCGGCCGCGGACCAATTACCCCCCGAACCGCGATTGCAAAGATCCCCCGGTCATGAGTCGCCGCCGGAGCGTGAAATGAAAGAGATGCGCGCCGCACAGGAGGCTGTCCTCCACAGCTACGGTTGGGTAGATCGAAATGCCGGGATCGTGCGCATCCCCGTGGAACAGGCCATGCAGAAGCTTCTGGAGGAGCGCTTGCCCGTCAGAACGCCGCAGCAGCCCGACGACAGGAAACAATGAAACAGTGGCCAGTGGTCAGTGGTCGGTGGCCAGTCGGCAGCCGGCAGAAAGCGGAAGGCAGAAGGACCCTTTTGTCCACTGGCCACTGGCCACTGGCCACCGGTCACTGCCCACTGCTTTCCGCCTTCTGCCTTCTGCTTTCTGCCTTCTGCCTTCTTGCAGCAGAGCGCGCCGACACAAGACCGCCGATGTTGCGCAACGTCGGATTCGATCAGAAGCTGAACGAGCAGGTGCCTCTGGAACTTGTTTTTCGCGATGAGAACGGGCGATCCGCCGCCTTGCGCGAGTACTTTGACGGCAGGCCCGTGATTCTCTCGCTCGTTTACTATGACTGCCCGATGCTTTGCTCGCAGGTGCTGAACGGGCTGGCGAGCAGCCTGGAGGTCTTGCCTTTCAATGCGGGCAAGGAATTCAACGTGATCACGGTGAGCTTCGATCCTCGTGAAACCACAGCTCTCGCAGCCGCCAAGAAGAAGACCTACATGCGCCGCTACAAGAGGCCGGGTGCGGCCGAAGGGTGGCACTTCCTTACCGGCGACCCCGCGTCGATTACGAGGCTGGCTCAGGCCGTCGGCTTCCGCTATGCCTATGATGCGGAAAAGAATCAGTACGCTCACGCGAGCGGCGTCATGGTGCTGACCCCTCAGGGAAAGCTCGCCCGTTACTTCTACGGCATCGAATACGCTCCCCGGGACGTGCGTCTCGCCCTGGTTGAAGCTTCGGCCAACAGAATCGGCTCCCCTGTGGACCAGCTGCTCCTCTATTGCTACCAGTATGATCCCGCCACTGGGAAATACGGGGCCATCGTGATGCGTTTCGTCAGGCTTGGCGGCGTCGTGACCGTGGCCGGCCTGCTGTCGCTCATGTGGCTGTTACGTCGCAGAGATGCCGGACGCGCGGGAGTGAAAATGGGAGGGACGGTGTAGCCCATGGAGAAGTGGATCCCCTTCATCCCCGAAAGGGCGTCCACGGTGGCCGGCCGCGTGGATGCACTTTACTTTTTTCTCGTGGGCGTGAGCGTGTTCTTCGCTCTCCTCATCGCGGGGCTCGAGCTTTACTTTGCCATTCGCTACCGCCGCCGTTCACCCGGCGAAATGCCCGCTCCCGTTCGCGGCTCGATGAAGCTCGAGATGTTGTGGGTCGTGATACCCTTTCTCATCTCCATGGTCATGTTTGCCTGGGGTTCCAGTCTTTACTTCACCATTTACCGGCCTCCCAAGGATGCCCTCGACATCTACGTCGTCGGCAAGCAATGGATGTGGAAGCTCCAGCATCTGGACGGGAAGCGCGAGATCAACGAGCTCCACGTGCCCGTAGGGCGGAAGATAAAGTTGACCATGACGAGCGAAGACGTGATCCACAGCTTCTTTGTTCCGGCGTTCCGGATCAAAGCGGACGTGCTGCCCGGGCGGTATACCTCAGTCTGGTTTGAGGCGACAAAACCGGGCCGCTACCATCTCTTCTGCGCCGAGTACTGCGGAACGAGCCACTCCGGCATGGGCGGTTGGGTCACCGTGATGGAGCCGGCCGACTATGAGGGGTGGCTGAGCGGCGGCAGGGCCGAGGGCTCTCTGGCCTCCACGGGCGAGAAGCTGTTCCAGGATCTTGCCTGTGTCTCCTGTCATCGCAGCGACATCCAGGGGCGAGGACCCGCGCTCAAGGGGCTGTTCAATCGTCCCGTGCGGCTCGAGGGGGGCCAGACGGTGATCGCGGACGAAGGCTACATCCGCGAATCGATTCTGAATCCGAGGGCCAAGCTCGTGGCCGGTTTTCCGCCGATCATGCCGACTTTTCAGGGCCAGATTACGGAAGAACAACTGCTCCAGCTGCTCACCTACATAAAATCCATCGGTCCTGAAGAAACACCAGCGGCGCCCCCCTCCCCGGAAGCGCAGGCCCCTTCCGGCGGAGCAGGGGTGACGCGGAAAGAGAATGTGAAGCAATGATACCCAAACAACCTCGGACGCACTATCTCAACATCAGCTACGGTTTCAAGTCCTGGCTGTTTACCACGGATCACAAGCGCATCGGCCTGCTCTACCTGGTGTCCATTACGCTGTTCTTCTTCGTCGGCGGAGCCTTCGCCACAATCATTCGCCTGGAGCTTGCGACGCCGCAGGGGGACCTCGTCCAGGCGGAAACCTACAACAAGCTTTTCACGATGCACGGCGTGATGATGATCTTCTTCTTTTTGATTCCTGCCGTGCCGGCGGTGCTGGGAAATTTTCTCATCCCCTTGATGATCGGAGCGAAGGACGTCGCCTTTCCGCGTCTCAACCTGTTGAGCTGGTACATATTCAACCTCGGCGCCCTGTTCACAATCTACGCGGTCGTCAGCGGCGGTGTGGACACGGGTTGGACTTTTTACACTCCGTACAGCACCACTTACTCGAACACCCATGTGCTCGCGACGGGAGTCGGGATTTTCATCACGGGGTTCTCCTCGATCCTGACCGGCCTGAACTTCATCGTCACGATCCACATGATGCGCGCGCCTGGTATGAACTGGTTCCGCCTGCCGCTGTTTGTGTGGGCACACTACGCGACCAGCCTGATTCAGGTGCTCGGCACCCCGGTGATTGCGATCACGGTCCTCTTGCTGGCATTCGAACGCGTGGTCCGGATCGGGATTTTCGATCCGGCATTGGGCGGCGATCCGGTGCTCTTCCAGCACCTGTTCTGGTTCTATTCCCATCCGGCCGTTTACATCATGGTTTTGCCCGCCATGGGAGTCGTGAGCGAGCTGGTGGCGGCGTTTACCCGGAAGAGCATCTTTGGCTACGATCTTGTCGCCTTTGCGAGCATAGCGATTGCGGTTTTCGGTTTTCTGGTCTGGGGGCACCACCTGTTCGTCAGCGGCCAGTCCGTGTATGCCGGGATGATCTTCTCCTTCCTCAGCTATGCCGTAGCGATACCCTCCGCCGTCAAGGTCTTCAACTGGACCGCGACGCTTTACAAAGGCTCTGTTTCTTACCAGACGCCCATGTTGTATGCGTTCGGGTTCATCGGCCTGTTCACCATTGGCGGCTTGACCGGGCTGTTCCTTGCGGCGATGGGACTGGATATTCACCTCACCGACACTTATTTTGTCGTCGCACACTTCCATTACATCATGGTAGGGGGAACGATCATGGCCTACCTGGGAGGACTGCACTACTGGTGGCCCAAGATAAGCGGCCGCATGTACCCGGAAGGATGGGCCAAGCTCGGGGCGCTGATTGTGTTCGTAGGATTCAACCTGACGTTCTTCCCGCAGTTCCTGCTCGGTTATATGGGAATGCCGCGGCGCTATCATGCCTATCCCGAGGAGTTTCAAGTGCTGAACGTGATGTCCTCAGCAGGGGCTTCGATACTGGCGGTGGGGTACATACTCCCCATGGTCTACCTGATCTGGTCTATGCGCTACGGGCCTATCGCCTCGTCGAATCCCTGGCCGGCGACGGGTCTGGAATGGCAGACCTCGTCTCCACCTCCGACCGAGAACTTCGAGGAGATTCCCGTGGTCACCTGGGAGGCCTACGAATTCGCCGGCCAGGAGAAAGAAGTTAGCGCAGCAGGGTGAGTTTGGAGTGACGAATTGGCTGAGAACCACGCCGCGACGCCATACGGGCTGGCCCACCATTTTGACAGCCTCGATCAACAGCGTGAGGCAGGCACGCTGGGAATGTGGGTCTTTCTCATAACCGAGATCATGTTCTTCGGAGGCCTGTTCCTGACTTATATCCTGTACCGGTCCAAGTTTCCGCATGAATTCGTTGCGGGGAGTCACGCGCTGGACATCAGGCTGGGAGCTTTCAACACCGCGGTCCTGATCGGCAGCAGCCTGACCATGGCGCTCGCGGTCTACTACTCGCAGGTAGGCAGCCGCAGGCTGCTCGTGACCTACCTCACCCTGACCATGTTGCTGGGGTTGGTTTTCCTCGGCGTGAAGGGGATCGAGTACACCGAAAAATTCGAGCATCACCACTTCCCGGGAGCGGACTTCCAGTGGGAGGAGCCCGCTCAGGGGCATGCGCTCGACGGAAATCCCGGCGCCGGGAAGGTGGATGGCAGGCACGTGCAGATGTTCTACTGGATCTATTTCGCCATGACCGGCCTGCACGCGTTACACATGATCATCGGCGCCGGACTGATTGCGGTGCTCATCGTTCTGGCAGTGCGGGGGCGATTTACCGCCGAATATCACATGCCCGTCGAGATCACGGGACTCTACTGGCACTTTGTGGACATCGTGTGGATTTTTCTGTTTCCGCTGCTCTACCTGATAGGGCGGCACGAATGAGAGGTTGAAAAAGCCGATGACCGAGCACTTCGTACAGCCGGCGCAAATGCCCGAGCACATCGTCCCTCCGGAGCACATTGTCCCGAAGAAGGTGTACTTTGCCATTTTTTTCGCCCTGATAGCCCTGACGGCAGTCACGGTGACTATCTCGTTCTTCGATCTGGGCCGTTTGAATGCGGTCGTTGCGCTGACGATTGCCGTCTTCAAGGCGACTCTGGTGATCCTCTATTTCATGCATCTCCGGTACAGCTCCAGGCTCACGCAGGTAGTCGTGGCGGCGGGAGTCAGCTGGCTGATCATCATGATCGCCCTGACCCTGACCGATTACCTCACCCGCAGCTGGTTATAGAATGGCGTGAAGGACCTACCGCAAAGCCGCGAAGCCGCGAACGTCGGCGAGCCAGGTGGCGGAAGTTTTCGTTCCTATGATTTCCTGTTCACACGCTTCCTCCCGGCACTCAAGTCTGCCGGAACCACGGATGAACAAGTCCGGGTGCTGCTGATCGAGAATCCAAAGCGAGCGCTCACGCCCGCAGTCCGAAAGATGAGTCAATGAAACCCGGCGAGGGTTAGAGGACCGTGCCGGAAAACCTCGTTTTTCCCGTATGCCCGGGAGTCGGGCGTACGGCATCGTAGCATCTTTTGAAAGACCCGGATAAAATCCGCTGAAATCAATGCACACAGGAGGTCTTATGTTCCAGACGTTCATCCGGATCGTCGCCGCGATCGCTATCTGGGCGGCCGCCGCGCCCGCGCAGCAGACCACCGCGACCCTGACGGGGACCATCACAGACCCGGCCGGAGCCGTTGTCGCCAATGTGACGATCACAGCCACCAACCTGGCGACGAACGCAGTTCGCGAAACCAGGACCGCCGAGACGGGCAGCTACACGCTCCCTTTCCTGCCCGCCGGAGACTACTCGGTCACCGCCGTTGCCGCTGGATTCCAGACCCAGAAGATTGACCGCATCACGCTGCAGGTGCAACAAACGGCGCGCGTCGACATGCAACTCCGGATCGGCGACGTCACCGAGACGGTCAGAGTCGAGGCCGACGCCGTGGCCCTGCAAACCGACAACGCCACCGTGGGCGCCGTGATCGACGGCGCCAAGATCGTGGACCTGCCGCTCAACGGGCGCAACTTTGTGCAGCTCGCGCAACTGATTCCGGGCGTGCAGGCGGGCACGCCCGGCTCGATTACGGTCCGGCGCGGGCGCGGCTCCATCGGCCAGCAGGACTCGCCGTTCGGCTCCACCGCGATGTCCGCCAACGGCTCGCGTGATACGGCGAACCGCTATCTCATCGACGGTATCGAGTTCATGGACTACGACGCGATGACGTACTCGTTTTCGCCTTCGGTGGACTCGCTCGCCGAATTCAAGGTAGAGACCGGCAACTCGTCGGCTGAGTCCGGCGGCGCCCCGGGCGGGCAGGTCAACATGCTCACCAAGCGGGGAGGCAACCGGCTGACGGGCACCCTCTGGGAGTTCAACCGGAACGACACGCTCACCCAGGCATACGATGCGATAGCCAACAAGAGCGTCGCGGCGCCGCGGCTGAACCGGAACCAGTTCGGCGCGAACATCGGCGGGCCGTTCAATATCCCGAAGCTCTACCGCGGAACCGACAGGACGTTCTTCTTCTTCAACTGGGAATCGGGCCGGCTGGCGCAGGGAGCGGTCAGCTCCCTGCGGTTGATCCCACCCGCGGCCATCCGGACCGGTGATTTCCGCGGTCTCGCCAACGCGCGCACCGGCGCGCCGATCGCGCTGCGCGACCCGCTGAACGCCGGCATCGTGGACAACGTGATTCCGGCCTCGCGGCTGAGCAAGCAGGCGCTCGTGTTTCTCGAGTTCATGCCTCTGCCCAACACGCAAGTGGGGACGCAGAACTTCGCGAGCACTCCGGCCAGCGCCGTTTCCACGCAGGACAATTACAACGCGCGTGTCGACCATGTCTTCTCCAGCCACGACTCGCTGTCCGGGCGGTATATCTTCAACGACACTTACGAGGCCGGTATTCCGTTCTGGGGCCACGACGAGCGCAACAACCTGGGCCGCTCGCAGAACGTTATGAGCGCATGGACCCACACGTTCGGCCCGACCCTCATCAACGAGCTGCGGGGCGGGTGGCACAGGTTCTTCGAAACCGAGATCTTCGGTACCACCAACGATCCCGCGTACGACATCGCCGGCAAGATGGGACTTCCCCTGGTTTCCCGTCTGCCGAAGGAATACGGGCCGCCGACGATCAACATCAACGGGCCCGACGGCGTCTTCAGCATGTACGATCTGCAGCGCCAGATCGGACCGCGCGACCGCTCGAACCAGATCTTCCAGTTCGTCGATTCCCTCTCCTGGCAGCGTGGCAGGCACTTGCTGAAATTCGGCGCCGATATCGCCAAACGCCAGGTGACCTTCGAGCAGGCGCGTGCGCCCCGCGGCAGCTTCACTTTCGACGGGATTTACACGGGGAGCGCGCTCGCAGATTTCATGCTCGGCTATGTGCGCAACGCGAGCATCAACCCGGCTCACACATCGACCAACCTCTGGAACTGGTGGCAATCCTACTACTTCAACGACGACTGGAAGCTCGCGCCGAGGCTCACGGTCAACCTCGGCTTGCGCTACGACTACTTCCAGCCCTACAAGCAGGTAGACGACAAGTTCGTGAACATCGAGCAAAACGGCTTTATCGTCGCCGGCATCACGACCCCCCAGACTTCGCGCTACGGGCGCGGGCTGATCGCGCCGGACCGCAACAACTGGGCCCCTCGCGTGGGGTTCGCCTGGCGCCCGGCGTTCGCAAACGACACGGTGATTCGCGGCGCCTACGGCTGGTACTACACGCCGCAGATTTCGAATGCGATCTTCGCCATGGCCGAGGGCGCGCAAGCCACTGCCGGCGCGAGCGTCATCGGAAATCCCGGGGGAGCTCCCGACCTCTTCTTCAACGACCCGTTCGCGTCGGCCCTGACGTCGGGCGCGCTGAACTTCGCGGTGAGCAACGACCAGAACCTGCGCGACACGTACATCCAGCAGTGGAATTTGAACGTGCAGAAGAAGATTCCGGGCAACGTGCTCGTCGATCTGGGTTATGTCGGCACGAAGAGCACGCGGCTCATCGTCACCTTCGACGATCTCAACCGGCCGATTGACGTGGTCGACCCGCGGACAGCGGGTCTGCCATCGCTCGACGCGCGCCGTCCGAACCAGGCCTACCGGCGCAGCGTTCGCGCCGACAAGTCCGTCGGCAATGCGATCTACCACGCGCTGCAGCTCAAGGCGGAGCGGCGCATGTCGAGCGGTCTGACATTCCTGACGGCCTACACGTGGTCGAAGTCGATCTCCGGACCGAACGACATCGGCGGACAGGTGGGAGGCGGCAACTTCATCGGCGCCCCGCAGGATATATACAATCTTCGTGCGGACCGGTCGGTGTCGGGTTTCGACGTAACACAGCGCTTTGTCCAGACGGTGCTCTACGACGTCCCGTTCTTCAGGAAGACGGGCGGCGCTGCGCGGCTGTTGCTCGATGGCTGGCAGCTGTCGACGATCATGACGTTCCAGAGCGGGTTTCCCGCGCCGGTGACGAACAACGTGGACACGACCGGCACGGGGATCAGCTCGCGCCCGGACCTGGTACTCGGGCAGAACGGCAACCTGCCGGGCAGCGAGCGCACGTGGCAGAGGTGGTTCAATACGGCGGCGTTTGCTTTGGAGGTACCCTACGGCCGCTTCGGCACGTCGCCTCGCACCAACGCGTTCCGGCTCCCCGGCATTGCCAACGGCGACTTTTCGGTGAACAAGACGTTCGCGCTCTCGGAGCAGCGGCGTATCGAGTTCCGCACGGAATTCTTCAACCTGACGAACCATTTCAACCCGGACCCGGGAACGGTGGACCGCAATATCCGCTCGAAGACGTTCGGCGCGGTAGGCGGCGGCGTGCAGGGCGTTACTACGCGTGTCATCCAGCTCGGCGCCAAGTTGCTGTTCTGATATGGAGTGACCGGCCGAGAAAAAGCGGCCACGAATTTCACGAAATACACAGGCGGGCGGAACTTCGGCGACCCGGGGCAGCGCTAGCCGCCCTATCTTTCCCGGGCAAAACTGACGTATTACAGCTTGTACCAAATATCCTTTTGACAATAGTCGTTATAACAATTATATTCACCCGATGGTCAAAGGGGAGATAAAACAGGGGAGGGCATTCGGCAGTCTGGAGGAGGACGTGTTTGTCAATTTCGCGCGAACCGTCGACGCGCTTCTGCGAGGGGTCGAGCAGATCCTCAAGCCCGCCGGGCTTTCCCCCACGCAGTACAACGTCTTGAGGATCCTGCGCGGCGCCCGGCCGGAAGGTCTGGCGTGCCGGGCTGTGTGCGAGCGCATGCTGACACGGGACCCCGACATGACGCGGCTGCTCGACCGGCTGGAAGCGCGGGGGCTTGTGACGCGGTCCAGGGAGCGCGGCGACCGCAGGGTGATCACCGCTCGAATCACGCCGGCAGGATTGCGCCTGCTGAGCGAACTGGACGAGCCGATAGCGGCGTTGCACCGCAGGCAGCTGGGCCCTCTGGGCGCCAGGCGTCTCAGGCTGTTGAACGAGCTCCTGAATCGGGCCCGCGAGGCGGCCGGATAAAAATTTTTTGTCAAAGGGAGGAGCAATGATAACGATTCGCAGAGCCGAAGAAAGGGGGCACTTCAATCATGGGTGGCTCGATACCTACCACACCTTTTCTTTTGCCGACTATTACGACCCGAGATACATGGGATTCCAACAGTTGCGGGTGATCAACCAGGACCGGGTCCAGCCCCGAGCCGGCTTTCCCACCCATGGGCACCGGGACATGGAAATCATTACGTACGTACTGGAAGGGAAGCTGCAGCACAAGGACAGCATGGGGAATGGCTCGATCATAAGACCAGGTGACGTGCAGCGGATGAGCGCGGGGACGGGGGTCACGCACAGCGAATACAACCCCTCCCAAACCGAGCCCGTCCACCTTCTCCAGATCTGGATCCTTCCCGAAAGCGAGGGACTGGAACCGAGCTACGAACAGAAGGCATTTCCCGACGAAGAGCGACGGGGAAGGCTGCGCTTGGTCGCCTCCCACGACGGCCGCGAAGGCTCCGTCACGATTCACCAAGACGCGCGCCTTTACGCTGCTCTGCTCAGGGAAGGCGAAAAAGTGGTCTGCCCGATGGAGCCAGGCCGCCATGCCTGGGTCCAGCTTGCGCGAGGCGCCGTCACGCTGGACGGCGAGGCTCTGAGAGAGGGTGATGGCGCCGCTGTCACCGGCGAAAAGGCTGTCAAACTGACGGGGGAGGCGCAGGCCGAGATCCTGCTCTTCGACCTCGCCTGAGAGTAATAGGTTTGGAGTTCAGCCTTCAGGCTGCGCTGACTTTGAGCAGGCTAAAGCCTGAACTCCATGCCTCGCTCTGGTGTATTTCAAGGTAGTAGGTTTGGAGTTCAGCCTTCAGGCTGCGCTGACCTTGAGCAGGCCAAAGCCTGAACTCCATGCCACGCTGTGATGTATTTTCAAGGTAGTAGGTTTGGAGTTCAGCCTTCAGGCTGCGTTGACCTTGAGCAGGCTAAAGCCTGAACTCCATGCCACGCTGTGATGTATTTCAAGGTAGTAGGTTTGGAGTTCAGCCTTCAGGCTGCGCTGACTTTGAGCAGGCTAAAGCCTGAACTCCATGCCACGCTCTGGTGTATTTCAAGGTAGTAGGTTTGGAGTTCAGCCTTCAGGCTGCGCTGACCTTGAGCAGGCCAAAGCCTGAACTCCAT
>WNGG01023095.1_pt1 | contig 11980 bp, 12 predicted proteins | sample 5400661 | NCBI WGS metagenome assembly WNGG01 (sample SAMN13153372, study PRJNA577476) | soil metagenome | isolation source: 100 cm soil or saprolite under Garry oak tree replicate 1 | place: USA:California | collected 2016-06-15 | reverse complement strand
CTCCTCCGTTGGCGCGCCGCTTCGAGCAACTCACCCATATCCCGGTGATGACTTCCTATGGACTGACCGAAGCATCTCCGGGAACGCACTCCAACCCGGTCTACGATCCACGGCTCATGAAGGTCGAGACCATCGGCCTACCTATTCACGACACACAGCAGAAAATTGTGGATATTGAGACCGGTCAGATCGAACTGGGGGTGAGCGAAGATGGTGAGTTGATCGTCTGCGGGCCGCAGGTCATGCAGGGTTATTGGAAGGCGCCCGAAGCGACCGCCGAGTCGCTGCGCGATGGCTGGCTCTATACAGGCGACATTGGCTGGCGCGACGAAGAAGGCTACGTGACGATCACCGACCGCAAAAAGGAGCTGATCAAGTACAAGAGCTTGAGCGTTGCTCCGGCCCAACTGGAAGCAGTGCTGCTCGAGCATCCTGCCGTAGCCGACGTGGCCGTTATCGCAAGGCCGAACGAGGAAGCAGGCGAAGTGCCCAAAGCCTTTGTGGTCCTCAGAGCTGGTTACGAACAGCAGGACAGAGACGAACTGATGGCCTGGATCAATGGTCAGCTCGCTACCTACAAACATGTGCGCGAGATCGAGTTCATCGAGGCCATACCCCGGAACCCCTCGGGCAAAATCTTGCGCCGTATCCTTAGGGAGCAGGAACGACGCAAGATGGGTTTCTCTTAAAGGAGACAGACGGACATGGAAATAAAGAGTTTGGTGGCGATTGACGTGCTTACCCACCCTACCGCTCTTCACCCTGCTCTCGCAAAATATCTCGCAAAGCATCAGCCTGACCACGATTCCAGGCTGCAGACCTCACCTCCTGTCCTATGATCGGTAACTTACTCTTCTCTCGTATCTGGGCGGCCCGTTCGCGCTGCAGAATCTCGTGCACGAGTTGTCGCTCGCTCATATGCCAACCTTGCCGGCGAGCTTGCGCAGCATACCACATCACCCGTGCATATCCGGCGTCATAGTCTCGTTCCATGTTATTTTGTGTTGGTATATCTTGCATTAGCCTGCCTCTTACCTCTGGCCAGAGCCAAAACTTCATTAAAGTTATTATCGCAGAAAATGGCTTGAGACGTCAACCTTTCGCGCTTTGTTGGTTCCACCCCAAATGTGGGCTGGAATCGTATCATTGCCCTGCTGGCCAATCTCCGCTTTGTTCCTTTTTTTGTGCCTCTTAAAGTGAAAGTATACGACAAATGGGTTTGTCTCGTGTGTAAAGTGTGTAAAGGTTGCGTGGGAAGGTTAAGGCAGCTATAATCAATATAATGAACTCTTAGAGCTTCTCATCGCACTTCTCAAAATTATTGTCTCAGGGAAGGAAATAGAGCGTGGCTAGAAATAAACGCAAGTACTCTGATCAGGAAGAAGAGCAGAGGAAGAAAATCACCGTAGAAGTTGTAAAAAGTGCTGTTCGCAACAGCAACAGGCCCAGAAACATCCGTGAACTTGGTATCAGCACAATCAAGAACCTACCAGGCACCATTGGTGCAGTACAAGGCTTTATGAAGGCTGTAAACTGGAAACAGGCACAAGATGAGGTACTGCGAGGGCTGAACAATACCGTTGTGATTGTCGGACAGCCCAATACTGGCAAGAGTACCCTCTTTAACAAAATCAAAGGAGAGCAAATCTCCAAAGTTTCGTCCCAACCTGGTACGACTCGTGAGCTCGTACGAACAGATTTTGGTCCTTTTACCCTCATTGATACTCCTGGCGTTGAAAAACCTGGGCAACTACCAAATACTGTAGAAAGCGGTTTGGACCAGGCTAGCGTCATCGTGTTTCTTATTGATGCTACCAAAGGCCTGCAGACGCGAGATCGCGAACTGTACGAAACTATCAAGAAACTGAACAAACCGATTATTCTTGCCGTCAATAAGGTCGACGCGCTGAGGGGCGGAGAAAGTGGCGAACAGTTTGCTACCGAGGTAGCTGTTCTGTTCGGTGCACCAGGGGTTATTCCCATTTCAGCCGCTACAGGTGAGAATATTGCCGAAGAACTCATTCCAGCCATGATTGAAGCGAGTCCAGAAGCCGCCCTGGTCATTGGACACGAGCTTCCTGCTTATAGGCGTGTAGCTGCACAGCGCATCATTCGCAATGCTACACTTCTGAGTTTAGCTGCTGGAATAGAGCCAATTCCGCTGATCGATATACCTATTCTCCTGGGTATACAGATTCGCCTGGTATTGCGCCTGGCAGCCCTCTATGGTGAACCTCTGGACTCTGCTAATGCCATGAAGCACGCTCGCGAGCTCATTGCCACCATGGTAGGGAGCCTGGGCTTACGCTTCCTGGCAGAACAGGCTGCCAAGGCTGTCCCATTTGGTGGTGATTTCGTCGCCGGCGCGATTGCTGGTGCTACTACCTGGTCCATTGGTCAAGTTGCACTCGAGTACTACGAAGGTGGAAAACAGATCAAGCCGAATCGTATTCGCCAATTGTATACGGACTTCTACCGTCGCTTCCGTAGGGAGTATACGGCGGAGGATTTGCGTCAATACGCGCTTGAAGGCAAAGATGTGGCACTGCTTCCACCATCAAGTGCTGAAGATGGGCTGGTTCCTCCAGCGGAAGCTAAGGAAGAAATACAGAGATAAAGCCAGCGAGGGAAACTTCATCCCGATTCTCGGACGTAGTCTGACTATCCTCACTGCTGAGTCTGCTGAGACTGAATACTGGTCTCACCCTCGACAATGAAGAGGATGCGCTCGCAGATATTGGTAGCGTGATCGCCCACTCGTTCGAGTTTGTGGGCGATCCAGAGGAGATAGGTGGCGCGCTGCAAAATGAAGTGGTCATTCTGAAGGGCCGGGATGGCTCGTCCTCCTGCAAGCATAGCCATCAAGTCATGGCGCACCTCATGGTAGCGCACGTCGACGACATCATCCTCTTCCCAGATGGAGCGTGCGGCGCTCGCGTCGCGGTCCGCAAACGCCTTCATGGTCCCCTGCAAGACTCGTCGTGCCTCCTGGCCCAGGTCGAGGATACCTTGCAAGATGGATGCTTCTGTGATCTGCCCATTCTCACCTGTGGAATAAAGCTCAACCGCGTCAGCCAGGCTTCTCTCAATCTGCACCTCAGCTGCGTTGGTGTGCAGGGGAGCCAGGCGCAGGAGAATCTGGGCAATCCCCTCCGCGCCATCGCCGACGCGCTCAAGATCACTGGCAATCGACAATGCCGAAGTCAGGTAGCGCAGGTCGCGGCCACCAAGTGGTTGTTGGAGGGTTAGGAGGCGAATAGAATGTTCTTCAACGGCAACGCGCAGGCTGTCGATGAGGGTATCCGCTTCAATAACTTTGCCCGCCTGGGCAAGGTCGCCTGTTTCTAAAGCCTGAAGGGCTGTTTCCAGAGCATTATCGACCAGGGCACCTAAGCGGATGATCTGCTCATCTAGTACTTGCAGCTCTTTATCCAGGATTTTTCGTGGCATCTCAGATCTCTCCTTCTCTCCTTTGGTACTTGTTTCACCCTCTTCATCACCCCTGGCGCAAGCAGTAGCCTACGCCGCGCACGGTTTGAATCAAGCGGGGGTTGGCAGGGTCCTCTTCCAACTTCTCACGCAGCCAGCGCACATGCACGTCCACGGTTCGTGTATCTCCTGCGTAGTCGTAGCCCCAGACATTATGCAACAGTTGGTCACGCGTCAGGACCGTGCCACGGTTACGCACAAAGTAGGTGAGCAACTCGAACTGCTTCGCTTGCAGTTCGACTTCCTGGCCTCGACAATAGACACGACGCCCGGCCAGGTCGATGCGCAATGGACCGGCCACCAGCTCGCGATTGGGCCGTGGTACTTCGCTCCTTGCATCTTGTGCGGGTTGTTCTCCCTCAGTGGGAGCGTAGTCCGCGCGACGCAACAAGGCGCGTACCCGCGCCAATAATTCACGCCGGCCAAAGGGTTTGGTCACATAATCATCGGCTCCAACCTCCAGGCCGACCACTTTATCGATTTCGTCGCCTTTGGCGGTCAGCATCATGATCGGTGTGGTGGCTGTGTTTCGTTCCCGCCGGAGATGACGACATACCTCTATCCCATCCATTTCTGGCAGCATCAGATCGAGGATAATCAGGTCCGGCGTCTCGCGATGGGCCGCTTGTAAAGCGCTGGCCCCATCCGCCGCCGTGAGCACCTGGTACCCTGCCTGCTCCAGGTTATAGGCAATCGTCTCGACCAGGACGGACTCGTCGTCCACCACCAGAATTTTACGTCCCACAACGCCCTCCAGCCTTTTTCTTAACCAAAACGTCCACTGATAGAATCCTCTGTCTCTTTCTTCTCCTATTTATTATATCAGGTAATGGACTTCACACACCTACATCACAGCAGCACCACTTTTTATTACAAAGGCATCACATATCCATTGGGAATATTTAACCTTCCCTTAACATATCCTTAAAGCATAGTTAACCAACGAGTGCTACAGTATGTGGGAGGGCACCTTATGAAGCTTCCAGGCCGTTGTCCTCATCGGGGCGAAGAGAGATTTTTGTTCGTAGGAAAGCGAGAAGGTATCATGTCATTTCAATTAGCATCACGTACTCATTGGAGACGGTTGCTCTTGACTCGTCTAGGTATAGCAGCCGTACTCGGTCTCATCTTACTTCTGACTGCTTGCGGAGGATCATCCAGTAGCGGCTCAGGAAGCTCAAGCGCGCAAACTTGCCCCTCCACCAAATCCTTGAACGGGGCCGGGTCGACATTTATCAATCCACTGTTTTCCAAAATGTTTGCTGTGTATCCGAATGCGAAGTGCGGTGCGAACGTCAATTACCAGTCGATTGGGAGTGGTGCGGGCATCAATGATTTACTCAAGGGGATCGTTGACTTTGGGGCCACTGATGCACCCATGTCTGATGCGCAACTCTCCCAGAGTACCAGGGGTCCCATTCTTCACGTTCCTGTCACCATTGGCGCAGTAGCCATTTCCTACAATCTATCAGGCGTCACCGATCATCTCAAATTGTCGGGTCCCGTCATCGCCAGTATCTTTCTGGGTACGATCAAATTCTGGGATGACCCGCAGATCAAGGCGCTCAACTCAGGCGTGAACCTCTCTCATCAAAGCATTACCGTGGTACACCGCTCCGATGGCAGTGGCACCACCGGTATCTTCACCCATTATCTTGCCGTTGTCAGCTCTGATTGGAAGTCAAAGGTGGGCGCTGGCACGACTGTCAACTGGCCCACGGGCGTTGGTGGCAAAGGCAATGCTGGGGTCGCGGCCCAGGTCAAATCGACCGCTGGGGCCATCGGCTACAATGAGTTGGCCTATGTGCTCGCCAACAACATCCAGTATGCTGCCGTACAAAACGCGAGTGGGAAAGCCGTGCTACCGTCGGTCGATAGCGCGAGGACGGCTGCGCAGAACATTTCGACTGTTCCGCCTGACCTGCGCTTCTACTTCGTCAATGCGCCCGGCGATGGCTCCTACCCCATCACTGGCTTCACCTGGGTGATCGTCTACCAGCGGCAGAGCAATGCTGACAAGGGGTGGGCTGTGGCGGACATGCTCTGGTGGGTCACCCATGACGGACAGCAATATTCCACACCACTCAGCTACGTGCCGCTTCCAGCTACCATTGTCAGCAAGGATGAGGCGCAGATCAAATCCATGACCTGCGGCAGCGGAGCGTGCTATAAAGGCTAGCTCTCGCACAGGAGCCTGATCTCATTGTATTCCGTGCTCCCGGAGAGGGGAAAGCTCATGGAGCCTTCCAGGAAGAGCTGTTAGACGCTCTTCCTGGAAGACGTTGCTCAGTTGAAAGGGAAAGGTGCATGCAACAACACGTATCCGTATCGCGTGGTGGTGCAGGACAACGTGGTCTTGTCCGGTTGACGGCACGCTTCGGCAAGAGGCCGATCGATCTGCTGTTCCGTGGCATCACACTGCTCTTTGTCCTCATTGTCCTCGCGGTGATCCTCGGGGTGGCGCTGGTGCTGGTGGTCAATGCCTGGCCAACCATTACCAGGTTTGGCCGGAGCTTTCTGACCAATCAGGCGTTCGATCCTGTCCATAACATCTTCGGTGTCGGGCCCGCCATCTTCGGTACGTTGGTGACCTCGGCATTTGCACTCCTCTTTGCGGTGCCCATCGGGGTGGGCGCGTCCATTTTTGTCGTGGACTTCTGCCCGCGGCCGTTGCGCATCCCTCTTGCTTTTTTTACCGACCTGCTGGCGGCCGTGCCGAGTGTGATCTACGGTCTCTTTGGCTTCCTCGTTCTGGCTCCATGGCTGCAACACACGGGAGAACCCTGGCTGCAGCAGCACCTGGGATTCCTTCCGCTCTTCCAGGGGCCGATTCAAGGGGTGGGTATTCTCGCTGCGGGCTCACGGGAGGTGATGCTGACGGTGCCGACTGATCAACGTGAGGCGATGCTGGCCTTGGGCGCCACACGTTGGGAGGCCATCCGCTATGCCGTCCTACCATTCTCACGCGTTGGCATCCTGGGTGGGGTTATTCTCGCGCTCGGACGTGCGCTCGGCGAGACGATGGCGGTCACCATGGTGATTGGGAACCAGGCGACCAAACCGAGCGCGAGTCTGTTCCAAACGGGCTACACGCTCTCAAGCGTCATCGCTAATCAATTTGGCGAGGCGACCCCGGGGCTCTTCTTCTCGGCAGTTATCGAGGCTGGACTGATCGTCTTCGTCATTACCTTCATTACCAATGCTCTGGCACGCTGGCTCATTAGCAGTTTAGAGCGCAAGGGAACGAGAGGAGTACGGGTATGAGTACAACGCTCCATCCATTCGAGAGGAACACAGCGAATCCCTTCCAGCCACCTCCATCTGCGCTCTTGATACGGCGGCACATCAGTAATGCTCTCTTGATCATGCTGTCGACGTTCTTCGCGCTCTTTGCTGTGGGGGTACTGTTCTACCTGATTCTCTATATCTTGCGGCAAGGCATCCCGTACCTCAACCTGGATTTTTTCACGAAGCCACCCGCTCCCAATGGCGAGCCGGGCGGGGGAATGGGACCAGCCGTGCAGGGAACGCTGATCCTGGTGGGACTTGCTGCGCTCCTGGGCGTCCCCCTTGGCCTGTTCACTGCCATTTATCTTGCTGAGTTTGGGCGAGGCCGCCTGGCCAATGCGGTGCGCTTCATCGTCGATCTCCTCAACGGGGTACCGACCATCATTTTCGGTCTCTTTGCCTGGGTGCTGATAGTGGTTCCCCAGCAGACCTTCTCGAGTCTGTCGGGTGGGGTGGCCCTGGGCATCATCATGATCCCGATCGTGGCACGAACTTCGGAGGATGTGCTACGCCTCGTCCCTAGAGAACTGCGCGAAGCCTCACTTGCACTCGGTGCAACGGAGACGCGCACCATCTTGAGAGTCGTCTTGCCCGCTGCACGTGGCGGGATCATCACGGGCATCGTCCTGGCCATGGCACGTGTGGCCGGTGAGACCGCGCCGCTGCTCATGACAGCCTTTGGCTCCACGTTCTGGAACACGGATATTACACAGCCCATGGATGCCCTGCCGCTGCGCATTTTCAATTTCACCTTGAGCCCGTACCAGGTGCAAATCAACCAGGCCTATGCAGGTTCATTTGTGCTCATACTGCTCATACTGCTCGCCTCGTTTGCAGTGCGTTGGTTCACGGGTGGATTCAAGCGCAAGTTCTGATGCATGAACTGAACAACAGTGGACACTGACGAAGCGTCAAGGGAAAGGAGTAAACACGTGATGGCAATTACCGTGGAACATTTAAACGCCTGGTACGACCGTAAACAGGCACTCTACGATATCAATCTCTCTATCCCTCCGCTCAGCATCACCGCCATGATCGGGCCTTCAGGATGTGGCAAGTCCACCTTCGTGCGCTGCCTCAACCGTATGCACGAAGAGATCCCAGATGCCCGGGTGGAAGGCAAGGTGCTGGTCGAGGGCGTCAACATTTACGCACGCTCGATCAAGCCAAGGTATGTCCGGCAGCATATCGGCATGGTCTTCCAGCAGCCGAATCCGCTGCCGACCCGCAGCATCTTTGAAAATGTGGCCATGGGTCCACGCATCAATGGCCTTGCCCGTGGAAGCTCACTGCAAGAGCTGGTAGAACAGAGCCTGCAGCAGGCAGCGCTGTGGGACGAGGTCAAGGACCAGCTGCAGGCCCCGGCTACACAACTCTCTGGTGGGCAACAGCAGCGACTCTGCATTGCACGGGCACTCGCGAACCAACCGAAAGTCCTGCTGATGGATGAACCCTCCTCTGCCCTTGATCCCATATCGACACTGCAAATTGAGGAGTTGATCAGTGAGCTTAAGCAAACCTATACTATCATCATAGTGACACATAACATGCAGCAGGCCGGCCGTGTGGCAGATAGAACCGTCTTTTTCCTCCTGGGACGCATTGTCGAAGAGGGTGAGACAACCGCATTGTTTTCTCATCCACAGAAGAAGGAAACCGAGGAGTATGTCTCTGGACGTTTTGGGTGATGCGGCACAAGGCGGTGGACAGGCAATTGTCTATTAGGTAGCGGGACGAACGAAGTACTGGTCACTCACGAGCAGACCAGCTAGAAGCGAGGGGAATGCTATCATGAACTCTTCAGCAGAATCACTGACAGGCGGAAATGCAATACTCCCGGAAGGGGCAAGTATCCTTTCTCGTAAAGTAGCACGCAGCGGGCACATTTCCTATGAAGGCCGCCCGTACTTCATCAGCAAGACGCTCGCCGGCCGCTATATCCGACTGGTGGTGCTGGCCGACCGCCTCATCGTCGACGCATCCATTCCACTACACAAAGAGTACCAGATCGGCTAGGAAAGAAGACCCAGGCTGTTGTAGGATGAGGTCACTTCAGGCATCCATCTACAAGTCCCTGAGGATAGGAGAGAAGGTCATATGGAGACCCGTCTCAACGGATCGAATCAAGCATCACAGGTGCAGCAAGCAGGAGAGACTACCGGGGGAGCAGACGCAACAGTGATTGCGTCACTGCAGCGTCAGGCGGGCGAAGGAGCTCCCATTGAGAATCTCAAGCGCGACGCCGCGACGAAAATAGAGGTCCAGCATTTGAACTTCTATTATGGTGCCAAACAGGCCCTGTTTGATGTGTCACTTTCCATTCGCGAACAGCAGGTGACGGCACTGATTGGCCCGTCCGGCTGTGGCAAAACGACCTTTTTGCGCACCCTCAACCGCATGAACGACCTGATTCCCGGTACTCGTACCGAGGGAGAGGCACTTATGGATGGGCAGAATATTTACGACCCGGCAGTCGATGTGGTAGTGCTGCGCCAGCGCATTGGCATGGTCTTTCAGCGTCCCAATCCTTTCCCGAAGTCAATCTTTGAGAATGTTGCCTACGGGGTCCGCGCGCAAGGGAAATCAAAGAAGTCCATCGAGGAGACAGTAGAGCACAGCCTGCGTCGGGCCGCGCTGTGGGATGAGGTGAAAGATCGGCTGAAGACATCGGCATTAGGCCTTTCCGGTGGACAACAACAACGTTTATGTATTGCCCGTGCGTTGGCAGTCAAGCCCGACGTGCTGCTGATGGATGAACCCTGTTCTGCCCTTGATCCCATCGCGACGTTGAAGATTGAGGAACTGATTACCGAGCTTGCCGAGGACTATACTATCGTGATTGTCACCCACAACATGCAGCAAGCTGCGCGTGTGTCACAATTTACCAGCTTTTTCCTTTCTGGCAAACTCATCGAATCTGCAGCGACCATTGATCTCTTTGAGCACCCCTCGAAGAAAGAGACAGAAGATTATATCAGCGGACGCTTTGGATAAAAGACCACGTGAAGGACACCTGGTGTATGAAAAAAAGTTGTAGGCAGAGGGTAGGGGCCGATTGATCGCGCCCACCGCCGATTTATCGGCCTGCATCCTAGCCGATTACTAATCATGCATAAAGAGAAAAAGAAGAGGTAAGCTGAGATGACACGAAAAATCCTTGATAAAGAGTTACAGGAACTGGATACACAAATCAACCGCTTAGGCGCCCTGGTCGATGAGGCCCTCGGCAAGGCCCTTGAGGCTCTGGAGACAAGCGACCTTGCTGAGGCAGGCAGCGTCATTGAAGCCGATACCCTCATCGACAGCCTGCGCGTTGCGGTGGAAGAACACTCTATTCGCCTCTTAACCCTCCAACAACCCCTTGGTGGCCGCGACCTCCGCTACCTGACTGCTGCCCTCTCCATTGCAAGTGATCTTGAGCGCACCGGTGATGGAGCGGAGGGCATTGCCCAGATCATCCTCCGGATGGCCCCTTTGCACTCAAACACGGCTCAAGTGAAGGTGGAGAGAAGCCTTGCCGATGCTGTTGAACTCATTACAACAGAGAGGGGTGGGCAGGTCACAGAAGCCTCCATCCTCCGTGGTATCCTCGACCTTGGTCAGGAGGCACGGCGCGTTTTGTGGAAGGCCATGAAGGCGTTTGCGGATCGTGATGCCAATGCTGCACAGTACATCTGGGAAGAGGATGACGTCATCGACGTCCGCTATCACGAGGTGCGTCACGACTTAATGGCCATGCTCGCAGGAGCACGAGCCATCCCAGCCCTGCAAGAGGACTCCCTCATTTTGCAGCGTGCAACCTACCTTCTCTGGATCGCCCACAAGCTTGAGCGCGTAGGTGATCATGCCTCCAACATCTGCGAACGGATCATCTTCATCGTCGAGGGCGCGACCAGTATGCGGGTGCAGGAAGCCCAGCAATAACAGGCTAGCTCTTGTCTGTTCGTCTGCTGCCACCATCCAGGGGATTTGCGTTTTTCACGCTACAATTTGCCCGGTCCACGTGCCGTTAATATTGGCGAATATGAGTGGTAGAGAGTATGATTATATGGCAGTTATATACAAGTAATTCTGCCTTGACAGACGAAGAAAACGGGAGACGTTACCAAATGGCAAACAAAGCATCCTTTCCTTATGAACGCTATGAAACACTAGCAGAACCCATAACCGTCTATTATCCAACAGGTCAAGAATCTCTTGCCCGCTGGGCCTTCCAGACCATCGACAAAGCAGGCAACTTGCTTGCAACATTGCTTGCTTTACCTACGCCTGAGATGGAAATCCTCCTGGTAGCGCCTGCCGACTGGCATCTCGCTCCGCATAATGAGCCCGAAGAACTGGGCAATCCTCATCCGTATTGGACAGATGCAACCTCTGCAAGCTCTGCAACCTCGCCACCTTGTATCGTCATTCCACTTGAGCTTGATCCCATCTTTGGCCAACCTGCACAGGAAAAATTTGCTTTTATTCTGTACCACGAGCTGGCGCTGGCCTTCTTGGAAAGTGATCCTCGTCCTTATCCAGAGGAATATCCTCTATGGGCAGATGAGTGGCAACTAAAATTTGCTGCGCTCTGGCTCTCTCAGCAGATCAATGCACAAAAAGGGGTTGTCAACAAGGATCTGCATGAGAAGTATGCTGAAATTTTTGAGCCCGAAGAGGATGGCAAGACCCCGGTAACCATACGCGGCTTTGATTGGTACGAGGACACTACCCCCGAGGATTACCTGTGTTATGAACTCCTACTCGAACAGTTCGCCGCCGATTTGCTGGCCCATTATGGGCCAGAAGTGCTACCTCGCTTCCTTGCTCTCTATCGCAAAGATTACAATGTGCTGCTGAGTGAAGATGTCACTGAGATGCTAGGGTCTGCCATAGGACCCAACGGTACCAGGTGGCTCGATGAACTGACCTATTTTTAGCATCACACCCTTGGTATCTCTACATATCAGGAGGGATTAATTTATGTTTAACCGCGTGGCAATCATTGGATTAGGCCTGATTGGCGGATCGATTGGACTCGCACTGCATAAGGCTAAAGCTGCACAGCAGATAGTTGGTTATGACCTGGGGCAGGGTATTAGTAACCAGGCGCGCAAAAGTGGAGCGATAGACCAGCCATATACTGCCCTCGCGGATGCTGTGCGGGGAGCCGAATTAATTATTTTAGCTACACCGGTTGGGGCAATGCGCTCATTACTCC
>WNGG01007621.1_pt1 | contig 11980 bp, 8 predicted proteins | sample 5400661 | NCBI WGS metagenome assembly WNGG01 (sample SAMN13153372, study PRJNA577476) | soil metagenome | isolation source: 100 cm soil or saprolite under Garry oak tree replicate 1 | place: USA:California | collected 2016-06-15 | reverse complement strand
GCAGTTCGTTGTTGTAATGATCCAGGAGCCGCTCATCCATCGCCGCCGTCTCCCAAAGCGCATTGGCCGGTTTCCAAATCGATCTTGGTTTTGATGAACAGCCGCTCGGGCACCGGGTTGGCCCACAACTCGCCCTGCAGCTCGAAGGAGATCAAATTGCGCTCCATCGTGGCTTTGACCGTGAAGGAGCGGGGCAGGATGCGCGGTTCAAAAAGCTGGATGGCCTCAGCCAACTGCCGCTCCAATTCAAGCATGTTGGGGGCGGTCAGACCGCACAGATGACGGGTACCGTAGTTGATGACGGATTGGAAGGCCTCGGCAAAATCGCGCAGCCGGAACCGCTCGCTGCCTTCTTCGGGCAAATGGGCGCTGGCATTGAAGAGCCACTCCAGGTCGCGTAGCACACCCCGCCGATAACGCTGGGCGGAAATGACCCGCTGGTTGCGGCTTTCCTGGGTGATCTTCGGCTCGTCATCGGTCAGACGATCCAGCAGACAGGGCTGCAATTTCTCGAAAGGGGTCAGTTCGGCCATCGGTCGGGAAGCGCTTTACGCCGCGTCCGGCGTGGGGTGAGTCAACTCAATCGTCTTGCATTCGAGCAACGCGTGCTCGCCAGCGTCGGTCGCCAGGAGGCGCTGTCCGAGGCCGATGGCATAGTCCCCGTCGTGTTCGGCCCACTCCGTTTTCCGGGCCAGCCGAAGCTGGCCGTCCGTGGAGCCTTCGGTTTTGGTGTAACGGGTCGGGATGTGGCCGGTAACCTGGCCGCCATTGGTCCAGACGAATTGCGCCGGGGTCCAGACGAGGTCGCGCAGGTCCGTCGGCTTCTCGATTTCGATCCGTCTGATCCGGGAAAACGGGACCCAATAATACTTTCCTTCCAGAATGACCTCCAGGATCGGCCCGAGGCGGGAGTCGGCGTCGGCGAGCCATTCGAAGGGCTGATCGTTGAGTTTGCCCGGGGTGGCCGGCGCGGCCTCGAAGGCCTGGTCGCGCAGTTCTCGCGCCGCCTTGAATTTGGCCTTGGCGGCCAGCTCATTGGCTTGCACGAGCAGACCGACCCATTCCATCGGCTCGCCGAAGATAATCGGCGTGCGTTTCCCGTCAAAGATTTCGCCCCGCAGCACTTCGCAATTGATGACGGGCCGGAAGATCTGCGCCAGGAGCATCGTCTCCGCGTTGAGGTCGGCCAGCACCTGAAGCTGATTGAGGGCTCGGTCCCAGCGGCCGAGCACGCAAAAGAGCTGGAAGAGGAAGACGCGCAGGCGCGCGTCAGCGGGGTTGTTGCGCACCGCCTCCTGGAGGCTCGACAACGCCTCATCCAGGCGTCCGGCCTGGATAAGCTCTTCCGCTTTCATAAAAAATTATTTCGTGCCCTGCCGCGAGCCGGCAAGGCACGAAATGAACGGTTTCAAACGCAGGTTGAAACGGGCGCGGCCAACCCTAGCACGCCACGTTCTCTTTCAAGTTCCAGCCGACGGGGATGGCGGTGCCGAGACTGCCTTTCTCGGTTTGCGGCGCGTACACGTATTGGATTTTTGAGAAGTTGAGCGTGACGCGATCGGTCGGGACCTCATCCTGGTGCGAACCGCCGGTGTTGAAGGAGGTGACCAGCAGGTCGCTGAAAGTGATTTTCAAGTACTCCTGCTGTTCCTTGCCCGCTTTGCGGCAAGTCAACAGGGCGCTCTTGACGTGATCGCCGTTGGCGCAGTTGAGCAGCAGCTTGGGACTGGCCTTGTTGATCTTCATGCTGAAGGAGAAATCCTGCATCGATACTTTGCCGGCGCCGCCGCCGCCCCCTTCGGCCGACGAACCGGATTGGGATTCCCCCCAGCTCCAGGAAACCAGGTCGATCTCATTCTTGTGCTTGTTGTCATGGCTCTCGCCTTCGATCCCATCGAGTTTGAGGAAGTAGTCTGTTGCCATACTTTGTCTCTGCTCTTTCTACTTTGTTATGGATACTTGTGCCCCGTATCCGGGATGTTATGGTGTCACGACCCTGACCCGCGACCGGCACAGTCTCGCGGATCATTCAAACCGAAAACTTCTTCCTTATTTGCCCCCCTTCGCTGACGGAAGTTTTGACACCAGCCGCAAGGAGACGGTAAGCCCTTCGAGCTGGTAGTGCGGACGGAGGTAAAACTTCGAGCTGTAATAACCTGGGTTGCCTTTGACTTCCTCCACCACCACGGACGCTTCCGCCAACGGGTAACGGGCTTTGACTTCCTCCGGAGATTTTGAATCGCAGGCGTACTGCATGATCCATTTGTTGAGCCAAACTTGCATGTCCTCCCGCTCCTTGAACGACCCGATCTTGTCCCGGACCATGCACTTGAGGTAATGGGCGAACCGGCAGGTCGCAAACAGGTAGGGCAACCGGGCCGCCAGATTGGCGTTGGCCGTGGCGTCCGCATCGTCATAGACGGTCGGTTTGTTCAGCGATTGGGCGCCTACGAACACCGCATAGTCGGTGTTTTTCCAGTGTGACAACGGCATCAGCCCGTTCTTGGCCAGTTCGGCCTCCCGGCGGTCGGTGATCGCAATTTCCGTGGGGCACTTCATGTCCACGCCGCCGTCGTCCGTTGGGAACGTGTGGCACGGCAGGCCTTCGACCATGCCGCCGCTTTCCGCCCCGCGAATTCGCGCGCACCAGCCATACATCTTGAAGGCCCGGGTGATGTTGGTGCCCATCGCGTAGGCGGCATTGGACCAGACGTACTTATTATGGTCGGCTCCTTCGGTGTCTTCTTCAAAATCGAAATCTTCTACGGGCGCGGTCTTGGAGCCGTACGGCAGGCGTGAGAGAAAACGGGGCGCGGTCAGGCCGATATATTTGGCGTCCTCCGAGTCGCGCAGTGAGCGCCAGGGGGCGTATTCGGCCGTCTGAAAAATCTTGGTGAGGTCGCGCGGGTTGCCCAGCTCCTGCCAGGAATCCATCCCCATCAGGCTGGGGCCGGCGGCGCTGATGAAGGGCGCGTGCATGGCGGCGGCGACCTGCCCCATGCCCGCCAGCATCTTGACATCCTCAGGGGAGTGATCGAAGTAATAGTCCCCAATCAGCGCCCCGTACGGCTGGCCGCCCGGCGAACCGAACTCATCCTCGTACAGTTTCTTGAAGAGCGGGCTTTGGTCGAAGGCGACCCCGTCGAATTTCTTCAAAGTCCTCTTCACGTCGTTCTTGGAGATGTTCAGGACGCGGATTTTGAGGGTCTCATCGGTCTCGGTGTTGGAAACCAGATGCTTCATCCCGCGCCACGTCCCTTCGAGGGCCTTAAAGTCCTCGTGGTGCATGATGAGATTGATCTGCTCCGAGAGCTTTTTGTCGATTTCGGCGATTAGGGCCGTAATCGACTTGATCACATCATCGGAAATGACGGCGGTGGCGGAGAGAGCTTGTTCGGCCAGGGTGCGGACGGCGTTCTGGACGGCGCTTTGTTTTTGCGTGTCTCGCGCCTTGAATTCCTTGTTCAGGAGCGATTCGAACTCATTCAACTCCGCGGGCGCCGCCGCCCCGCCTTGGGATTGAGCTTCGGGATTGGGAGGGATAGCCATAGGACGCGACTCGGTTATTTGGTTTCAGAGGGGGTCGTCTGCGGCTTGGGCGCTGCCGCCAGCGATTTCATCAAGTTCGGATCGTTGAGCAATTTGCCGATCAACTCTTCGGCGCCGCTCTTGCCGTCCATGTAGGTGAGCAGGTTGGCCAGTTGGGTGCGCGCGGTGAGCAATTTGTTCAGCGCATCCACTTTGCGGGCCACCGCGGCCGGAGAAAAGTCGTCCATGTTGTCGAAGCTCATCTCGACGGCCAGGTTGCCTTCGCCAGTGAGGGTGTTGGGCACTTGAAACGCCACGCGCGGCTTGCAGGCCTTGAGGCGGTCGTCGAAATTGTCGATGTCGATCTCGAGAAATTTGCGGTCGGCCACGGCGGGCAGCGCTTCGGCCGGCTTGCCGGAAAGGTCGGCCATCACTCCCATCACGAATGGCAACTCGATCTTCTTCTCCGCCCCGTAAAGCTCCACGTCGTATTCGATTTGCACGCGCGGCGCCCGGTTCCGCGCGATGAATTTTTGACTGCTGCTCTTGGCCATACTCTGCCTTTAATCTGGTAATTGGTTCACTGGTTGGGTCATCAAAACGATGGCCTTTGTCTTATGAATGGGGGAATGTGTCAAGCAGGATTTTTTGAAGGTTTTCGATCACGTCCGCGGGATCGGATTTTCAAAAGAATCTTGCCTTTTGCCGCCGCCGGGAGGCTAATCTTTCCGGCCACGCGGTCATTTGCGCGGGCGAAATCAGCGTCAGCCAGGGCCGCCTGCTGAAAATCGACAATAACAGCGGCCACTACAAACCGGACGGCCAAAACCTCGCCGATTGCGTGCGCGCCTTGGGCGACGCCGGAGTGGACCTGCAGAGTTTTGCGGTCGGGGATAAGGCCCGGAACCAGGACTACAATACCGCCGCCCAATTCGTGGCGATGCACGGCGGGTAACCTCGCGGCGAGCGCAAGCCAGGCCCGCTCCCGGCTCCTTGCGAGGTTCGGTGCCTCACGGTCTTTGGCGCGCCCGGTTGATCTGGCGATTGCGGGCGTTCCGTGGACTGATCAGGAACCCGCCAGGACGGGCCAATTCCGGCGAAAATAGCCCGGAATACTCCTTGCCACGGCCCAGGAAATTGTGTACGGTACTCTATAGCAGGAACTTCGGGCATTAAATTTTTCAATAATGGCGCCCGCTGCAGCGTCATTATTAGTTGAGTAATCGAAATGAATCGTCGCCGCGGTTTTCAATTGGGCTGGACGGGCGTCTTCATCAGCGCGCTTTGCTGCGCCGCCGGGAGTCCGTCGCCGTCTGCGCCGGCCATCGCGCCCCCGCCTCTGCCCACTATTCGTTCCCTGAAGCTGGAACCCGCCGCCCTGACCCTCAAAGACGGGCGAGACGAGCGGCGCGTCCTGGTTTCCGGCAGGACCGAGGGCGACAAGTCGATCGACCTCACGTTGCAAGCGGTGTTGAAATCGGATTCGCCGATCATCGAGGTCGATGCCCAGGGATACATTCGTCCCAAAGCGAAAGGTGTCGCCGAGGTCACCGTTTCGGCGGCGGGCCATCACGTCAAATTGCCGGTCACCGTCGAGAGCGCCGAGATGCCGCCGGTGCGCTTCGTGCGCGACATCGCACCGCTCATGAGCAAGGCCGGCTGCAATGCCGGCACCTGCCACGGCTCGGCCAAAGGCAAGAACGGGTTCAAGCTTTCGCTGCGCGGGTACGATCCGGATTACGACTACCAGGCGCTGATCAACGATCTCTCGGGCCGGCGGTTCAACCGCGTGGCGGTGGACGACAGCCTCATGCTGCTCAAGCCGCTGGCCGAGGTGCCGCACGAAGGCCGCCAGGCGATCAAGCCCGGCTCGCGCGAGCATAAACTGCTTCGCCAATGGATCCTCGAGGGAGTCCACCCCGAGGCGCCGGCCGCGGGCCGCGCCACTTCGTTGGAGGTTTCTCCCGCGGAAGTGGAAATGGACCTGCCCGGCCGCGCGCAGCAAATGCTGGTCTTGGCCCATTATGACGACGGCTCGGTCCGGGACGTGACCCGCCAGGCGATCTTCAGCAGCAACAATGGCGACGTGGCGGAAGTGAAGGATGGCGTGGCCCGGGGGCTGCGGCGCGGTGAAGCCGCGATTTTGATCCGTTATGAAGGCATTTATGCCACCAAACTGCTGACCGTGATGGGCGACCGCAGCGGATTCCAGTGGGCCGATGTTCCCGAAAACAATTTCATCGACCAGCACGTCAACGCCAAGTTGCGCAAGATGAAGATTCTTTCGTCCGACTTGTGCACCGACGCCGAATTCCTCCGCCGCGTGTCGCTGGACCTGACCGGCATGCCGCCAAAAGCCGAACAAGTGCGGGCTTTTCTGGCGGACAAATCGCCGGACAAGGAGAAGCGCGAGAAGCTGATCGACGAGTTGCTGGCGAGCAACGCCTATGTCGAGTTTTGGGCCAACAAGTGGTCCGACCTCCTCCAATGCAACAGCGAGAGCCTCGGCCAAAAGGCCGTCTGGCTTTACCGCGATTGGATCCGGCGCAACGTCGCCCGCAACACGCCGTGGGACAAATTCGTCCGCTCGCTCCTGACCGCCCAGGGAAGCTGCTACGAAAACCCGGCCGCCAATTATCTGCGCGTCCTGCGCGAACCGGGCAAGATGGCCGAGGACGTGAGCCAGACGTTTCTGGGCGTGCGGTTCAACTGCAACAAATGCCACGATCATCCGTTCGAGAAATGGACGCAGAACCAGTATTACGAAATGGCCGCTTACTTTGCGCGCGTCGGCATCAAAAAGGGGTTCGTCGGCAAGGAAGTGGTTACCGCTGAGGCCGGCGGCCCGGTGGTGGTGACCGCCGAGGAGATCATTTATCGCAAATACGATGGTGGCGAGGTCAAGCACCTCAAGACCGGTATGGAGATGGCGCCCAAAGTGCCGTTTGGCGAGGCCCACGAGATTCCACTGGACGGCGATCGTCGCGATCCATTCGTGGATTGGCTGACCTCCAAGGAGAACCCGCTGTTCGGCAAGTCGATGGCCAACCGCGTCTGGAGTTACTTCCTGGGCCGCGGCATTATCGAGCCGGTGGACGACATCCGCGCCAGCAACCCGCCCAGCAACCCGGAACTGCTCGAGGCGTTGACTGCGGAGTTCATCCGCAACGACTTCGACATCCGCAAACTCATGCGGACGATCTGCCAGTCGCGCACTTACCAGTTGTCGATCGTCAGGAACAAATGGAACGAGGATGACACGATCAACTTCTCGCACGCCGCGCCGAGGCGCCTGAGCGCGGAGCAAATTGTCGATGCCCTCGCGGTGGCCACCGGCGCCAAAGTCCAGTTCGCCGGCCTCCCCATGGGGATGCGCGCCGTGCAAGTGCCCGACGGAGTGGTCACGGGAAACGATTTCCTCGCGCTTTTCGGCCGGCCCAAACGGCAATCGGCCTGCGAATGCGAGCGGACGAGCAACCTCACCCTTTCGCACGCCTTGAACTTGATCAACGGCACGACCATCGGCGAGTCGGTCGATGCCACCAACAGCACCCTCGCCAAGCTTGTGGAGACGGAGAAAGACGACAAGAAACTCGTCGAGGAAATCTATCTCTCGTGCCTGAGCCGGCCGCCGACCGAGAAGGAGGTCGCCGGCGTCGATCTTTCCAAAGGACCCCGGCTCGAAGCGGCGCAGGACTTGGCTTGGGCCTTGTTGAACAGCCCGGCCTTTTTGTTTAACCGATAGCAAACCGCCGATGAAGATTTATTGGACAACGAAGTGAAGTTTCACACAGGAGCAAAACTATGATCTCGATTCCCGGACTATCTGGCAGCACGTGCGACGGTTTCAGCCGCCGCGAGTTCCTCCGCGTCGGTGGCGCGGGCATCCTCGGCGTGAGCCTGGCCGACGTTCTGCGCTTGCAAGCCAGCGCTTCCTCCGCGCCCGACAGCGCCAAAGGGAAATCGGGCTGGGGCCGGGCCAAATCGGTCATCCTGGTTTTCCTCCAGGGCGGCCCGAGCCACATCGACATCTGGGACCCGAAGCCCGACGCGCCCTCGAACGTGCGCGGTGAATTCAAGCCGATCAAGTCGATCGTGCCGGGCATCTCGCTCAGCGAAGTCATGCCGCTGCTCGCCAGGCAGATGGACAAGGCCACGCTGATCCGTTCCATGAGCTACACGCCGGCCGGCCTGTTCAATCATACCGCGGCGATTTACCAGATGATGACCGGTTACACCCCGGACCGCGTCTCTCCCTCCGGCCAGCTTGAACCGCCGGCGCCGAACGATTTTCCGCACGCCGGCTGCCAGATCGCGCGGCTCAAACCGCCCGAGGTGCCGATGCTGCCGTTCGTCCTGCTCCCGCGTCCGTTGCAGGAAAGCAACGTGATCGGCAAAGGCGGCACCGCTGGATTCCTCGGCGCGGCTTACGACCCGTATTATTTCTACCAGGACCCGGCGAAGGAAATTAAGCTCGATGACCTCACGCTCCGCAAAGGAGTCTCGAAGGAACGGCTCGAGCGCCGGGCGACCCTGCTCAAGAGCGTCGAAGATCAGATGCCCGACATGGAGAAGGCGGTCGAGAAATACGCGCTCGATAGTTATTACCGAAAGGCGTTCGACCTGGTTTCCTCCGGGCGCGCCCGCAACGCCTTCGACCTGGCCCAGGAACCCGACAAGCTGCGCGACCGCTACGGCCGCCACACTTTTGGCCAGGGCTTGCTCCTTGCCCGCCGGCTCATCGAAGCCGGGACGCGCTTCGTGCAGGTCAACTGGCCGGCGGTGGCCAACGGCAACCCGACCGTGGATGCCTGGGACACCCACGCCGCGAACTTCGCTCCGCTGCGCAACCTGCACTGCCCGAAACTCGATAGCGGTCTTTCCGCCTTGCTCGAAGACATGGAGCAGCGCGGCATGTTGAAGGAGACTTTGGTCATCGCCATTGGTGAATTCGGACGCTCGCCGCGCTTGGGCGTCAGCACTTCCGGCAACGGCAACGCGCCCGATGGCCGCGATCACTGGCCGTATTGCTACACGTCGCTGATCGCCGGCGCGGGCATCCGGCGGGGCGCCCTCTACGGCAAATCCGACGCGACCGCCTCTTCGCCGGCCGAAAACCCGGTGCACCCGATCCAAATTCTGGCGACGGTGTACCACGCGCTCGGGATCGATCCGCACACCATCGTCCTCAACCACCTCAACCAGCCGCGCGAACTCGTGCAGGCCGAACCGGTCTCGGCGTTGTTCGGATAAGGGCAGAGAATCTCGCGCCGTCTGTGTGATCAAAGCGTTCCCCATTGGACTGGCGGCCACATTGGGGGCGGTGGTTTCCTTGATCGCCCAGCCGGTTCCCAAGCTCAATTCACTTTCCATCGAGTGGATCCAACGGGGCACGACTGTGTCGGCGACTTTCGCCGGCGAAAACCTGGGATCGGTGACCCGCTTCGTTTTTGACGGCGAGCCTGGATTGTCAGCCACGAATGTTCCGCCTCCTGTGCCGCCGCAGTCCGCGGTCACGATCGAGTCGAATCTCGGTGGCATCTCGCGGGCGGAGTCTCCGCCGCCGCGCGACGAGAAAAAGCTCGTGGCCAGCATTACGGCCGCGGCGGACGCGCCGCTCGGAGCGCGCGAGGTGCGCGTCGTCACCCCCGCCGGCGTTTCCAATCCCCTTCTCCTCAACGTCGGACAGTTCCCCGAAATCAGCGAAAAAGAGCCGGACAATTCCCCGGAGCAGGCGCAGATGATTACCCTTCCGGCCGCGATCTCCGGCGCCATCGGGGCGGACGCGCAGGTCGATTATTATCGTTTCAAGGCGGCCCGCGGACAGGAACTGGTCTTTGACGTGGACGCGCAGCGGCGCGGTTCGGCCCTGGACTCTTCGCTGGCGATCTTGAATCCGGCGGGCAAGGAACTCGCGCGCAGCGAGGATGTCAATGGCCTCGACAGCCTGCTGGAATTCACCGTGCCCGACGATGGCGAGTACCTCATTCAACTCCGGGATTATCGCTACCGGGGCGGCGGCAATTTCACTTACCGGCTCTACGCCGGAGCGCTGCCGTACCTGGATTCAATTTTTCCGCTGGGCGGCCAGCGCGGCAAGCAGGTTGAAATCGCGCTGAAGGGCCGCAATCTGGCGGGGACGACCAAAATGACGCTGAGCATCGCGCCCACCGCGCCGCTGGGCCGCCAGGAAATCCGCGCCAACACCCCCAACGGTTATTCCAACCTCCGCGCCTTCCAGGCCTCCGATCTGCCCGATTTCCTGGAGACCGAGCCGAACGACACCACGGACAAAGTCAACGTCGTCACCATTCCCGTCGTCATCAACGGCCGCATCGGCACGCCGAAGGACATCGACCGATTTCGATTCAAATCAGGCGCGGACCAGAAATTGATTTGCGAAGTCGTCGCCAGCCGGCTCGGTTCGCGCTTGGATGCGCTGCTCAGTCTCACGGATGCGTCGGGCAAAATGATCGCGCAGAACGACGATGCCGCCGCCGCGGACGCGCGGATCGAGTTCGACGCGAAGAAAGAGACCGAATACATCCTTGCCCTGCGCGATCTGACCGAGCGCGGCGGGGACGAATTCGGCTACCGCCTTTCCATCCAGCCGCCCGCCGCCGCCGCCGAGGCCGGTTTTACGGCCCGCTTCGCGCCGGACACGATTCGCGTGCACCGCGGGAGCCACTCCAAAATTCGGTGCGAGATTGCGCCGATTTCCGGCTTCAACGGGCCGGTGCGATTCGCGTTCCAGGAAGCGCCGCCGGGAGTCTATGGCGAACCGCTCGTCCTCATGGCCGGCGCGCCCGCGAGCGGCCTGATGCTCATCTCCGCGCTGAAAGACGCGCCGGTAGGGTCGTTCCCCGTCAAACTTGTCGCCGCCGGCCTGGCCGGCGGAAAGGCCCTGACGCGCGCGGCCGAGCCGCTGTCGGGAGATCGCGGCGTGCGCCAGGGGTTCATCACCGTTTTGGACGCGCCACCGTTCACGCTCGAACTGATAACGTTGAGCGCGACAGTCGAACAGGACCAATCCACCGTCGTGGAATTCATGGTCCAGCGGCGCGAGGGCTGGACTGGCGATGTCAAGGTTTCGGCCGAGGGATATTCCGCGGGCCGCGACCCGGTGACCAAGAGCTTCGAGGTGCCCGAAGTGACGCTCAAAGGCGCGGAGTCCGTCGGGAAACTGAACTTCAAGGCGAAGTTGGATTCCGAAGTCGGCACGCGCACGATCGTGCTGCGCGGCGAAGGAACCGTGGATGGCCAGCCGGTCACCCAATCCAGCAGCGCGATGCCCCTTACCGTGAGCCAGGTGCCGTTCGTGCTTTCCAGCACGCTGTCGCGCCTTTCCGTGACCGCCCTGCCCACGAATTCGCAGTCCGCCGCCCGCGAAACCTCGACCACCATCAAAGTGGAGCGCCGCGCCGGATTCACGGGCGAAGTGGCCCTGGCCCTTGAGGGGCTGCCGCCGGGCATCCAGAGCGTGCTGGAAAAGATTCCGGCCGACGGGGGCGAGACGACATTGAAATTGACCGCTTCCGACCAGGCTGCCGCCGGCACCAATGTGAACCTGCTGATTATCGGCGCCGGCCAGCACAACGACCGCAACTACAAACAGCGCACCGGCGCCATCGCCCTCACGATCAACGCGCCCGAACCAGTGGAGCCGCCCGTCAAACTGACCAACACGCTCGCCGCACCCGCCGCCGCCAGCGCGAAATAAGCCACCTGGCTTTCTTGGGACGCCAGCGGACCCAAGCGGCCCGCGGAGGGTTCGTTTGGAGGCTTGTTATTTTTCTTCTGCAGCCGGCCGCGGATGTGCTATAGTGTTGGCGCTTCCCCTGCGAAAGTTGCGAGCGATGCATCCTATACACCCGAGCTGGGTCGTTGAAGTTTTGCGGCCACGCAACCCGTTTCGCGATTTGAAACCCGCCCCGAACCACAAACCGAAGAAAAAACCACTCATGAAAATCAAACTATCCTCGGGGCTGATCGCGGCCCTACCACGGGGCGAGGGTGAGCGGCTGTGGGCGAAGGCGCAGTCGCAATCGCATCGCCGGCAGGAGTGCGCTGGACTGTTTCAGGGCGTCCTCATCTTCGGTCCTGCTGCGGCTGGTCCTGCGGACACAGCCGCGCTCCGTCGCTCCTGGCGCCGCCGCCCGAGCAGCTCAAACCCGAAATCGGATTCCACGTCAAAGAAGACGCCGCTCCTTACCGCCTCAGACGAAGAACCAGCCGGCCATCGTGATCGGCCCCGAAACCAGGCAAGTCATCTTCGGCAAACAGCAAGAGTCGGAGCCGTCCCTAATGGGTTGGGACTATGGTTTGACCCGAATGGCGCTTAGATAAGCCCTAAAACTTTGTTGCTCAAGCGTTTGCGTCGGCCAGTGTGAGGCCGGCTTTCAAAGAGGATTCGGCGTGAGACTTTCTCCATTTTCTGGATTGTATTCCAAAG
>WNGG01022176.1_pt1 | contig 11983 bp, 17 predicted proteins | sample 5400661 | NCBI WGS metagenome assembly WNGG01 (sample SAMN13153372, study PRJNA577476) | soil metagenome | isolation source: 100 cm soil or saprolite under Garry oak tree replicate 1 | place: USA:California | collected 2016-06-15 | reverse complement strand
CATGATCGATTCGCTCTTCGTCCCCGTCCGGGTCGACCGGGACGAGCGGCCCGACGTCGCGGACCGTTACGAGGCGGCGGTACGCCTGCTGGCCGGCCTGCGCGGCTACCCGATCACGGTGTTCCTCACGCCGGACGGTTCGGCGTTCTTCGGTGGCACGTACTTCCCCCTGGATGATCCGGTGACGGGCCGGGGGTTGAAGCAGCTCCTCCCAGATGTGGCCAAGAGTTACCACGAGCAACGCGCCTCGATCGTGCAGCGCGCTGCGCTGGTGCGGCAACTGTCGCTCGGGCGGAGTGGGCTCCGGCACGGCGTGCTCAAGCCTGCGGCGGTGCAGCTCCAGATCGCCCAAGTCCGCACGGCGCTCCAGGCGGCGGGCCGAACGCCCGCCGCCGTCGGCGGCTTCCTTCAGGCCCAGGCGGCTGGCTTGCTGCTCGCGACGTACGCCCGCACCGGCGACTCGAGCTACTTCGAGCCGGCGCGCGCTGTGCTCGGCGAAATGATCGATTCGGCCGAGGCGACACTGGCCGCGACCGCGCGCGACGACCCTCCGGGACTGGTGCGCGCGGCGCTGCTGCGCGATCTCGCGGCGGCGTGGGCTGCGACCGGCGACCTCCGCTACCGAGACGCGACGTGGAAGCTGGTGCGGCGGCTGGCGGCCGAGGTGGCCCGGACCGACGAGCGCACCGTGTTCGCGGATCGGGAAGCGTACGTGATCGGAGCGATCCTGGACGCGGCGCCCGCGGTGGGCGATTCGGCCGCGGGCGCGCGTGCCCGCGCCGCGCTCGACACGCTGCTCAAGCGCGCGTACGCGCGGGGTCGTGGCGTGCGCCACATCGCCGGCGCCGGCGGCCCGGTGCGCCCATTGCTCCAGGACCAAGCGCAGGTGGCCGGCGCGTGCCTCGCCGCCTACGATACCGCACATCAGCGCTATCTCACGATCGCGCAGGACCTGGTAGCGGTGCTGGAGCGGGACTTCGCCGACTCCGGCGTGGGCGGCTATTTCGACGTCGCGGCGACCGATCCCGCCGCGCCGGCACTGGCCGATCGCGCCAAGCCGGTGCTGGACGAGCTCCTCCCGGGAGCGAACGCGTGGCTGGCGCGCGTGCTGCTCCGGCTCGCCGACGTCACGGGGGACGCCCGCTACCGACGCCGCGCCGAAGCGACGCTGGAAGCATTTGCCGGTGCCGTGGCGGGCGAAGGGATGCGCGCCGCTACGTACCTCGCCGCCGCGCAAGACGCCCTCGCGGCGCGCTAGCGAGTTTCGCTGCGAAACGTGCCGTGCTCTCCCACCCGCCTAGCGTGACGCCCTGATCTCCATGCAGGTCATATGGATGTGAGGGGCGGACCCTCCGACGCGGAGGTGGTAGCCCGCGTGCTCGGCGGTGATCCGGAGGCGTTCGGCCTCGTGATTCGCCGCTACGAGGCAGGACTCGTGCGGTTCGCCACGCGGATGCTCGGCAGCCGCGATGGTGCCGCCGATGCGGTGGCGGAGAGCTTCGTCCGCGCCTACCGCCACCTCGCGAGCTGTCGGGAGCCGTCCCGGTTGCGCACCTGGCTGTACCGCATCGTCGCCAACCGATGCAAGAGCCACCTGGCCCGCCGGCCGGTCGCCGACCTGTCGCTCGACGACGCGCCGCCGGTAGCGGACCCGGTGGACAACGAGGTCGCCCTGGAGCGCGCCGAGCAGCTGACGCTCGTCGCGCGGGCGCTCGGGAAGCTGCCCCCCGAGAAGCGCGAAGCATTCGTGCTGAAGCACGTGGAGGGGCTGAGTTATCAAGAGATGGCCGTTGTAACGGGCGAGCGCATCCCGACGCTCAAGATGCGGGTGCATCGTGCCCGTGAAGCGTTGTTGAAGGTGCTGGAGGAGGACGCATGAACCCGATTGATCCGAGGATCCATGAGGCGCTCGACGGCGAGATCGCCTGCGAGGCCTTGCCGCCGGAGTTGCGGCGGGCGGTGGAACGGCTGGAAGCCGCGGCGGCGTTGCTCGCCACGGGCGCGCCGGCCGGGAGCCTCGAGTCCCGGGTGATGGCGGTCATCCGGCGGCCGCGACCGTCCCGCGCGCGGCGCCTGGTGCGCTGGGTCCTGACGCCGCAAGCCGTGACGTTCCGGCTCCGCCCCGCCTGGAGCCTCGGGCTCGCGGCGGTGGTCGCGCTGCTGGCGCTGTTCCCGCTCGGCGACCGCGGCCCGCTGCTCGGCGAGCACGAGGGCGTCGCGCAGTTCGTGGGCCGCTTCCCCGAGGCGCGCTCGGTGCACGTCGTCGGATCCTTCAACGATTGGCGGACGGGCATCATCGTGCTTGAGGACCGCGACCACGACGGGCTGTGGCGCGGGACGGTGGTCCTCCCCGCGGGCACGTACGAATACATGTTCGTGGTCGACGGCGAGCGCTGGGTCCCGGACCACCTCGCGGAGCGTCAGGTGGCCGACGATTACGGCCGCGAGAACTCGATCGTCATCGTGCGGCCCGTCCGGCGATGAAGCTCGGGGTCCTGCTCGCGCTCCTGGCCACGCCGCTGGCCGCGCAGGCGGTGCAGGACCGGCTCGAGGGCCGCGTGCCCGTGGAGGCGATTCCGACGGTCGATTCGCTGGCGCGGGTGGCGGCCCAGGAAGGCCTGCCGTCCGAGCCGCTGGTGCAGAAAGCCCTCGAGGGGGGGGCCAAGCATGTGAGCACCACGCGCCTCGTGGCCGCGGTGCAGGTCACCCTCGGACAGCTGCGTGACGGGCGCGACCTGCTGGTCCGCGCCGGCGACGAGGCGCCTGTGACGCCCTCCGAAGTCACCACGGTGGTGTGGGCCCTGCGACGCGGCCTGCCCGCGCCGGTGGTCGAGCGGATCGTGACGGCCCTGCCGCGGCCGCCGCGGGCGGCCGCCGTACACGCCGTGGCCGATCTCGTCGCGCATCACTTCGATCCGGATTCCGGCGCCGGCCTGATCATCGAGGCCATCCATCAGGGGCTGCACGGGGAGCGGCTGCTCGACGTCTCGACGGCGGCGCTCGCGGAGCTGCAGCGCGGTCACACGCATGCCGAGGCGCTGGCGCTGGTGCGCCAAGAGCTGCCGAACGTGCCGCCAGCGCCTAAACCGTCGCGTGCCACTGTGGTCCGGGCGCGCCGTCCTCCCGGACAGCAGCCGCCCTAACGGGGATCGGCTCGCAGTGTTCCAGTGTGGAACGGTCGTGCGTGACGCGGCGTGGACATCGCGGGTCTCAACGGTGAAGCGGGCCAGGGTGGTCCGCGCCATCCCTCTGGAGGTATCGAGACATGATGCGTCGCACGCTCCTCGCGCTGGCGCTCCTCGCCGCTCCCGTGATCGTGGTGGGGCAGCAGCCCTCCCCGATGCAGGGGCAGGCGCCGGCGGTCGACACGTCGAAGGCGAAGGCGCCTACGAAGAAGGGCAAGGGGAAGAAGGCCACAAAGAAGCCGGCCGCCAAGCCCGCCGCGAAGCCGGACAGTGCCAAGACCAAGATGTAACTACGAGGTGTAATCAGCGTTGATCCGGACGTAGTCCGGCGTCAGATCGCAGGTCCACACCACCGCCTCCGCCCGACCGAGCCCAAGGTCGACGCGGAGGCGGATCGTTTTCTGCTGGAAAATGGCGCGGGCGCGCGCGGCGTCGGGATGCGCGGTGGCGCCGCCGCTGGCGAGGGTGAGCCAGTCGCCGTCTGCCGCGACCTCGAGGGTGAGGCGGTCGACGGCGAGCGCGACGCCCGCCGCCCCCGCGGCCGCGAGGATCCGGCCCCAGTTGGGGTCGGCTCCGTAGATCGCGGTCTTGACGAGCGCCGAGCGGGCGATGGCGCGGCCCACGTCGCGCGCCGCCGTCTCGCTCACCGCGCCCACGACGTGAATCTCGACCAGCTTGGACGCGCCCTCGCCGTCCGCGACAACGGCCAGGGCAAGGGTGCGGGCGACCGCGAGCACGGCGTCCTCAAACAGCTTCGCCAGCGCCCCGTCGCGCGCCGGGTCGACGCCCGAGACCCCGTTGGCGAGGAGCAGCGCCGTGTCGTTCGTGCTGGTGTCGCCATCGACCGAGATGGCGTTGAAGCTGCGGTCGACCACACGCCGGAAGAGCGGCTGCAGGGACGCCGGCTCCCCGGCGGCGTCGGTCGTGAGCACGGCGAGCAGCGTGGCCATGTCGGGGTGAATCATCCCGGCGCCCTTCGCGATCCCCCCCACGGTGACCATCCCGGCGGGCGTTTCGAAGCGCACGGCGCACTGCTTGGGCCGCGTGTCGGTGGTCATGATGGCGCGCGCGGCGTCGGGGCCGCCCTCGGGCGTGAGCCGCGCGGCGGCGTCCCGCAGGCCCTCCGCGATCTGGGGGACGGGAAGCGGCACGCCGATGACGCCGGTCGAAAGCACGAGCGCGGTGCGAGGCGGGAGGCTGGCGGCCTGCTCGGCGGCCTGGGCCATGGCGCGGGCCGCCGCCAGTCCCTCCGCGCCGGTGCAGGCGTTGGCGACGCGGGCGTTCATCGCCACGGCGCGCATGCGGCCGGGCCGCTCGGCGAGCAGCTCGGCGTCGTACGTGACCGGGGCGGCGCGCAGCGCATTCTTGGTGAAGACGCCGGCGGTCGCGCAGCTCGTGGCGCTCACGACGAGCGCGACGTCGGGTGCGCCGTCGGGTTTCAGGCCGGCGTGCGCCGCGGCCGCGGTGAAGCCGCGCGGCGAGGTAACGGAGCCGTTGGGGATCTCTGCGATGGCGGCGGGCATCGGCGGGGAAGATAGCGCCCAGCCGTCGCTTGTGTAACCGCCCGGGGTTTCGTATCATAGCACAACCTTCCCGGGAGGCCCGTTCGATGTCGGAACCGTTCCTGAGCTCCGACGACTACGACGAACGCGCGCATCAACTCTACAACGAAGCACAATACGACGAAGCGATCGAGACCCTGCGCGAAGGCCTGGGGCTCTATCCGCACGCCGTCGAGCTGCACGTCGGCATGGGGTACGCGCGCCTCGCGCGCGAAGAGTACGCCTGGGCCCGCCGCTGCTTCGAGGAGGCGGTGGGTCTCGACCCGGCGCATGAGGACGCGCTGGCCGGGCTCGGCGAGGTGCTGCTGAAGTTCGGGGAGCGCTCCGGCGCCGTGGTGTGCTTCGACCGCATCCTCGCCCTGGGGTTCCGGGAAGACCACGATCTGATGCTGCAGATGGGGCGCGCCCTGTTCCGCGAAGGCGTGCTCGACCAGGCCCGCCGCTTCTTCGAGGTCGCGATCACAGGCCATCCCGACTCGGCGGAGGCGGCCGCGTGTGTCGGGTACGCCGCCCATCGCCTCGCCGACGAGGGAGGCGCGCTCCACTGGCTGCGGCGGGCGCTGGAGCTCGATCCGGATCACGCCGAGGCGCGCATCTACCTCGCCAATCTGCTGTATGACCGGGGTGAAACGGAGCGTATATCGCTTGCCCGACGGCGACCCGGAGCTCGTGCCCTGGCACCGGCGCCTGGACGAGCTGTCGGCGAGCGCCGCGCCGGACGACCTGCTGCTCGCGGAGATCGAGGCGATGGGACCGGACGGCCGCATGCGCGATCCGCGGCAGCTCGAGCTGTTCGGGACCCTGCTGACCGAGCTGCAGGGGATGAAGGCGCGAGGCCCGACGGAGATCCACCGGGTGAGCATGCTCAACGGCGTGACCTACCAGGGCAGCTGGGAGGAGATCGTCCGGCAGATGAAGGACGACGCCACGGAGTGGGCCCGCGGCTCCGTCGAGCAGTACATGGCGGCCGCGGCGCACCGCGGGCGCAAGGAGACCGGCGTCGCGATCCCGGCCACGGACCCGGAGAGCTTCATCCGAGGGAGCGCGGACGCGGGGCTGCTCCGGATACTGCACTGACGGGGAAAGGCCGTTTACCGGCTTCTAGCTCCCGTGTTTTAGTTTCACCGCTACCGACAGCGGTCCGTCCCCCAGCGCCACCAGCGTGATCGCCCCCGCGAACAACAGGCCTTCGAGCTCGAAGTTGCCACCCCTGGGGAGCTGCACGGCGAGGATGGCCACGAGCATTTCGACGGCCATGCATGCCGCCCAGAAGCGAGTGTAGAAGCCGGCCACGACACACAGCGCGCCCACGGTCTCCACGGCGATGAGAATCACCGCCCAGACGCTGGCGAAGGGGAAGCCGATGCCGTGGAGGAAGCCCGCGACCGCGGGGACGCCGTTGTGGAACTTCACCAGGCCGTGCTGGAAGAACACGAAGCCCACCGCGAGGCGCATGAAGAAGGCCGCGTAGGGGGTGAGTCTGTTCATGGACCCTCCGGGTGGATGGCTTGGGTGACCGGGCCGCGCCGGCGGGCGTCGGTCCGCACCTCGCGTGCGCCGAGCCGCTTGACGACCACCTCGAGCCCACGCCGCGGCAGCGCGCCGCCGACGCCCGCCACGTCCGCGAAGCAGAGCCCCGCTTCGGGGAGCCCGTGGAGCGCAACGTGGCCGCCGTGGCACACGAGCGCCGCCGAAACGCCGTGCGGTCCTGCGGTGACGACGGGCGGGCTGGCCGGGTTCAGGCCGGCGGCGTTGGCGGCCGCGAGCAGCAGGCCGGCGAGCCCTTGGGCATCAGTGAGCCGGTTCGCCGGGATCCCACTCAGGTCGGCGAAGACGTGGTCGAAAGTCACTGCTGGCAGAGCGCGTCGTTCTGCACGAGCGGCATGACGAACGTCCCGCGGATCGTGAGGAGGCCGAGCGTGTCGGAGTACAGGTCCAGCCGCTGCGCCGTGAACAGATAGCGCCCGCTGATCGCGTAGCCGCCGCCCGTCGGCACCGCGACGTACTGCGTGACGCTCAGCTGTCCGGCGTGGGCGCTCGTATCCGTGCGCTGGTGAGAGAGGGCCTCGATCCCGTTTTGAGTCGGTCGCAAGGGAATGTTCAGCCACACCCCCCAGGGGCGCGGCGGATTGCAGAACGGGTCGAGCTGCCCGCCGCTCAGTCTCGCTTCGTCCGGCGTGATCGGGTCGATGTTGGCGATGAGGGTATCCGTCACCGCGCGCGGCAGCGTGATATACAACTTGTCGTACCGCGTCGTATCCGTGATCAACGAATCGATCAGGCGGAACGCCTGCTTCGTGTAGTTGAGCTGCGTGTAGTTCATCGCGCGCGCCGGGCCGCCCTCGTGGCGGATCGCGGTGCCGACGATCGTCATGTAGAACCGCCCGCCCGTGGTGTCGGTCAGTTGCATCACCCGGACCATGCCCGTGTCCGCCATGGCGTCGGTGCTCGTCTTGACGTGCGCCACGTACGGGATGTATCCGCTCGTCGCGATCGCCGTGACGAGGCCGCTCGCCGTGTCGATGGTGTAGACGGCCCTGCTGGGAGACGAGTCGAACCACACCGTGTCCAGGGCGGCGGCGTCTTTCTTCTTGATGGCGAGCGGGATGGTAAAGGTGTCGCGCGGCATCAGGTACACCGTGTCCATCAGGAGCGCCAGATCGAGCCGGCGCGACACGATGACGAGGGCCGGCGCCGTGAAGCCGGCCGCGTGCGCGGTGAGCACCGCCGCACCCTTCTTCAGGCCGTGGATCTCGCCCGCGGCGTCGACCGTGGCGATGGTGTCCGGGTCGACGGTCCAGGTGACCGGGCCCGGATTCTTGGCGTTCAGATTCTCGTCGTACAGGGTGACGGCGCGCGGCGAGAGCGAGTCTCCCACGAACAGCGAGTCGAGGATCGGCGTCACCGTGAGGTAGGGAAGGAGCGGGCTGGAGGGGCTCAGATCGCACGCGGCGGCGGTGGCGACGGCGAGGCTCAGCGCGAACACGTGTCGTTTCATAGTGCCTGAGTGAAGGAGGGCCCGGCCGCGCGCGGCCCGGGCGGTGCGGTATCCTAGTGGAACACCGGTGTGGGAAAAGCGGTCCTCGACCTTAGAACATCGACATCGCGAGGAACGACCGGAGGTTGTCGTTCGTGACGCGCAGCCGCGCCGACAGCAGCCGGACCACGGACCAGAGCACCTTGAATGCGATGTCGCGGTTGAAGTCGAGGAGCAGCTCGAAGTCGGACCGGGAGATGGTGAGCAAGCTGCACGCCGTGTTGGCGATGGCATCGGTCGACCGCTCGGAGCGGTCGAACATCGCCATCTCACCGAAGCACGCGCCGGGCTTCAGGACCGCGAGGGCCTCCTCCCCCGAACCGGGAATCGTGCGGGAGATGCGGACCTCACCTTCCAGGATCAGGAACAGGCGGTTGCCGGGCTCGCCTTCCTTGAATACGTGCTGGCCGAGGGTGAACTTCTGCTCGCGGCAGACCTCCGCGACGCGGGCGAGCTCTCCCTCATCGAGGTCTTGGAAGATCGCGGTTTGCTTGAGCAGATTGACGTCCACGCGGTCAAGCTACGACGCACGGGAGGGAGGGGCAAGTGAAACCGTGGGTGACGTGGGCGGATCTGCTTACGGCGCTTCGGGTTCCCCTGGCGGTGGCGTTCCCGTTCGTGCGCGCGCCCATGTGGCAACTTGCGCTCGTGGGCGTCGCGGCCGCGTCGGATTTCTTCGACGGCATGCTCGCGCGGCGCTTCGGAAGCTCGCGCGCGGGCGCCGTGCTTGACCCCATCGCCGACAAGCTGTTCATGGCGGTGGCATTTCTCACCGTGGCGCGCTCGGGGGTGCTGCACCCGCTCGAGATCGTGGCCGTGCTGGCGCGGGACATCATCGCGGCGTTGGGGTACGCGGGATCGTGGCTGTTGCGGCGCCCCACGGCGCTGCCGGCCCGGGCGGGCGGCAAGGCGGTGACGGTGCTGCAGCTGCTCACGCTGGTGGCATGCATCACCGCGTCGCCGCTGGCACGCCGGGTCGCATGGGCCACGGCGGCCGTCGGACTGTACGCGATCTGGGATTACGGGCGGGCGGCAACCCGGGCGGGGGGGCGCAACGGTAACGGAGGGACGTGATGCGCACCACATGCACATCGGCGGTGCTCGTGATGCTGCTCGCGGCCGCGCCGCTCGCGGCGCAAGAGTTCCATCCGCCGCCCGTGCGGCGGTCGGGCGAGGGCACGCGCCTCGGGTTGTTCGGCTTCGGGGTGCGAGGTGGGATCGACGTGTCGGGGCAGAGCCAGCTCGTGTTGGGCGTCACGCTCGACGCGGGTAACCTGGGCAGCGGCCGCTTGCGGCTGCGTCCCTCGGGGGAAATTGGTGTGTTCAACGGTGACAACACGTACGTCGGGAGCTTCGAGGGGCTGTACCGGTTCACCGGCGACGACCAGGTGGCGACGCCGTACGCGGGCGGCGGTTTCAGCATCGCGGGTCGCGACCACTGCGGCAACTACGCCAACTGTCCCGACCTCTGGGTCAACGTGATGGTGGGGGTCGAGATCCACTACCGCTCGACCTTCAACTGGCTGCTCGAGTATCACGCCATGGACGCCTTCCACCACAACCGGCTGTACGCGGGGTTGACGACGCGGCGGGGGAACTGAGCGTGGCGGACAACGTGCGCGAGATCACGATGCGGTGGCGCGAGGGGCTGCTGTTCGAAGGCGGCGCGCCGGGGCGGCCCGCCATCCTCGTGGATGGCGACAGCGTTGCGGCCACGTCGCCCGTCGAGCTGCTGCTCGTTGCGGCCGCGACCTGCTCAGCGGCGGATGTGGTGGTCATCCTCCGGAAGCAGCGCGCGGCGCTCCGCTCCCTCGAGGTCACGGTGCGGGGGACCCGGCGCGAGCAGGAGCCGCGTCGCTACACGGCGCTCCACCTCGTCTTCGCGGTCTCGGGCGAGGGGGCGGACGAAGCCAAGGCGCGCCGCGCCGTCGATCTTTCGCTCGAGAAATACTGCTCGGTGGTCGCGTCCCTCGCCCCCGACATCCGTATCACCTACGACGTCGCGATTCGCTAGCCCCGTTCCGACGTGGGGTGGCCGATGTCTCGTCCGCCTGCGCTCGAGGTGTCGGAACGGGGCTAGCACGCTCGCGGGGGCTGCCGCTCTCGCGCTCGCCGCCGCGGTGCCGGCGCGCGCCCAGCAACTGGTGGCGACGGAGGCGGGCGCGGGCGCGGTGCTGGTGCTGGCGCATCGCGGCTTCTGGGGCCCGGAGGTGAGCGTCGCGCGGCGGCCCGGCGGTCAGGGCCGCTTCGCCTTCAGCGCGGCGGGGGGCGACTATGACGGCGTCGTCGGCATGCGCCTGCAGGCGACGGCGCAGCTGCTGCTGCGGCCGGGCGACCGGACCGGTCTCGGACCATACGGCGGTCTCGGGCTTGCCTTCGTGGGAGCCGAGGCGGCGCACGGCGCCGGCTACCTCACGGCGCTCCTCGGCGTCGAGTCCGCACCCGGCCGCGCGGCCGGGTGGTACGCGGAGCTGGGCCTGGGAGGTGGAGTACGGCTGGCGGTGGGGCGTCGCTGGCGGCGCTTCCCGTCGTGGTGGGGCGAGGAGTGAGGGAGCGAAGTGTCGAGTGTAGTGAAGTGTCGAGTGTAGTAATGAAAGGGGGCGCCCGCCTCGGGCGCCCGGGACCGTCTCGGACTGCGACGCTCAGGCGCTGGCGCCGACCGTCGCGCTCCGCCCCACCACGGGCCGGCAGTAGCGCTCGCCCAGCACGCGCAGCTCGCCGAGCTGCGGCTCATCCAGGGTTTGGTAGCGGTCGGCGAGGTACAGCATCGTGTCGTCGAACCACTCTTTCTGATGCTCGGGGCTCGCTTCCAGGACGCCACAGCGCAGGATGTGCGAGAACAACTCGTCGCGGGCTTGTTCGAATGCTGTCGGTGTGAACAGGCGCCGGGGTTCCGAACGCTTCTTGGCCATGCACGCGGTGCTCCTCTCGTCTCGGACTGGGGGTGCGGTGCGGGATGAATCGGCGCAGCAATGTAATAGCGCGCTCGGGACCGCGCAAACGGCCGACGCGGGAAACGTGAGCGTTGTATAATCAGTGGGAACCGGGAGCGGGGACGGGTGGACGGGGAAACGGGGGACGGGAGCGGCACCTCAGGTAAGGCGGACGCATGGGTAACAACGCGGAAGAAGTCTACGGACCGGATCGCGCCGAGCGGCTGCTCGCCATGCTGCGCGCCCTGGCAGAGCGGATACGGGAACTCGATCGCGGAGGCCAGCTGCTCGAGGGGGTGCCCGAGCTGCAGAAGCTGCTCGGCAACGCTCGGAGTGAGCTGTTCCATTATGAAGTGCGGCTGACGTACGACACGCCCGAGGTCGCCGAAAGCCGGCGCATCGTGGAGGACGCGGACCGGCAGGCCCGCGAGGCGGGGGGGCCCGGGGGAAGCTTCGACGAGGACGAGGATGACGAACCGTGGCGGAGGATCGGGGACGAATGAAAGGGTTTTACGTGCTGCTCGCGGCCGTCGCGGTGATCGGCGGCGGGGCGTTGTGGTACGGGTCCCGGTCGCGGCCCGCGCCGCCGGCCGCCCCGAGCGCGCCGCCGCCTCCGGCTGCGGCCGACGGGTTCCGCGGCTACACGCTGGGCTCGGATGCGGCGCGGATCGAGGTCACGGAGTACTCCGACTTCGAGTGCCCGTTCTGCGCCTCGTTCGCGGCGGTGCAGATGCCCGTGATCCGGGAGCAGTTGATCGCGACCGGCCGGGTGCGGTGGCGCTATCGCGACTTCCCCCTCCCCGTGCATCAGTACTCCCGCTACGCTGCGCTCGCCGCGCAGTGCGCCGGCGAGCAGGGCAAGTTCTGGGAGATGCACGACCAGCTGTTCCAGCACCACGAGTGGGCCCAGACGGGGAAGAACCCGCGCTCGCTGTTCCGGGACTTCGCGAAGCACATCGGCCTCGACCTCGAGAAGTACGACGCCTGCATGGATGGCCAGCGCTACGCCGGCCGCATCCAGGCGAGCCTCGAGGAGGGCCAGCGCGCGGGCGTGCAGGGGACTCCGACCTTCTTCGTGAACGGTAAGCGGTTCGACGGGCGCGCCGCGTCGGACGCCTTCAAGACCATCGTGGACAGCCTCACGCGCACGCGCAAGTGATCCGGCGGCAGGCCATCGTGCTTCTCGCGCTCGTGGGGCTGCTGGTCGCCACGTACCTCTGGCTGTACAAGATCGGCGTGATCGGCGAGCTCCAGTGCGGAACCGGC
>WNGG01008207.1_pt1 | contig 11984 bp, 11 predicted proteins | sample 5400661 | NCBI WGS metagenome assembly WNGG01 (sample SAMN13153372, study PRJNA577476) | soil metagenome | isolation source: 100 cm soil or saprolite under Garry oak tree replicate 1 | place: USA:California | collected 2016-06-15 | reverse complement strand
CGGAAGACGAGGCTTTGTGACCCATGCTGATCAATTGCGAACCTACGAGCTTGAACAGCTGCGACTCCAACTGCAGCCTGTTACTCACCTGGTTATGATGAAAGCGGGCCATGTCGCCAGCAGCCTGGACGTTCGCACCAAGATCGAGGATGTTCACCAGCACCTGCATGTTCCCTTGGCCCTGCTGGTCACCGCCATGCTGTCCGGTCACGAGGAAGGGTCTGCCGTTCTGCATCACGAGCACAGCCGAGAGCGTGTTGTAGGGGCGCTTTTGCGGCGCAATGACCGTTGGGACTCTTCGGATCGAGAGTGAATAGTCCACCGCGGTTGTGGAGGATGAATCCGTAACCCGGAACCGTGATGCCTGACCCCCAGCCGGCGAAGTTGCTGTTGATCCACGACACCATATTTCCCCAGCGGTCCGCGGCCGCCAGATAGATCGTGTCTCCGGTGTCGGTGGTGTCCGATCCGGCGGAACCAGTGCTCGATGCTCGCTTCGGGTCGACTTTCCCGCATAGTGACGCGGCGTGCGGCTTCGAAGTCGGCGTGTCGAGCGGCACCGAGACAACGTTCGGGTCAGCGTTGTGTGCGTACAAGTCGGCATAGACCAACTTCTTAGTCTCGACCAATGCGTGCCAAAAAAGAGGATTGACCGGTCCAAGCGTCGCGAGAGTCTGGCCGGGATACCAGACCGGAACGCACTGCTCGAGGACGTTCATCGCTTCCACGATGCCCCAGGCCTGTGAAGGCGCCCTCGTTCCATAAACAGTGAACTGATCGTGGTAGGTCGTTGAAACCGGATCCACCCACTCGCCCTTGTAGCTCGCCAGATCGTCGAGCGTCATCGTGCCGCCGAGCGCATTCGATTTGGCAATGATGGCCCGAGCCACCTCGCCTTTGTAGAACACATCACGACCCTGCTGCTGGATTAGCCTCAATGTTTTTGCCAGGTCAGGGTTTTTGAAAATGGTGCCCACTGGAGGGGGGACTCCATTGATGTAAAACGTCTTCACAGAATCCGGATCCAGCTCCGTGATTTATGTGGGAGTAGGAGCTGCCATTGGAAGTCTCTCTCGACTGTTACTTTTGCCGTGCTTGCGCCACCATCTCGACTAGAACGCTTCGCGCCTCCGCCGGACTGGTCACTTCCCGCGAGAATGCGATGCGTACCCCACGCATGCCATCTTGTGTTTTCACGCGAACGTGGAAGCCGAGCCGGTCGACGGAAGTCATCGCCACTTCCTGAGACTCGATCCCAGCCAACACCCGGGCAAGCACGATGAGCGCATCCCTGTGATCAGTGTTTATGTGCTGGATGATGCCGATTCCAACGTCGGCAAGCGGGTCGGGCTTCGCACGATTATATTCCCAAGCGGAGACCCAGCCCATCACCCCGAAGCCACCAACGTAGTAAACGTCCACCACGTCCATGCGGTAGAAGGAAAAGTCTTCAAAGTCCTCCCAGTATTTGCTGTTGGCGTAGCGCGCCAAGTAAAGCGTGCGTGCCTCTCCCACACCTGTCTCAGCTATGGGCAGAACATTTCCGAGCAACGTAACTCTGGACGCCCCCAGAGGATCGCCGCTGGCGTCAGGCTGGGTAACCAACAAGCTGGCGTGCGGGTTCGCCTGCAAGTTTTGGGTATGCATGGCCATCGTGCTGATGAGGAAGACAGGATGCCCGACGTCGTCCAGCCCGTAGGGCATCACCGATCCGAAGGGGAAACCTGGCTGCTTGCGCGAAAGGGTCGAGAGGCTGCCGATGCGGCCCAAGTACATCAGAGTGCGTGCTCGCTCGGCAAAGGAAGGCTCGGCGGCGCTAGGCTGATCGCTTGCCGCGCTAGAGCCCGCATGTTTTCCTGTGGATGAAGAAGCCATCGCTGCTCTCCCGGAAAGAGTTTGACCAGTTATGCGGGGCTTCTTTCGTGCCCCGGTTGGTAAATGGACCACCAGACTGCGATGGCAACCGGCTCTGACCCAAGATTCGCCAGAGAGAAGATGCAGGCAGCGTGAACGCGCTGCCAACGTTCACCAGGCGGCCGAAATTTCTTTACCTTCTTGGCGCGTGCAGCGATTCCGAAGAGTCTCTCATCTGCCCTCCCGTGTTGGCAATTCTTCTCTGAGATCACAGCCGCTTACACCCACTTCCATCATCTTCGCAGCGAGATTCAGGATGCGAGTGGCTGCGCCCTGAGCACTGACTCCTCGCGCGTGGATGTTCGAGACCAGATTTCGGTTGGCGTCTGAATGATTCCTGCGAGGCCAGTAAGCCATATATGCCGACAAGCTCTCTGCCGTGGCCAGTCCTGGGCGCTCGCCGATCAGCAGGAGCGCGACTTGTGGATCAAGTAGTTCGCCAATCTCGTTCAGGATTCCCACTCGACAGTGACGAATCACAAATGTCTGGCCGATGCCCCACGCGCGTGCTCTCGCTCCGTCATAAATCAGCGGCAGCAATGGCGGAACTTGTGCCGAAACTGCGGGAACTGATAGGCCATCCGCGATAGCAATCTGAAGGTCGTTGCCCGAGGAGCAGCGCTTCCTCAGCTCCGCGCGGGATGGACCGTCTAGGCGCCGGCCGAGATCGGGTCGCAACAGGTATGCATCCTTGGAGCCTGCCCGCGTGCCAACCTCGAAGAGTTGCCATTGTTTCACGAAAGCGTTACCGAATGCGGTTTCCAGGTCAAGTTCCGCACGGACAGCGTCCCGTGCAGCGGCATGGGCTTCGCGCAGCTCGATCTGAGTATCGGTTCGGTATGCGGCGCCAGCATGGCCCATCAGGATACGTGACGGTGTCCGTGCTCGGATCCTTTGGACGAGCTCGGGCCAAATCGAAGCGAGAAAGGGTCCATCCCAGTCGCTCTCCATTCAGACCATCCCCTTGAACGAGGCCTCGAATCCTTGCAGAAGCTGGCGCTGTGTGGGTGCGTCGAGAAAAGCAGGCTCGGTGTCTCGATAGATTCCGCGCTCGCAGAGCCAGGCAAGAAACTCTGGGGCAGGCCGGAGTTTGAAGATTCTCCGGACCGCGAGCGCGTCATGGTAGCTGGTGGATTGATAGTTCAACATCACATCATCGGCACACGGAACACCCATGAAGTAGTTGCAGCCCGCCGCCCCGAGGAGCAGGAGAAGATTGTCTGCTGAGTTCTGATCGGCGGCCGCATGGTTCGTGTAGCAGACATCGCAATCCATCGGCAGTCCGAGAAGTTTACCCATAAAGTGGTCTTCCAGACCGGCGCGAATGATCTGTCGTTCATCGTAAAGGTATTCTGGACCAATGAAACCGACCACACTATTCACAAGGAACGGGTCGAATACTCGCGCAACGCCGTACGCGCGTGCTTCCAGAGTCAATTGATCGACACCGTGGTGAGCCTCAGCAGAAAGAGCGCTCCCTTGGCCCGTCTCGAAATACATTACATTGGTGCCTTTCCAAGGCACATCGCGCCGGGCGTGATGTTCAACAACCTGCTGCCGGCCCTCCCTCAGCATCGTCAGAGTGATGCCGAAGCTACGATTTGCCGCTTCCGTGCCGGCGATCGATTGAAAAAGCAGATCCACAGGCGTTCCCCGGCTCAAAACGGCAAGTTGGGTTGTGATGTGCGCCAGGCAACAAGTCTGCGTGGGCACTTGATAGACATCCACGAGACGGTTCAGCGCCTTAAGTATCGAACTTACCGTCTCTACAGAATCTGATGCCGGGTTCACGCCTATGACCGCGTCGCCACATCCATAGAGCAGGCCTTCAAAGGCGGCAAGCAGAATGGCGCCAACGTCGTCCGCGGGATGATTGGGTTGGACGCGAATGCCCAACACTCCACGCTCGCCCATAGTATTTCGGCAGCGGCTCACATTGCGGATCTTAGCTGCCGCCAAAACCAGATCTTTGTTGCTCATGATTTTGGCTACCGCCGCTGCAATTTCCGGCGTAATGGCCTGTTGAAGCCCCTTCAATTCCGCCTCGCTGGTCGAATCGCTCAAGATATACTCGCGGAATCCGCCTACAGTGAGGCTCTTGATCTGCTGGAAGGCTTGCGCGTCGAACGTTTCCAGGATCAGGCGACTGACGTCATCCTCGGCAGGATCGATCAAAGGGTTCTGGACGATCTGAGCAAGCGATAAATCAGCAACCTGGCGCTTGGCGGCAACCCGTTCACGCTCCGACCGCGCCGCTACGCCAGCGAGTTGGTCACCGGACTTCTCCTCGTTGGCCTTGGCAAACAGCTCGCGGAGATCGGAAAACGCGAATCGTTCGGGCATACATCCGTCAGAGGGGATTGGAGTGTGCGCTCGCGACTGGAAATTACCATCAATCGCCGGTCAAGAAAAGGCGTGCGGGGTTGCTGTGGAAGAGGTGATCGCGCCATCTGACGATTCTGGCCGAGTGGTCGCCAACTCTTCCGCAATTCCGCCATGCCCGGGTACCTCGTCATCCGTCCCTTGGGCGATTCGCCAAAAACCCCGCGCTGCGTGCTACAATCCCGCGTCAAGTGGTCCTGATGCCTGACGCGACGGCCATCAGCGAAGCAACCTTGGAGGTTATTCCCCCCGATGCGCCTCGTCGGTCTGTCCGCATCACGCAATCTCCTTTCCTCATCGGACGTGGCGGCGGAACGGGGAACCAGCTCCAGCTTTCCGACGCGCGTATCTCGCGCAGCGCTGCAGCCATCTGCTTTGATGGCGGCCATTACCTCGAAGACCGCGGCCAGCGTGGCGGCATGTTCCTCAATGGCAAGAAAATTGCCAAACATGTTCTGGAAGACGGCGACGTCATTACTTTTGGTGTTGACGGCTCATACCAGATTGTCTTTCGCCAATCTGCTTCCACCGCCACCGTCGATCATCTCCTCTCGCGAATAGGGAACATCACCCGCGGTGACTCCTCTTCTGGAGGCCTCAGCAAGATCAACCTTCTCCTGGAAGCGACGATGCTTCTGCATTCCCAGCTTCCACTGGACGCCGTGCTCGGAGCGATGCTCGACCATGCCATAGCGATAACCGAAGCCGAGCGGGCCTTGCTGCTGGAAACCGATCCCGCTGGCGCGCTTCGCATGCGGCTCGCCCGAGGCAGCAAAGGAATATCTATTCCACTCGAAAGTTTCTCTCCCAGCCAGACCGCCTTGCGCCTGGCTGTTCAGCGGCAATCGAGTATTATCACTGAAGACCTCAACCGGGATGATCTGGATCTGCAAGCGGCTCAGAGCATCATCTCCCAGCGGCTGCGCAGCGTTGTTGTGATCCCCCTGTTCGCGATGTCTCGCGTTAATTCCACAGAATCTCTAGTCCATGCTGAGCACGGGCAGTTTCTTGGCATCTTGTATCTCGATTCGCGGCGCCCGGCGGCATTTTCCAAGCTCGACCGGCAGATCCTGGATGCCATCGCCGTCGACGCCGCCAGCATCTTGGATAACGCGCGCTTGGTCGAACACGAGCGGGAACGCCAGCGCTTCGAACAAGAACTCAGCATCGCCCGCGAAATTCAGCAGGCCTTGCTTCCCAGCGGCTTCCGCGATTTTCCGCATCTGGCGATTGCCGGCACCAATTGGCCCTGCCTTGCCGTGGGCGGCGATTACTTTGACGTTTTTCCGTTGAGCGATGACCGCACGGCACTCCTCATCGCGGATGTCTCCGGCAAGGGTTTGGGTGCCGCTCTTCTCACGACCATGCTGCAAGGTGCCCTTTCCGGGATGAAGATGGGAGCTGATCCGGCAGGTGTCTTTAACCACATCAACCGGTTCTTGTGCGAACACTCGGAGGTCGGTCGTTATGCCACGATGTTCTTTGGCATCCTGGATCGCCAAGGCCGCTTTGAATTCATCAATGCCGGGCACCCTTCGCCTCTGCTTGTTCGTGGCGGTGAAGTAGCCGAGGCTTTCACGGAGGGCGGGTTCCCTGTTGGTTTGATACCCGATGCGGGCTATGTCGCTTCCTGCGTGATGCTGGAACCCGGCGATACCCTGGTGCTGTACAGCGATGGTGTGACGGAAGCGACCGACCCCGACGAACAGATGTTTGGAATCTCCCGCCTGCGTGAGCTTCTGCTCGGCCAGCACGAAGCGCCGCTGGAAGCTCTCCAGAAGACCATTCTGGAATCCGTTCACGCGTTTTCGCGTGGCGCCAATCAAGCTGACGACATCACGCTAGTTCTCGCGCGCTATCGAGGCGCCACGAACGCCGTGACGCTCAACAAATAAGCCTGCGGTAACCGCTAAAAGTCAGCTCGAGCGCGTATTGAAAGCTGTGCGCCCTCAGGGAATTGGTATATACTCCCGCCCCGCTGGAGACTCTAAAACGAGAAACCAGGCTGAACCCTCTAGGGCTGTCTCCGAAAAAGTTTCGAGAAGGAGATATACGCAACCATGGCTCTCAAGCTAACCAGTCGCGAAGTGGATGGCATCACCGTCGTAGGGCTCGATGGCCGCATCGTGCTTGGCGAAGAAACCAGCAACCTGCGAGAAAGCGTGAAAAATCTGGTTTCCGGAGGCAAAAAGAAGCTTGTGCTCGACATGAAGAACGTCACGATGATTGACAGCTCCGGCCTCGGCGCGCTCGTCGCTGCCTATTCCAGCGCCAAATCGGGAGGGGCAACGCTACGGCTTTGCAACTTGGGAGCCCATTTCGATCAACTCTTGCAGATCACCAAACTGCTGACGGTTTTCGAGGTATCCAAAACCCAGGAGGATGCCATCCGCAGCTTCTCCAAATCTCAGGGAAGCGGGGCCTGAGCGCGGCGCGGTTGTCCACGTAATTACGACACTGCTTCTCTCGCCACCACTGCGAAGGAAATACGCTTGGCACGACAGGGAATCGAACCCTGGTCTACGGATTATGAGACCGCCGCTCTGCCATTGAGCTATCGTGCCACCGGACTAAGAGTTGATACCATACTTCGAGAGCTTGGAGAAGTGCTCAGCCTCCGTGCGTCATTCGGTGTTGTGCTTCGTTTCCAGTGCCGTTCCAACTTGTTCCGTCTAAATTTGGATCGGGCGCTACCCTTCCGCAACCAGGCAATATGTCAAGGCTCGCTTGGCACAAAAAGTTGGAACGGCACTAGGACGGACCTGCCGCGTCGCGTCAAGTCGAACGACTCCAACTGATTACGGTTAACGCCTCGGCTACGCCCCTGCCTTAAGCCCCTAAAGGACAACCAGGCGCCATAGGTAAACTAGTGCCGTACCAACTTGTCTCGCCAAAGAATGCCTGTCCGCGACCTTGTTGAACTTTTGCGTCGTCAGGGCGAAGCACTTGGCCCAAATAGTTGGAACGGCACTAGCCCTACGTGGGACCTTCGCTAATGCAGCAGATTGGCAGATACGAAATCTTGCAAGAGATCGGCCGCGGGGCCATGGGCGTCGTGTTCAAGGGGCGCGATCCGCTCATTGGCCGCGCTGTCGCGGTAAAAACCATCACCGCCGGAGTGGCCGAGAGCGCCGATCTTCTGGAACGATTTTACCGCGAGGCCAGGGCCGCCGGCGGCCTGCAGCACCCCAATATCGTCACCATTTACGAAATGGCCGAATCCGGCGGCGCTCCCTTCATCGCCATGGAGTATCTGGAAGGCGAAAGCCTGGAAAAGTTGATCGCCCGCAAGCCGGCGCTATCCCTGGGGACGAAGGTCGGCTATGTGGTTCAAACCTGCCGCGCCCTGGAATACGCTCATCGTCGCGGGGTTATCCATCGCGACGTCAAACCGGCCAATATCGTGGTCACGCGCGACGGAATCGTCAAAGTCGTCGATTTCGGCATCGCCCGCATCACCGATACCTCCAAAACACAGACCGGAGCGCTGCTCGGTACTCTGGCCTATTTGTCGCCCGAACAGCTTCGCGGACAGCATGCCGACGCACGTTGCGATATTTGGGCACTTGGCGTGGTTCTCTACGAGCTGATCGCCTATCAGCGGCCGTTTACCGGTGACAACCACGCGGCTGTGCTGCTGAGCATCCTGCAGGATGAACCGCGATCGATACGGCAGATCCTACCGGAATGCCCGGCCGAACTCGAAAGAGTAGTTTCCCGTGCTCTGCGCAAAGATGACAAGGCGCGCTATTCGACCATGGAGGCCCTGCTCGCGGATTTGGAAAATGTGCGCGCCTCATTGGAGCGCGAAGGCTCTCGGGCAGCCGCCGAAGAAGAAATGTTGACGCCGATTGGGCAACAGCCGCCGGCTGCAACGCAGCGCATCGGCATGCAGGCGTTGAGCAGCGCGCAGGAAGCTCGCCCTTCCAAATCCAGTGCCCCAGCCGCCCGGTCCGCAGATCATCAGCCAAACACAGTTGTTCCTGCAGAGCGCGCGCAGGTTGCAAACCCGATCGCCGAGCCAGGCGCGCACCCGCCGGCAAAGCCCAATGCACAGCCGGCAGAGCCCCGGAAGCGCTCCCTTGCAGAGCCGGGGCTGCGTTCCCGGCGCAAGTCCCTGGCTGTTTACGCGGTCCTGGCGGTAGCTTTGCTTATTGCGCTCGGAGCGGTTCGTCACCGCAAAATTTCAACTGCGGCGGCCAATCCCGATGTAACGCTGATCCCAACTTTGCCGGCCACTTCCCCAACCGCAAAGCCGGCGACAACAACAAAATTGGCAGTGGCGCCCACTGCACCACTTGCATCGGCCTCTGTTCCTTCCGGCCAACCCTCGGCGCCTTCGCTCGAGGACCAGCAGCGCCATTTAATCGAACTGGCTCACGAAGCTGCCGATACGCATGACTACAAGACTGCGCAGATTCGCCTGGATGAGGCCGCCAAATTGAATGGTCCCCCGAATTCGCTCATCGCCGACCTGCGCCGGCAATTCGGCGAGCAAGCGTATGACGCAGAGCTGAAACGCGCTGCGAGCCAGGAGCAAGCGCTTTGGGCTCAGGGCACGGCGGAACTGCAGGGCGGCCGCCTCGATGATGCCGAAAGATCGCTCCGCGAGATCCTTACGCTGCCCGCAGGAGACCGTCACTGGGTGGACGCCGAGCGATATGTGGATGAAGTGATTCCTCAGCGCCGCCAGGAGCTGCAGCTTTGGTCGGAAGCCCAACTGGAATCCAACTCCCTCGAGCGCGGGCATCTTCTGAAAGAGGTCAAGGTGCTCGATGAGGTCTTAGCGGAAGGAGGGCCGCACGAACAGCAAGCCCGGCAGATGCGAAATGCCGTGATCAGGCAGATCGTCCGTGATAACGCCCGCAAAAATGGGGTGGTAGCTCCGACCCTTTCCGAAGGCTACGAAGCGCAACTGTCCCAGCTCGAAACTCAATTTAGCAATTTGGCGCTGAAAGGCGACGCGGTCGCGCTCGAAGGACTTCAGGAGTTGCGGCCCAAGTTCAAGGCTCTCGCTGACGCGGGTGGCCCGCTGGCTATGGACGCCCGGGATTACCTCAATAACGTGATACCCAGGACTCAGAAGCAGATCGAGGACAACCTCGCCGCCGCTGCATCCGAATCATCCGCTAATGCGGCTTACGAGGGTGGTGTGGAAGAATACGATCGCGCAGTCGCTACGCAAAATATGGGCATGCTTCGCGGCCGCGTGTTGGCCGCATTTCAACAAATCGCGCAATCCGGCGGCATCAGGGCGAAGGAAGCCGCGCGCTATGTGCACGTCCTGATTCCCGCGGCCTTGAAGAAATCTGGACCCTGAAAATGGAACTCAGCGTTGCCAGCGTCGTTCGTGAGCTCTTCAATTTGAACGCGAAACAAATGCAATGGGACGTGGCCGCCTGCACCGATACGGGCCGCTTGCGGCCGATGAATGAAGATAGCTATCGCATTTCCGCGGAGCAGAACCTGTTTGTGCTCTCGGATGGATTGGGTGGCGCCGCCAAAGGGGAAGTCGCGAGCGCCATGGCCGTCGAGGTGGTCGTCGCGTCCATGCGCGAAAATGCCTCAGCCGCCATGCCGGCGGAATTCGTCAGCCGTCCCGAGCTTACAAAAGAGACGAACCTTCTGGTTCGCGCGGTCGAATTGGCCAATCGCGAGATTCACGAGCAGGGAATGCGCGAACCGGCGTGTCGTGGAATGGGCGCCACGATCGTCGCAGCACGTATTTGCGGCAGGCGCTTAAGCCTGGTCCATGTCGGCGATAGCAGAGCTTACCTATTCCGCGCGGGTACGCTCCAGCAATTGACCTCGGATCATTCCCTGGTCGCCGAGCAAGTGCGTCACGGCCTCATAAGTCATCAACAAGCGGCTGTGAGCGAACTGCAAAGCGTCTTGACGCGAGCTTTGGGCACGGAACAAAGCGTGGAAGTGGACGCCGCCGAGATTGAATTATTTCCGCGTGACTCACTGCTGCTCTCTTCGGACGGCCTCACCAGAATGGTTCCGGAAGACGAGATCGCGGAGATTCTGACGCAGGCTCCCGGTGTTGGAATTGCCGCCGAGCGGCTGGTAAACCGGGCCAATGAATGCGGCGGCCACGATAACATCACCGTGGTAGTCATTCGTATCAAGAAATCGTTCCAAGAGTGGTTTGCAACATTCTTTCCCTGGTGTGGCGCTAATCTCGTTTGATCTACTTTGGGAGGTGAAAGTGCCTGTGCTCATCGTGAAATTCGAAGGCTCCGTGTTGCAGAAGGTTTCCATCAACGGTGGCTCGATTACCATTGGACGCGGCCCCGATAACTCCATTCCCATCGATAATCTCGCGGTTTCCAATCACCATGCCGAGATCAGGTCCGAGGAAGGTCATCTTGTGATTCAGGATCTCGACAGCCTGAATGGAACCTTCGTGAATAATCAGCGCGTGAAGCGAAGCGCTTTGAAACATGGCGACGTGGTCTTGATCGGCAAGCACTCGATTCAGGTGGACGAAAAGAGTCAAGGCGAAGTGCCTGTCGCTGTGAATCGGCCTTCGGGGAGTGTGTCCTCTGGCGGCGTGAAGGTAGCCCCCAAGGTGGACGAAACATTCATCCTCGATACAGAAAAACGACGCACGATGATGCGGGAAATAGCCGCTGCGGGCGAGCGCTCGCAAATCACGTCACGTGTTCGCGTCGCGACGCTCGTTCGCGTCAAGGGACCAATCGAAAAAGCCGAATATCAGCTCACCGGCAAACTGACGGTCATTGGCGAATCGGAAATGGCCACGGTTCGCCTGCGCGGCTGGTTCAAGCCGAAAATGGCCGCGCAGATCAATCGGCGCGATGACGGATATTATCTAGGCCGCGGCGACCGCGTGCCCAAGGTTAATGGCAAACCCATCTCGTCCCCTACGCTGCTCTCCGATGGCGATCTGATCGATGTGTGCGGCGTGCGGCTTAGATTCACGATCCCGGAATAAGCGCGGGTGAAATCGCCGCCGGCAGATTGTAAATAGCCTTCGCGTACGAGGTCTTCGACGGCGTCGAGTACCTGCGCTCGTGCCGCGGGTTCATTTCCTGAACTCTCGAACATAACGTGCAGGTCCAGCCGGTCGCGCCGCATTTCGAAAAACATTTTCAAAACTTCAGCAGAGAGTCGTTTCAAATCAGACGCTCCTTTTAAGGGAATTGCTAGCGAGTTTGTGCCGCACTTTTTTCCGTTCGTCTTTCCAGGGCCGCTCTTTTTTCACCTTCTGGGTCATCGCGTCAACCTCCTGTTCACACCGATGACGATCTGTTTCCGTGAATTCGTTCCCTGATATTGGATGCTTCGCGCCCGCGTCCATGCGGCACCGGCGTGCCCAGGTTCAAATAGCTCACGACGCACGTACCCGTTAAGGACGCGGACATCAAAAACATAGGCCGAAATTGGGAAGCCCAATTAAAATGAGCCATTGCGTCAAAGCGAAACAGGGCCCAGGAACTCCGGTGCGACATGCAGAATCAACCCCACAATAAAGATATGACTGGGTGGCGGCGTTCGCTTGCGGCCTATACCGACCGGCACGTATTGCAGGTCCTGGCGCTCGGTTTCTCGAGTGGCTTGCCGCTGATGCTCACTTATTTGACCCTTTCGGCGTGGCTCGCCACCGCCGGTATCAAGCGAGGTGCGATTGGGGCTTTCGCTCTGGTCAGCAGTTTCTATGC
>WNGG01007617.1_pt1 | contig 11984 bp, 15 predicted proteins | sample 5400661 | NCBI WGS metagenome assembly WNGG01 (sample SAMN13153372, study PRJNA577476) | soil metagenome | isolation source: 100 cm soil or saprolite under Garry oak tree replicate 1 | place: USA:California | collected 2016-06-15 | reverse complement strand
GGTTGAGAAACCCAGGTGTTTTGGTGACTTTTGACGCCCTGCGGCGCCGTAGCCAAGTGGTAAGGCAGAGGTCTGCAAAACCTCGATTCGTCGGTTCGATTCCGACCGGCGCCTCTCCAGCCGCAATGACTTACATGATTTGACAGTTAGTTTTGGGAACAGATTTGGGAACAAACCACGCGGATTTCGTCGCCCTCTGATTAATTGGTACGAAAGAGCTCCTCGGCCGGTCGGCATTTTCAGCAGGTTAGATCGCTAGTCTCAGACCTCAGATTCCGAATCAAGCATGAGGGAGCGTGGCGACACGTTGTGCTCAAATGACGCTTGCCGCCATCGTCCCTCATGGAAAGTCAAAGAACGGCAAACTCTGCGGCAAAGCGCAGGCCAATTGTCGTAACCACCGAGAGTTGGACTAGAACCCGCGGACTTGGAATCCGCCGGCGCGGCGTTAAGCGTCCCGGACATGTTTGCCGCACGACGGGCAACCGGATCCGCCTGGCGTGACGTCGTGCGGCGGTGCTATTTGTGGGCCTGCGCTGGCCTAGTCGTGGTGACCCGGTCCAGTTCCGATTAGCGGTCGCGGGCGGTACGTATCCGACGAAAGGGTTCGGTTCTCATGCCAGACTTTCTGGGCGAGCAACTCTGGAGCCACCTCGTTAGGCTTGGTAAGAAGACAGAACCCCGCCTTGCCGCCGTCGCATATCTCTCAGCAGACTCTCATTTCCGCTTTCGCAAGGGCGATCGAGTGATAGTCAATGCGTCGGAGCACGCGGTCAGCACGTGCGAGACCTCCGCTCCGGTCCTACGCCGTGCATTCAACCGCGGAGCCCTGATCTACACGAACCCGAAACTCCACGCGAAGGTCGTCATTAGCGGTAGTCAACTGGTCGTCGGCTCCGCCAATATTACGGCCAACTCGCGCGGCTTGCGGGAAGCGGCAGTTGTGACCAGAGAAGTATCCACTGTTCACGCCGCCCGTGACTGGTTCTACCGGATCCTGCAAGAGAGCACCCGAATCGGCGCCCGGCGCCTCAACGAGTTGGAGAGCATCCCCATCGCCAGACCTGGAGGCAGGCGCACAGCGCGACCCACGCTTCTAGAGGCATTCGAGGAGGATCTTCCGTTGCTGGACGACTTCCTGTTTGCTGGCTTCACGTACGGCCCAACGTTGAAGACCTCTCAAGTGAAAAGGGGAGCTCTGAAACGAAAGATTCTGGTTCCGACTCAGAGGTCTTCGGAGTGGACTTGGTACGAACTGAAGGACAGCCGCGGGGCCGACCAACGACTTCGGAAGGCGTACAGGGACAAACCCTGTATCTGTTTCGAGGCGATTCTTGATACGAACGACCGCCTGTCGAAGCTCAAGGGATTGGAGCCTCAGGCTGAGCGCTACCTTGGATCCTGGCGAGAGCGTTCACACGACGGACAATTGCGCGTCATGGTCTGTCTTGAACAGCGAGCCTTTGGCGTCCGCCTCTCCGGTCGCAAGTGGCCGGGGAGACTATGCCGTATCCTGTCCGCCGGCCTAAGGCGCAGCCCGGGACTCCGCAAGCGCATCAGCAACCGCGACACATTTTACATCCACCCCGATGAATTGCGAGACTTGTTTGCACTGGGGCGAGCGTCGTTCTGAGTGCCGGATCTGGCCGGGCCTCGCGCTCTGGCAAACTTTGCGGCAAGCGCGGTCCAATCTCAAGTGGACGCCATGGTTCGCGCCGCGCAGCGGATGACCAAATCCGCGGCTCTCGTTAGGCGATCGCCAGGAAATCGGTAATCAAGATCGTCTGCTCCCGACTGTCGTTTGGGTCGTAGCAGAAGCAGACCTGCACCGTTCGCGGGATGCCGTCGGGGTTCAAGATGAACTGATAGATCGGCCGTTTCTCGAACAGGCCGGGAGGGCTCACCGCCTGTCGTGGATTGGCGCCGAGATTCAGGAGCGCCAGCCAGAACTCATCCACGGCCGCTAAGAATACTGAGCGCGTTCTGTAGGTGTCCCGTAGGTGAGCGAGCGCCTTATCGGCGGCCTTACGCTGGAGCTTGGGCTCGTAGCTCGGCAACAAAAGCGCTCAACGTGATGAACTCGCCCCGTCTCCCCGCTTCCTCAGCGCTTAGGACCTCGTCGAGGTGAAAGCCTACCTTGCGAGTGCCAGCGTGGTCTGAGAGTTCCATTGGGAGCCTTGACCCCTTGGGTCCCGCCGCCTTCATGGGAAGCGTCTCGTATATCACATCGTGCAGGAACTCCTTGAATGGCATATCCAGATAGTTCGTGACGACGTAGTCCAATACGGCTGATTCACCTAGGTCGAAGTTGAACGCGACGGGGTGATGCTGGTCCATCAGGCGCATGTACGCGCCTTCCCATTCGCCCCATCCAACGACCCACCGATCACGCTTCTCCTCGACGTGACCCGCAGCAATGAGTTCCTGCACGGCCTCTTTGATGGCTGGGTCGTATGGTCCGTATGCGTCCTTCCGGTAGGTGAAAGTCGATAGGGGGCGTCCGAGGTATTCCCGTGCAAGCACGTCAGCTTCGTAGATGAACTTCACCAGGTGCTTTCGCGGAATGCCGGCATACACCTGAGCGAAGTACTTTACTAGCAACGCGTTGCGGGAGAGCGCTGTGGGCATTGGCTAGCCTCTGAGATCAGGTTCGGACGGGAGCCAACCATCCCGCTGTACCGAAGGTATACCGAAGCTAGAGTCCGTCAAGTACACCCTCGCGCTCGCCGATGAGTCCCAGGTTCAATCCTTGCGTATCGCTACGAGGGGGGTAAAACAGTCCGATAATCATCCAGGTCTTGAATCTCCACGTCGTGCCGACTACGAAGAACAGATCCTTCCCTGCCAGTTCCATGGCCTTCTCTCGAACCTTGTCAAACCCATCTCGCCCGCACTTTCGGTAAAGCTCTTGAATCTCCCAGTCAATGCACATCATGTGATGACCCCTACATCCTGCACCACGACAGATGAAGTGGTAGCCTATCCATGGGAGAGCCTCGGGAGGGGTCCGACTCTTCTTGATGATGGGCGACTCCCAATCGCCCAGTAGGAGCTGCTGAGCTTCTTCCGTTTTTTCAAGGGTGAGCGCCTCGTCCGGGTCCGTGATTCGGTGGCGGTCCTGAAGGAGAAAGTCCGTGATCTCTTTTGGCTTCACGAAACCGAGACTGCGCTCGCCCCCCCTCAACCCTTCCAAGTCAGGATCGAGAAATGGCTTCAGCACTTGTTGCCTTTCCTCCCAGGCGGCCATGTGGCGCACGACCGTCACATCGTCCTCGAGAATAGTGGGGTTCACTTCGTAACTCTCGGGGCGCCGGTCCTGCGATTTCTTCCGTGTGGAAATAGAGATCACGTCCCACTTCTTGAAGCTTCCTCTAGCGTTCTTTCCCCAGAAGAGTGCCCAGGGGATTGGGTAGAGCCTGCGCCACTGGCCGTCCGAAGTAAGCCCAGCGGTGCAGACTAAGCATCCGTACTTCTTACTGCACTCAGGATAGGTCCGTGTGACGACCGTGATCGTTTCGCGCTTCCACCTGCCGCCGTCCATGAGGACAACCCCCCTTGTACTGTTAAGACTCTTCGCCAATCACTTTCAACAGCCGAAACCGTATGACATAGACAGTCTCGCCAGGATTCCACGCCCCGTGGATTCGCTTCCACACTTTCCTGAATTCGCCAACGGTATACCCGCCTTCCGCCTTCGCGTCCCTCTCATCGAAGGCCCCCAGTTTCTTTCTAGTTACGCTTGATACTTCTAGATCGGCAAAGTGAGTGACCGCGGCTCTCACGACTGTTCCCTGCTGAAGCCTCGGGTCTTTTGATTTCCGAGAGGTTTGCGCTTTCCTACCACGTACAATGGCGTCGGCGTGAACCTTCGAGAACGGCAAGTAGATAGGGGCTTCCTCAGTGACCTGGCGAATGACCGCCTGCACCGACTTGTCGGGGCTCTTGGCGACTTCCTTAAGAATTGTCCGCGCAGCCCGCCATGATACCTGCCGCTCGGCGAACTTCTTGGCCACCTCTGCCTGCCGCTCGGGTTCCTTGACGGTCCTCGCTATGCGGACGGCGGTCTGATAATCAATCTTCCCCTTCGGAACCCGCTCGACCTCCTTGGAGGCGATAAGGCGCTGAACTTTCCTTGGGAGTTCCAGCGTCTGCGCCCACCCCTGGACAGTGGAGACGCTAACCCCGAGTCGTTGCGCAACGACTTCCCATTTCGAGTACTTGCTTGGAAACTGTTCCCTCAGTCGCTGGCAAGCCTTCGCCTTCTCGACGGCGCTTAGATCCTCCCTCTGGACGTTCTCGATCAGGTTGAGTTCCAGAACTTCTTCATCGGTGTAGGGTCTGATGATGACGGGGACTTTGGCTAGTCGTGCCTGCTGGGCGGCGCGATACCGACGTTCGCCGACGACAACCTCGAAGGTGTTCTTACCGGCCGGTCGGACGACGATGGGCTCTATGAATCCCACCCGCCTTATGCTATCCGCCAGCTCGCTGAGAGCTTGTCTGCTGAACTCGAGCCTAGGATTCAGCCGGTTGGGCTTTATCCTCTTCAACTGAATCTCTGGCATCATTCGCGCCCTCGCGGAGCCGCCACTTGGACGGGCCCGCCTCTTGAGGTTCTCCCGATCAGGCTTTGACATTTGTCAATCTAGGCCGCTCTACCTCTGAGGCACGGACCCTGTCTTGCCTTGCTCGACCGACGCGAACGGCCGCGCCCGCGTTTGGCGGAGATCCGCCGGCTCAGAGGACTGGCTCCTATCGCCACATCTCCTTGAGTCGTGCTTGGACATCGACGACCTCTCCGGACGGGCCGTCAAACGGGTGGGTGGGTCCGCGCTCCCTTGGGCTTGTCGATCGTATAACCGTACGAGGATTTAGTCGGGCAAGGCGCTCGAAGAAGTCGGCGATCTCCGACCAAAATATAAACCGAAGAACCGGAATGTCATTGGATGCAGCGCAGCTAACGCGAGCGCCGGATTCCAAGTCCTCTGCTCGCGAATCGCTATTCCAACGATCGCGACGCGTGTAAGCAGTCCGTCACGGGCAAACCCGTTGCTCAGCGGCGTACCAGGCCAAGAAGCGGCGCCGCTCGTCCGATGATTGAGCGTGGCAGAGACCGCGGACGACCATCTTCCAGATGCTGTCGGGCACCGCTGTGACGGCCGTGGACGCGGTAGCCTTGCTTACGTCGAGCACCGCTGGTTTCCATGCGGAGCCTACGGCTAGTGCTATCGCGCCCGCGACTGCAAAGGCCCAAGCGGCATTCCTCAGCTTTGGGTCGCCAGACAAGAATAGGCGGAAGCCTAGGTAAGCGAGAGAGACGCCGGCAACGAGAATGGTTAAGCGATGGAGGACGAGCGCAGCGAGGTTGAATTCAAGTCCTGTCACGTGAACCGCCTTGCGAGGGCCGGCATCGTGCCGCCGTGGCGCACTCGCCAAAAAAAGGGATCCTCCCGACTTCGCTGTCGGCAACTGAAAATGGAGCGGTCCATGGTATCCGGCTAGCAGCACCGGCAGTAGCATTGCCCTAGGCACCTCGCCTTGACGTCACCCCGCCCGTTCATTCGCTTCTAATGCTTGCTTTTGGACCCAGCAGTACCGGCCTGGGCTGTCGTGGATTTCGGAACCTCGACCTGTAAGAAAGAGAGCGCCTGACCATGACTTTCTGGAGCTCGGACACGCTGCGGCGTCGTATCCAAGCCGAGGAGGTTATATCCGACTTTGATTCGGCACGCGTAAAGTACGGCGCGTACGAAATGCGCCTCGGCGCCGAGGTTTTTGTCACGTCGCGCAAGCCCTCGACGAAACAGATCCTCAGCACAGGAGGACAGATACGGATACCGTCCGGTCAGTTCGGCCTTCTGTTGACCCTTGAGAGAGTATCAATACCCTTGGACACCATTGCTTTCATCTCAATGAAGTCGCGCTACAAGTTCCGGGGTCTAGTAAACGTTTCGGGGTTTCACGTCGATCCAGGATTCTCTGGACCCCTGAAGTTCTCTGTGTTCAACGCAGGGAGCGAAGATGTGATCTTGCAGCACGGAGAGCCCACATTCCAGATCTGGTTCGCAGCGTTTGATCAGAAGACGGACAAGTATGACGGAGAGCACAAGGGACAAGATGGCCTGACCTCTGCCGACGTCAGTAACCTTCAAGGTGCGATCGCATCGCCCGGCTCGCTTAAGAAACGGCTCGACGGCGTGGATCGGTGGATCCAAATCCTCCAAAGTCAGATCGCAGTCTTAGTCGCGCTGGGAGTGGCCCTTCTGGTCCAGAGGTGTCCTTAAGCCAAGATGCGGCAACTTAGCCGTATTGTCGGGGAGGTTTCTGTCAGCCTGCGCGGGAATCCTCGGTCCTGCTACCAAACTCTTGGGCATCAGCCCCGCAGTACGGCAGTCCGCCTCCCGAGAGACGCCTCCCTGGACGGTCCAAGATACGATATGGTGCGCTGATCGAGGTCGACCGCCACGTGGCCTCCGCGGTTTCGCTCGAGCTCTCGCCATACGTTGTACGCGTCCAAGATGGCCTGCTCCCAGTTTCCAATGCCACACTTTGATACCTCGAGGTGCGCTGTCACACTCTTGATCGTACGCAAGAGATCGTAGTCAAGCGCCGAGATGCCAGCGAGGAAGTTGTGGTTACGAGCGTACTCGAAGACGACTGCACACAGCCCTTCTTCAATTGCTGCGGCTCGGGCACCGTCCTCCACCTCATCGATGGTAGCTTCGCTCTTGCGCTTGCGACCCAGGAGCTTCCTGACTACCGGCGACCAACCTAGAATCGCAGCGAACGCAAGATGAACGACGTCATGGAAGCGGTATCCATCCTCATCGTGGGAGTTGTCGCTGAGGTCGTCACCTAGCGATTGGCCGTCAACGAGCATCCGTACCTTTGAACGATCGCCTGCACGGACTTCCGTGAAGAGCACTTCCACGCGACGAGGCAGATTCTCACCATCGGGGTAGCCTGCGTCGAAGGCAAGACCTCTCATGGTCTTTCCTTCACCCCACCGGTCCCGGACCTTCTGAAGGTTGGCTTCCGCTACCTCACTCAGGTCGAGATCGAACTTGCTCGCTACGTTGGAGATATACCAAAGGAGATCGCCGAGCTCTTCGCAGACACGCTCCCTAAAGAGTCGGTGAGAGTCGCCGTCGCGCAGACGCTTCTTGTATTCCGTGAGAAGCTCGCCTGCCTCTCCAGCGAGGCCCAAGAGGGGGATCAATCGGCTCACATCCACGTCGTGATCGTCGGAGATGGGAACCTGGTCGGTCTTTAGGGCCTCTTTTTGATATGTCCTAATATCCATACGTCCTTTACCTCTCACCTGGCAACATGCAACCGAGGGGCAGCAGCCATCCTACTGATTTGATCGTTGATACTCCATTTCGGAGGATACCAATAGCTGAGCGAAGGCCCTCCAGATCTGTATTTCTGCTTAATGCGCGTTCGACCCGAACTGCCTACGACCTCAGGATAAGCAACGCGCGCGTACTTCGAGATCTCACAAAACAGGTTCTGACAATCTACTAGGTGCAGCCGCCGACCCCATAGTGTCTCAAATTCGAGCCCCAGCCTCGCGAACTCCGCTTCCTGCATATCTGCCACTCGGCGAATAAGATCGGAGTCAGTGTACTCGCCGGGGTCAACGAAACACTTGCGTAAGCCGTCCCGCGCGCCCGGGCCGGGCACGACGAACTCCATTTCCGAAAAGTTCGTCAGTTCGCTGTAGTTGATGTCCGTAATAAACTGATATGCAAGGAATTCGCCAATAGTCGGGTAGCTCAACAGGAGTTCAAACCCCTCGCACATCGTCCGCGCCCGTTGAAGTCGCGCGGGCAGATTGTCCCTAATCATCGCCTCCAGCAGCCGGAGGTGGTTCCGATGCTTCGCCCGGTCGCCAAAGGCCCCACGTCCGGGGGGCATGATGTATGCGCCGGAATAGATCCGCTGACCTCTCTGCATCGCTTCCCTTAGGACGGCATCATACCGGTGGAAGTTGTAACTGGCGCTTGTGAGCCCGCCAAGAGCTGTCTCGAGCAACTGCCACGTCTCAATCTTGTTAAAGAGCTTAAGGAGAATGATCCTGAAGAATACATCCTTTGGTGAAGACGGAAGATCCGCGCGGTAGATGACCTGCTTGATGAGATACTGGCTGACTCTGTCTGAGGCACGATACGCATTCGTGAACTTGTAGACAGCTAGAACGGGATCCTGAGTCCACGGTTGCTGAGCGCCCTCGAAGCGACGGATGAAAATCCTTTGCCGTTCGGCTGCGAATCGCCAATAGCTGTCGTATACTCTCGAGGGCGTTGGCAAAGAACGCTTGACCATGATCATGGGCGGCACCTCAGAGCAACTCTTGTGAGTAACGACTCCCCTCCGGTGGCTCTCCGAGCCCCACTACCCCTTGCGTTAGAACTCGCTGATGACCACGGCCGGACGGCCTAGGTTGTCTTGCCCCGCCGGCCGCGGGACGCGACGACACTGAGAGTCGGCTGAACGCGCTCTTCGTACGCGGACTTGATAGCGGGCTCGCGCAGCTTCGCCTCGATGTAGCGAGTTACAGCGTCTTGAATGAGGCCGTTGACAGGTGGCCGGCCGTCAAGAATCTCTTTGAGGACTAGGAGATCGCGCTTCTGATCCGGGAAGAGCCGCGAGGGCACCGCCACGGTCCGTGGCCCTGCGGGTCTACCCCTCCGGCCGGCCCTCATAGCGCGTTCCCCAGGCTGTCGAAGGATCTGGTCAACGATGAACAGGCCATATTTGTTGATATCAAGAAATCTAGGGTACTCTAAGAATGGAGCAAGCGCTCATCGCGCTACGTCCTGGTGTGTCCGTTTGCTGCAGACCCTGTGGGTGTTATTAGTTCGATGTGCAACGTTGGAGCCGGATTCCCCCTCCCAGGTCGGCCATGCATCGGTCTGATCCCTGGTCCGCGGTGCTGGCGCAGATTCATGACAATCGCGTGTTTAGGAGTCTCGGATGACCTGGCAAGACCTCGTGACGATCAAGCTCACAGCGGTTTACGGCCTCGCCATTGATGTGGGACCGCTTGTCTTGGGACTAGTGGTCCTTGGATTGGTCAGCTGGACCGTTTACCACTACTGGTTTCAGCGTCGGCGTCCGCCGTCATGGTCCGTAGTTGAAGCGGAGGTACAGCTTGGTGGTATCGGGACCGTGAAGATTCGCCCCAGCTACGAGGACATCCAGGTAGCGCACCAGGCGTGGATTGAGCTGGTGACCCGCAAGGTCGCGCTGCCGTTCGAGGAACCGGACGACGTCATCGCCGAAGTCTACGATTCCTGGTACGCGCTGTTTCGGGAGATGCGGAATCTCACCAAGACGATTCCCGCTCAGAGGGTCCGCGAAAGCAAGGACACACAGGAATTGGTGCGCTTACTGGTGGACGCGCTCAACAATGGCCTCCGTCCCCACCTTACAAGGTGGCAGGCAAGGTTCAGACATTGGTACGAGCATGCCCAGAAGGGGAACCTCGAAAAGAGTCCGCAGGAAGTACAGCGCGACTACCCGGAGTATCGTCAACTAGTGGATGACTTGACCATTGTTAACAAACAACTCGTCGAATATGCGAGCGTCATCAAGCAGATCGCGTACGGTAGAAGCGCCTAGGGACTGACGACACCGCAAGAATCGGTCGAAGTTTCGGGCCGAGCACCGGACGGGAGGAATTGTATGCCTGACAGGAAAAACGTCTTCATTTCCCACGTGCATGAGGATGACGAGCTGCTGCCAAAGCTCAAGGAGCTGATCGCGAACGCGGGGATGGACGTACGAGACGGATCGATTACCAGCGATAAGCCGAACGAAGCGCAGAATGAGGACTACATCAAACGAGAGATCCTCGCACCGCGAATTCAATGGGCCAGCACTTTGGTGGTTCTAATAACGCCCGACACTGCGGACAGTTGGTGGGTGAACTGGGAAGTCGATCACGCGGCTGAACAGGGTAAGAATGTGGTGGGCGTATTTGCCCAAGGGGCCACTGATGCGGATATCCCTGAGGCACTTCAACGGTGCGGTGACGCTGCCGTCGTCGGCTGGCAGGGAGAGCGCGTGGTCGATGCCATCAACGGGAATACGCGCGACTGGGACAAGCCTGATACAGGTGAACCGAGAAGTCCGGAATGGTCCATCAAGCGCTACAGCTGCGCATGAGGCTCTTCTCCTACGTCGTCGCTCGCGACTACGGCTTTGCGCCAAATCCGTTCTACAGTTGGTGCACGCTCGCGACCTGCAAGCCGAGGATTCGCGGTTCGGCAGCAGTAGGCGACTGGGTGATCGGGACCGGGGCAAAGGGGAAATACCGCCTTGTTGGTCGCTTGATCTTCGGCATGCTCGTCGAGGAGGCCTCTGACTTTGACGCCTACTGGAAGGATGCACGATTCTCGGCCAAGAAACCGGTACCAAATGGCAGCTTAAAGCAGATCTACGGAGACAACATCTACCACACGGAGGGAGGCCGGTGGAAGCAGGAAGACTCACACCACAGTTACAAGGGAGGTCGACCGAATTCACATAACATCGCTCGAGACACAAGCGTTAATCGTGTTCTCCTGTCAAGGCGATTCGTGTACTTTGGGGCCAAGGCTCCTGAGATTCCCAAACAGTTTCGCGCCTACAAGCCAACCGGAGAGGAGATCTGCTGTCCTGGGCAGGGACACCGTGTCCTCTCTTCAAGGTTGGCAGGAGCATTCGAGGCCTGGCTCCAACGACGCGGCGATTGGGGGCTGCAAGGGATGCCCCTCGAGTTCACGAAGCACGAGAGGATGTCCGCGAGCGGTGGACTGAGGGGCAGGTGAAGAGTGTGACGAGCGAGGGCATTGGCTCCGGAGGGCAAAACGAGTGTTTGCCGCAATGTTTGCCGGTCAGCGCCCGCCGATGGAGTCCAATGGTGTAGGTGAGTGCCAATGCTGGAGCACCAAACGAAGGGCCCGCACAGGCCCCCTCGTCTTTTCAGCCCGCTCTACCAACTGAGCTACCTGGCCGGGGTATCCAGGACAACAACTTAGCGGTGTAAGTGAGGCGGTGGGAGTGGTTCGGCTTGGCGTTAGTGCGCCGGTGTTCCGTCCAAACCGGATTAGCTGGGTTACGATGCTGCTTGAGTCAGACGCGCGTCTCGGGACCGCCGTCGCACGAGCGTTAACCGCGCAGGAGCAACCAAGCACCGACAGTCAAGTTCACTACCCCGAAGAGGATCGCTGCCCACGTGTTTCCGCTAATGCCGCGTTCAAGCACGGCGTGCGACGGGTCGAGCGGATCATAGTAAACCTCAACAGCCGTGCCTGCGGCGTAGCGCTGAGCGCGACGTTGCGCGTCTTGATCAGAGAGGCCGCCGCCGGAGTCGCCAACGCAAAGCTGATGCCCTACTAGCGAGCTGCCGGCAACAGAGAATGTGTAAGAGACTACGACGCGATAGAATTGATAGCCCGAGCGATCTCGCCAATCAGGTTCGACGCACGAAGCGGTGATCACCCCGTGCGTGGCCCGCCATTTGCGAGTGCGTGCGCCCTTGATTGCTACAAACACACCCCAAATGATGCAGGCGGGCCCAATGACACCCGTGGCGATGACGGCATACAGCCTGCGTGGATCTGATGGAAGCATTCGTTACCAGCATGCCAGATCAGGAGGATACGAGTGGCCTTGCTTGGAGGCTGTGTCCACTCGGTCTAAGGTCATTTGAGCGGGGATAATGATCTGCCCTATCGTAGTCTTGAACCAATAATGTAAGACCAGACTAGAGCACAGACCAACGCAGCGGCCGCGAACAAATAAACGGGTAGCACGTCGTGATAACCATGAAGGGCGTCCAAGTACAGGTAAAAGGAAGACCCCCCCACTAGCAGCAGGGACACGACGCCGACCGTCCAGATCGGACGCGACGGACGTTCCTTCGTACCGGCGTCCGCCGTATTAGCATCCCTCCCCTGGCCGGTCGCGTTACCCAAAGTCGGCCGTGCGCGGGG
>WNGG01029812.1_pt1 | contig 11987 bp, 8 predicted proteins | sample 5400661 | NCBI WGS metagenome assembly WNGG01 (sample SAMN13153372, study PRJNA577476) | soil metagenome | isolation source: 100 cm soil or saprolite under Garry oak tree replicate 1 | place: USA:California | collected 2016-06-15 | reverse complement strand
AAGATTGCGAGGGGAAGGGCGCGAAGTAAAACGGAAATTCCGGCGCGGGGCCGTCGAATTCAGGTTCGGCGAGTTTCGCCGGGGTGTGCGCGGGCGCGGCGGATACCGCTTCTGCGCGAGGCGTTGTTGGTGTGCTCCACCAGCCGCCCTGGTTGGTGATTTTGGTCCAGAAGTCACCCTCAGATTGAGTGGCGGTGGAGCTGGAAAGCCGGCGCAGGGGCACATAGGCCGCCCGCAGCATGGCGTCATAAGAGTTCCAAGGCAAAGCTGCGGCTACGGGACCGCCGAGCCGCTGCGCGAGATCAAGCAAAACGTCGGGCATGGCGCGCGTATTGTGCAGTGGATGGACGGCCGGAGGCGCGAGGCTGACCACGCTCTGCGTGGTCCCGGATTCAGCGACATCATCCACCCAGGATTCGAGCGGCGCGTGGTCGGGAAGGATCAGGTCGGCAAAGGCGCTGGTCTCGTCGATGAAGCTGCCGAAGCTGACGATATAAGGGACTTTGGCGAGCGCTTCGCGGAACGGGAGGCTGGCGGGCGCTCCGAAAACGGGGTTGGCGTCATAGAGGAGCAGAAGTTTAGGAGCACGAGGCTGCTCGTTCAGAATGGCCTGCGCGAGAGAGTTCAGGGCCGAGAAGCTTGCTTGAGTGGCGGCGGAAGCAGGCACGGTGGCCCCGATGGGGGGCTGGGGCGTGAAGCTGAGTATTGGCGCCTCGGCGCGGCCGCTTTCGAGCAAGGCCTGGAGCGCATTGACGGCGAGCGCGTTGAACATTCCGTTGGTTTGGGCGAGAGGCGCGCCAGCAATGACGACGGCGCTCGATTCGGCGGCGGCGATTTCGTGCGCCAGGCGCGTGATCGTCTCGGCGCTAACGCCCGTCTGCTTCGCCACGCTCTCAGGCACGTAATCCGGCAAACTTTCAGACCAGCCGGCAATGAGGGCAGCAGCGCGCGAGCGCAGCTCGCGGGGACGGAGCTTTTCGCGCAGGATGACATGAGCCATGCCCAGCGCCAACACGCCCTCCCTACCCGGGTGGCAGGGGATCCATTCGTCGGCGTTGGCGCCGGTCTGCGACATGCGTGATTCCACCTGCACGAATTTGCCGCGGCGTCCGGGCCGGCCTTGACGCATTTCGCCGTAGCCAATCGACTGCGCGACGGGCGAATTCCAAGTGCCGAGAAGATCGGCGCCGAAGGAGATCAGATAATCGGCGCGCGCGAGATCGAGCGTGGGAAGCGCGGCTGAACCAAAGCTCAGAAGATTCGCCCGGCGCAGGACGGCTTCGTCCAGGGGCTCGTAGGATACGGACGGCGGGGCGCCGAGTGCCTTGAGGAAGCGCTCGATGAGTTCCCCTCGCTGGCCGCGCAACGGGCGGGTCAGGAAGGCGATCGGAACGGGTCCGGTTTCGACAGCCCGGCGGCCTCCACGAGAGTCCGAAGGCCGGACATTGCCTGGCGATGGAAGCTCGGACAGATGCGAGGTCAGTTCGGCAAGAGCATCCTCCCAACTCACTACTTGGAAATCGGCGGAGCCGCGGGGACCCCGGCGCTTGAGCGGATTGGCGATGCGGTCCGGATGATAGAGCACTTGAAGCGCGGCATGGCCTCGGGCGCAGAGTTTGCCGCGGTTGACCGGGTGTTCCGGATTGCCTTCGAGCTTTTTTGCCAGGCCCATCTTGATCAGGCCGGCGCGGCCGTTGCGCACGACTTCGGCATCGCCTTCCATGACGCGCACGAGAGTCCCGCAGCCGGCGGAACAGAGCGTGCATACGCTCGGTTTCCAGGTGGCGATTCCGGGAACGAGATCTTCGTCGGGAATGAAACGGATGAGCTGCTGCTCGGGGCTGCCGCAGGACTGGAGAGCCGCCACGGCGCCCGAGAGGGCCGAAATTTTGAGAAAGTTACGGCGCTGCATGCCCCTTAACTCACCTCAGTAGTGGCACGTTGTGCAATCGATCGAGACCTTGCGCTGCGTATGGCAGCCAAGGCAATAGCCCATCTTCAGATCCACGGCGCGCACCGCCGTGGTTTGCCGCAGCAGGTCGCCATGGCAATTCGAGCATGCCACGCCGGCGCGTATGTGCGGTGCATGGTTGAACCGGACGTGGGCCGAGGCGCTGTAGTTGTAAACGCGCACCCAAGGAATGTCTTCGCCGCGCGCCTGGTAGGCGGCCATTTTTCTGATTTCGGGCCGGTCTCTGGCGATGACCAGATGGCAATTCATGCAGAACTTCACGCTGGGAATGGCCGCATCGGGTCCTTGATCGACGCCGGTGTGGCAAGCCTCGCATTGCAGCCCTCGGGCGAGATGCACATTGTGCGGGAAGGCGATGGGCTGCGCGGGCTGAGCGGGATGCCGGTTCAAGAAATCGCTAATGGCGGCTCGCACACTGCCATGCGCGGGAGAAAAAACAGCTTGTGCTGGTGGTGGCTGCGAAAGGTCCGATTTTCCTAGTGGTGTTCCCGAAGGCGCTCCTGAGGGTACTGCCTCAATAACGATCCAACCGCTAGCGCATATCAGCGCGACCACCAGCAAATTTCTGAGACTGATCAGGGCCCGCATGTTGCCGCGCCGCGCGTGCGTCGCACCTTTCCCCTCTCGCGCCAAGCGTAAGAGCTTACAACAAAGTGACTAAGAAGCCGCCCGGAACTAGGAACCCGCCTGGATGTCTGCGACGTGGATTGTCTTGTTGGAAGTGTCGTAAGTCCCCGTAATCTTGACCTTGGCCCCAGCGAAGGGCTGCGCCTTTTTCTGGTCATCCAGTTGATATACAGCCTTATTGGCGCTATCGAACAAGACATACTTGCCGCCAATGCTCACGCACCGGTTGGCGCAGTCTTTGCCGCTTTCGCCCTGATTCATCATGGCCGAATGTCCTCCCAGCAAGGCGCACTGCTGATCCATGATTTCACCGGCAAACGTCTGGGGCTTCTGAGCGGCCAAACTTACTGTTGAAAGGGCCGTTAAAAGGGCCGTCACAAGCGATGCCGATGCGATCAAGGCGATTATGAATTTTTTCATTTAGGCTTTCTCCTGAATAAAGCCGCAATTTCAGGACACAAGAATACATCCCGGCGTGTCAATAAATCCTTGTCTTAACAACAATTTTACGTCGCGAGCGGGTGCGGAAGCGGATCGAGCGGCAGGCCCGTAATCGTAAAGGAGCTGCGCCTGCCTGGTGTGGAGTACCGGCTCCTTACGGGGCCTGGGACGCTGCGTAGGCAGACAAGGCCACAATGTCATCCGGCGTCAAATTCGCGACAACATTCTGCATCTGCTGCGCGGCGGCTGATTTGCTCGTTCCGGCTTTGAAATTATAGAGCTGCCGAGCGATGTAAATAGGATGTTGCCCCGCGAGTTGGGGTATGTTGCCGAACCCTTTCAGGCCATCGCCGTGACACACGGTGCAGGAAATTGTCTTGCCGCCGCCAGTTGAGACCAGCATTTCGCCTTTGGCAATGCTGCCGGGCGGAACGTAAGCGATGAACCCAGACTTAGGGTCGCGCGCGGTGGCGAGTGCGGGGTCTTGCGGCAGTTCGATAATGCGGTTACCAAGGGGTTCCATGCCCCCGCCGGGGAGAGGAAGGCGCATGCGCGCGGCGTTCACCCACGTCTTCGGTACCATATCAGCTTCCATGACTTTGACCCAGACAGTGGGCTTCAGCGATGAGAAATAGTCGGCGGCTGCCTTGGCGTCGTCATCCGAGGTGGCCTGACTGATCGTGTTCATCCTGGCAGGATCGATTCTGTCGCCGCTCTTGAAGTCAGCCATCTGCTGCACGAGGTAATCGGCGGAAAGCCCCGCGAGATTGGCGGATTCGGGATGACCATACCCGGCAAAAAGATGGCACGAGCCGCAGGCAAAGCCTTTGTCCGAGGCGCCGCTGCGAACGATCTGCGGCACAGTCCCATGCTCATCCGGGAACCAATCCGGCGGATTGGCCAAGTCATCGATTTCTTTTTGCGTGTAGCTTTTCGTGCTGCCCGGTACTTTGATCGGTCCGCTGGCCTCAGTGCCCGCGGGCGGATTCGCGTCGGCGGTGGGGAAAGCCCAGGCTGGATAATCCGTCGAACCCTGCTGCGGAGGCTCGGCAGCAATGGCAATTACAGAGAGCAAGGCAGGTACCAGGAGCCAGATAAAATTTCTCATCGAAAGTCCTCGGGCCCTTTTGGGCGATGCGCACAGGCGCCTTTGATTGCGGCATATTGATACACGACTCTGGGCTACGATTCAAGGTCTCCCATATATTAAACGATGAGAGGCCCAGCGCGCAGGTTCCGCCGGAAGAAGCCGCGTTGTTCGCCACCCACGGTTAATTGGAGTTCGTCTTCTTGCTTTCTGCGAGCAGGGTTCGCAGGACGAAGGATATATTCGCGGGCCGCTCAGAAAGCCGCCGCATGAAGTAAGGCACCCAGGCTTCGCCAAAAGGAACGTAAACGCGGAAGGGATGGCCTTGGGAGATAACTTTCTGCTGCAAGTCACGCCGGATTCCGAGCAACATCTGGAATTCGTATTGATGAGGCATCAAGCGGAGGCGCCGGATTCTGGCGCAAGCGTAATCGACGAGCGCCGGGTCGTGCGTGGCGATGGCCACACGGAGGCCTTCGCCGTTTGGCAGGAGGAGCTGATCGAACATCTGATCGAGGAGCTTGCGGTAATTGGCGTCCACTTCGCTCTTTCTCTGGAACGCCATGGATGGCGATTCCCGATAAGCCCCCTTGACTAAACGTATCTTCGGCTTCAATGGCGCCAGCCTCTCCAGGTCGGCTTGGCTGCGAAAGAGATATGCCTGTACGGCAACGCCGGCATTCCCTTGTTCTGCTTGGACCTTTTCCACAATTCGCAATGTGGCTTCTGTGTATGCGGAGCCCTCCATGTCGATCTCTATACTGTTCCGCATGGCCGCGGCCGCTGCGGCAATCTCACGGGTGAGAGAAAGACACAATGGAGGATCGAGATCGAGCCCGAGCTGCGTTAGTTTGACGGCGATATTCCCGTCGATGCCGGCTTCGCGCAGCGAGCGGAGGATCTGCACATAACTATCGCGTGCCTTTCGCGCGTCGTCTCGCGTAGCGACGTTTTCGCCCAGGTGGTTCAGGATGACCGGCTGACGGGCCTGAGAAAACGGGGCGATGGCCTGGAGCGCCTCGTCGAGCGTCTCCCCGGCGATGAATCTCCGAGCGAAGCCATATCTCGTGCCCAGGCGCGCGATCCCATGGGTCACCCTTTTCTTTGTCGAGAGCCAGAAGATCAGATTGCGCAGCGGGTTCGTTGTATTCGCCTTTTGCCGGATTTGCCGTTGAGAATCTAACAGAACGGGTTAGAATGGCCTACCTTGCTCTCTTTCCCCGCGCGCAGTTCAGCCGCAGGTCGGACCCAACGCCAGAAGATGTCTCTTGGGCCGCGGGCCGCATCTCAGGGATAGAACGGCGGCGACGCGTGATGAATCATATGCAGGGAGGATAGGCCAATTTCCAGCACGATGACGCTGTCGCTCGAGGCGAAGCGCGCTGAACAACCGTTTCAGTTCATGGCGGCCTCTTATCTGATCCGGATCGGAGCGCAACCGGTTCAGACGCTCGGGGAGTTGGCCAACAGTTTGCAGACCTGCCCTCAGGCGTCCATCTTCTATCATACGTTCCAAAGCCTCGAAGCGCATCTCTGGCGGAACAGTTGGCCATCGTGGACCTTCGGGAGATCGTGTCACTCGAGGATTTGCGCGGCATTCTGGTGGAGATTGTCCGCGATTATTTGAAGGAGCATCCGCAAGCGACGGACCGCCGGGCATTCGAGGCTTTTTATTTTTGCGAAGGACGAGAAGTGACGGTGCCGTCGGGATCTCCGGCCTGGACGCTAGCCGAATTGGCCGAAGGGATACGCCATCTCGGACATCAGTCGCTGCACTATCACTTCATCAATTCGCGATTGCGGCTGCAACTCCAGACGAACGATTTCTCTTTTTGGATACAGCACAGCCTGAACCATCCGTGGCTGGCCGCCCGGCTCAATCGCATCGACTTTTATAACGATACTCTCGACGACCTGCGCCAAGACATTGTGGCCGTTCTGGAGCCGCAGGAAAGCCGATGAGCACAACTGAAGTTGCGAAAGCGGTTCTGCCGGTCCTGCAGGATTATGCCGCGATTGTCGGTGAGCCTGAAATCACTGAACTGCGGGAGTTGGCCCGCCGCCTGGCCGGACGCCACGTAAAGATGGTCAATTCCACGGCGGTGGGCGGAGGCGTGGCCGAAATCCTGAACCGGCTCGTTCCACTGATGGAAGAAGTCAATGTGCCGACGCGCTGGGAAGTCATCACCGGGGGCGAGAAATTCTTTCATGTCACCAAGGCATTTCACAACGCCCTGCACGGCGCTCCTTATGAGGGCGCGGCGGACTGGTTCGATACGTTTCTGGCCACGAATGAAGAAAACCGGCGCCGCATGCGATTCGATGAGGATTTCATCGTCATTCACGATCCGCAGCCGGTGGCGCTGATCGCCGAGCGCGATTCCCGTCCGAGCCGCTGGGTGTGGCGTTGCCACATCGACCTCTCCAATCCGAATGAGCAGGTGTGGGATTTTCTCAAGCCCTGGGTGGATCGCTATGACGCTTCACTCTTCTCTTCGCCTCAATTCACGCGCGGCCTGCGCATCCCGCAGTATCTCTTTTTCCCCACCATTGATCCGCTGGCGGACAAGAATCGCGAGCTCGACGCGGTGTTTGTGCGCGGCGTTCTCGAACAATTTCATGTCGATCCTGCCCGGCCCATCCTCACGCAGATTTCGCGTTTCGATCGGCTGAAAGATCCGGTAGGCGTGATTCGCGCCTATCGCTTGGTGAAGAGATATGAAGATTGCCAGCTCGTGCTGGCCGGGGGCAGCGCTACGGACGATCCCGAAGGGGCGGCGGTGCTCCGGGAGGTCGAAGAGGCCGCCGCGGGCGATCCGGATATCCACATTCTCAATTTGCCTCCCTGGAGCCACGTGGAAATTAATGCCTTGCAGCGGGGGTCGACGATCGTGATCCAGAAATCGCTGCGGGAAGGTTTTGGCCTCACGGTGAGTGACGGCCTATCAGGTTCGGTTTCTGCTTGCCAATCCTTCCTTTGCCAAGGCGCTGGGCGAAAACGGGCATCAGCACGTCAAAGAGCACTTTCTGCTGACGCAGAACCTCAGACGCTACCTTACATTGTTTCTGGTCCTTCTCGAAGGCGATTGATCCTCATCCACAACCGCGGGGCACTGTGCAGGCCTCGCTTTTTGAGACCGCTGTTCCTTTCACCGAAAACGAAGAGGGATTCTTCGACTTCGCGTCCCGACCGGAAATCGTAAAATGCGCGATTTCCGTTTGCGCAGCGAGCCTAGCCAGTGCACAACTTTTCCTCCCGCAATGGGTTTACAATCCAGGGCATTGCAGGCGTTTCCCCGTATTCATTAGCCACGCCGGGAGGCCGAAATGGCCGCGCCAACACTTCGACGCAAGCATTCCTCCGCACGGCGGGACGTTGTCTTCACCGCACTCGCCGGCCTGATATGTGCAGGCCTCATTTTTCTGGCGCCCTATTTGGCTCAGGGCCGGGATTCGGACACAACGCGCGATTCGCAAAAGGATCGCTCCGCGCAGGTGGCAAGCCTCAAGGGTTTACCGCCCACGGATCTCACCGAAGACAAAGCCATCGTACATGCTCTGAATCGCCTAGGTTATGGTCCGCGCCCCGGAGACGTACAACGCGTCAAAGGCATGGGCCTGGCGAAGTGGATCGACCGGCAGCTTCATGCTGAGTCCATCAACGACTCGGGGTTGGAATCACGGCTTTCCCGCTTTCCGACCCTGAACATGTCTTCGGAAGCTCTGCTGGACAAATTTCCGCGGCCTGCGGTTGCCGCCAAGCGCGAAGGTGTAAGCCCGCAGGAATATCGCAAAGAACAGCAGGAGAAATTGCAGGCCGCTCGGCAGGCCGGAGAACCCCAGCAGAACTCAGATGTCCAGCAGGGGCAGATGCCAGAGCAAATGTCTGGGCAGCCGGATGGCGATTCCCAGCAGAGCGAAAACGCGCAGCAGAGCGGAAACAACGCGCCGCCGCAGTCTTCCTCGCCGCAATACATGGCTCCCGATGAGCTTGCGGAGATCCTGCTACCCGGCGCCAAGAACCTCAAAAATCAGAACGGGCCCGGCAATCCCCCCGGCAATCCCCCCGGCAATCCAATGACGAATTACGAGCAGCTCCAAACGCCACAGCGCGTGATTGCGGAGCTGGCCATGGCCAAGATGGATCGCGCCGTTTACAGCGAGAAGCAGCTTTACGAGCAGATGGTGGATTTCTGGTTCAACCATTTCAACGTCTTTGCCGGAAAGGGCGCGGACCGCTGGCTGCTTACCTCCTATGAGCGCGACGCCATTCGCCCGCACGCGATGGGCAAATTCCGCGATCTGCTGGAGGCCACGGCAAAAAGCCCGGCCATGCTTTTTTTCCTCGATAACTGGCAGAGCGTCGATCCCAAGGCTTGGGCGCGTCTGCAGCAGGAACAGGCGGCGCGCCGAGCGTATCGCGCACGATTCGGCGGCCCTTTCGGCGTGCCGCGGCCTTTCCCCCCTCCCCCCGCGAATCCGAACCAGGCGAAACGGCAGGAGCGCGGCTTGAACGAAAATTACGGCCGCGAGTTGATGGAGCTTCATACGCTCGGCGTCGATGGCGGATATTCGCAGCAGGACGTCATCGAAGTGGCGCGCTGCTTCACCGGCTGGACCATTCGGCAGCCGCAGCGGGATCCGCAGTTCTGGTTTGACGACCGGCTGCACGACCCCCATCCGAAGATGGTGCTCGGGCATAAGATCAATGCCGGCGGGATGAGGGATGGAGAAGAGGTGCTCGATCTGCTCGCCCGCGATCCGCACACGGCGCACCATCTTTCGCTGGAGATTGCGCGACACTTTGTCTCGGATAATCCGCCGGATGCTCTGGTGGACCGCATGACGCAGACGTATGAGAGCAGTGACGGCGATATCCGCGCGGTACTGCACGCTATGATCTATTCGCCGGAATTCTGGTCGCACGACGCCTACCGCGCCAAGATCAAGACACCCTTTGAACTGGTGGCGTCGGCGGCGCGCGCCGTAGGAGCAGAGATCGATCTGCCGCTTGCGCTGGTGCAGTGGACGGGCCGGATCGGCGAGCCACTCTACCAATGCCAGCCGCCCACAGGTTACTCGGATAAAGCCGATGCCTGGGTCAATACAGGGGCGTTGCTCAACCGGCTGAACTATTCGCTGGCACTCGCCGGAAATCGGCTGCCCGGCGTGCGTACGGATATTCCCGAACTGCTGGCCGGCGACGGTTCCGCGCAGCCCGATGCGGTACTCCAGCGAGCCATAGCCGTCTTGCTTTCCGGCGAAGCCTCTCCGCAAACGCGCGAGACTCTGGAAAAGCAGATGAATGATCCGCGAGTGCTGCAGGCCAGTCTGGATGACCCGATTACGAAAGTGAACGAAGACATGATCGCGGGATTGGTGCTCGGCGCGCCGGAATTCCAGCGCCGTTGAGCGGAACCGCGGAAGGGAGAACACGATGACCGTTTCACGGCGGGCATTTCTGAAGAATGGCGGCGTAGCGATGATCGGCATGAGCACGCTGCCGGGATTTCTGCGCCGCGCCATCGCCGCGACGCCCATGCCCAATCGCAAGAAGCTCGTCGTGCTCTTCCAGCGCGGCGCCGCCGACGGGCTGAACATCGTCGTGCCCTTTGCCGAGGCTAATTACTACCGCATCCGTCCGACCATCGCCATTCCCCAGCCGCGGCAGGGCGGCGAATTAGCCGCGCTCGACCTCGACGGCTTCTTCGGGCTGCATCCGAGCCTCGCGCCTCTCATGCCCCTTTTTCGCAAGCAGCAGCTCGCCATTGTCCATGCCGCCGGTTCGCCCGATACGACGCGGTCCCATTTCGATGCGCAAGACTATATGGAGTCCGGCACGCCCGGCGTGAAATCTACCGACGATGGCTGGCTCAATCGCGCCCTGCAGGTTGAGGCCGAACCGGGCGCTTCGCCTTTCCGCGCCGTAGCCATGGGACCAAATTTGCCGCTGACGCTCCGCGGTTCCGCGCCGGCCATTGCCTTGCCGGATGTGCGGCAATTCCGCGTCTTTGCGCAATCGCCGGCGGTGGAGGGCGGCTTCGAGGCGCTCTATGCGCAGACGGTGGATGAAGCGCTGCGCGGCACCGGCACCGAAACGTTTGAAGCCATCGACATGCTGCGCAAAGCCGATCCTTCGCGTTTCCAGCCCGAAAATGGCGCGGATTATCCGCGCAATCGCGTGGGCCAGGCGCTGCAGCAAGTGGCCCAGCTTCACAAAGCCGACATTGGGCTGGAAGTCACCTTCGTGGATACCGGAGGCTGGGACAATCACGTCAACGAGGGCGGCGCGCAGGGCCAGTTGGCGAATCTTTTGCGCGACCTGGGCCAATCGCTCGCCGCTTTCGCGCAGGACATGGGCGACCGCATGGACGACATCGTCGTCGTCACCATGTCCGAATTCGGCCGCACCGCGCACGAAAACGGCAATCGTGGCACCGATCACGGCCACGCGAACTGCATGTTTGTGCTGGGCGGCGCGGTGAAGGGCGGTAAAGTCTACGGCAAATGGCCGGGACTCGGCCCCGACCACCTCAACGAAGGCCGCGACCTCACCCTGACTACCGATTTCCGGTCCGTGCTTGGGGAGATCATTTCCCACCATCTGGGCACGAAGGAACTGAGCGCCGTCTTCCCCGGCTTCGACAACGATCCGCGCAAATTCCCCAATCTGCTGAAAGCCTAGCCGCGGCCAACGAGGAAAAAGCAGATCCCCCGCAAAATGACCCGGGGCGTAAAAACCGCGCCTCGGCCAAAATCCGGTCTCGGGATGACAGCTTTACAGAGCCGAGATTTTCGTCTCGACATCAATCCGCGGGGGCGCGGGAGACTTCAGCCTTTTTTTTGGCGCCCTCGGAGGTGCGGATGCGCATGCCGTAGAACGAGCGATAGACGAAAATAAACGAAATCAGGAAGAAGACAGCCGCGAGCACATGAGTCAGCATCCCGCCTGTTTCCGCTGTTAGTTGGACGGCCAGTTCAACCGCAAGCAAGCCAAATAACGTGGTGAACTTAATGACCGGATTCAGAGCCACCGAGGAAGTGTCTTTGAAAGGGTCGCCGACCGTGTCGCCGATCACCGTGGCGGCGTGCAGGTCGGTGCCTTTTTGTTTCAGCTCGACTTCCACGATTTTCTTGGCGTTATCCCAGGCGGCTCCGGCATTGGCCATGAAGATGGCCTGAAAGAGGCCGAACATGGCGATCGAGATAAGATACCCGATGAAGAAGAAAGGCTCGACGAAAGCGAAGGAGAGCGCGGCAAAGAAAACGGCGATGAAAATATTCAGCATGCCTTTCTGCGCGTATTGCGTGCATATCTCCACGACTTTCTTGCTGTCGGCAACAGAGGCCCTCTCCGAGCTTTCAAGCCGGATATTGGCTTTGATGAACTCGACCGCGCGATAGGCGCCGGTAGTTACCGCCTGCGTGGATGCGCCGGTGAACCAATAGATCATGGCGCCGCCGGCGATGATTCCCAGCAAAAAGGGAGCGTGCAGCAGGGAGAGCTTGTCCACGTTTTCGGTGAGCCCATTGGTGAGCGCCATGATAATGGAGAAGATCATAGTCGTGGCGCCCACGACCGCGGTGCCGATCAGCACGGGCTTGGCCGTGGCCTTGAAGGTATTGCCGGCGCCGTCGTTCTCTTCGAGCAGGTCTTTGGCGCGTCCGAAATTGGCGTCGAGGCGAAAATCTCGCTTGAGCTCTTGATGGATGCCGGGAAGCTGCTCGATCAGCGAAAGCTCGAAAACAGATTGGGCGTTGTCGGTGACGGGTCCATAGGAGTCGACCGCGATCGTCACTGGTCCCATGCCCAGGAACCCAAACGCCACCAGGCCAAACGCGAACACCGGAGCGGCGATC